>OBVF01000022.1_pt1 | contig 179376 bp, 146 predicted proteins | sample 1476041 | NCBI WGS metagenome assembly OBVF01 (sample SAMEA2579983, study PRJEB22360) | human gut metagenome
GCAAAGGTAGAGCGAAGCAAAGAAAGAGAAAAGACGGGGTTTACCGAATGCTTACAAAAGACAACTCCTACAATATCAAGGTATTGCAGGAGTTTTTTCTTTGTATAATGTCCGTGACCAAAGACACCAAAAGGTCACGAAAAGACACACTTCTATGACCAATTCGTGACCAATACAAAAGCATGGAAAAATAGGTCACGGAATGTCCCAAAATGGCTAACCTCTGTCTACATTTGTCTACCATGCAAATATCTCATTTACAATCAATAAAATTAATTTTGCAACCAAAAAAAATGAGATTATGAGGACTACTTTCAAGCTACTATTTTTCGTTAAGCGAAATGCAGCGAAGAAAAACGGTAATGTGCCAATTATCGCGCGTATCACCATCGACCAAATTGTGTCGCAGTTCAACACACAAATGGAAATAAACCCCGCCAACTGGAATGTCAGTACAGGAAAGGCTTCCGGTAGAAGTGCCGAAGCTGCAAGTATCAATTCGATGTTAGACAGCATCCACAGCACCGTACACCAACATTACCATGCTCTATTGGAACAAGACGGTTATGTGACCTCTGAACGGGTAAAAAACGCCTTTTTAGGTAAGATTGAACGGGGTAAAACCTTAATTGAGTTCTTTGAGATGCACAACGAGCAATATCTTCAAAAGGTAAAGATGAACACTACCGACAAGACGTATTCACGTTACGAACTGACAAAGAAACGTCTTATCGAGTTTATGAAGTTTAAGTATTCGGTTTCGGATATGCTTATCAAAGAGATAAATGTCGTGTTCATTGATAATTTCCTGTTGTACATCAAAAACCATCATGGATGCAGCCACAACACAGCGATGAAGTTTATACAGCGTTTCCGCACGATTATAAACTTTGCCAAGAACACAGGGCTGGTTACTGCTGACCCTTTCGGGAATTATAGGGTTAAGTTTGAACAAACCGACAGGGATTATCTTACGATGGAAGAGATAACCACCATCTACAACAAGAAGTTTGCTTCTAAAAGGTTGGAACAGGTACGGGATTTGTTTGTTTTCAGTTGCTACACGGCTCTTTCGTACATTGATGTATGCGAACTTACCCAAGAAAACATTCGCACTGCATTTGATGGCAATCTTTGGATTATGACCAAGCGCCACAAAACCAATGTTGCTTCTAACATTCGATTGCTTGATGTACCCAAAGCTATTCTTGAAAAGTATAAAGACCAGTTGCCAAACGGGATGATTTTACCGATTATAAGTAACCAAAAAGTTAATGAGTACTTGAAAGAAATTGCGTCTATTTGCTCGATAAACAAGAGCTTGACATTTCATGTTGCACGTCATTCGTGTACGACTTCTGTACTGATAGCCAATGGCGTACCGATTGAAACGGCATCTAAAATCTTAGGGCATACCAATATTAGAACTACCCAAATCTATGCGAGAATTACTGATGTAAAGGTCAGTAATGATATGGAATTATTGGTGCGGAAATTAGATATGGCTAAATAATTTCAGGTGACTGAAATTGGTTATCGTCAGATAACAGCAAGGTGTGTTCAGAGCTGCTGAGATTTATCCCAGCAGCTCTGAACCTTTTTAGAAAAGCACTCCGAAGTCGTGTTTCCAATGAAAAAGAAGTTATTCAACTTAATCTCACTCATCACTTAGAAATTCCATTTTTCCCGAACTCACTCCTTACTTTACAAAATATTTCAGACCCTTTATCAGATTTTTATTGACGGCCATTTACAATGATATACATATTATTAGTATTTTTGCTAATGGCTTGAACGCTATTTCAGTGCATTAATGTGTTTTTAAATAAAGAAACTAAAAGATGGATTATAAAATTGAAGATATTAACTTACAAGCTAAGCTTGAAGAGTTGAATTTAAAACTTCCAAGTACATTAACTTTTTTTCCAGAGAATATCGAAGAGGTAAAGCAGAAAGAGGACTTTGTTTTTACAGATAGTATGCTCGATTTAAACAAGATTTTCAGACAAGAAAATCTTGATATTACTGTATTAGGAACTGATACAGAGCTCTACCGAACTAGAAAAAATGCAGATATTTATCTACCTGCAATTTTTTTTAGTCTTTCACTAGTAACAGAAAACCCATCAATAGTTTCTATCTCTTTAAATGTATTATCAAATTATATCTATGATCTTTGCAAAGGTTCATTTGGTAAAAAGACAGCTAAAGTAGACTTTTATATCGAAACAGAGGAAGAGGGAAAAATAAAGAGGATTAGTTATAGTGGAGACTCTGAAGGTTTAAAAGACTTACCCAAAATAATAAAAGCAATGAAATGAAAGATAAATTAAAAAACATCAACTTGTTAATTAACGAATTCAATAAAATAGCATCTATTGCCCAAAGAAAAGCATTTATAACTATTGCTTCCGAAATACAAAAAGAAGAAATAGAAACACTAGAAGCATATAGGAACTGTCTGTTTGAATTAAAAAGAAAATATGTTGAACACGAATTAAATGATGAGGCAAATCTTACCTTTTGTCTTGAGCAATCCTTACAATCAATACAGTACGAGTTGCAAATGCTCATAAATATAAAGGAGGATAATATGAGCGAAGCTTGGAATAATTTAGTAAAGGCACAAGTCACATATGAGAGTGTCGCTAGAAACTGCCCATATGAATCCATATCTGCTAATGGATACATGAGAAAACTTGAATGTTATGAAAAAACACTATTCCCCAGGATGATGTTTGCAAGTGTTGGTGGTATTATCAAAAAAAGTCACTGTTCGATATGCAATGAAAGCTATAACAAATGTAATCATATAAAAGGTAAATTATACAATGGCGAAATGTGTGTAAGGATGATTACTGAAATGGAATTAGAGGAAGTCTCATTAGTTGATATCCCTGCTAACAAACAATGTAGAGTATTGACTACAACCTATAATGGAAAAACCGTTGATTCTTTAACATTAAGAGAAGTAGAGAAAACAAACGATGGGTAATTTAGAATAAATTAGTCCAATTACCATTCAGCATTAAATAAAATTCTGTTGTTTATTCAAATATTCTTCGCTCGTCGAGACGGGTGGTCCCGCCCCTTGCCGCTGGGCGTTCCCCGACCGATGAGTTTTTTAGTACAGCATTGAAGTATTGTTTTCTTGAAATATTGATAGCTTGATTTCTTGATTGCAAGATGTCAAGATTGCAAGGCTGTATGAAAGTAAGACTGAAAGACTGACAGGTAGATAAACATCATTCTATCATTCATGTATAGACAAAAAATATTTTCTCTTTTCAAAAGTCCATGTAGTTTATGAGGGACTTGCGAAAAGAGAAAATAATTAGCAGAACCTTACAAGGAGGTTAATTGTCGTTTTCGTCCATCTTCCGAAGGAGTTTTTCTATTAAGCTGTTAAGGAAGGCTGTTCTATCCCTTTTGCGCTCCCTGATGGTGAGATAAGTACGGTAGTAATCACCTAAGTCTATTTTGAAAGATGCTTCTATATAGGTCATTATTTCCTTTATATCAGCATTTCCATTATTTAGCACTCCGGCAGCATATATGGCATACCCCAATTCAATGGCAGCGACCTTAGTACCCGTCCATCGAAATGGATTATCGGGAAGAGAAGCCCGACTAGTTTCTACTACTTCTATCTTTTCTACGTCTTGTAAACGTTGTTGCAGGTAAATTTCCAGCATATCATAAGCCAACATCTTGGCTACTCTATGATCACAGCAAGTAGAAAACAAAGGATCTTTGTCCAATAGCCCACAATTATGGCACAACTTGTAGTTCTCATGCCCTCTAAGGAAATAGTATCGGTCTAAATGTGTCGCTTTGGAACGATAATACTGGTAAAAATCAAGATTGTTATTGCAGAAATCTGTTATCGCAGTCTGTTTTTTCTTGTAATACTCCTTAACCACTTCTTTATTACCATTAGGTTTTCTCAATTCAAGTGTATAAATATCGTTGTAGTATATTAATTTGCTTAAAATTAACGGTTTGCTGTTTTTAAAGAAGTCTATCTCTTCCTCATTATCCCGAAAGTTATATTTGTGTATATACTCTCTTAGCTCTTCAAACAACGGTCTGATGAAATCAATCATATACAAAGCCTTATCAGAAGATATGTCACAGTCTATACAGGATGTTTCTATCTCTGCATTAATCTTCAATATTAGTTCATTAGAAACCTGTTTTACTATCATTTTCATTATATGAGTTTATATTATTTGGCTAAATGCAATACTCTATATTTCTATTATTTAGAATATTAGAAGAGCATTAAAATCAGTTTGCAAAAGTAACTCAAAATCAGCAACAGATACAGATATAGTTTTTGTATATTTGCAGGGTACAGATTATGTGGATTATGAAAAAGGAAGTTTTATATCAAGAAATTGCGAGAAGTATTGCTTGGCAGATAAAAAAGGGTGTGTGGAAAGTTGGTGAGAAATTGCCCTCTTTACGCACTATCAGCAATGAAAATGGGGTAAGTCTAAATACGGCAATTCAAGCATATTATGAACTGGAAAAGGACGGCTACATAATATCACGTCCAAAATCGGGATATATCGTCAATTATAAGCCAATACGTTTATCTGCTCCTGCTACCACACAACCATCAGTGAAAAATGAAAGTAAAGAGGTTGTAGAATTAATAGCTGAAGTGTATCGTTCATTAGAAATTGGGGATAAGTCTATTACCCGTTTTTCTTTAGGGATGCCCGAAGATATTTTACTACCAATAGCAAAACTCAATAAGGAACTAATAAGAGCAATGCAAACACTTCCGGGTAATGGTACTCGGTATGATGAAACACAAGGAAACATTCACTTGCGTAAGGCTGTAGCTCGCTTCACTTATAGTTGGAATGGTAATTTGACAGAAGATGACATAGTAACTACGGCTGGGGTTACTAATGCCGTCGCTTTAGCTTTATCTGTAATTACTAAGGCAGGAGATACGATTGCCGTCGAAAGTCCGGTTTATTTTGGAATGTTACAACTTGCCAATAGCTTGGGATTACGTGTTTTAGAACTACCTACAAATCCCCTGACAGGCATTGATCCCGACGCGCTAAGAAGAGCGTTACCACAAATTAATGCTTGCCTGCTTATAAGTAATTTCAATAATCCGTTAGGAAGTTGCATGCCTGATGAGCACAAAAAAGCGATTGTCAATATGCTGGCTGAACATGATATTCCATTAATCGAAGATGATTTGTATGGCGACATTTTCTTTGGTAACTCACGGCCTAAACCCTGTAAAGCTTTTGATAAAGAAGGAATTGTATTGTGGTGTGGAGCTGTGTCTAAAACGTTGGCTCCGGGCTATCGAGTAGGATGGATTGCTCCCGGAAGATTTAAAGAGGCTATTATTCGCCGGAAGAATATACATCTAATCTCTACGCCTACTCTTAATCAGGAAGCTGTCGCTAACTTTATGGAAAATGACAGATATGAAAATCATTTGCGTAAACTTCGCCGGGAGCTTTGTGCAAATAGTATTCATTTTGCTCACTCTATTATGGATCATTTTCCTGAAAACACAAAGATTGTAACTCCACAAGGGGGATTTATGCTTTGGGTAGAGTTAGACAAGCGGATTGATACGACAGAGCTTTATTATAAAGCTATGCAACGGAAAATAAGCATAGCCCCCGGACGTATGTTTACATTGCAAGAACAATACACAAACTGTATGCGTCTAAGTTACGGGCAACGATGGACACCACTCCTTGAAGAGCGTTTAAAACGGTTAGGCGATATAATCAAAGAATCACTTTGATGGACTGACGTATGCCTGTAACACTTCTCCGATTATTTGAAGCCCTTTTATAATTCGATCCTCTGGCATATTAGAATAATTTAGTCTAAACGTATTTTCTTTGTGCTCGACAGGATAGAATGAACCACCAGGCACGAAAGCTATTTTTCGTTCTATACACTTTTGCAGAATATCACGTGCTGAAATTCCTTCGGGTAATTCAACCCAAGTGAATAATCCGCCTTGCGGATAGGTATATCTGATGTTATGGGGGAAATAGCGTTCTATACATTCCATAGCTATATCTCTGCGTTTTCTGTATACCTCTATGATTTTACCGATATGCTTATCAATATCATATCGTTTCAAATATTCGGCAATAGTCATTTGAGCCATCGTATTACATTGAAGATCTGTACCCTGTTTAACCAAAACATACTTGCGGATAACCTCTTTATCGCCTGCAATCCAACCAATCCGGAAACCAGGACAGAATATCTTGGAGAAACTACCGGTACACAAAATATTGCCAACCTTATCAAATGATTTTATAGAGAGCAAAGCTTCTCCCTCAAATCTTAATTCTCCGTATGGATTATCTTCAATAACAGGAATGTCATATCGGGCAGATAGTTCAGCAAGTTTTTTGCGTCTTTCCAAGCTCCATGTTCTACCTGTTGGATTTTGGAAGGTTGGTACAACATAGATTAGCTTTATATGCTCTGTCGTATTCAGCACATCTTCCAAAACAGCCATATTCATACCCTCTTCATCCGTAGGAATCTCTACAAAACTACACCCGTATGATTTAAACGCACTGATTGCTGCCAAGTAGGTAGGACTTTCACATAATACTATATCGCCATTATCCAAGAAAACCTTACCTGATAAATCCAGCCCTTGCTGTGAACCATGTGTGATAAGAATATTGTCTTTATCAAACGATGTTCCTAAACGGTCATTCATCCGTTGAGAAATCCACTCTCTTAAAGGTGCGTACCCCTCTGTAGTAGTGTATTGAAGAGCTTTTGTTCCTGCCTCTTTCAGTACAATCTGGTTTACCTCATTAATTTCATCTATAGGGAATAATTCAGGAGCAGGTAGCCCACCAGCAAATGAAATAACATCTTCTTGTTCTGTTACTTTGAGTATTTCTCGTATTTCCGAAGCCTTTATATAAGACATTCTACTTGCAAATTTCAACTTCATGATGATTAAATCTATTTGAGAATTAAAATATTGCAAAGTAAAGCATAAAAGGAAAACAGAAACAGATACAAATTATATAATATTGATAGATACAGATTTCCGGTATAAGGCACAAATGCAATACTTTTTAATTCAGAGAAATACTTCAAGAACGTTTCATGACTTTCATCTAAAACGTGCTAAAAGAATGTATTTCAAAAACATACTATCATAAATTTATTTACCTTTGCAAAAAACATAGTTACATGAAGGATTATCCTATTAACGCAATAGATAGCGAATACATAGAGTGGCTGAAAACCATCAAACAGCAAATTCGTTCTACCAAAATACGAATGATAAAAACAGCCAATACAGAGTTGATACACTTTTATTGGCGGTTGGGACAAATGATTTCTCAAAAGCTGAAAGAACAGAATTGGGGTGACAAAGTAATAAATAAGCTTTCAGTAGACTTGCGAAATGAGTTTCCTGATATGCAGGGTTTTTCTCGTCAGAACCTATATTACAGTAAGAACTTCTATGAGTTCTACGCAGAGAAAATACACTTTTCATCCAATAATGTAATTGTCCCCCAAGTTGAGGGACAATTACAAGTGGCTGATAATTATAAAATTATATTCGATATACCTTGGGGACATCAAAAGGTAATAATTAGTAAAGCCCAAAACGTAGAAGAAGCATTATTTTATGCACACCAAACCCTATCTAACAGTTGGAGCAGAAGCGTTTTAGAGAATCAGTTGAAGCAACAATTCTATGAGCATTACGGACAAGGACAAACAAACTTCTCGCAAACCTTACCAGCCCTAACAGCAGATATGGCGCAGGAAGTAGTAAAAGACCCGTATTGGTTTGATTTCGTGTCTGTATCTCAAAAAGCACGGGAGCGAGATATTGAAAAGCAACTTGTCAAGCATATCACCCAGTTTCTTCTTGAACTGGGTAAAGGCTTTGCATTTGTAGGGGAGCAATACTGTTTGAACCTGAACAACAAAGAATATTTTTGCGACCTATTGTTCTATCATATCCCGTTGCGGGCTTATGTAGTTATAGAGTTGAAGAATGGCAATTTCAAACCGGAACACTTGGGACAGCTAAACTTCTATCAGAACCTAATCAATAACACACTAAGAGGAGAATATGACAATCCCACTATAGGAATGTTACTTTGTCGAGATAAAGATAGGATTGAAGTAGAATATGCATTGCAGAATATTTCGTCACCGATTGGAGTTAGCGAGTTTAATGTTAAAGAATTACTTCCTGATAATCTAAAAAGCAAGTTACCTACAATTGAAGAGGTAGAAGAGGAACTAAATAAAATTATATAAATACAACATGAAGCTTATAAGACTAATTATATCAAATTTCAGAGGGTTAAAAGGAAGTAATGTTATCGATTTTACGAACTCCAATATTATATTCCTAATTGGTCAAAATAACATAGGAAAATCTTCTTTTCTAAGAGCCTATGAATTCTTTATTGATTCAAGACAAGTTGCTAAGATTGACGATTTTAACAATTATGATTACTCAAATCCAATAATCATTGAAGGTATATTTGAATTAGACAAAGAAGATTCCGATGATCCTGACCTTAAGGAAAAAAAGGAACCTAATTGGATTGAAAAATGGGTTGATCAAAACAACCTTGTCAAAGTAAGAAAAACTTGGAAAAAGCCAGATTACACTTTTGACAAAGAGACATATTCTCCACATGAAGCAAAATGGATCGAAAATGGATTTGGCGGGTTGCATACCAAACTAACAAAATATACTCCGACTCCAATTGCCATTAATGCAATGGAAGATCAAGCTTCTTTGGAAGAAAAAGTGAATAAGCTCATTCAAGATGACTTTATAAAGAAAGTAAGGTTAGAATATCCTAAAGAGTTTAAAAGCATAATAGATGGAGTAAAAAAACTACAAGAACGCATCACAGGTTCTGAAGCAGTCGAAAAATTAAATGTAGACCTTAATAAACATTTCCAAGAAGTTTTTACTGAACTTACATTGAAAATTCAACCTTCAAAAGAAGAGAATATCAAGTTAGAAGATGCATTCAAGAAAAATCATTCTATTTCTGTGGAAAGAGTTGGGACAGATAGAAAAGAAACCTTTCTTCAAAATGGGCATGGAGTAATAAGACAAGCTCTATTCAATTTCCTTACTTTCTTAAAAAGAGAAAATGAGGGAAACAAAAAGCAATATATAATATTGTTTGAAGAGCCTGAACTCTTTTTGCATCCTAAAATTGCATTCAAATTGCGACAAAGCTTGTACGAATTGTCAAAAAATAGCCCATACCAAATTCTTTGTGCAACTCACTCTCCATTGATGATAGACATATCTCAACCACATTCATCATTAATTAGAGTCGTTAAAAACACCAATGAGGAAACACAAACATATCAAGTAGGAGAAAACTTATTTGGTAGAGATGAGGAAGCTAAAAAATGGGTGCAAATGGTAAATAGATTTAATCCTCATATATGTGAAGCATTTTATGCAGATAAAGTTTTGTTAGTAGAGGGTGATACAGAAACAATCGTATATAGAGATTTATTGACTCGTTTTTTCCCTGATGAGGAAATATTTGTTCTCAATACAGGTTCTAAAATGAATATACCTTTCTTTCAAGAAATTCTCACTGCATTTCATATAGAACACTATATCATACATGACTCGGACGATAAGACAAAAAAGGCAGCCTGGGCTATTAATACCAAAATTTGGGATAATATACAAGCTAGCAATAATTTATCAAAACGATATGTACATATTCATAATTTTGAGGATGCACATGGAATCAAGGTGAAGTCAGATGATGGCAAACCCTTAACTGCTTATAATTTTGCACAAACAATTAAAGATGTCAATATGAAATTACCATGTTTAGAATGGATAAAAGATATTATCTATAATAACGGGGTTAATCATGATCCGCAATTTATTGAAGATAATGTTTAGGTGCAAGGTGCAAGCATATATATGTATATATAGCTTGCACCTTGCACCTAAGTTGAAATATTAATAATCAAAGACTTGCGTAATTTGAAAAGAATGTATACTTTTGAACCCAAGATATAAGCAGACAGACACCGGACAGAAGCGGACTGTTTTTAAGGACTAAAGCGTGACTGATACAAAGCTTATAATTCCGAAGATATTGATTTTTAGGAGAATATACCGCAAGGTTCACGAACCAGGCGGATCACTGAAACAACAAGAAAAATCAAGCAAATCCCTGATAATTAGACATTATCAGGGATTTCTTTTTTTTTGGCAGATAGCAAAAATAGCCGTTTCAAGTATATTATCGGTGGATAAATCGTGGGACTAAAATTTAATCGAAAAATCTCCAAACCGTATGTAACTGCGAACATAATTCATGCGTAAAGTATTTATAGTATCTGAAACCAACAAGCTACATTGTTCTAAAGAACAAATATGTCACCATAAGATTCTGTTCCAACAGACAGAACAACGATTTAAAAAGCCATTCGGCTACCAACGGGAACTGTACCATATCTTTTAAATACTACAATGCTATGAAGAACAGAAGAATCCCCGGCCAACTCAACATACAAGAACAATAAATCTCCGATAAAAGAAGAAAGACAGATATATAGAACTAAATTAGACTGTTTTACAAATAATTGCTACTTTTGCGAATATTAGTGTTATGTTATTCTTACTGTATATTATATACTTTGGATAACTTATTGCATCAATCTCGAAATTATGCATATTTCTTAATATGAGTATAAGTACAGAAGTTAAAAGAAAGTTATGGGCCTCTTCAGGAGGCTACTGTGGCAAGCCAGATTGTCATGCAGACTTATTCCCATTTTTTGAAAGTGGAGAAATAACAAATATAGAAGAGCTTGCACACATTATAGGACAAAGGGAAAATGGACCAAGGGGCAAAAATAATTTACCCATAAGTCAGCGAGATGAATTTGAAAATATAATACTGCTATGTCCAACTTGCCATACAACTATTGACAAAAACCCACAGCTATTCCCTAATGATACTATAAAACAATGGAAAAAGAACCATGTGGAAAGTATCAAAAATCTTTTTCATGCACCCAAATTTGATTCACGAAAAGAAGCAGCGAAATACCTAAGACTATTATTTGCAGAGAATAAGGCAATATTTGATAAATATGGTCCTTACTCTGAAAATGCGAAAACGAAGCCGATGGAAACCGAATTTATGTGGGAAAAGCTATCGATACAAAAGTTATTACCCAATAATAGAAAAATAGAGTCAACAGTTGAACAGAATCAAGAACTTTTAAGGGATAATGAATTCGGTTTATTTATAGAATTTAAATTGCATAGAGCAGGTTTTGAGTACAATAAAATTTCCGGAGATGTAAATTCTACAGTTCCGACCTTTCCAATTGACTTTGAAAATATATTTCAATGAGAGAAAAAAACATAGAAAAAGTCGCTCCATCAAGTAAAACCTTTTTTAAGAATGGTATGAATGGGCATTCAGCAGTAAGATGTATTACTGATTTAGGAAACAACATGTATCTAATAAACAGAACCGACAATAAACCAGATATTAAGGTTTTAGTAGCTGATATCTACATTGCAGGCGAAGCTGATATACTTGAAATCAGCTCTAATTTGCATGATATAGATTGTATTGTCCTAATTGGATTTTATAATCGGTACTCAAATGAAGCCAAAAAATTGGCCAAATCAATGAATGTAGGTTTATTTAACTATAGAGAGTTCTTTGGAGCTATCCATTATAGTGGCAATGCTTTTATTGATTATACACAAAAGGAAAGATGATTAAATTAAGTATTCCCCCTCAAAAACACTTTGACCATTACCTTTTTGGATCGGTTTTATACTCAGAGAATCCTTCTGATATTGATATTGCAATAATCTATGACAAAAAATTTATCAGCTTACAAGACGCTATTCACTATCGGCACAAATTGATTGAAAGGCTGTCTGAGTTTACACCGTTAGAAATTGACACAATCCTTCTTTCAAAAGAAGAAGAAATTGAAGTTGAATTTTTATCAAATGCTAAACACCTAAAGATTTAAGACTACGTATTACACACGGTTTGTCGGTAACCTCGGACAGAATATTACGTAAAGTATGTATGACTCAATAGGATATGCTTTCTGAGATTCCCGAATTACCTGACACTGAATTCCGTGGAAGTAATATTGCCTGGTTAAGAGACGGTTCTGTAAGTGGCTCTCTGGATTTCTTTTCATTGGCAGTCACAGAGACCTTTTAAAACCCGGTGAAATGCAGTACGTTTAAGTGAGAATTTTCTCTGTCGTTTACAAGTGCTGTTATACTCCGTATCCTACATTAAACAAGATACAGAGTATAGTAGTAGAAGTGTAATCACTAAAAAAGACTAAAAAAGGTGCTTCGGAATTTGGTTGTCACAGAAACAATGCCCAACTTTGCACCGCAAAACAAGAATAAACATATAATTCCTCATCGGAGGGCATTATGTACAACGATAGTGCCGGATAAGATGAATGGTAGAAAAATCATTCATTTTATCCGGCACTTTCTTTATCAAAGAACGAACCAGAGTGAAAATTAAATATTGAAAGATATGGAAATAGTAAGTAGTAAAAAGACAAAGTTAGCGAAACCAGGTTTTGTATTTATCCAAACAGTGGTGATGAAAACACTGTATTCTGTTCCACACAACTTTATGTATAACCATCTAAATATATAGAATTATGAATATCTTGTACTCAACGACCTATCTGATCTGCTATACGATATCCTTACTTCCTTACTGGGTTTTATATCGGATATCCGACATTCTTTACGTTCTACTCTATCATCTTATTAAATACAAGAGAAAAATCGTTCGCAATAACCTTCATATATCTTTTCCTCATAAGGAAAAGCATGAAATTCTTACCATAGAAAAAGAATTCTATTCCTTTCTATGCGATCAGTTTGTTGAGACTATCAAGCTATGCTCCATCTCAGAGAAAGAAATAAGTAAACGCATGCTCTTTGAAGGTCTCCCTGAAATGCTAAATGGACTAAAAAATGAAAACAAGAATTTTGCTTTTCTCTATATGAGCCATTACGGTAACTGGGAATGGTTATCACTGCTCGCAACCAAAATACATAAGCAAAACTCACAGATAGTCAACGGATATATCTATTATCCTTTGAAGAACAAGGTGTTTGATAAAATACTCCTTAAACTGCGGAATCGGTTGGGTGGGAAAAGTATCACAATAAAAGAGACTATCCAACGAATCATTGAATTAAAAGAAAATTCCCGGAAAGCAATAATCGCTTTTGTATCCGATCAGGCACCACTATGGAGTGGGAAATACCATTGGAGTAACTTCTTCCAGTGGGAAACCCCGGTGGTTACCGGTGCCGAACAAATAGGAAAACATGTGGACGCACTCATCTTTTATGCAGAGATGGAGCGCATCAAAAGGGGATATTACCGATGCAAAATTAGTCGTATGATAGACGATATACAGCAATATGCTGACTACGAAGTAACCGACTTATTTATGAGCAAACTAGAACAATCCATACATAAAGCTCCATCATACTGGTTGTGGACACATAACAGATGGATACGTACCCGGGAAGAAATTATGGTCTGGTACAAAAGAATTATACATAAAAAAGAAAACGTTTGATGAAAGAGTTAAATCTGACACAAGGCAGCGTACCTAAAGTACTATTACAATTTGCAGTACCTTTTCTAATAGCGAATATACTACAGGCACTCTATGGAGGGGCCGATCTTTTTGTTGTGGGTCAATATGACGACTCGGCAAGTGTGGCAGCCGTAGCTATCGGCAGTCAGGTAATGCAAACCATTACGGGAATTATCCTCGGCATTACAACAGGCACTACCGTACTGATCGCTATAGCGACCGGCTCAAAAGACAACCGGCAGGTAGCTTCCACAATCGGATCATCCGTGTGGTTGTTCTCAATTATCGGGGTTGTACTAACCCTGACAATGACACTTTACCACAGTCAGATAGCCGAATGGATGCATACTCCATCCGAAGCAATGTCTGATACAAAAAGTTATATTCTGGTCTGCTCAACCGGTATTCTGTTTATTGTGGGATACAACGTTGTATGTGGTATCCTACGTGGTTTAGGCGATTCAAAAACTCCACTTTATTTCGTAGCATTGGCGTGTGTTATCAATATTGTTCTCGACTTTATATTAGTCGGATATTTCCATCTTGGAGCTACTGGAGCAGCCATTGCCACCGTAACGGCACAAGGAGTCAGTTTTGCCACCGCACTTTGGTTCCTTTACCGAAAAGGGTTTCATTTTGAGTTTACACGACGTGATATCCGGCTAAACAGAAGTTTATCGAAGAGAGTTCTGACATTGGGGGCTCCCATTGCATTGCAGGATGCCCTCATCAATACCTCATTTCTATTAATTACCGTTATCGTAAACCAAATGGGGGTTATCGCATCAGCATCTCTGGGTGTTGTCGAAAAAATCATCGTATTCGCGATGTTACCTCCAATGGCCATATCATCTGCAGTAGCAACGATGACAGCACAAAATTATGGAGCCGGACTTGTACAGAGAATGAATCAATGTCTTCTCTCCGGAATAAGGTTCGCCCTTATCTTCGGAGTAACAGTTTGCCTATATTCGCAATTCCTGCCAGAAACACTTACGGTATTTTTCACCAAAGACCCTATGGTAGTAGCAATGGCCGCTGAGTATCTGAAGGGATATAGTATCGACTGTGTCATCGTTAGTTTCGTGTTCTGCATCAATTCTTATTTCAGCGGACAAGGAAACTCAATATTCCCTATGATTCATAGTTTAATAGCCACTTTCCTGTTTCGCATCCCACTCTCATACTGGTTCAGTCAAATAGACAGTTCCTCATTATATATTATGGGATTTGCACCACCTATATCAACAGTTGTATCCTTACTGATATGCATCTGGTATTTGAGATATACAAAAAACAGACGTTTGAAAGAAGGTATAATAACAGCCGTTTAAACAACTTTATTAACAGCTTATCCTGGTTATTCACAACATTACTCATTACTATTGTTCATAAAGTATGAATAACCGATAGAAGATTCGGATAATCAAGAGATTACCCTGTTAATAACTTTGTTTAAACACTGATTTTCCTCGCAATAAACGGTGAGAGTCGCGCATATAAAACCGATGAATCAACCCAATTACCCAGTGATACATTACCCCCGATGAACTGAACTTTCTTCATTGCTGGTATGTTATAACAATATAAACATTAAAAACATTGCGGTTATGGAAAAATATCTAATTCACAGTAACGAGCTGCACCTGATTGATAAGGCAAAAATCCATCAGGCTGTAGAAAAGATGGTAGAATCTCTCGACATGGCAGCAGGGTCAACTTCTTGTTTCGACTTGTACAAAGTAGTGGAAACCTATTTTACAGACCTGGATAAACGGAAAAAGATGAACCATCTCCTAGGTATCACAGATACAGCCGAAGAGATAGAAGAAGAATTTGGAGTATGCTAACTTAATAAAAAATATCAGTACATATAAAGAAAAAGAGTCTTTAAAAAACTTTATACACTCAATGAAAAAACAGCGTCATGAAGATTGCCATAATCTTCATGGCGCTGTTTTTTCATTGAGTGTACCATCCGTTTTTATTACTCGATGAGCGTAAACTTCTTTTTAAGACGAATATCCTCCGAACTGGCTCCCACGCGTACTTCAAATGTACCCGGTTCAACTGTCCATTCCATATTCCGATCAAGTAGTTCCAAATCTGCGGGTTTCAGGGTGAAATGCATACGTTTCGTTTCATTGGGTTGCAATAAAACGCGTTGGAAACCACGCAAACGCGAATCATAAGTCACTACACTACTAACCAAATCACGTACATAAAGCTGCGCCACTTCCTCTCCTGCATATTTTCCTGTGTTGGTAATATCAAAAGAGATCTGTACTTCACCTTGTGTCCCTTTGGCAGGAGCTGTCACTTCAAGATTACTATAAGCAAAAGTTGTATAGCTAAGTCCATAACCGAAAGGATACAAAGCCCCCAGTACCCGTGTACTTCCGCTACCATTGGGGCCGGATGAAGGTTGAGTACCATGTGATCCTTTCTTAAACGGGAAGTTTAATTCAATCTGCCCTACTGATTTTGGAAAAGTAACGGTCAGTTTACCTCCCGGATTATAATCACCAAACAGCGTTTCTGCAATAATCTTCCCACCCTGGAAACTCGGGAACCAGGCCTCAAGAATAGCCGGCAAATTCTGATCTTCCCAATTGATAGTAAGTGGCTGACCATTGATAAGTACCAGTACTACCGGTTTCCCTGTGGCATGCAGTGCTTGCAAAAGTTCACGTTGGCGCCCAGGTAACTCAAGAGAGGTACGAGAGCGGCTCTCTCCTACCCGGTATTCGTCTTCACCCATCACGGCAATGATCACGTCGGCAGACTGTGCCTCTGAAACAGCCTTATCCATATCCGCCACTTCCTCTGCTGTAAGTACTGCCGGCAATACTTCACTGGCAGGCCATTCTTTATCTATGATATTACACCCCTTTGAGTAAACAACTTCCACATCTCCTTTTAAATAGTCTTTGATACCCTGAAGTACAGTAATCGTTGGCAAACCATTCGGACCATAGCGGCTAATCATAAAGTTATCTTCATCTGCTAATGGCCCGGTAACCAATACTTTCTTTATCTCTTTCTTATTTAATGGTAACAGTTGTCCATCGTTTTTAAGTAAGACCAAAGACTGACGTTGCATCTCCTTTACAAATTCCGAATGCTTGTCTGCACCTGCCACTTCATCCGCCTCTTTCGGATTATCCCGGTAAGGAGCATCAAACAACCCCAGACGAAACTTCACTGCCAACACTTCACTTACACGCTTGTCAATCGTTGCCATTGATATCTTGTTTTCTGCCAGCAAACGACGAATTGGCAAGATGAAATCAGCCGGAGGTGTAAAATGAGTACGCACATTCAATCCCGCTTCCAACACCTGTCGTACAGCTTCGTCATAATCTTCGGCTACCTGATGCTTGGTATGCACAAATTCCACTGCCTGGCTATCGCTCACCACGTATCCGTCAAAGCCATATTCTTCACGCAATAACTTTGTCAGGAAATAGTAACTTGAAGTCACCGGCTCTCCATTCCAATCATTATAACTACTCATCACCCCCATCGGATGCGATTGTTGTATCACATGTTTAAAAGGATACAGATAAATTTCGTGCAACTCACGGGGAGTAACATGAGGATCGGTCCGGCAGTTTCCATCCCGGCCACCTTTAGGACTACTGTATACAGCAAAGTGCTTCAGAGTAGCTGCCACTCCCTGTGACTGAATGCCATCTACCATTTGCACACCCAGTTCGCCAATAAGATAAGGATCTTCTCCATAACATTCCAGTGTACGCCCCCATCTCGGATCACGCACCACATCAAGAATAGGCGCATATACATTGGTATATCCTAATACGCGAGCTTCTTTACCCACAATTTCTCCCGCTTCACGTACCAGTTCTGTATTCCAGGTACTTCCAATCGCTATCGGAGCCGGAAGCGGTGTTGCTTTTGTATGATTAAGTCCATGAATACCCTCATTAGAGAAATCAACAGGAATGCCCAAACGGGTCTCTTCAATAAACCAACGCTGAGTTTCATTGATAGCCTTTACATGATTGGAAAAAGGAACAATAAGATGGGGTACCCGTTTGGCACCTCTACCTACCCCGTTGAGTTGTTCATCGATATTCGCAATACCATCTTTCCAGATAGCTTCTTTCCAGGCAGGAGTAGGCAAAGAGTCTTTCAGAACACGCCCAAAGCCATAGAGTGTAGCAAGCTGACAACTTTTCTCTTCTATCGTCATCTGTGAAAGTAAATCCTTTACTCGCTTCTCAACAGGTTGCGAAGGGTCTTCAAAGATATCCTTCACACCATTTTTATTAAAATCAATCCATCCTTTTTTATAGATTGATTTGGAGGACGACTGTGCAGAAACAACTGAAACGCACTGCCCAGTCCAAGCAATGCATACTAAAAGAAGTAATTTTTTCATATTTATTATATAAGAGTTTGACCGCCTGCAAGACGGATAGGCTGCAAATATAATAATTAATTCCAATTCACCTATAATCAAGATATTACATTTTGTGTGCGCCCACACATGTTATAAAACAATAAACGGTGAACAAACTGTGTTATCCACAGTTGTTCACCGTCCATGATTTATCGTTCACTATCTATTTAGTTCCCCTGATGTACAGTAAGTTGCGGGAATGGAAAATTGATACCCTTTTCATTGAAGGTATTGTAAATAGCCTTATTGATATCAAAGTAAACGCCCCAATAATCAGAGGTTTTCACCCATACACGGATCACAATATTGACACTACTTGCATCCAGTGCATGAAGAGCTATAAAAGGCTCCGGAGTATCCAGTATACGATTATCGGCAGCCAGTACTTCACGTACCACACAGTCTACTTTATCATAATCTTCACCGTAATCCACACCAACGACCCACTCCACACGACGGGTTTCCTGCGTATTATAATTCGTCACTACCCCGCTGCTCAATGAGCCATTCGGCACATAAACCAGTTTATTATCCGCTGTAGTCAGAATGGTATGGAATATCTGTATTTCTCTTACTGTACCCGAGAAGTTCTGACTCTCAATCCAGTCACCGACCTTATAGGGTTTAAATAACAAAATCACCAGTCCCCCTGCAAAGTTCTGAAGATTACCGGATAATGCCATACCAATAGCCACACCGGCAGAGGCCAGTAACGCTGCAAACGAGGTAGTCTCCACACCCAATGCACCAACGACTGAAATAATCAAAAGTATCGTCAACAAAATATTTACAAGACTCTTGACAAATGTCTTGATGCTCACATCTACATGCCGCTTGTCCATCATCCGGGCAGCCAATTTGTTCAGCATCGATACAAGGAAGCGTCCTACGATAAAAACAAGCACCGCTTTCAGAATACTTCCACCGGCACGTACACCTGCGTCTATAAGTTGTTGGGTTATAAGAGATATTTTGTCAAGACCTTCAGCATTAGCAATAGCCTGGTCCAGATTGTCGGCGGCAACCTGCAGAGAATCGGTAACAGCCTGAGTAATTTGTAACAATAGCATAATTAGTTTTTTGTTTTGAGTAAATAATTCGGGTTTGTACTTTCAATCATAACAAGTTACAAAGTTACTTTGTTTTAAGTAAATATAAAAGTTTTTTTTGCTTTCCTCATCCGAAAGCGCTAATTTTGCCAACGATTTCACAATACAGGGGTGCCTTAACATGACGGGCTGAGAACATACCCATAGAACCTGAACCGGGTAATGCCGGCGTAGAGAACGAATAAATTACACAATGAAAAAGAATCTATCAGCTGTTGCCTTTCTAATGGCAGCCAGCATCAACATCTTTGCACAAACAAGCGCCAAAGATAGTTTGAGAGTAGTCAACCTGCAAGAGGTGCAGGTAGTATCCACCCGTGCCACTTCTAAAACTCCGGTGGCATACAGCAATATTTCTAAAAAAGAGATCCGAAAACAGAACTTCGGACTTGACCTGCCTTTTCTGTTAACGACCACCCCATCGGTACTTACCACCTCGGATGCCGGAAGCGGAGTAGGCTATACCAGTATTCGTGTGCGCGGTACAGACGCCACGCGTATCAATATTACAGCCAACGGCATTCCAATGAACGATGCAGAGAGCCATTCCATCTTTTGGGTGAATACCCCCGACCTGGCTTCTTCACTCGAAGATATGCAAATCCAACGCGGAGCAGGCACATCGACTAATGGTGCCGGAGCATTTGGCGCAAGTATCAATTTGCGTACTGCCGGCATTCCTTCCAAAGCATACGCTGAGGTTTCCGGTTCTTACGGATCATTCAATACGCATAAGGAGACGGTTAGCGTAGGTTCCGGGTTGATAGGCAATCATTGGGCCTTTGATGCACGCGTATCGAATATACAGAGTGACGGATATCGCGACCGTGCCACATCAGATTTGAAGTCGTACTTCCTGCAAGGAGGATATTACGGTGAAAATACGACCCTGAAGTTTATCACTTTTGGCGGCAAAGAGAAAACCTATCATGCCTGGGACGGTATTAGCCGGAAACAATTGGAGACTGACCGTACCTATAACCCAAACGGAGCCATCAAAGACGACAACCTGAACAAAGGAAACACCATAGGATTTTATGACGACCAGACGGATAATTATAATCAGACGAACTATCAGTTAATATTCAATCACCTGTTTTCTTCCGAATGGAATCTGAACATTGCCCTGCATTACACAGATGGTTTCGGATATTACCAGGAGTATAAGAACGGACGGACACTGGAAGAGTACGGACTAAAACCATTCTACCTCCCCGGAAACACAGAAGCGCAAACGAAGACCAATCTGGTACGCCAAAAGCTCGTAGACAGCGGCTTTGGCGGCGGCGTATTTTCTGTTGATTATAAAAACGAGAAGCTAAATGCCTCTCTGGGTGGAGGCTTGAATCGTTATAGCAACGATCATTATGGCAAAGTGATCTGGGTAAAGAATTATACTGAAGTGCTGAATCCGGATCATGAATACTATCGCAACAATGGTAGTAAGACAGACGGAAACATCTATGCCAAAGCCAATTATCAAATAACCGGAGGATTGCATGCTTATGCTGACCTGCAATATCGTTACATCAATTACAAGATAACGGGAAACAATGATAAATGGGATTGGACTGCAGAACCCGGACATCTCCAACGCCTGAACGTAAACGAGCACTTCAGTTTCTTCAATCCTAAAGCCGGCTTATTCTGGCAATTCAACCCATACCACAGCGCTTACGCTTCTTTTGCCGTAGCCCAGAAAGAGCCTACACGTAATAACTATACCGACGGACTATTCGAAAAACTTCCCCGTCCGGAAAAAATGTTAGATTATGAATTAGGATATACTTTCCGCAACAGTTGGTTCACTGCCGGAGTGAACCTGTATTATATGGACTATACCGACCAACTGGTACTAAATGGAAAAGTAAATGATATCGGCGAGGCAATGGCAGAAAATGTCAAAGACAGCTACCGCATGGGAGTAGAGCTCTCTTTAGGCGCCCGTATCACCGACTGGCTACGCTGGGATATCAACGGGACATGGAGTAAAAACCGCATTAAGAATTACACCGGTTATGTGAGTGACTATGATGACAACTGGGATGAACTTTACACCCAAACAGCTATTTATGCGGGGAATACTCCCATTTCTTTTTCTCCTTCGTTTATGGGAAACAGCCTGATCGATTTTAATTATAAAGGTTTCGATGCATCCTTGCAATCACAATACGTCAGCCGTCAGTATCTCGACAATTTCGGTTTAGAGGAGAACTCACTCGATCCATCTTTTGTGAGTCATCTTAGTTTAGCTTACAGTTTCAAACTGCCTTCTGTGAAACAAATCACTGTCGGTGCCACTATCTATAACCTCTTTAACACGAAGTACGAAACCAACGGATACTCGCAGAATGCCGCTGTTTATGAAGGAGGAGATAAGAATCAAAAAGCTGTTCTCTCCTACGACCCACGTTTTTATCCGATGGCAGGAACCAATGTACTGGCGCACATAGCAATTAGATTTTAAATAAACCAAGTACAACCATGAACTACCTTGAAATCATTGGTACCCTCATTGGGTTGCTCTATCTTTGGTTAGAATACCGGGCAAGTATTTATCTGTGGATAGCAGGTATCATAATGCCTGCCATCTATATTTTTGTGTATTACAGAGCCGGACTATACGCCGATTTTGGTATCAATATCTATTATCTTCTCGCAGCGGTTTATGGCTGGCTGGTATGGAAGTACGGCAATAAGGCGCACGAAAAAGCAGAGTTACCCATCACGCACATTCCGTTAAAGTATCTTCCTGCTCTGATGGCTGTATTCATTATCACCTTCATAGGTATCGCCCTGATACTGATTAACTTTACCGACAGTAATGTTCCCTGGCTCGACTCATTTACTACTGCACTGAGTATCATCGGTATGTGGATGCTTGCCCGTAAATATGTAGAACAGTGGTGGGCATGGATACTGGTAGACGTGGTATGCTGCGGCCTCTATATCTACAAAGATTTGTATTTCACTTCCGGACTCTACGGACTTTATTCAATAATCGCTATCTTTGGCTTCCTTAAATGGAAAAAAATGATGCCTAAACCATAACTCCGGCAGAAAAAAGTACGGAATGCGTTTTACATCTCTCTTATTTACAAATGAATATGACAACAGAAGCAGTTATTCTCGGTAATGGTGATTATCCTTCACATCCATATCCACTGAATGTATTATCACAAGCTCCATACGTAGTTTGCTGCGACGGCGCTGCCAACGAGTATATTCGCCGGGGCTTTCGTCCGGATGCTATTATCGGAGACGGAGATTCGCTCTCTCCCGAAAATCGGGAACGGTTTGCCGGAATCTTCCACCGTGTGAACGATCAGGAAACAAATGATCAGACCAAAGCCATCCGTTTTTTGCAGGCACAAGGAAAACGGCAGATCATCATTGTAGGAGCTACAGGCAAACGTGAAGATCACACATTGGGTAACATCAGCCTGTTAATAGACTACATGCAGGAAGGGCTTCAGGTGCAAATGATAACAGATCATGGTATCTTTATCCCCGCTTGTAACACACAGGTATTCACTTCACAACCGGGACAACAGGTTTCTATTTTCAACTTCGGAGCAACGGGATTACAGGGAGAAGGATTAGCCTATCCGCTAAGCGATTTCAGTAATTGGTGGCAAGGCACCTTGAATGAAACCACAGAATATGAATTTTGTATTCATGCAACAGGAAAATACCTTGTATTTATAAACTTCTGAGTGCTTCCCGCACGGGGAAGTAAGACGAGCGATGATTGCAGGTTGTTGTGTAATATTACTTCCTGCGTACTATCCGAAGTGCTAAAAAGAGAACCTGTAATATGCTGACTATCAATATATAAATAGAGCAATTTTCTCCTCGGAGCCGAGCAGCTTTCTCCTCGGTGCCGAAGGGATTCCTCCCCGGAGCCGAGCCCCCTCTTCCCCGGAGCCGAGCAAGGCACGCGACTCCGGGGGAGTATCTAATGTAAAACAATATAACTTTATTGAAGGCTTTCCTTGAGTCTCACTCAGGTACTTTTCAGGCATCCGGCATCTTTGTCTTTAAAGAGCAAGCAGGTAATTCTTGAAATCAACAAACTCCTTTGTCATCGGCAAACTCTTCTTCTCACCTTTCATGAAGGCTTGCAGCTTAGCAGGAATCTCTACTTTATCTCCAACAATTCCTTCTACTGTATCCAGGAACTTAGCCGGATGTGCTGTTTCAAGAAACACACCGGTTTCTCCGGGCTTCAACCCCTCTTCAAGGGCACGATAACCACAGGCTCCATGCGGATCGAGCAGGTAATGTACATCATCATACGTTTTCTTTACCGTTTCACGAATTTGTTCATCGGTATAAGTTGTCCCGGTTATCTCAGCCGAAATAGCAGCATGCGAACCACCATAAAGATCGAGCACACGGGCAAAGTTACTCGGATCGCCCACATCCATGGCATTTGCAATAGTGGCAACGGATGGACGCGGATTATACTTACCCGTTTGCAGATACTGATAGAAAATATCATTCTTATTATTAGCAGCGATAAAGCGTTTCACGGGTAACCCCATCTTTTTGCCAAAGAGTCCGGCTGTGATATTGCCAAAGTTACCACTGGGCACACAGATCACGGCATTATCCGCTTTCCCAGCTTTCTTCAATTGTGCATAGGCGTAGAAATAATAGAACGCCTGAGGCAGAAAGCGGGCCACATTAATAGAGTTGGCACTAGTCAGTTGCATATGTTCATTCAGTTCCTTATCCATAAAGGCAGACTTCACAAGCGCCTGGCAATCATCAAAAGTACCATCCACTTCGAGAGCGGTAATATTCTGTCCTAAGGTAGTGAACTGCTTTTCCTGTATTTCACTGACTTTCCCTTTGGGATAAAGCACATAGACATGAATACCGTCCACTCCGAGGAAGCCATTGGCAACCGCACTACCGGTATCACCGGAAGTAGCCACAAGTACATTCACCTGCTTTTTGCCCTCTTTACGGATAAAGTAACCCAGCAAACGTGCCATGAAGCGGCCACCTACATCTTTAAAGGCAAGCGTAGGACCGTGGAACAATTCGAGTGAATAGATATTATCTTTCACATGTACCAACGGCACATCAAAGTTCAATGTATCATAGACAATCTGTTTCAACGTATCTGCCGGAACGTCTTCTCCAAAGAAAGCATCGGCTACGCGATAGGCTATCTCCTGAAAAGTAAGCGTATCAATGGTGTCATAAAACTCCTGAGGCAGTGGTTTAATCATTTCGGGCATAAAGAGCCCTTTATCGGCAGCCAAGCCCTTCACTACAGCTTCTTCAAGAGTAGCAACAGGAGCCTGACGGTTAGTGCTGTAATATTTCATAAGTGGTATTTTAAATTTAGTTTATACTGAGTTAGTGATGAGTGATGAGTGATTAGTGATAAGTGATTAGTGCTATGCAGCGTCAGTGCCATCGCGCAAGCCCACTATCAACTGTCAATTGTCAACTGTCAATTGTCAACTCTTCACGGGTAGTGCCATAAATTCGTTAATAAATTCATCTGCCTTCATCAGCCCATACACCCCGTCACAAGCGGCCACTTCGTCATAGGTCTGCACTTCGTCCGGTGTAATACCCGGATACCAGATAAGAAACGGAATAGGTTCGTTGGTATGGGTACGAAGTTCGCAAGGGGTAGGATGATCGGGCAATACAGCAATGGCTACCGGTTCGTCCCAATCCTTCACAGCTTCATAGATAGGGCCAACAGCACGGCTATCCAGGTTTTCAATTGTAAGAAGCTTCAACGGAATATCTCCTTCATGCCCCGCCTCATCACTGGCTTCGATATGGAGATAGACGAAGTCATCCGTCTTCAATGCTTCCAGTGCAGCTGCCACTTTGTTTTCATAATTCGTATTATAAAGTCCGGTTGCTCCTTCCACCGCAATACGGCGAAGTCCGGCATAGTATCCGATCCCATTTATCAGATCGACCGCCGAAATAACAGCTCCTCTTTTCACCTGAGGGAAAGTATCGGAAAAGGCATCCATTTGCGGACGGTATCCCGGGCTCCAGGGCCAGATACTATTGGCAGGATCTTTGCCTTCGGCCATACGTTTCAGATTCAGCGGATGATTCTTCAGCAGTTCCTGCGACTTTAAGATCAGTTCATTAATAAGATCTGCTGTCTCCCGGGCTTCCGGCACTAACGGTTTCACCATCAAAGGGCGAAAAGGCTTTAAAGGTACGTCATGAGGCGGCGTACAATCCAGCTGTTTATTTCCGTCTTTGATGACCAACAGATGACGATATTGAACACCGGTATGGAAACGTACGCGATCATTGCTTAAATGTTCCTGCAGATATTGAATCAGCACATCGGCTTCTTCAGTAGAAATATGTCCGGCAGAATGATTTTTTATATTATCTCCTTCAATACAGATGATATTGCAACGCATCGCCATCTCTCCCGGTTGAAGTTCCACACCGATACTTGCTGCCTCGAGCGGACCGCGTCCTTCATATACCTTCGGAAGATCATATCCCAATACCGACATATTGGCTACTTCACTACCGGGATGAAAACCATCCGCTACGGTCATCAGCCGTCCATTACGCCCCATGCGGGCGAGCTTATCCATATAAGGCGTTTTCGCATATTGCAGGAGCGTCTTGTCTCCCAATGACTTTACAGGCCAGTCGGCCATGCCGTCACCTAATATAATGATATGCTTCATTTTCTTAATTGACAATTGGCAGTGGACAATTGACAATTAACAAACCAACTGCAACAAAGCGCAGCAACTGTCAATTGTCAATTGTCAACTGTCCACTAAATTAAACGTTCGCTATACTCATAATATCCGCAAAGACTCCCGCTGCCGTCACACCTGCACCGGCACCATATCCCTGAATCATCATCGGATACTCTTTATAACGCTCTGTTGTGAGCAGGATAATATTGTTACTGCCTTCCAGTCCGTAGAACGGATGATTGGCCCCTACTTCCTGTAAGCCCACAGAAGCCTTCCCGTTTTCGAGCGTAGCAACAAAACGCCAGTGTTTATTTTCTTTCTCCAATACCTGACGACGGGCTTCAAAGTCTGCATCCAGACTCGGAACACGCTTCCAGAAATCATCCAACGATCCTTCAAAGAAATCATTCGGGACAAAAAGATTCTTCTCTACATCTTCCTGCTCCAGTTTATATCCGGCTTCACGTGCCAGAATCACCAGCTTACGAATCACATCTTTACCACTCAGGTCGATACGTGGGTCCGGTTCGGAATAACGCTCTTCCTGTGCCATCTTTATCGTACGGCTAAATGGGATATCAGCACTGATCTTATTGAATATATAGTTCAACGTACCGCTCAGCACAGCTTCAATCTTTAATATCTTGTCGCCACTATGAATCAGGTCATTGATTGTATTAATGATAGGAAGCCCTGCCCCTACGTTCGTCTCAAACAGATATTTCACACCACGCTGACGGGCTATCTGCTTCAATTCGCGATAGTTCTCGTATTTGGAGGAAGCAGCAATCTTATTGGCAGCCACTACCGACACATTGTGCAGCAACAGATCTTTATAAAGCGAGGCTACATCCGGACTGGCAGTACAATCCACAAATACAGAATTGAAAATATTCATGCCGATAATCTCATCACGAAGAGACTCAAGCGTACTTTCGGTACCTTTCGCTTCCAACTCTTCCCGGTAATTAGCCAGGTCAAAACCCTGACGGCTGAACATGGCTTTCGTAGCGTCGGCAATACCTACCACATGGAGTTTCAACCCGTTTTCTACTTTCAGCTTTTCCTGCTGACAGCGGATCTGTTCTATCAGGCTACCTCCTACCGTACCAATACCACAGATAAAGAGATTCAGCACCTGATATTCGGACAGGAAGAATGAATCATGAATCACATTCAATGATTTGCGCAATGATTTAGAATCAACTACAAATGAAATATTTGTTTCCGAAGCTCCCTGTGCGCAAGCTATCACATTAATACCATTACGTCCCAATGTACCGAACAATTTACCGGCAATACCCGGTGTGTGCTTCATGTTCTCACCCACAATTGCTACGGTAGCCAGATTTTTCTCTGCCTGAATAGGAGATATCTCACCCATTTCTATCTCTTTGGCGAACTCCTCATTCAACACTTCACAAGCCAGATCGGCGTCGGCATTACGCACACCGATGGAAGTACTGTTCTCAGAAGAAGCCTGAGACACAAGAAATACGCTGATACCATTCTTTGCCAGAGCCTTAAAGATACGATAGTTAACACCAATAACACCCACCATACCAAGACCTTGCACAGTAATCAGGCTGGTGTCATTGATAGAAGAGATACCTTTAATCGCTTTCGTTTGCGGATCGGAAACCTCTTGTTTGATAACCGTGCCCGTACCTTCGGGATTGAATGTATTCTTTATTAATATAGGTATATTCTTATGACAAACCGGGTAAATAGTAGGCGGATATACCACTTTGGCACCGAAGTTACAAAGTTCGGTAGCTTCTACATAACTCAGTTCGTTGATAGTATAAGCAGTAGAAATCACACGTGGATCGGCTGTCATGAATCCGTCTACATCGGTCCATATCTCCAGGCTATCAGCATCCAGAGCAGCAGCAATGATGGCCGCTGTATAATCCGAGCCACCCCGTCCAAGGTTAGTAACATCCCCCGTCACCTTATCCGATGAAATGAATCCCGGTACCAGCGATACTTGCGGAATCACGCGGAATGCCTCTTTTACCAGTTGATGCGTCAGTTCAGTGTCAAGTGTGTGTTTGGAATGTTTTCTTTCTGTCTTTATAAAAGTGCGCGAGTCAAACCATTGGGCACCTTCAATCAGCTGCGCTACAATGATAGAAGAGAGGCGTTCGCCATAACTAACAATGGTATCCGATGTTTTTGCAGAAAGGTCTTTTATCAGATAAATACCCTGAAAAATATCTTTCAGCTCATTGAGCAGTTCACCTACCTGACGTTGCAACGAAGCCTGATATTCACCTGCGGGAACCACTTCTTTAATCATCTCCACGTGGCGATAAACAATTTCGCGGAACTCACCTTCGTAGGCCGAATCACCTACAGCGGCCATTTTAGAGGTATTAATCAACTTATCGGTAATGCCGCCCAATGCGGAAACAACTACAATAACCGGTTCTCCGGCCGACTCTACTATTCTCTTTACGCTTAAAATGCTGTTCACGGAACCTACGGATGTTCCGCCGAATTTCATTACTTTCATGCAGATACTTTATATTTTCAATGCTTCCTTTTCCGGAAACAATGGTTTATTTACAACTAAAATACTAAATTTGAATTTGCTTACTTCCTGTAAGCGTGATTCACGTAGAAACACAAATACTATCCCTCAACCCCTAAGGGTCATGGTGCACATGGATGTGACTGTATGCGGATAGTACTTCATCATAGTCATTGTTTCTCGTTACTATTTGATAAGATGTCGCAAAAGTAACAATAAAAACATTCAATCTATCACTTTTTGCGATAATTTTCTAATAAAAAGATTTTCCCTGTGGAGCAGTGACAAATTAGCGCGTTGTACTTTTCTGACATTTTGTTATAAAATATAAGATATATAATTATCTTTGCAGTATTCAATTGCATAAAATACGCTTATGAACCCTTCAAATACTTCCGTATTGTTAATATACACCGGCGGCACGATTGGAATGATAGAAAATGCCGAAACCGGAGCACTGGAGAACTTCAACTTTGAACAGTTGCAGAAGCACGTCCCCGAACTTCAGAAATCAAACTGTAGCATTGATTCTTACCAGTTTGATCCTCCAATGGACTCATCGGACATGGAACCCGAAGCATGGCGGAAGCTGGTACGAATCATTTACGATACATACGAGCGGTATAATGGTTTCGTTATCCTGCATGGTACGGACACAATGGCTTTCACAGCCTCAGCATTGAGCTTCATGCTCGAAGGATTAAGTAAACCGGTCATTCTCACAGGCTCACAACTGCCTATCGGAGTATTGCGTACAGACGGTAAGGAAAACCTGATGACGAGCATAGAAATAGCTGCTGCTCAGGACAAACATGGTAATCCACTTGTTCCTGAAGTATGTATCTTCTTTGAAAATCATCTGATGCGGGGCAATCGTACTACCAAAATGAATGCTGAAAACTTCAATGCTTTCCGTTCTTTCAACTATCCGATACTGGCAGAGGTGGGAATACATATCAAATACAATTATTCTGTTATCCATACCATTCAGGAAAAGCAGGAACTGAAACCACATTATTTGCTCGACACCAACATTGCCGTATTAAAACTCTTTCCCGGCATACATGAGAATGTAGTAGCAGCCACACTTACCATCGACGGATTAAGAGCCGTGGTATTAGAAACCTATGGCTCGGGCAATGCCCCTCGTAAGCAATGGTTCCTCCGCCTGCTACGTGAAGCAAGCACACGAGGAATTGTGATAGTCAACGTCACTCAATGTAGTGCCGGAACGGTGGAAATGGAACGATATGAAACCGGTTATCATTTGTTGGAATCGGGCATTGTCAGCGGATACGACAGCACCACCGAGTCCGCTGTCACCAAACTGATGTTCCTGCTGGGACACGGCTACAGCCCTGAGGAAGTGAGAGAACGAATGGCACGCCCCCTAGCGGGAGAGATTACATTATAGCCCACTACCGTTTTCACCACAGAGGACGCAGAGGACACAGAGTTATTAAAATCTTAACGGTTGTTAGAGACTAATGATTCCAATACTTAAAACTCTGTGTCCTCTGCGTCCTCTGTGGTGAAAACGATGGTGAATTTATGACTAATATTAAATAAAACTCTGTGAGACTCTGCATTTTTCTGTGGTGAATTTATTACTTTTGTCCATCTTATAAAGTAAAGGACAAAAAGAATGGCCAAAGAGAAAACCGTATATGTATGCAGCAATTGTGGACAGGACTCTCCCAAATGGGTAGGAAAATGTCCTTCGTGTGGCGAATGGAACACCTATGTAGAAGAGATAGTCCGGAAAGAACCTACAAACCGCCGCCCCGTATCGGGCATAAATACAGCCAAAGCCAAACCTATTACTTTAAATGAAATAGAAGCAGATGACGAGCCACGTATCGACATGCACGACGAAGAGTTAAACCGTGTGTTAGGTGGTGGTCTTGTCCCGGGTTCACTGGTACTGATAGGTGGTGAACCGGGCATTGGGAAATCGACTCTTGTGCTCCAAACAGTACTACGTATGCCCGAAAAACGTATTCTTTATATCTCCGGTGAAGAGAGCGCCCGACAATTAAAATTACGTGCCGACCGTCTGACAACTGCTTCCAGTGATTGCCTCATCGTTTGTGAGACCTCTCTGGAGCAGATCTATGTACATATCAAAAATACCAATCCCGATTTAGTCATCATAGACTCTATACAAACCATTTCTACAGAAAATATCGAATCTTCTCCCGGTAGCATTGCACAGGTACGTGAATGTTCGGCATCCATTCTCCGTTTTGCCAAAGAGACCCATACGCCGGTACTGCTTATCGGACATATCAACAAGGAAGGCAGTATTGCCGGACCAAAGGTTTTGGAACACATCGTAGATGCCGTACTTCAGTTTGAAGGCGATCAGCATTATATGTATCGTATCCTGCGAAGTATTAAAAACCGCTTTGGAAGTACTGCAGAATTAGGCATTTATGAAATGCGGCAAGACGGGCTCCGGCAAGTCAGCAACCCATCGGAATTGCTCCTTTCGCAAGACCACGAAGGTATGAGCGGAGTAGCTATTGCCTCTGCCATCGAAGGGGTACGCCCATTTTTGATTGAAACACAGGCATTGGTCAGCTCTGCCGTATATGGTAACCCGCAACGCTCTGCCACAGGCTTTGACCTTCGCCGTATGAATATGCTGTTGGCTGTACTCGAAAAACGGGTAGGCTTTAAACTGGCACAAAAAGACGTGTTTCTCAATATTGCCGGAGGACTGAAAGTAAATGATCCTGCCATTGATCTTGCCGTTATCAGTGCCATCCTCTCTTCCAACATGGATGCATCTATCGAACCGGAAGTTTGCATGGCCGGTGAGATCGGACTATCCGGTGAGATACGCCCGGTAAACCGGATCGAACAACGCATCGGTGAAGCAGAAAAGTTAGGATTTAAACGCATTCTGTTACCTAAGCATAATCTGCAAGGAATTGATACAAAGAAAATAAAGATAGAATTGGTGCCGGTTAGGAAGGTGGAAGAAGCATTCAGGACACTATTCGGATAATAACAAAACGCAAATTAACGCAGATTAACGCAAAGAAAAGATGGTTTTTATAGATAAAGAAACAAATGACTTGTCATATAAGATAATTGGATGTGCATACAATGTACATAAAGAATTAGGACCAGGATTATTAGAAAGTGCGTATGAAACTTGTTTATGTTACGAACTCAGTAAAATAGAAATTAATTATGAAAAGCAAAAAGGATTGCCCATCATATATAAAGATGTAACACTTGACTGTGGTTATCGAATTGATATCTTAGTCGAAAATAAAATTGTTATAGAGTTAAAAACGGTCGAAAAGCTCTTGCCCATACACACAGCACAAATAATGACCTACTTAAAATTAAGTAATAAGCATTTAGGACTTCTTTTCAACTTCTATAATGCGAATCTTCAAAATGGAATTAAAAGATATGTTTTATAATCCGCGAAAATCCGCGTTAATTTGCGTTTAAATTATTATGACAGAAGAATACCAGTTACGTCTACTCCCCGAAATTGCTGCCAACGAGCAACGATTAAAGGAATATTTGTCCAAAGAAAAAGGATTAAGTTTAAAGAATATTACCGCTATACGTATTCTGAAACGAAGTATTGATGCGCGGCAACGTACTATTTTTATCAATCTGAAGGTACGGGCTTATATTAATGAAATGCCTGCGGATGATGAATACGAACGAACCGTATATAGTAATGTGGAAGGTAAGCCACAGGTTATTGTAGTGGGCGCAGGACCTGGCGGACTATTTGCAGCTCTGAAACTTATTGAATCAGGACTTCGCCCCATTGTAGTAGAGCGTGGAAAAAACGTACGTGAACGTAAAAAAGATCTCGCACTGATAAGCCGGGAACACGCTGTGAACCCGGAATCAAATTATAGTTTCGGAGAAGGAGGTGCAGGAGCCTATTCTGACGGAAAACTTTATACCCGAAGTAAAAAACGGGGAAATGTAGACAAAATACTAAATGTATTCTGCCAGCATGGAGCTTCTACTGCAATTCTTGCCGACGCACATCCGCATATCGGTACAGACAAACTGCCACGGGTTATTGAAAACATGCGTAATACCATTATCAACTGTGGAGGGGAAGTGCATTTTGAAACACGAATGGATGCACTGATCATCGAGAACGAGGAGGTAAAAGGCATTGAAACAAATACAGGAAAAACTTTTCTTGGTCCGGTAATACTGGCTACAGGACATTCGGCACGTGATGTATATCGCTGGCTGGCAACCAACAACGTAGCGCTTGAGGCAAAAGGAATAGCTGTTGGTGTCCGTCTGGAGCATCCTGCAGAATTGATAGACCAGATACAGTATCACAATAAAAACGGCCGGGGAAAGTACTTACCTGCTGCCGAATACAGCTTCGTAACACAGGTCGAAGGACGAGGAGTATACAGTTTCTGTATGTGTCCCGGTGGTTTTATCGTTCCTGCTGCCAGCGGACCCGAACAGGTGGTAGTCAACGGAATGTCTCCTTCCAACCGTGGTTCACGATGGAGCAATTCGGGGATGGTGGTAGAGGTACAACCGGAGGACTTAGACAATGGACAGTGGACAATGGACAATGGACAGTTGGCTGCGCAGTCCAACTGTCAATTGTCAACTGTCAATTGTCAACTCCTAAAAGTGTTACACTTTCAGGAAGAACTGGAACGGCAAGCCTGGTTACAGGGAGGAATGAAGCAAACGGCTCCGGCACAACGCATGATGGACTTTACGCGGAAGAAACTGAGCTATGATTTACCGGACTCCTCTTATAGTCCGGGATTGATATCTTCACCCTTACACTTCTGGATGCCGGAATTTATCAGTAAACGTTTGTCACAAGGCTTTCAGCAATTCGGACGGATGAGTCACGGTTTTCTTACCAACGAGGCAGTGATGATCGGAGTAGAAACACGTACTTCTTCCCCTGTGCGTATTGTACGTGACAAAGATACGCTGCAGCATGTAACAGTCCGCGGCTTATTCCCTTGTGGTGAAGGAGCAGGATATGCGGGAGGAATTGTATCTGCGGGAGTTGACGGAGAACGGTGCGCAGAAGCTGTTGCAAACTATTTAAATCATTAATTCAATAATTGAGAGTTATGAAGAACATTATTTTTTCTCTTACTATAGGAGCAATTCTCCTATTTAAATCATTGTCATTTAATTGTTATGCTCAATCCGATACCACCTTTCTATCTAAAAATGAAAACAGAAAGGTATATATCGAAAACAACAGAAAATCAGAAGTTTTTCAAAAATTACTCGACCCTACAATTCAAGAAAAAGCCTATCCGGAACTAAGACAATACAGACTGGAAGAACTGAAAGAAAGCGAGAAGATATTAAAGCAGGCTCATCCACAAACTATTACAAAACATAATTTATATGAACTACCGGAAGATTGGATCGCTCTCCATTCTTACAAAGGGAAATACTATGTTTATTCTCCATGCCAAATAGATACTCCTACAAACCGTTGGTTGACGGATTCTTGCCTTTACTATAAATACCTGGACGGTCCTTTTCCTGTAATCATTAAATCAGTGGAAAAGAAATCTGATAATCTATATGATATAAAATTATGGAATGTCATTCAACATCCGGATAACAGTCAGGCTTTGGATGAATTACAAATCCACATCATTGATAAGAAAAGAAAAATTTCTATTTGGGAATATAAAAGTTATCAAGGTGAGTCAACCTATGAACTGCTAATACCGAGGAAATCAGCACAGCATTTCGATTTAATCGTTTGTGACTGCCAAGACTTAGATAGTGAATTTGATTTTGATTCCATAGATTTTCCAAACCTTATTTTATCTCATTAAACCTATGAACCACAAACCAGAAATCGCTATCGTTGAAGCGAATACACTTACAGCACTCGGTCTGAAAATGATATTGGAAGAGATTATTCCAATGGCAATTATACGAACTTTCCATAGTTTTGGTGAGCTAACGGATGACACACCCGACATGTATGCGCACTATTTTATAGGCGCACAAGTATATGTGGAGCACAATGCCTTTTTTCTGCCCCGGAAAAAGAAAACAATTGTTCTGGCAGGAGAAAGCCACTCTCTCCAACTATCTGCCGTACGCGTACTGAACATTTATCAATCAGAAGAGCAGCTGGTGAAAGACATTCTGAAACTTCACCAACATGCTCACCACGACGGACATCCGGCTGAAGCCATACCACCAATGCCGGTTATTGAGCATGAATTGTCTGCACGGGAGATCGAGGTACTTGTATTGATAACCAAAGGGTTCATCAATAAAGAGATAGCCGATAAACTAAATATCAGTCTGACCACTGTTATCACCCATCGGAAAAACATTACAGAGAAATTGGGTATCAAATCCGTCTCCGGGCTAACAATTTATGCCGTAATGAACGGCTATGTAGAGGCTGACCGGATTTAAAAACGTACAACGATCATACCACCGTATTCCTTTGAAAAATGATTGTAATAAGGAGAAGCAGCCAGATTAACTCTGCTCTTTTTCTTATCCAATCCAAACAATTTCTTTTCAAAAGGCAGGAGCCAGTATCCGATCCGTGCACTTAATATACCAATTCCCGCACCAGCCAGAACATCATTGCACCAATGTCGTTCATTATAAAGTCGCAGGAAGGCTACCCCACAGGCAATAGTATATGCACCTATACCATAAAGCGGAGAGGAATCTTTATACTCCATCCGTACCAACTCAGCTCCCATAAAAACAGTGGCTGTATGCCCCGAAGGAAAGGAATTAAAAGCTGTTCCGTCCGGACGTTGTTCATCTACCGCCCACTTCACCGCATTGACCATAATCCCCATAGCTGCATAAGAAGTGGCAGTAATCAATACACGATCCACATAACTATGCTTAGCCTTTGCTCCCAGCAGACTTAATCCGAAGTTTGCAATAACGGGTACATATTGTATATAATCATCGGCATGAAAATAGCGTCCATTGCGCCATCCGGCAATATCATCACGCACTTCCCTATTCAGAGATCTCAACCAGGGATTGGCCACCCCAAGTGCTCCTACAGTGATGAGTGAAGCAGGTAGTATTAATTGTGAAGGACGGAAAGAATAGCCCCGTTCAGTGATTTTCAGAGAGTCTGTCGAAGCCGTTTGTGCCCACAACTGAAACGGGTATAGTAATATCATAAGAAGAAAAAACAATTTGATTTTCATCTTTTATTGTTGTAAATAAAATGAATACTGAATGTTAACTGTCGCTTTGCATTTCTGTCTCAGAAACACAACAGGTCACATCCGCTTCGGCCTTTACAACTTCAAAAAGAGGAAAGCAAAACAAGATCCGCCCCATTGCATTCCCCCCGGTCATATAAAAATTCTTGGTCGTTTTTTCTATAAGAGAAATGCTAATGAGTTATTTCTAACTGTTATATGTCACTCTATCTGATCTATACCATAGGCTATGTGTTTTAAAGAGAGGTTAATAAAAAAAGTGTGTTCCCGACACTATCCAGACTATAGTTAGGTACGACCAAGTAACCTATGACCGACTGAATATATCGATGGAACACACCCTGTTTCAGGGCGCATCCACAAAGCATATTCTTTCGGTCTGTTAAATTTGGTCGTTTCACTATAGAAAGAATGACAATGCAAACACTCCGTATCTTGTTTTTTTATCTTTAAATAAAGACTCTACTTTATTTAATGTTTATCGAAAGACAAAAATAAGAATATCTTTCTTTATAGACAAACTTTATTTGTATAATCCTTATAAATCGGATACCGGAGTAAGTCCCCCTAATTTCAGATTTGCATATACCCACAATGCATATTCTGTTATTTCAATGTATATTCGGAATATTTTTTCTAAATTCCGCGATAACTCCTTACCTCATATGTATAACAAACAAATATTGAGTTATATCTTACAGAAAGCGATATAATATTGCAAGCTTGCAGCCAGAGAGTTTTGTACCTTAGCATCCTAAAATTATAGATTGATTATTATGAGAAAATTATTGTTACTGCTAGTAATTCTGAGTTGTAACCCTCTTCTGGCAAAAAAGTACTATTTCACCCCCGGGGAGAGTGAATCTTTAAAAAGAATATTAAGTGAAGGGAAATTACTCCCTGGTGACGAAGTCATTCTTAAAGACGGAGTTTTCAAAAATCTGCAGAAAGTGCTCTTTCAGGCAAAAGGAACTGTACAGGATTCAATAAAACTGAAAGCCGAGCACCCCGGAAAAACAATCATATCGGGTGCATTGGATTTTAAAGTCTATGGCGAATATCTGCAAATAGAAGGTTTGTGTTTTCTGAAAGCATGGGCATTGTCTTTCAATATGATTGATTTTCAGAAAGAAACAGGGAAGTATGCTTCACACTGCCGTTTCACCAATTGCGTGATTGATGACTGTAACGACCCCAACAAGAGCGAACAGCCTGCAACGAACGGACAGCAACCCGCCTCCGTGAGCGAATACTGGCTCGGACTCCGAGGTGAGAATAACCGGGTAGACCATTGTTACTTTGCCAACAAACGAATTGGCGGATTGGTACTGCAAGTATGGCTCGACAAAGACAATCACCTGAATAACCACCAGATAGATCACAATCTGTTCGGCACGCGTAAACCCTATGGTGGAAACGGCGCCGAGATCATTCGCATCGGGCATTCATGGTCTTCTCAACTGGAATCACGCACCGTTGTCGAAAACAATGTATTTCTGCACTGTGACGGAGAAAGTGAAATCATTTCGGTAAAATCGTGTCATAATGTACTTCGCCGAAATCTGTTTTACGAGTCAAGAGGAGGTCTGGTATGCCGGCATGGTCATTACAATGTGCTCGAATCCAACACCTTTATCGGTAACAATATAAAAGGTACAGTAGGAATCCGCATTATCAACCAGGGACATACTGTATATGATAACTATATGAGTAAACTGAATGGTTTCGGCCTGTTGGTACGTATTGGCGTCTTTGAAAAACCTACTGCTGATACAGACATAAAAAAAGAACCGCTGACCTCCTACCACCGGGTAGAAAATGTAGATATCGCCTATAACCATTTTATCAACTGCCGGGTATTGGAATTCGGTTCGGGCAAAGGAGATAAAGCACCCCGTAACCTACGTTTTGCCAACAATACCATCTACAACTCAACTCCGAATGTGAGAGTCTTTCAACCGGAAGAGGTTATGCCGGGTATTACTTTCCTGGATAATACTTATTATTTTGAAAATAAAGAGCCAATCGGGCTACCCGGATTTATGGAAGGTAAAATACCAGATACCCTCTTAGCTTTAGAGAATGAAAAAGTAGAAAAATCTATCAACGGAATAGGTCCGGTGTGGTATGCGCCCAATACTGCTGAGATAACTTATATAAGGAATAAAGCGCTTCCCGCACGGGGAGATACGGCAAGCAATGTTAATTATTAAAACGCAGATAATTTGCATAATCCTAATAAATGAGGATTGTGTAACTGATAAGTTTCCCGTTCCTTTGCAAGCAAAATAAGATTATGATGAAAAGAAACAGTATTCTAATTGCTCTAACTCTCTTGACGGCAAGTACCGCTTGGGCCGAAGAAGTACCTAAAGACACGATTAAAGTAGTAGACGTAGAAGAGGTGCTCGTTATCGCATCACCCAAAGAAAACCGCAAACTTCGCGAATTACCCACAGCCAGCACTCTCCTGTCACAGCACGACATGCAAGCCAACCAGGTAACTAATCTGAAAGGCCTGACAGCACTGGTTCCCAACCTGTTTATTCCCGACTATGGTTCAAGGCTTACATCAGCCATTTATATCCGTGGTATCGGTTCACGCATCAACACTCCTTCAGTGGGACTTTATGTAGATAACGTTCCTTATATAGACAAATCAGCCTTCGATTTCAACTATGCGGATATTGAACGTATCGATGTACTTCGTGGACCTCAGGGAACACTATACGGACGTAACACCATGGGAGGACTTATCCGTGTACACACTAAATCGCCATTCAGCTATCAGGGTACAGACCTTAGACTGAGTGCCGGAACTTATGGCAATTATAACGCATCAGTAACTCACTATCACCGTATGTCTGAGCAATTTGCTTTCTCAGTCGGAGGATTCTACGAACATGCAGATGGGTTCTTCAAAAACTCTGCCAAAAATAATAAGAAAACAGACCGTAGTAACGCCGGAGGCGGGCGTATCCGTGCTATCTATCTGCCTACGGAAAATCTGAAACTTGACTTGAATGTAAACTATGAATATAGCGATCAGGGAGGATACCCCTATTTTTACACAGGAAAAGTAGACGAAAAAGAAAAGGGAAACGACCTGCGCAAAGATAAAATAGGTCTGATTTCATATAACGACGAAAGCAGTTACTATCGCAGTTTATTAAACGCCAGTGCTAACATCGAATATCAGGCACAATACTTCACGCTCAGTGCCGTAACCGGTTATCAGCATCTAAAAGACCGCATGTTACTCGATCAGGATTTCACAGAGAAAAACATTTTTACGCTCAACCAACAACAAAGATTAAATACCATCTCCGAAGAGATTGTTATGAAATCTAAAGCCGGGCAAAACTGGCAGTGGACGAATGGCATATTTGGCTTCTACCAGTGGCTGAATACTGACGGCCCCGTTGAATTTAAAGAAGAAGGAGTAAAAGAAGTTATTGAAGATAATGCCAACAATAATTTTCCCTCTTCTCCTGGTGCTCCTACCATGAGACTTACAGTTAATAACCCTACATTAAATGTCAGTGGTAATTTTGATACCCCTACATTTAGTGCCGCCATTTATCATCAGTCCACCTACAACAACTTCCTTATAAAAGGACTTTCCATTACTGCCGGTTTGCGTCTTGATTATGAAAAAATGTCAATGAATTATACCTCTGCCAGTACTCCAATGGATTTCAATTTCAAATTCTATATGCAGATGCCTCCTCCAAGACCAACTATTGACCTTGAAGCAAAAAATATGATAGCACCGGCAAGTTTTAACGGTAAACTCTCAAATGATTACTTGCAATTACTTCCCAAGTTCGCTATTCAGTATGAATGGAAAAAGGGAAATAATGTATATGTTACCGCTTCACGTGGATATCGTTCGGGAGGATACAATGTCCAGATGTTCTCCGACCTCATACAATCACAACTGAAAAACTCAATGAAAGCCGCCATGATAAGCAATGAAACATTCGCATCTATGGCAAACATGATTGAGACGATGATGCCGGATGAGGAGATCGACATAAAAGCTTCGACTACCTACAAACCCGAATACTCATGGAATTACGAAGTCGGTTCGCACCTCACCCTGTGGGAAGGACGCTTATGGGCCGATCTCGCCGCTTACTATATGGATACCAAAGACCAGCAGATATCCCAGTTTGCCGAAAGTGGATTGGGACGTATCACCATCAATGCCGGAAAGAGCCGTAGCTTTGGTGCAGAAGCCTCGCTACGCGCCAGCATCACAGACGCCTTCAGTATGAATGCATCTTATGGATATACCTATGCTACCTTCACCGATTATGTAGTCAATCAGAAAGATGAAGACGGAAAATTAGTCAAGAAAAGCTATAATGGCAACTATGTCCCCTTTGTTCCCAAACATACCCTCAGCGTAGGTGCACAATACATCTTCCGTATCGCCCCACGCCACTGGCTGGACCGCGTACAAGTTAATGCAAATTACAATGCTGCCGGACGTATCTACTGGACAGAAGAAAATAATGTCAGCCAGGCATTTTACGGAACTCTGAACGGACGTGTCAGCCTGGAAAAAGGGAACGGTGTCCTTGCATTCTGGATACGTAATGCATTGGACAAAGAATATCAGGCATTTTATTTTGAATCAATGGGCAATGGATTTATGCAAAAAGGACGTCCCATGCAATTGGGAGTAGATGTACGTTGCCGCTTCTAAAACATAATCGTAATCGTCTAAAAACCAGTATTTTTAAGAGTGTACACTTTTGTTATACAAGAATGTGCACTCTTGTCATACTAAAATGTACATTCTTGCTCCCGGAAGTTACGAAAAGAGTGTAATTTATTGGAAATGAGCGTAGGTTAATTGCTCTTGATAGTAATAGGTTACGATTTAGTTAGTTATCTACTGCATTATCCTTCTGCGCGTTGCGTAACCTTCAAAGAACTCTTCGTATGCAAAAGTAGCTATTTAATTCGAGATTTTGATATAAACTCCCGTTTTTTATCCCCTCATTCATAAGAATTTTCCGTAAAAGCGGTATTGTCCGTCGGCACACCATTGCCCAAAACGAGTTTGGAACAAACGTGTGCCGACTACAGCAACTCTTGATACGCTTTGCTTTCAAATGTTATTAATTCCATACATTGAAAATTTTGATGCAAAGTTCGGAAGTCGCAAAATCATGGAAGCCCAAGTTGGGACAACTATTTTTTCAAATAGTGTCGGAAAGTCCACGAATCAATGAGTTTTAAGAACCGGAATTTTTAACAATAGAGAAGAATATCTTGGGAATAGCGGATTTTTTATGGAATAGACCTGAAAAAAGCCTCAAAACAGATGCTTTGAGGCTCAGAAATCGCTAAAATTCAATACATAAACTTGGGAAAACAAGATTTATATATTTTGCTCACATGCAAGATATTACATGCAATGTTCTCATAAACAACGAAAACAAAAACGTGGTATCGGATGTAAAGTGTTACTTGTTATCATTATCATTCATTTTACGTATCAGTATCTCTTTGAGTTCATTTAGGAATTGAGTTCTATTTGCCCGCTCCCTAATCTCAATATAGGTATGATACGGGTTACCCAAGTCAACATTGAAGATGTTTTCAAAATAGCTTACTATTTGTTTCAGGGTAAGCATCCGAAGAACTACAGGTGTTGAACCTTTCTATACAACAATAGCGACTGTCACTATAAACTTAATAGTTGCAGTCGCTATTGTTTTGTTGAACCCATATGTTGCAGTTGGGATTAATTGCCAGATTCTGCAGCCTGTTTGGTCAACACACTTTCCTGATGTTGCAACTTCCATTGGTGCGGAAGCAGCTTTATGAGTTCCTCATGTGTGGCCTTCTTATGATAGGGCATTCGGGCAATGATGTCATTCAGGTAATCTCTCGGATTCACGTCGTGTGCCTTGCAGGTAGCCAGCAGAGAACAGATTACAGACATGCCAGCGGCTGCTTCGTGGTTGCCGCAGAAGAGGTAATTCTTGCGTCCCAGCGTGATGGGCCGGATGACATTTTCCGCCAGGTTGTTGTCCCACAGCAGACGTCCGTCTTCCAGGCACCTCATCATATTGTCCCATCGGGTATAGGCATACGTGATGGCTTTGCCGGCCTGTGACCTGGGGCTGTACTTGACGCCTTCCGCTTCCATCCATGCCTTCATGGCTTCCAGGATAGGACGGGCCAGTTCCTGACGCTTGTTCTTGCGTTCTTCGTACGACAGGCCTGCATCATTGCAGCCATGCTCTATCTGATAAATCTTCTGTATCTGCGTAAGCCCATACTCAGCCATTTCCCTGTTTTCATCAAGCGCCTGTTCAAAATGCCGGCGGATATGTACCAGGCAGTTGACCAGGTGCACACCGGAGTTGGTCTTGAAGGCTGTTTCATAACCCGCGAAACCGTCACATTGGAGGTAACCCTTGAAGTGGTGCTGATTGGCCAGGGATTCGATGACCGCTCCGGCACGCGATCCCCCGTCGTAATGGAAGATGACCAGTTTTTCCATGACCGACCTGACCATCCAGAGATATTCCTTGTCGGCTCTGTGCTTTTCCTTGTTGATGACCGGAACGGTGGTTTCATCCGTCTGTACATAGTCACAGGAAAAGACTTCCTGCTTCAGCGCTTCGTACAGCGGCTTCAGCAGCTCTACCGTTTTCTTGAACCATCCGTCCAGCGTGCTTTCCGTCAGTCCCTTCATGCCGAGGTGGCGGTACTGCTGTATCTGACGGTAAAACGGAACATGATACTCGTATTTCTGGAGGAGGATTTCGGCAAGCAGGCTGGTATCGGCGATGCACTTGTCAACGGGCATCAGCGGCATGGGAGCCATCTCCACACCTTTCTGTCCCTCGGGTGGCAGCCGCGTGCTGTCCTTGAGCGCGTATTTGGGACGGATGATTTCCTTTACATAGAGCATTCCCGGTTTATGTTTGACAACACGGGTTACCTCTTCGCCTATTCTGCGGTACAGGGAAAGGTCCACGCCATCCGGCTCAATCACTTCGGTTTCGAGTACAGGCAGGTCTTCCATCATTTTCCGGTTCTGCCGCTTCTGTTTCTTTTCCTCAGCGGACTCCTTCTCTATCTTCCCCACTGCTTCGTCACGCTTTTCTTCGGCTTTTCGCTGCAGGCCGGCAAATTCGTCCGCAAAGAGATCCGGCATGTTGGGGTCGTAGACAGGAAGTTTTTCTGCTTTACGGCCAAAGAGTTGACGGTTCAGCCACGCGACCTGAGCCGTCAACTCCTTGATACGTTCCTGCAGATTCTTGATTTGTCCCGATTGGTCCTTGTTGATGGCAGACAATGAAGCGACAGAGGCATTCAGCCCCTCTATCGTCTTGAGCAATATATCTTTTTCATCCATTGTCTGTCTCTTTTTATAGATGTAAAGATACTAAATATTAGCGGATTGCACAACAGAATCGCTACTTGTTTTTTACAGAAAAACAAATTATACATGGTACTCTTTACGTTCAGCCCTGAGTCGCCGGAGCCTCTGCTGGGGGTTCTCCTGAATGCCCTCGACCATCATTACCAGGTCACGCCATTCCATAGGATAGCTGTTTGATTCAGGATCATATTCCGGCAGTTTGAAACGACCTGCCTCCAGCCGTTTGACGTACATCACCATGCCGCCGTCTTCCGCGTGAAGCAGCTTCATGAGCTTGCGGCTGGACCCAACAAAGATGAACACGTCCCCGTTCCTAACTTCGCTTTTCATCTTTTCATGCACCAGTCCACACAGCGAACTGATGCCCTTGCGCATATCTGTCCTGCCGGGACACAGAAAGTAGCGCATCGCGTCGTTCAGGCTAAACATGGCCACCTTCAAGACTATGGGTTAGCAGTTCCATCAACAGTTTCTCGGATCCGCTCCCGAAGTGGGCACGGAGTCCGTTGGGGAAAAGCAAAGCTACACCCTGCGGTACCTGTTCACCCAAGGTCGGTTCTACAGTGGGTTGCTTGAAACTGATGGGAGCCAACTCCTGCTTGAGTCTGTCTTTTTCTGCAGCACATTTTTTACGCCAGTAGTGATAGGTTGAATAACTTACACCTACCTGTTGCAGGTACAACTTCAATGGAAGGTCGCTTTGTTGAACCTGCAATTCCAATTCTTCAAATTCAGATTTGTTCATTACAATTAGGGTTTGATTGTTTTCGCGAGTGCAAAACTACTATCAAACCCTAGGCTGTGCAATGTGTATTTCTTCGGATGCTTACGTTTCAGGTTTGCTTTACCGAAATTAAAACAATCTGCTTCGCAAACAGCATAAATCAATTCTACAAGGTCTGTTTTAGTCCTTGTCCATGTTATTTTTGTCTTCGGAAAGCCCGAAGATTGAGTTGTTTGCTGTTCGTCTATTTTTGCAATTTCCTCATTCAGATAAATTCGCAACATTTCGTTTGCTACTATTTTTGCAACTTTAAAATCGCAAATCGTAGAAAAATTAGGGTCTCTTTCAAAATAAAATGTTTCCATTGTCATTTGAATATCTTGTTTTCCTCTCAGAAAAAAGTACTTATCCAAATGCGTACTTCCCGAACGGTAGTATTTATAGAAATCAATGTTCTTATTGTAGAAATTCTCTAACTGATTCAGTTCATTGATGAAATAATTTTTCAGCACACAATCTTGTCCGTTGGGGCGCATCATTTCGATGTTATACACTTTCCTGTAATAGATTAGTTTACTAAAAAACTTGGGTTTTATTATCTTGAAAAAGAATATTTCATCCATTTCACTTTTGAACTTATAAAACGAAACTATTTCTTTCAATTCCGAGAACCCCTGTTCCAACAGCAATATTATTTGAGGAATATCTTTAATCCTGTCATTTAAATCGAGTTCATGCATCCTGATTTGATGTTCTAATTTTTCTGCAATGTTTTTTATCTTATCTTTCATTTTTATTGATTTTGAGTAAAAAAAAGGATGATATCGTCAGTTGACGACACACAAAGGCGTTCACTGAATTCCGATAGGATTCAGTGAACGCGAAGCAACAACATGTCGCTGAAAGATAATTAGTGATAGATTTGCCAGAAATACATAATACAGAATTTGTTGAAATCAACACCTAATCTTACTTATAACTTCCTTTGATTCCGTAGTCGGTATCCTGATTATTCAGCGATTTAGTACCGACAAGATGAGTTTTTCCGAAATTAAAATTCCAAGTGAGCGTGGCAACGAGAATTCGGGATGCATCGCTAAAACTTTCTCTTCGGAAAGGCGCTTGTGCATTTTTGTTTTCCATAATGGTTCGGGAAACATTCTTAAACGGATTGAACGCACCTATGCCAAAAGAAAAATTAGTCGCATTGTACCGGATAGCCAAGTAGTGATAATTACCATCCTTTATGACGGTTTCGCCGTATAACCTTTCGTCAAAAGGCTGTAGCTGGCCTATCAGCATCCATTTCTTATACATTGCCAAAACATCTGCCCTGTAATAAAAATTAGAATGGGTATGCGAATAGTTGTTCCCACGACTGTCAAAGTGGTTGAAGCCTCCTGTAACCGAAAATTGCAGGAAGTTTTTTATCATCCCTACTTTCAATGTTATCTCCGCATTATACTTATTCCAATCTTTCATGTTTTCGGGCATTGTCAGGAACACATTTCCATGTTCTCTTTTCGATTCCATGATAGGATTGTGTTTGTAGTGATGATGCAGGCTTGCATTGAAAGCGAACAACCCTTTTCTGTTTTCGTAATATAAATTATTATTCAGATTCAGGTACGGTTGAAGCAACAGATTCCCTTTCTCGGCAAGATACGAGTCAAGACGGATTTCCGTGTCGGCCAACTCCATCAGGGTTGGATTCGTTTGACTCATCTCCGCATCATACCGGATAAAAGAATTATCACTGAACCGATAGCCAACCATCGCTTTGGGTAAGAAATGGTAATAGCTTTTGGTAACAGATACATTGGAAAAATGCAGGCGATTCAGGCGAAGTCCCAAGCTATAGCTGAATTTGCCCTTACTATAAAACCACTCTGCAAAAACCGACGATTCCGCCTGATTCAAATCCGATTTGAATTCCTCGCCCTGATTAATTGTCTGCTCTGTAAACGACTGAATATGTTTTATCCCGAATTTCAAATTTCCATGGGCAAATCCTTTTTCGTATATGCCTTCGGCAATCAGTGAATATTTATCGGAAAACAGTTCCGAACGTTCGCTGAAAAGAGTATCAACATCGTTGTATTCGCAGTAATTCCGCGAAGATGCTGCGTTCGCATAACTCCCCACCACATTAGCATATATTTTCTGATTTTTGGGTAAACCATACTGGTAATACAAGTCGATGGTAGGAACATTAATTTTTTGCTGACTTCCGTCAAAAATCAACCCTTTGTCCGTGCCATTCTCTTTTAGAAAACTGTTGAAATCGTTGTGAGGCTGATTGCTCAGATTATATTTCAACTTGGCATTGAAAAAAGCCGAATCGCTCTGCTGATAGTTGTATGTCAGCGAAAAATCATGCATTTGGTACGAATAATCACCTCCGGCACTGATTTCTTCCCTCAATATAGGGGATGAATTTTCAAACTGATAACTACCTGTGCGATTTCTGTTATTCGTGTTGATGCGTTGAAACGCTGCGGTGTAGTTCAAAGCATATTCCGATTTTCCTTTGTTGAATTTGGCAAAGAAAACATCGCCCCCTGCAAGGATATTCAGCGAGTTCATCAAATCCACACCAACAACACCGCCTTTATCATCCCTTACTACCACGTAGTTGATAACTTTGGAAGCATGTCCGTATCGGATACCTGCATAATCCGAATATTCTATCCGCTTGATTTGGCGGGGTTGCAAGGTCTGAATTTCTTCCGGCGTGGTATTTACGCCGTTAATCTGCAAAATGACTTTCCCGCCGTCGGATGATGAAATCGTATTCAGCATCGGATTGATGTTCAAGCCGGGAAGCATCATTGTATTCAGCAATTGCATTCCGTTGGCAGAATGGCTGATTTGCAATTTTGTCGGGAACACAATCCGTTGGTTAATCTTGTTTATTGTGGAAGAAGCAGAAATCACCACTTCCCCAAGTAACAAAACATTTTCATTCAAATACACATCTATTTGTGCTGATTCCGTCAGATTCTGTATCAAAATCCGCTTTGTTTCAAATCCTAAACAGGATACTGACAGCACATAATTATCTGTGGGAAGATTTTCAAATTCAAATCTTCCGATAGTGTCTGTCGTTGTTCCTTTCAGAAAGACTGAATCTTGTTTGAATAGAACGACATTAGCAAACTCAACAGGTGTTTGCGTATTTTGTTGAAGTACTCTTCCTGAAACATGAATCGATTGTCCGGACACACTTAGGCCGGAATACAGGAAAAATACGATAAGATATAATAATCGAGCTTTATTAAAGTCCATACTTGTTTTCTTATAATGGGTTACGGATACAGATATAGCATCTGCATCATAAACCTCATGAATAAATGATAATAGAAATTTTCCCCTCAAAAAGAGTTGAAGGTGATAAGAAAACTGAGATTAGGATTCCCAGTATAGACTATGCACGGATTCTAAAAATACGTGCTATTGAACAACGAATGCTCGACATGATTTGTTTTTTGTTCTAAATTTGATGCAAAGATAATGCTTTTCTAAATCTCTGGCAAGGATATCAGCCAATCACATAAGTGATTTTAACGATTCCCGAATCGTAAGCCTCACTTCCGGCGAACTTCCAAGTTGATTCTTTGGGCTGGTTCGGGAATAAAGGAATGCCATTGCCTAAAATCACGGGAATATAGCAGATTTGCATTTCATCCACCAAATCGTGATTCAGCAAAAGCGTTATCACTTGTCCACCACCAACCAACCAAATGTCTTTACCATCCTGTTGCTTTAGCGCCTTTACTGTTTCTACAACATTTTCCGTAATGAATTTTACATTCTTGGTCGGCGTAAGATTTGTGTTGCGGTGAGAAACGATATAGCACGCTTTGTCTGAATATGGCCACTCAAAGTCCATATCAAGAACTGCGCGGTAAGTCTTCCCGCCCATGATAATCGTATCAATGGAATCCATCAAATCTTTGTAGCCATATTCGGTTCCGGTAGGCATTGGGTATTTGGTTAGCCAATCTAAATTACCATCAGGGCGTGCGATGTAGCCGTCGAGCGATACAGCGATGTACAGTTTAATCTTTTTTTTCATGTCTCTAAAATTTAATTGTTTATACTCGTGTTCGCTGTACATCAAAAAAAAGCGTGGAATCCACATTGCTCCGGCATAAAGGTACTGGTATACCCGACAAACGAAACACGCAGTTCCACGCCATACTTGCGTATAGCATGAACATTGCACATTCCATCTCGTTTGTCTAAAATTACCAGTTTTATATGCCGAGACGTTCAGCGAACGTTATGTTATATGTCAACGGTACTTAGCCCGTTAAATTCTATTTTATAAATGCAAAGGTAGGAATAGTTTGGAAAAATCTGGGTATTTGCCTTCCCGAAATTTGGGAAGAATACAAATACACAAATATTTTTCACCTAACTTTACCGTCTTGGTCTATTCCTGAATGATGCTTTGAACATTATAATGTTTTAATCATGAACAAATGCGATTGTTTTTGCTCATTATTGTGAACATTCTAAAAATCACAATTTCAAATTCAGCCCTTCATTTATCATGTATAGCAACGCATGTGCATTGCCTAAAGCATCTTCAACCGGATTATGAGTATGTGGAAAACCGGTATGCAAACGTCCGTCTTTGTCTGTAAATTCCTGACTGCGCATCCATTTCCATTGCATCTTTGTGTCGTTCTTAAAACCGCACCACAAATCACTAATGCGACGGGAACTATACCCGAATGGATTCGTACCGGAATAGGTGAGAAAATACCAGTTAATCCACGAGGCATCGTATCCGTTATTATCGGCAATCAGAATCGGACGGCCTTTAAGATTGGTTTCCTCAATCCATTCGCCGAAGCGCTCAAAAACTAACTTCGGGTCGTCAAACGATTCATGTTCGCTGCGTGAAAATCCGCTCACTGCAAGCGCTTCTCCATCGTATTCTTCACTGATAGGGCGCGTTTTTCCATAAAAGGTAGTTTGCAGTTCGTTATCCAACCGGACTGCCCCAAAGCAGACCAACGAATTGCGACCAAGTATCTGCCCGTCGGATTCAACATCTATTACATAAAAACTCATTGTTTGTACCTCTTTAGTATTACTGTACCTCTATCGCTTTTTCAGGATTAAACGTGTGATGCTCGTTGTGGAATACATATCCCAATTGATTGCTCACACATTTAGTTTTTCCAATAACTTTGTCAATATTCCGGTGCGAATGACCATAAATCCAGTATTCTACCGGACTGGTTTCGATATATTGTTCCAATTCAACCGTAAAAGCACCATTTATTTTGCTTCCTGCAAAATCGGGCGAAGCTAATTGAAACGATGGGACATGATGCGTAACCACAATAATATGTACCGCCGTGCTTTTTGCCACTTTATCCTGAATAAAACGGAAACATTTGTCGTGTTCTCGGTTGAAGTTATCCCATGTCAACGTTGCACCATTAAACAAAATCCGGTGAAAATCACTAACGCCACGTTCGGTAATGTAGGCTTCTTCTAATTTGATTCTCGCCCATAAAGTTGAAATGATAAAGTCAACATTTTCTATCCGGACAACAGCATCGTAATAGCATTTCACGTTGTCCCGAATCGAACAAACCAAACCATACGGCATGTTTGCCAAATCGTAATACTTGTATAATTCGTGGTTCCCAATAGCCACAATCACTTGCTTGTAATTTTCCGAGGCCCAATCCCAAAACGGATGTTTGCCATAGTTGTCATCATTCAGATAACCGATATCACCTGCTAGAACGAGAATATCGCCCACAGGCTTCAATGGATTCCGTTTCAGATAGCTGTAATTATCCGAAAATTCCAAATGTAAATCCGATGCGTATTGAATTTTCATTTTATTCGATTCCAAATATTTCTTTCATAATGCCGAGAAAGCCACGAATGTCATCATCGGTACGCTGTAAACTGTCCCGCAAAGACTGATTCGGTAAAGATTCTTCCATTGTGTTAATGAAAACACTCACCTCATCTTTCATAGTAGCCGATAATTCAACAGGCGTAAACGGGTCGATACGCATAGCCAAGAGTTTGAAAACATCATCCCTGTGTTTTTTGATGTCGGCACTACGAACGTTCGGATTGATTTTCTTTTCTTCCGTCAAATTCAGAAATGCTTTTACTTTCAAGCATAGAAGGGACAACGGGTTGGCAATGCAAATACCTTCTTCAATGATGCTGCTATCAATGGTGTGTCGATAGTATTCTTCATCCAACAGAATTGCCGAAAGGCTTGGAATTTCTTCGCCAACCGGAATAGGGGTTAAATGAAAACCTGTAGGCACACCTAATACATCAGGATATTTGGATAACAATTCGATTTGTACAGGAAATCCATTCTTTGGCTCTAAAAAACGAAACAATTCGGTTACAGGCTCTTTGTCTTCCCGCTTTCGTTGTAGGTTCTCGTATTTACCCTCATCTATGAACTCCCAAAAGCGTTGACCAAATTCGGGTGTCATTTTTTCAATGACTAATATCATGTCAATATCGTCGGTTGCACGCGGACACATAACTGTATCCCGCAAAGCAATATCACAGGCTGTTCCACCGATGATAACATAGTTATCTTCAAATCCGGCGAAGTGTTCTTTGAATTTTTCTAATCCATTTCCTCTATCATTATTTCCAATTCTTTTTCAATTCGTGAATCCGGGTCATCCTCCATCGACAGGTACAACGAAAGTTTATCGACGATTCCACCATTCGGTTGATAAGGTATCGTTACCGGATATTTCCATATTTCGATTTTGTACAAACCTTCTACCTCGTTGTATTGTCCATCTGCCTGATTAAATTGTTTGTCCCAAATTGCCATTGTTCCGTATTGTTCGGGATTCAAGTGCGAGTGGTGCGACAAGGCATTTACTCCACTAATACCAAAGTTACCTTCGGGCACAACATCACAATATAAGACTTTCTTTACGGGTGACGACAAATAACTTTGGGCTTTTGTCCATAGTTCCCGCTTGGAATTACTAAAACGGATGAATTTGATTCCTGTATCATCTTGAATTTTTGTATCACACAATTGGCAGTTTTCAAGACTTGTAACAGCACGTGCCAGTGTTACGTAGTTGTAAGGTACAATTTCTTCCAACTTCTTAATTGTGAATTCGTTTTCGTTTTTATCATCCAAAAGATAATACAGTAGCACATATTGCGCAGCAGGGGTTAATCTCGTTGGATTCTTATCTCGCTTTTTAGCCTGAACATTCACAATTAAGGATGGCAGAAAAGCGTATTTATCCGAAATAATAAAGTACACCTCTTGATTTATGAGGCGTTCCCGTTCATAATAGGTTAATGAATCCAATAGGACAACAACAGGCATATTCATAACCGTTTCTACTTGTCGAGTAATCTTCTTATAATTACCCGGGGTTATGGATTCCTGTGCGTTTTTGGCTTGGATAACACACAAAATCTGATTATTGAAGTCTATCGTATAAAACGAAAACCTCAATAGCATATCAGCATTAAGGCCACGTAGTTTATCCCGTTTTATCGGAATCAACTCTTTCTGAACGCCTAATATTGAAATTAAATTACTCATAATAAGTCATTATCACCTAATTTTTGCACTATTATCATATATGGTGATAATGATGCAAAAATAGTGATAATAGTTGAATCTGCAAACTCATGACTGTAAATTTTGCTTTCCTTGTTATTTTTTAGTGCAAGGTGCAAGCTTATCTATATAGATACTTGCACCTTGCACTAATTTTAGAGAGCTAAGCGTTTTATATCCAAAGGATTTGTTTTAGGTTCATTTATTTTGTAACTTTGCACCATAGCCACGCGAGGACAACGATGCGACAAAAGCAGGCAAGCAATGGTCATTTTCAATCGTTACAAAATCGTTACCGCTGGTTTTGAAAAAGCTTCTAAGAAATTAATTCATACGGGATTGCGAGAAATTGGTTCCTTTACCTGTCTCTCCGCTGAACTTACTGGACAGAAATGGTCAGTAAACGGACAAAAAGCTACAAATCAATGATTTGTGGCTTTTTTTATTACCCGAAAGTCCAGCTTCCAAGACTTCAAAAGTACGGTAAAAGACAAAGTTTCGTTACTAAATCGTTACCTATTCCCTGCCGGACAAAAACGGTAACGATTTGTCTTCAAATGACCTGATAATGATTTGATTCTTTTATACGAGGAAAGATAGTGGAATTCCATCTATATTAATATAAAAAACTGCTGGATTATTCACGACTGCTTTAAGTCTATGGAGGGAAGGGGCCTTTTTAACTTCTTACAAAAAATAACATGATTATTTCAAAAACATCAGCAAGTTGTATCATAAAGTAAAAGAACAGAAAATGAGATTTAATTGTCCTTTGAGATGATGCAGCCATGCTCCACCGCTAAAAGTGGGAACCTGTTTTCCAGTGTTGTCATTTTCGATGTATTCCTCATTGTCTTTCTTCCTTTCGTTGTCGTTTGAACAGACGGGTTATCCGCCGCCGGTTGATAAGGTATCGGGGATGGCTCCGTGCCGCTCCTAATTTCATCAGCCCGTGTTCACCGTACCGGGCGTTCAGCGCGAAGGTCTGCCATACAAGGAGGGAGGACGATGCCGCGCCGAAGCCGATACATATCCACTGGTCGATACCGACCATGTAGAGGATGACGAACAGGACGAAGAGAGCCAGCAGACCTCCGCAGAAGATGAAGAGGTACTGTGCCTTCAAGCCCTTGAACTCTACCGGACGGCCGATACCCTTGTTGATTGGGTATTCAGCCATACATTATTTATTAAAGGAAGAATGAGCGCAGGATGGTGGCGGCAACAATCAGGAAGATGCACGCGCCGAACCACGAGGCGGCTGTCTTGCTGGTGTCGGGGTCGCCCGATGAAAACTTGCCGTACACTTTTACGCCCCCGATAAGCCCGACGACTGCACCGATGGCGTATATCAGTTTAGTTCCGGGGTCGAAATAAGAACTCACCATAGAGGTGGCTTCGTTGATGCCCGCGATGCCGTTTCCCTGCGCGAAAGCGGAGGCGGTTGCGGCGATGACAAGTGCCGCGGAGAGGATTGCTTTTCTGTTTTTCAAGATGTTCTTGTTCATAAACTGTTCTTGTTTTTTGCCGTCAAAAGGGTGGATGGTCCTTTGTCGGGCGGTTGATACTTTGTTTCTTTACTTTGGTTTTAGTGGATGCCCGTTTGTTTCCACGGACGTGGGCGTGTCCGTTGCGGATGGGGATGCGCCTTGCGTTTCCTCGCCGCGTGGGTTGATGTCATTCTTTCATGTTCATTTCTTTTATTGTTGTCATACATAGTTGCGAATGTCGAACTCCTCGATGTTGTCCGGCACGACGAACTCCTTTTCAGATTTCTTCAGCCGAATCTCGATAAGCCCCTTGATGCGGATGCCTATCTCCGAAGAGCCTTCCATCATTTTCTCGTACAACTCCGTGCCCTCCATGTCGGTGAACACCTTAGCCGCCTTTTCACGTTCCGCCTGTGTCGCGTCCGGGTTTTTGGCGGTCTTGCAGGCGTCGTCAATCTCGTCAAAGCTGCTGCCCGAAGCCCGTGGCGTGTCCGAGGCGTCCTCTTCCGGTTCGTCGTCCCCGTATCCCAGTTCCTCCGGCGGTATGCTCGTGAAGGTCTCATCGAGTTTTTCCTCCGGGACTTGTGCCGGGCGGGATGCGTTTCCCGTTTTTCCGTCGTCAAAAGTAGCCTCTTCCTCCGACAGCTCAATGCCTTTTTCAATAGTGGCGGCTTCTTGCGTCGGTATGGCAGCGGTTGTCCGGGTGGATGCCATCCTGAAACGGCTCTTGCCGATGATGTCCGCCTTTTCCGCAGGGACTTCCTCGTGTGCCGCTATGCGTTTAGCCTCATTCCCGTCCAGTGACCGCCATAATCCGACAATGCCCTTGAAGAAGCGGACAATCCGCGTGTCCATGATGCGCTCGTAAAGGAGCAGGAACAGGAACCAGAGGTTGCAGCCGACCGATACCGCCAGCAGAATGTCTGTCATGCTGATTGTGTAATTCATATCCTTCCGTTTTTGGTTAGAATACTGAATTGTAATTTCGGGCATAAAGGCTCTTTATCGCATCTTCGCACTGGTTGAAGTGGTGCGTCAGCACATGGTCGATGTAAGCGGACAGCGTAAGCCGGTCATGCCCGATTACACGGGTGATACGCATGATACGCTCGTGGTACTCCGGGCGCACATACGCCATCTTCCCCTCACGTGCCTTTACTTCCGGGTCGCGGATGAACAGGCGTTCATAGTCCTTCTCACTGCATTTGCCGCTTACCGGGACAGGCGACAGTATTTCCACACTCGCCTGCACTTGGGTAAACATACCTCCGCAGTCTTGCTGTGGTCTTTTTTCATTCGGTGTCATTTCTTTTTCCATTTTCAAATCAGATCTTCACGTTGTTTCTTGTACAGTTCGTTGATTCTCTCCTTGTGCTGTTCCAGATGCTGGCGCAGCACGGTATCCACATATCCGCCTACTGAGATTTCCCCTCCGGCGATGTCGTTCACGATTCTGAGGATCTTGCCGTGGACGTCACGGCTGATATAGACACATTGGCGGGTCTTTATCTCGTTGCGGCGCAGGAATAGCTCGTTGTAGTCCTCGTCCTGCCTTTTCCGGCGTCCACTTTCCCTCTGCGCTTTTTCCCGTGTTACGGGTTGCACAGGAGATGGTTCCGGTGCGGCGGTGTCCTCTTCGGTCGGTGCAGCTGCGGGTACTTCCTGTGCGGGGCGCAGTGTCCCGTCCTGTGTGCGCCGCCCGATGGAGGCTAACAGCAGTTCCTCGTCGATGCCTTCCGTGTTCACTTTCCTGCTGCCCATGCTCACTGCGGTCTGATGATGTCGCTTATCTCTTCGGAAAACTCCCGGATGCCACTCCCTTTCAGCAGTGCCGTGTCCATCGGGAAGATGGTGGAGCGGAAAACGCTCTTGCGCTCTTCCGAAAGGTCACGGCGGAACTTCTTGCTGTCGGGCAAGCGGGTGGAAAGTACCGGAAAGCCCATTTCGGCTATCACTTCCTCGTAGATGCCGTACAAGTCGTTCCTCTCCCTGCCGTCCACCATCGTCCAGAACAGATGCAGCCCCTTTGTTTTCGCCTGTCCGGTAGTCATCAGCCTGTCGCGGAACATCGTGACGAATTTCAGGGTACTCTCCACGACAAAGCGGTCGGCACTCAGCGGAGTGAAAATGTAGTCCATCTGCGAGAGCGTCTTTATCACGCCGTTGCTTCGGAGTGTGCCGGGCATGTCGAAGAACACCACGTCGGGTTTCACGTCCTCAGTGGCAATCATCCTCTCGGCATCGTCGAGGGCGTTCACCGCATTGCTTTTGACGATGGTGTAGGCGTTCTTTTTGATCCGGCGGAAATGGTCGCAAGCGAGAGCCTTGAAGTAGGTGCTGCTGTCGATAAGCCCCATTTCGTGTTCGCGCAGCCCGTGGATGCTGTGCTGCGGGTCGTCGCAGTCCACGACGGCGACATTGTAGCCTTTCACGTTGTGCAGGTAGCTGGCGGCAAGTGCCGTGACAGTGGATTTGCCGATGCCACCTTTCTGTGTTGCGAATGCAACGAAGATTTCCTTACTCATAGTTCCATTTATTTTAATTGTTGATGATTTGTTTTTCTGTTTCCATACGGATTTGGCTGTCGCACCATCCGCTTCCGTGACTACACACGCAGGCGGGTCGTCGCGTATCCGGTTCTGTGGTGAAGCGGTGCGTCGGACAAATGGTGATTGACGACATTGCGTCATGAAGTCATTGAATCCATACGTCACCGAATTGTCGGAGAACCGGGTTTCCGACGGTTCGGGTATCCGTTTCGGCAAGTATCCGAAGAAGCGGATTTCCGGGTATTTGAATGTTCCGTTTATCATATCTTCAAATCGTTCGTTTCTTGAATCATGCTGCAAATAAACAAGTATATTTTGGAACCTGTATCACTTCTCCGGCAAGTGGCGGCACGTTGCGCCGGTTGGCAGTCATTGACCGGGTCAAGCATCTGTCCGATACCGCTTTAAGGGCGTAACTTTGCACCCGGACAGCAGGGTTCGCCGATGACGCGCGGCCCGGAGTCCTGAAAGGTATTTTCCCAATCCGTCCCCTGACGGATTTTTATGTTCACCTGAACATAGCAAGATGTCTTTTCAGCCGCTCAAAATGATTTGAGCATCCCGGAAAAGCACTTGCCCTTGCAGGGGACGGGCTTTCCCTCCGAAGTCGGAAAGCCTTTCAGAACTGCGGTGCCGTGAACAGAAGCGGCGGCTTATGCCGTCAATCCGCTAAATCCAAAGTGATATGAAAGAGAAAAGGAAAAGCAAAGCAGGGAGAAATCCCAAACTTGATCCGGCGGTGTACCGGTACACCGTCCGTTTCAACGAGGAGGAACACAACCGTTTCCTCGCCATGTTCGGAAAATCGGGTGTCTATGCACGGTCGGTTTTCCTCAAAGCGCACTTCTTCGGGCAACCGTTCAAGGTGCTGAAGGTGGACAAGACGCTGGTGGACTACTACACCAAGCTGTCGGATTTTCACGCGCAGTTCCGCGCCGTGGGTACGAATTACAACCAAGTCGTGAAGGAATTGAGGCTGCATTTTTCCGAGAAAAAGGCGATGGCGTTGCTCTACAAGCTGGAGCAACACACCGTCGAACTCGTGAAACTGAGCCGTCAGATTGTGGAATTGTCGAGAGAAATGGAAGCAAAATGGTCGCAAAAATCAGTGTAGGAAACTCGTTGTACGGCGCGATTGCCTACAACGGGGAGAAGATTAACGAGGCGCAGGGGCGGCTTCTCACCACCAACCGCATCTACAATGACGGTTCGGGAACGGTGGACATAAGCAAGGCGATGGAGGGTTTCCACACCTTCCTGCCACCGCAGATGAAGGTCGAGAAGCCGGTGGTGCATATCTCACTCAACCCGCACCCGGAGGATGTGCTGACCGATATTGAGTTGCAGAATATCGCCCGCGAGTATCTGGAAAAACTCGGTTTCGGAAACCAGCCTTATCTTGTATTCAAGCACGAGGACATCGACCGCCACCACCTGCACATCGTGACGGTCAACGTGGACGAGAACGGTAAAAGGCTCAACCGGGATTTTCTCTACCGCCGCAGCGACCGTATTCGCAGGGAACTGGAACAGAAGTATGGATTGCATCCGGCAGAACGAAAAAATCAGGGATTGGATAACCCGTTGCGCAAGGTGGATGCATCGGCTGGCGATGTGAAAAAGCAGGTGGGCAACACCGTGAAGGCTCTGAACGGGCAGTACCGCTTCCAGACGATGGGCGAATACCGTGCGCTCCTTTCCTTATATAATATGACGGTGGAGGAAGCGAGGGGAAACGTGCGCGGACGGGAGTATCACGGGCTGGTCTATTCCGTCACGGACGACAGGGGTAACAAAGTTGGCAATCCGTTCAAGTCCTCGCTCTTCGGGAAGTCCGCAGGCTATGAAGCCGTGCAGAAGAAGTTTGTCCGTTCCAAATCGGAAATCAAGGACAGGAAACTGGCAGACATGACGAAACGCACCGTCCTTTCCGTGCTGCAAGGCACTTATGACAAGGACAGGTTTATTTCCCGGCTCAAAGAGAAGGGCATAGATACCGTGCTGCGCTACACAGAGGAAGGGCGCATCTATGGGGCTACCTTCATCGACCACCGCACGGGATGCGTGCTGAACGGTTCGCGCATGGGTAAGGAACTTTCGGCGAATGCCTTGCAGGAACACTTCACACTGCCATACGCCGGACAACCGCCTATACCGCTTTCCATCCCGGCGGATGTTGCGGACAAGGTATATGGGCAGACCGCATACGACCGTGAAGACATGTCGGGCGGTATGGGCTTGCTCACTCCCGAAGGTCCGGCGACCGATGCCGAGGAAGAGGCTTTCATCCGGGCAATGAAGCGCAAAAAGAAGAAAAAGCGCAAGGGCTTGGGTATGTAATCAGAGTATCAACAATTAAAAAATCAATGTATGTCACAAGAAGACGATTTGAGGGCATTGGCGAAAATCATGGATTTTCTGCGTGCCGTGAGTATCATTTTAGTGGTCATGAACGTGTACTGGTTCTGCTACGAAGCCATCAGGATGTGGGGCGTGAACATCGGCGTGGTGGACAAAATCCTTCTGAACTTCGACCGCACGGCGGGGTTGTTCCATTCCATACTGTACACGAAACTGTTTTCCGTCCTTTTGCTTGCCCTGTCCTGTCTGGGTACGAAAGGTGTCAAGGGTGAGAAAATCACTTGGGGGAGAATCTGGACAGCATTTGCCGTCGGGTTCGTGCTGTTTTTCCTGAACTGGTGGTTGCTGCCCCTGCCGCTGCCGCTTGAAGCGGTGACGGGACTATATGTCCTTACCATTGGAACGGGCTATGTCTGCCTGCTGATGGGAGGTCTGTGGATGAGCCGTCTGTTGAAACACAATTTGATGGAGGATGTTTTCAACAACGAGAACGAGAGTTTCATGCAGGAAACGAGGCTTATCGAAAGCGAGTATTCGGTCAATCTGCCGACACGTTTCTATTACAGGAAACGCTGGAACAACGGCTGGATCAATGTGGTTAATCCCTTCCGTGCGTCCATCGTGTTGGGTACGCCGGGCAGCGGCAAGTCATACGCCGTTGTAAACAATTTTATCAAGCAACAGATTGAAAAGGGATTTTCGATGTATGTATATGACTTCAAATTCAGCGACTTGTCCACTATTGCCTATAACCATTTGCTGAACCACCCGGAGGGCTACAAGGTGAAACCGAAATTCTATGTAATCAACTTCGACGACCCGCGCCGTTCACACCGTTGCAATCCCATTCACCCGGATTTCATGGAGGATATTACGGACGCTTACGAGAGTGCCTACACGATAATGCTCAACCTCAATAAAACGTGGGTGCAAAAGCAGGGCGACTTCTTCGTGGAGTCTCCTATCATTCTGTTTGCCAGCATTATCTGGTATCTCAAAATCTATCAGAACGGGAAGTATTGCACTTTTCCTCATGCCATCGAGTTTCTGAACCGCCGTTACGAGGATATATTTCCGATACTGACCTCTTACCCGGAGCTGGAGAACTACCTTTCACCATTCATGGACGCTTGGCTCGGAGGGGCTGCGGAGCAGCTCATGGGGCAGATAGCGTCGGCGAAAATTCCGCTTTCAAGGATGATTTCACCGCAGCTCTATTGGGTGATGTCGGACAGCGAGTTTACGCTGGACATCAACAATCCCGAAGAGCCGAAAATCCTATGCGTGGGCAACAATCCCGACCGCCAGAACATCTACGGGGCGGCACTCGGATTGTACAACTCCCGCATCGTGAAACTCATCAACAAGAAGGGGATGCTGAAGTCGTCGGTCATCATTGACGAGCTGCCCACGATATACTTCAAAGGGCTGGACAATCTTATAGCTACCGCCCGAAGCAACAAGGTTGCCGTGTGTCTGGGTTTTCAGGATTTCAGCCAGTTGGTGCGAGACTACGGGGACAAGGAGGCGAAGGTGGTGATGAACACTGTCGGCAATATCTTTTCCGGGCAGGTGGTAGGCGAAACGGCAAAGACACTATCGGAACGGTTCGGTAAGGTGTTGCAGAAACGGCAGTCCATCTCCATCAACCGGCAGGACGTGTCCACCTCCATCAACACGCAGATGGACGCGCTCATCCCGCCGAGCAAGATTTCCGGTCTTACGCAGGGTATGTTTGTCGGTTCTGTGTCCGACAACTTCAACGAGCGCATCGAGCAGAAGATTTTCCACTGCGAGATTGTGGTGGATGCCGAAAAGGTCAAACGGGAGGAAAGTGCCTACAAGAAAATTCCTGTCATTACCGATTTCACGGACGAGGACGGCAACGACCACATGAAGGAAACGGTGCAGGCGAACTACCGGCGCATCAAGGAAGAGGTGAAGCAGATTGTGCAGGATGAACTGGAGCGCATCGCAGGCGATGACAACCTGAAGCATTTGTTGCAGCAGAAGTAAATAAAAAAATGAAGAAAGGCTTACCATAAACCTTTCTTCATTTTTTTAGAACTTAAGCATTATCCATACTTACTAAGATTCCGTTTTCCAAAATTTTTTGCAATGGAATTTTCTTTAAGATTTCTTGATAAGTGCTATAGAAGTCATTATCAAGTCCTATATAAACAATATTGTCATGTAATTCTTCTATAACACTAATATGTGAATGCAATTTGCACTTTTTATCAGAACAATCTGATACGATACTTTTAATTCGTTCCAACTTATTTAATAAATCATCATATTGAGATAACCCTTTTGTAGTTGGTTGTATTTGATAATTAGTTTTCTTTGCCGGTTGTATATTATGTTCAGGATCTAATAATACTATGTGAAATATAGAAGAATCCCGATCAAAATAACCTACAATACGCCCCGTACTTTTTGTTATCGAAAATTGCATTATTGGAAAATCTGTCTCATTGTCCAATATTTCTTTTGGTAGCCAATCTAAATCTTTTCGTTGAATAGGAATGTTTTTAGCACTCCAATCTATTGGATGACATCTTAATGCAATACTACCTCTATTTTCTTCTAATACTTCTTGCGGTGTCATAGTACCCAAAGCACCTAATCGTTCAAGAAGCCCAATATGCCATCCCTTAGAACACTCTCCAATCTGAAAATTAGGTATCTGCTTAAAGTAAGAGAAGGAAAAAGTTATCTTCCTTCTCTTTAACTCATTTTCTTGTTCTTTGGTAACTAATGATTTGTTTCCGTATTTAGGAGAATCTGAATTAAGATTTAATAGTTTCCCATTTTTTCCCATAATACTCAATCATTAGTTCTGGAGTAATAACCTTGTCACAACGCTCATTTACATTTAAATCTCCACGTGTTTCAATCCAAGGCATCTCATTGTGGGACAATCGTTCTAATTCAGCACCGCTATATTTAAGATAATTCTCCAATATAAAGTCAATAAATTCAGCGTCTTCTGATGATAAACTCACATTGTGATTCATGCAATCATCAATATTGATTTCTGAATAGAGATATTTTGTAGAATTAAATCGATTGTAGATTTCTCGATTTACCGGACCATGAATCCATGCTTCAAACTCGCCGTCAAACATAGGTTTTTTATTGATACCATAAGACCATGCTTGAACATAATACAATAACTTCTGCAACTTTAAATTTATTAAAGACGCAAATCTATCTTCCGATTTTACTCGTAAGATAATGTAGTCTGTTATATCGTGTATTGAGTTCATCTGAATTATGACTATATCAATTTCAATGCAAAGTTAATATCTTTTTCTAATATAACAAAATAATGAATTGAATTGATGTGATTTATTCTAATGAATTTGTTTTTTATCTCCTCATACGATCCAACTCATCATCGCGCAGCATCCTCTCGTTCAATTTCTCCTGCATTCTGTCAAGGAAGTAGGTGCGGCTTTCGTTCTTCCGGCGTTTGATGTCGGTGTAGAAACGGTAGCAGTCCTTCGACTCAACCCCGAATATCTTGTAAAGGAGCGGGGCAAGCTGTTTGAGCGGCATGTTGCCGTTGTTGATGCAGCCCATCTCGTCGATGCCGTAGATAAGTTCCACGAGGTCGATGGCATTGCCCGTCCATTGCAGGAGGCTGGCGGTGGTTTCTGTTGCGTTATTGGCGGATATTAGTGGTGGCACTTGGGGCGTGGCAAGGAATTTCTGCATCTTTCTTACGAAAGACAGAGCCTTGCTGACGTAGGCGGCAATCTCTCTTTTTTCTTCTGACAGATTACGCACGGGATGGTGCTGCAACTCGATTTCGATGTAGGCAAGCGCGATGACGGTAAGGTTCATGTCCATGCCGCCGTTGCACAGTTCGATCACTTGGGTGGCGAAAGCCGTGTATGCCGTTTCCATATTGCAGTCGCCGGCTTCGTTTATCAGGCGGAAAAAGTCGGTTTCCGCCAACAAGAAATAATTCATGGTTCTGTCAATTTTGAAAATTACACTTTGTTTTCTGCGTGCGCACATAAATATAATTGGCAAAAAGCGCGGCAGAAAATATTAAATCCAACACTCAATTTTACAAGGTGCTGGATTTCAAAGGCATAAAATTCAATATTTTTTCACAAGGACAAATTATCTCCGACTTAAATTGTTTGTAATCAGAACATTTATTCTATTCCTGAAAATAGAAATGTATGCTTGCCGCACATTTTGGCTATCTTGCTTTTTTATCAAGGATATAGATAATGCGACATACACCGTTGGAATAGCTTTTCAAGGAGGAAAGCGTCCAGTGTTGCTCCGGCAGAGCCGATTTGAAAAAATGCCGTCCTGTTCCCGCGATGAAAGGAACGGTGTATAGTATGATTTCGTCCACAGCGTGCATACGCAGCAGTCCGTTGATATAGTCCGACGTGTCTGGTGTGGCTTCCGCGAGGTAACGAATGTTTGTACCGTCTTTCCGCCATTCGTGCAGCATTGAAATGGAATAGTCCGGTGTGACATGGTAAAGGGCTTTCTCCCTGATTTCATCAAGACCGCAACGGTCAAGGCACAAATCCTGATGTGCTTTATCATATAACTCTGAAGAAAGACATCCGTCCATCGTCAGTACGGCGAGAATCTGAACTTTACCCATAATCGTTTCCTTTCGTTAGGCAAGGGTAAAAAAAGTAGCGTGCAATTCACACTACCTTCAAGCGATGGCTCTGGTAAAGCCTTTACGGAGAGTACGTGAATGCACGCTATGCATAAGCATAGCATAAGCATCACGCAATCGTCTCCGTAGTTCCAATTTACCAGATTTTCGCTTGAAACGCCTTGCGGTCTTATCCTATATGTTGGCGGCAAAAAGCTCCTGCCAATCGCCGTTTTTCTCAAATGTTATGCAAAGATAGCCAAATTCAGTGAATTACGGGCTATGATTGCTTGAATTTATATTTAAGTCCATACTCTTCAAGTTTGCTGTATAGTGTTGTTCTGCCTATTCCGAGCAGTTCTGCGGCGACACTCCGGTTGCCGTTTGCCTGTTTCAACGCCCGTAATATCCGTTCCTTATCCTCCACGTCATTGCGCAGGGCGAAACTGACGTGTGAGGTAGGTTTGATTACGGCAAGCTCCAGATGTTCTTTCGTCGCCACACCTTCCTGCGCTTGCAATACAGCTCCCATTATCTTTTGCCGAAGTTCCCGCACGTTGCCCGGCCATGCGTGTGTCAGCAACGCTTTACGTGCTTCGGAACTGAAACCGCTCACATTGCATTCCAATTCCTTGTTGGCTATCTCGCGGAAGAACTCCGCCAACGGCAAGATGTCCTCCTGACAGTCACGCAAGGGCGGAACGGTTATCCCGAAGTCATGCAGACGGTAAAACAGATCCTGCCGGAAACGCTTTTCACTCACTGCCGCCTCCAGATCCTCATTGGTGGCGGCGATGATGCGAACATTGAAACTTCTGTCCGATTTGTCACCGATCGGGCGATACCGCCTCTCTTGTATGGCACGGAGTAACATCTGTTGGGTTTCTAACGCAAGGTTGCCCACCTCGTCCAGAAACAGCGTGCCGCCTTCCGCTTCATAGAAATACCCTTTCTTGGTACTATCCGCACCCGTGAACGCGCCCTTGACGTGTCCGAAGAAAGCTGATGGTGCAAGCTCTTTAGTGAGTGAACCGCAGTCCACCGCCACGAATGGCTTGCCTGCCCGTTTACTTTTGTCGTGCAGGTGGTGGGCAATATGTTCTTTACCTGTTCCGTTCTCTCCGAATATCATCACGCTCATATCGGTAGCGGCTACCAGCCTTATACGGTGCATGATTTTCTGAAAGGCGGAACCTTCACGGGCAAACACGGGCATACGGCGTTGTCCCGCCTGTCGTTCTTTCTGTATGGAACGGAGAAGAGGGACCAGTTTATCCTCCACAAGCTGTTTGGGGATATAGTCTATCGAACCGAGCTTCATGCTTTCCACTGCGGTATGCACTTCGGCATAGTCGGTCATGATAATGAAGGGTTGCATCTTTCCCTCCTTTCGCATCCAGCGCAAAAGGTCTATACCGTTACCGTCAGGCAGACGCAGGTCGGCAACCACGATGTCATTATCCGTTGCCTGTTGCAGATGTTTCTTCGCGGTTGAGAGATGGTAAGCCTTCATAGTGTGGTAGCCCTCCCGTGACAGCATATTGCAGACATATTCGCAATACACAATGTTGTCTTCCACCACAATTATTTTTGTCTTATCCATCTTCGTATTTTCTCCTTTCCTTTTCTGCCAACCGGATTATTTCCGCTCCTTTTTCCAACACGGCAGTCACAGCACGGCTTAACGCTTCACCATCCGGGAGTGTATCGCCATGAAGCAATCCGTAAAGTTCCCTTAGCGGTTGGTCGGCACGTAGTACTTCCCACGAGCTGCGCAGGTGGTGTGTAAGAGAATCCAGCTTTTGCAGGTCTTTCTCTATTGCCGCATCCTGTACCGCCTGCATCTCTTTTTCAGTTTCCGTCATCAACTTATCCAGCATGACGGCTTCATTGCCGTAAGACAGCAAGGCTGAAAAATCAGGTTCTCCGTCCGGTGTCGCTTTTATGGCACATTTGTCGGAAACTTCCATCAGTTCCGATATGGAGAACGGCTTGAACAGGCATCCGGCAAAGCCTTTTGCCAATAGTTCCCCTTTGTTACAACTGCCCGAAGCGGTTGCCACAACCACCGGGATTGTTGGTGAATTGCCCACGTTGGACGAACGCAACAGTTCCAGCAATTCGAAACCGTTTATACCGGGCATATTCAAGTCTGTCAGCAACAGGCTGTATTCTTTCTGGCGTATCATTTCCATCAGTGCCGCAGCATCGGTGCAAGTGTCGCAGTGTATTCCTTCTTGGGAATACATCTCTTTCAGCATCAGAAGTAATACCTCATCATTGTCAATAGCGACAACATCATGGAATTTATTGTTATGATAAACAGGTGTATCGCTTGTATATCCAAGCTGTTCTTCAGCTTCCTGCATAGAAATTTCAACTGTGAAACGACTGCCTTTCCCTTTCTTGCTGTCCAAACGGATTGTTCCGCCAAGCATCGACACAATATTACGCATTATGGCAAGCCCAAGCCCGAAACCCTCCTTTGCGGCGGCATTTGATAGACGTTCAAACGCACCGAACGCTTGTTTCTGTTCCTCTTCTGTCATGCCTGTACCTGTATCTTCAACGACCAGTGTCAGAACTCCATTATCATATTCAGTAATCAAAGAAACACCGCCTTCTTCTGTGAACTTGACAGCGTTTGACAGCAGGTTATTCCCGATTTGTATTATTCGCTCTTTGTCGGTCAATACAATGGCATCGTGTCCAGTCTTCACGGACAAGGACAGCCCTTTGTTCACGGCAACAGGCATGAACTCCGTTTCAAGTGTGTGCGTGATTGCAGAAATCCGGCAGGGTGACAGACGGGGCTGTTCCTTGCCGTTGTCCAGGCGGAAGAAGTCAAGCAAAGTGTTGAGCATATCCCGCATACGGTCGGAGGATTGCAGTATATTTTGGATATATTGCCCATTATTACCGCTATTGCATTCTTTCCGCAAAAGTTCGGTATAGCCGGTTATTGCCGTCAGTGGTGTACGCAACTCATGGGTAATAGTATGTACCGCTTTCTTTCGGGAGGTTATGAGTACCTCATTTTATTGCATGGACTGTTCCAATTGCTCGATCAAATCCGTTGTCTTGCGTTTGTATCGTTTAATGTTCTTTGCATCACGGTGTATGATGATATAGGAAATGACCAACAGCAAAAGAACAAATCCCATCAAGCCGCCTATCTGCATAAATGATTTTTTACGCATGGCTGTTATCTCGCTTTCTCTATTTTGTAAATCAGATTGTACCTTCTTTTCGATTTGGCAAATCAATCCTTGCAGTTGTCTGTTAAGTTCTGCATTACGGGCAGCAAGACTATCGGCTTGTTCTGACAATCGACGGCTCTGCGCTTTCTGTTCGTTGACCATGTTTCTATTGGATGAACGGAGCGTAGTCGTTGTTGTCGTTGGCTTCGTTCCCTCTTTTTTGCCGAAGATGCTCAAGAAACCTTTTCGTTTTGGCTTTTTGGACTGTTCCTGCACACTTTTCTGCACAATAACCGGAATTTGATTGGCTATCTTCTTGTTAATAGATTGTTGTTCATCCATTAACCGGACTATCTGGAACATCTGTCGTTCCTTATCCTCTAAAAGACTGCGCACACTATCGATGCGCTCTGCTGGATAGGTGACCTTGAAACGGCAGAGCATACTGTCCATTGCCATACGCCGTGCATGGTAATGCTCGATATCTTTATCGTTCCATTCCAGTATCGTTTCACCCAATAGAGAAAATTTTATCATTTGAATATTGATATTGTTTATTTCTTTTCGGAGCTCGTCTATTTTTTTATTGCCAAGTTCTAATGCTTCTATCTCCTGCCATTCATAGAGGCTATTATATGCCATACATCCGATAAGAATGGAGATAAGTATATATCCCAACCGTATTGCCTTATAGAAATTTCCTGACCGCTCCATTATTTTGATGACATTGTTTTTTGAAACATGAATAAAAGTTTATCGTTTTCGTTCATGCGGATATTATCAGAATAACCGCCTTTTGTTATTTGATACCCGCATGGCTTAACCATAAAAATGCCTAAGCCCTTAGTGTATGAACTTATTTCTGAGGCATAGTCTTTACTTGTATTTAATGGAACTTTCCCTTTAATATGACACCACTCATTATTGCAACTGATGTCTTCAATCTCAGACATCATTTTTTGCAAATCTGTAATAGCTTTGGAACTTGCCTCCTGGGGTATCTGCAACTCAAAATATAGCATCGGTTCGAGAATGTCCACACCTGACTGTTGCAAAGCCAGCCTGAAGACATAAGGGGTCAGCTGCCTGAAATCAGCAGGTGTACTTACCGGGCTATAATATTCGGCTTGAGTAAAAGTCACTTTCAGATCTGTCACTTCCCATCCATGTAATCCTGATTGGCAAGACATACGGATTCCTTCAAAAACGGCATTTTGAAAAGAATGGTTCAGATAACCATAGGAGATGTCACTTTCGATCTGCAACCCTGTCCCTAACGGCAAGGGTTCAAGAGTCAGCCCTATTGTGGCCCAATAAGGGTTGGGTGGCACTTCGATCTGAATAATCTTATTGACCTTTTTTACAGGTCGTTCTTTGTAGATAGTCTTGATCTCATCAAAATGGATCTTGACGGAAAACCGTTCTTCCAGCAATGTCTGTATGATTTCCTTTTGGGTCAAACCATATAACGAGATTTCCAATTCATCGCTATATGAGTTTATGGAAAAGGACAAAGACGGGTCTTCAATCCACAATGTATTCAGAGCGGATATAACCTTGCTCCTCTCTTCGGGCTTGTCTGGCCGGACGGAGGATTTGAGAGCGGGATGCTGATGAGATAATCCTTGAATCAAACAAGGCTCAGCACCTAAATAATCTCCGATTCGAAAATCTTCCATATCCTCTACAATCGCGATATCATTGGCACCCACTTCATCAACATTTATCTCTCTGCCCTGATAAATAGTTTTCAGATTTTTAATCTTGATGGATTTTTCCGAATCGTTGATTCTTACAACGTCTCTAAGTCTCAGACTTCCGTCAATTATTTTTAGAAAACTTCTTTTATGTCCTTTGGGGTCATGCTCTATCTTATAGAGATAAGCTGAAAGTCTGTCTGAGACTGATGCCGGAGGAAGTATAAAAGAAGTGATGGCGTCCATCAACTCATTGATGCCGATATTGAACATTGCTGATCCATGTAGCACCGGATAGACTTTGGCTTTTGCCACAAGAGCGATTATCGTATTCCAATAATCAGTCGGTGGAATTTCGCTATCCGCCAAATATCGTTCCAATATGTTGTCGTCATGGTCGCATACAAATTCTTTGTATTCTTCCTTTATATATGTTTGGGAGCAAACTGGATAAACCGATCCATCGACAACAGTTTGCATACACAGGACATCTTGCGACAGATTTGTTTTTATATCCAGATACAAACGCTCCAAATTCACACCGGCACGGTCAATCTTATTGATAAATATAATTGTCGGGATTTGCAGCTTCTGTAAAGTATTGAACAGCAACTTTGTCTGCGCTTGTATGCCTTCCTTTGCGGATAAGATGAGGACTGCTCCATCAAGCATTTTGAATGTCCGCTCCACTTCCGCAATAAAATCCATGTGTCCCGGAGTGTCAATGATATTGCATTTCACCCCGTTCCAGATAATAGATGTCGTAGAAGCCCGGACAGTAATTCCTCTACGTTTCTCTATATCCATAGAGTCTGTTATGGTGTCACCATTATCCACACGGCCGCACTTTTCCGTTGCTCCACTGGCAAACAGCAGATTCTCGGTTACGGAAGTTTTTCCTGCATCAATGTGAGCAAGAATTCCTAAATTTATAATATTCATTTGGATTAAGCAATAATATACTACATTAGATGCGTTGTCGAAACGCACCTTTTAATACCTCCTCGTAGCATGTGAGAACTACAGGATTACTAACTCGTATTAATATGTATATTATTACTGCCGCATAACGATTACAAAATTACACAAAAAAATATATCTAACAAAAGTGGGAGGATTTTTTAACTTTTTACCATAGACATTTTATTAGGGAAGCGTAGGTTCAACTGGTAAGTACAAATAAGTAGAAATGTTTGAACAACACCGTTTTAGGAAGTTGAAAAATCAAGTTTCTCTCTCGGTATAGCGTTTATTTTGGCCAATATCTTCTTTAGTTTGGCATTTGAGTATTTCCCATTCGTGTTCTATTTAGCTCCTTTTATGAGTATGTAGCAAGTTGCTTATCAAATTCAGCCTCTTTGAGGGTCAAATATGGTTTTGCAAATGGTGACTGACAAGACATAAACAAGGTCAGCAGGAATTTTTTACATAAATGGACATGAATGTATATAACCTAAAATAAGAATAAATTTTAATAAGGGCTGCCCAAAAAGAAAAAATGCAGTTACCATCCTACAGATACTTGCAGAGAGGATAAAATTTACTTTTAGACCTTTTGGGATAGCCCCTATTAATACTTCAGATAAAATTCCTAAGGTTATATTTTCAATCCTTTGAACCGGGTTTCCTCCTTGGCATACAGCCCCGGATGCCCAGTTATGGTGTGATTGGGGATAATACTTTCCGATGGATTGCGTATCTGCGGCGGTGCATTTTCGGAATATTGCGCCTGCCTGTTCCGCACATCTTCCGCTTCCGGCTTGACCTGTTGCCCTTCGTTCTCCTTTTCGGCGACTTCGGGCGTGGGCGGCGCAAGTTCCAGTTGTATTTTTCGGTCAAGTGCGGCAAGTTCAGACTTCAATTGTTTCAGTTCTTCCTCCTTCTTCCACACCTTGCCCGCTATCTCCTGCAACTGCGGTATCTCACGTTCCAGCACTTCATTCTTAGTCTTGTACTGGTCGATGATGGAGGGGATGCGCTCCAAAGCGTTGAGGAAATTGCGGGCGGCGGCCAACGGGTCAGCCATTGCCAGATGTCCGTTGTTATAGGTGTACTTGTAGTTCCCCTCTACCACGAAGCGGTTGTCGGTAAACTCCAATCCCTCTTTGAGTATCCTCTCGCTCACCACCTTTATCGGAAAACCGTAAAGTTCTCCGACCTGTGTGTAAAGCCCGCCCGTAGTGGCGTTTTTCGCTATCTCCTGCAAACGCTTTCCGATAACCTTCTCATCGGTGGAATCCACACCGTCCACCTTTATTATATTAAGGCGGTTGCCCTCCCTGTCGGTCTGCGCCACCGAAAGGAAGCGGTTCCAGTCCTCCGTCATGGCATCTATGACAGCCGTGTTGTTACGCAACTCGGCTGTCTTTGACTCCAGCTTGAACTCCGAATCACGCCTGCCCTTGTTGAAAGACTTGCGTTCCCCTTCGAGCGAGGCGATACGTTTTTCCAGTTTCGCCTTGTCCAGCAGGTCGGTGTTGCCGGATAGCAACGCCATGTACTCCGAGAAGTTCATGCCCGATTTTTCGTCCATAGCCCCCTCGTCGATGGTACGTGCACCCATCGCACCGCTTTTAAGCTGGCTGATGAAAGTCTGCTTGCAATGCAGGAGGTTGAACTTGTAGCTGTCCAGTGACTTCTCCACCGCGTAGATTATTACGTCCACGTTGTTCCCGGCGAAATGCTTGGCAATTTCGTTTCCGGCTCTAACTCCGCGTCCGTCACGCTGTTGCAGGTCGGACGGTCGCCACGGTGTATCAAGGTGATGGATAGCCACACACCGTTTCTGTGCGTTCACACCCGTTCCGAGCATGGAGGTGGAGCCGAACAGCACACGCACCGTTCCGGCATTCATGGCGTCTATCACCGCCTTCCGAGCCTTGTCGGTCTTGCACTCCTGAATGAAGCGCACCTCGCTTGGCGGTATGCCGTAGTCCTCCGTCAACTTGCGCTTGATTTCCGAATAGACGTTCCACCCGTCTCCCGGCTGGTATGTCCCCAAATCAGAGAATACGAACTGCGTTCCCTTCTGCGCGTCGTATTTTTGGTAATACTCCGCAATCATCTTGGCACAGTGACTCGCCTTGTTGTCGGGGTGGTCTTCATAATTCGGGTCTATCATACGCATGTCGAGTGCCATCTTGCGGGCATAGTCCGTGGCGATAAGCATCTTCGCCTTTTCCTCCGTTTCCGAAAGCGGCAGTCTGCCCAACAGGGTGGCATCGCCAGTCTTTGCGAACTGCATCAGTTTCTGTATGAAGTCCTCCTGTTCCGGCGTTGGCGGTATGTGGTGCAGTATCTCGTTCTTGGCAGGGCGGTCAACGCCCACATCCTCCGCCGTGCGGTAGTCCGTGATTTCATTATAGAAGGCGGCAAGCTCCGGCACTTTGATGAAGTAGCGGAAACGCTCCTTCTGGACCACATTGTTCGTCACGTTAAATTCAAAATCCGTCGTCTTCTTGGCAAATATCGCCGCCCAAGCGTCAAAACACCTTATGTCCTGCCGTTCCAGCTCCTTCGGGCGCAGGTACTTGAACAGCAGGTACAATTCAGTCAGTGAGTTGCTGATAGTCGTGCCGGAGAGGAAGGTCGCACCCAAGTCTTTTCCTGTGCGCTCCTGTATGGTGCGTATGGCAAAGAGCATGTTAAGTGCCTTCTGGCTTCCCTCGCTGTTTCCCAGCCCCGCCACACGGTCATGGCGCGTGTTGAACGTCAAGTTTTTGAACTGGTGCGATTCATCAATGAAGATGTGGTCGATGCCCATCTGTTTGAAATCCACCACGTCGTCCGTGCGTGACTTTATGGCGTGTTCCACCTTCTCCAGCTTCGCTTCAAGGTTGTGCTTGCGCTTCTCCAGACCTTTCAGCATCGCCCGCGACACGTTCTTTCCCTGCTGGCGCAGCACTTCGAGGTTTTCCTCCACCGTGTCAAGTTCCGCTTGCAGGATGCGTTGCTGCAACTCCGGCGACTGCGGTATTTTGCCGAACTGGTCGTGCGACATGATGACACAATCGTAGTCGTTGTTCTTGATGTTGTTGAAGAAACGCACGCGGTTGGCGGTCGAAAAGTCCTTTTCCGAAGCGTACAGAATACGCGCATTGGGATATGCCGCCTGATAGGTGGCAGCAATCTCCGCGACATTGGCTTTCAACCCGATAATCATCGGCTTGTGCGCCAGGTTCAGACGTTTCATTTCATGCGCTGCAATACACATTATCAGCGTCTTGCCGGTTCCAACCTCGTGGTCGCAAATTCCGCCGCCGTTCTGCTTGAGCATCCAGACGCAATCCATCTGCGAGGGATAGACGCTCCTGATGCCCCGGCTTGCCAGCCCTTTCAGATTGAGGTCGGGGAAAGTCTGGTGCGAGCCGTCATACTTCGGGCGTACGAAACAGTTGAACTTGCGGTTATACATCGTCGTCAGCCGTTCCTTGAACTGCGGCGACTGCTCTTCGAGCCATTCGGAGAAACCGTTTCGTATCTCGTCAATCTTGGCGTTGGCGAGTTGTATTCCCTCGCTGTCGCGCACCTTGATGTCGTTGCCATGCTCGTCCTTGCCGATGGACTTCATCATGTCGGGGCAGGTGTTGTGCAGGGCATGTTTCAGGAGGTGCATACCGTCATAACTGCGGTAATAGCCCTTCACGCAGAACTCGTCCCATATCTTGAAGTTCTTGTGGCTGCACGCCACCGAAAACTCGTCCATGCTTGCGGAGTAGGCGATTTTCACCTCCGTGTCGAACAGACGGCTCATGTAGGCGGCATAGACACCCGTCGGAATCCATCGTTCCCCGAAGTTGAAATCAAGGTCTTCGAAGGCGATGCGCGGCGGTTCGGCGTCTTTCAAGGCTTCCAACGCCTGTTTCACTTCAGGCATACGCTCATTTTCGGGATTGTCACCAATCCAAGCCTCTATGCGTTCCGCCTTCTCTATCACGTTTCCGGCTATGAAACGGTCTTTGATCTCGTAACCGGTCACGAGCGGATTGTAATAGATACGTCCTTGCAGGGCTGTGAGCAACTCCTCCGCCGTGCTGTCGGTTATCTCCCGCATATAGTCGAGATCGACCGTGCCGAACTTGTTGAGCGACGCGGACAGTGCTTCTTCAGGAGAGCCTACGTTGGCATGGCTCTCCACCGCGAAGGAAACGGGACGCTCGAAGATGTCCGCCTTGACAAACTTTCCGTTCTTCACCCGTTCCAGCGAAAGGATGTCACGCCCGCCCGCGTCCATCATCACCAGCTTCACGTTCTGCTTGGCGTTGAGGTTGCCGTAACGCATGACGAACTCATCGTAACAGGTGTTCAGATGCTCACGCCACTGGACATTTGCTTCGTGCAGGTTCGATTCATAGCGGTACAGCCGCTCGTAGGCGTCACGGAGTAAAACATACTGTAACGCCTTCTCCTTCTGGTAGCCTTTCAGGTCGAGCGGCTGGAATGTAGCCCCGTATGGTGTGATGTCCTTCAGATAGCCGATGTTATGACGTCCCCAATCTGTCACTAACGACCCTTCGCGCAGGTGCATCTCCGGCGTGCGGTGGTAGGCACGCGGCGTAAGGTCCACGACTTCCTCCTTCGGCTTTTCCGGTTCGATGTCGGGAAAAAGGGAAGTCGCCACCGCTTCCGGTGGAGCAGCGGTAGCGGCAGGTGTGGCGGCAACCTCCGGCTGTGTTTTCTCCTGCCGGGGGTGTTCACGTGGTACTTCCGGCGTGACCGTCGCAACCGTTCTGTTTTCCTGTTTCTCATTATGCTGCCTTGCCAGCTCCCGAAGTTCCTTCCTGCGCTCCGGCGTGAGTCCCATCATCATCTCGTAGAAGCCGTTGATGGGAGGATTGGTTTCCCAGTCCAGCTTTGCATAGATGTCGTCCGGGTCGGCAGGCTTGGCGGCACTGTCCGCTTTCGCCTCTTTGTTTTCCGTAACATTCTTAGGGGTGGAAGCCGTCGGCACAGCCGTAACATTCTGTGTGGTCTGCACCTGCGACTTGGGCGTAACGCGCCTTGCCGGGCTTTCCTTTTTCGCCGTTTTTTTCTTTTTGGCGGTTTTAGGCTGGCTGACCTCTTCCGTCATGCCCCAGAGGTCGAGCAACGTGAGCTGCACTCCGGCGGAATATTTCGGACGAGGTTCTATCTCCGGCTTTTCCTCTGCGGATTGCGGTTTCTCCGTCGGAGTTTCCACCGCTTGTGCCGGAGGTACCGTTTCCAATTTTATGGCAGGACGCTCCATTTCCTTTTGTACGGCAACCCTCTCTTCCGTTCCCGCCTGCCGGATTGTTCCCGAATACAGGCGCATGGCGAGCCTGTAATGGAAATCCTCGTCAAGCATACGGCGCAAGTCCCCGGCTATGCCTGCGGTCTTGCCCTCGTGCAGATAGACCATAGCGGGTTTCCCGTAGGGGTCTGTGTCAAGTTTCGCCGTCGTATGCACGATGCGTTCCGGGTGGTGGATGAAATAGGCGTTGTCGGTCAGGTCGGTTTTCGTGTCCGTCTGTATCACGGTCATCAGCCGCTCGTCCTGCGACATTTCCTTCTTGCTGAGGTTCTTTTGCAGGACAATCAGGTCACTGCCCACTTCTGTCCCCGCGTTGTCCGTGAACAGGTTGTTGGGCAGGCGTATCGCAGATACCAGATTAGCCTGACTGAACAGCTCGTTACGCACGGAGGTCTTGCTGCTGTTCAATACCCCTTGCGAGGTGATGAACGCCACGATACCGCCGTTACGCACGGCATCCAGTCCTTTGAGAAAGAAATAGTTGTGGATGGCTTTCTGTGCCGATCGTCTGCCGAAGGACCCACTCTTTTCAAATTCCGCGTCGAACACGGCAATGTCACCGAACGGAATGTTGGACATCGCCAAGTCGAAATAATTGTTGAACGGTCTTTCGATTTTCTCAAAACCGCAGGTGCGCGTTTTCTTGTCGGGATAGAGATGCCGCAGGATTGTACCCGTGAGCAGATCCTTCTCGAAAGCCATCACGTCCGCACCGGGGCTGTGCCGTAGCACGGAATCCACGAACACGCCGACACCTGCCGACGGTTCGAGCATACGGGTGGGACGGACGCTGTAATCCGCCAGCACGTCCGCAAGGGTGTCGGTTATCTCTTTGGGGGTGTAGAAAGCGGTCAGCACGGACGCTTTCAGCGAATCCACAAACCGCTTGTACTCCGTTTCGTCATTGCTGTTCTCACGGATAAGCCTGTGCAGCTCCACCGTCGGGGCGAACAGTTCGAGGTCGGATTTCGCCCACCGGACGGCATCCGTCAGTTCCTTCGCAGGGTTGAGGATACATTTCAGACCGCCGAAACCGCAGTACCTTTGGAGTATGGCACGCTCTTCGGTTGTCGCCGTTCTCTGTTCCCTGTCAAGGATGAATGCCGTCCGTATCGCCTCGATGTTGTCCCGCAGTTTCTGTTTGCGGTTAAACGCCATATTCGTCTAAGTAAAGGACGGTTGCCCCCGTCAGCTCCGTGTAGAGCAGGTCGTAATCGGAAGACAGGGCGAAGTTGTCGTCCGAGAGGTCATAGACGGAGAACACGTTGCCGACAAGCGGCAGGAGTTTATGGATAAAGGCTTCACGCTTCTCTTCCGGCACTTCATCGGAAAACTCGTTCTCCACGACTTCGCGGAGGATGTCGTAACGGGAATAACGCAGCCCGCGCAGCAGCGTGTCCATAGCCAGTTCCTGCGCACCGTCGGCGGGATAGCCTTCGAGCCGAGCCTTTTCATACGTTTCGGCGGCACGGTCGGCGCGTTCCCGTATGAAAGCAGTGTCATCAGCCTGTTCAAACTTGTTCGTGCGGAGATAGTCCAGCAGGTACAGACCGTAATAGGAAAAGTCGGCCTGACCCTCGTTTTTCTTCTTGTTGTTCATTACTTTGGAGTTTAGTGGATTGATATTTAACGGGATAATCGGTTGAAAAAAGGAAGAAAAAGGCACTCGGTATCCCTCCGAGTGCCACCACTAAATCCAAAGTATGAGTGTAATCCGGTATTGAAGAACAATTCATTACTCTGAACAAGTGGCAAAGTTAGTGCAAATCGAAGACAATACGAAAAAAACTTGTTTGTTTCTATTGTTGAGATGCAGCCTAACTTATCAAAAGTTAGTGATTATTTCCTTTTTTTCGGATAGGAAGACTTGCATTTCTTTTCCGGGAACACGAACGTCGTGTTATAATCCCCGTCAAAGGCGACTATGGCATCGAAGTTCTTGCCCTGCTTGCTCTTGAAGCCTTTGAGCAGCTTGGTGTGCCCGTCAGTGAGCAGGTCTTTTATTTCATCGTCGGACAGGGTGCGTCCCGCTTTCAGCCGGAACACGAGAAGCCCGCACTCCGTGTTGTCGCAGCGTACCACCTTGCCGTAGAACCGCATCCTGCCCGTGCCGCACTTGGGACACGCGCAACCGGAATCGCGGCTGCCGAAGAGTTTGTCGCATGAGAGCAGTTCGGAGGTAATCTCCCGCGTGTACGCCTCTATCTTTTTGCGGAAGGTATCGGCGGACAGCTCCCCACGCTCGATGCGTGCAAGTTCCTTCTCCCATTCGCCTGTCATGGCGACATCGGCGATGCGCATCGTCTTCACCACGGAATTGAGTGCAAGCCCCTTTTCAGTGGGGACAAGCGATTTCTTGCAGCGTTCCATGTAACCGCGCTTGAAGAGCGTTTCGATGATGGAGGCGCGTGTGGCGGGAGTACCGATGCCGCAGTCCTTCATCGCCTGCCGCAGTGCGTCATCCTCGATTTCCTTGCCCGCCGTTTCCATTGCGGACAGCAGGGTGGCTTCGGTATGTAGCGGCTTGGGCTTGGTCTTCCCTTCTGTGATGGAAGAGGCTTTCAGTGTCAGCGTGTCGCCTTCCTGCCAGCCGGGGATAGTGGTTTCATCCTTGTTTTCCTCGCCATAGACGGCACGCCATCCGGCTTGCCTGATGACGCTGCCTTTCACGGTAAACTCCACTCCGGCACATTCCGCCATGACAGCAGTCACGTCCTTGACGCATTTTTCGGAGAATGCCTCTATCATGCGTCCGGCAATCATCTGATAAATGGTGCTGTCCTCTTTGGAGAGGAAGAGCGGTTTCTCTCCCGTGACGAGCAGGGCATGGTGGTCTGTTACCTTGCCGTCATCCACGCTGCGGCGTGTCGGGATGGCTTTTGCCCGCACCTTGTCTTTCCATTCGGGCTGCGTGCCGATAAAGGCGAGCAGCTTGGGGATTTCAGCGAACACGTCTTCGGGGATGTAGCGGCTTCCCGTTCTCGGATAGGTTATCAACTTCTTCTCGTAGAGCTTCTGCGCGATTTCAAGCGTCTGTTCCGCCGTGAAGCCGTGCTTGGCGTTGGCTTCTTTCTGGAGCGTGGTCAGGTCGTACAGCAACGGGGTATCCTCCGTTTTCTCCTTGCGCTCGGCTTTCGTTACCGTTGCGAAGCCTGTCGCCTTTACCTTATTATATAGCTCCGTTGCCGGTTCTTTCGACTTCCATTTTTCAGAGGATGAGAATTTCACGACCTTGCCGTCGCAACCGTCCGTTGCGATATGGAGCTGCCAGAAGGCTTCGGGCGTGAAACGGCGGTTCTCCCAGTAGCGTTCACACACCATCGCCAGCGTGGGTGTCTGCACCCGTCCGACGGAATACGTGCCGTGTCCGGCGGCGATGGAGAGTGCCTGCGTGCCGTTGATGCCCACGAGCCAGTCGGATTCGCTTCGCGCTTTGGCGGCGAGGTATAGGTTGTCATACTTGCCGCCGTCTTCGAGGTTGCGCAATCCCTCGCGGATAGCCTTGTCGGTGAGCGAGCTTATCCACAGGCGCACGAAAGGAGTGGTACTGCCCGTGTAGTGGTAGAGGTAGCGGAAGATAAGTTCACCCTCGCGTCCGGCATCGGTCGCCACGATGATTTGTTCGCTTGCATCGAACAGTCTTTTGATGACTTTTATCTGCGACACCACGCCGCTGTCGGGCTTGTAGCCCTTCTCTGTCCTGACCTGACGGGGGACGAGCGTGAAGGTGTCGGGGATAATCGGGAGGTTGTCACGGACGAATCCGCGCACGCCGTAGCCGTCAGGCATGGCAAGCTGGACGAGGTGTCCGAATGCCCATGTCACGGCATAGCCGCCTCCTTCGAAATATCCTTCCTCTCTTTTTGTCGCGCCCACGATGCGGGCGATTTCACGTGCCACGGAGGGCTTTTCTGCAATGATTGTCTTCATGTTTTCTTGCTTTTGTTGTTGATACTTTGGATTTTATTTTGGATTCAGTGGCGGACACGGGATTACATTTTCATGCCCTTGCCCGTTTTCTTCGGTTTGTCCTGCTGCTGTTGCTGGCGGGCGGTCTTCGGGGCTGTCTGACCTTTCTGCAAAGGCTCTTTCAGGTTCTTTGTCGCCTCGTTGGTCTTGCCCTCGTTGTTCACCGCCACCTGCGTGCGGCTCTCGTTGGACGGGGCGACCTGCTGCCCGACATCGGGGTTCGTGTCGTAGCGGTATGGGCGTCCCTTCTCCGGGTTGAACTTGATATACATCGTGGCATGGAAGCCCTGCTTGTCGGTCACGTTCTCCAGCTTCACGGCCTTGCCCGCCACATAGTCGGCTTTCTGCTGTTCGGTGAAGTTCACGCCGCTCCATTTGCTGATGGGGCGGATGCTGCCGTCCTCGTTCGTCCACGTGTTGCGGCGTTGCTCCTTCTTGGTCTGGTCGGCATTTTCCCCGCCTTGCGCCTGATTTTTCGAGGTGTCGCCTTTGGTTTCCTGCGTCTGTGCGGTACGGGGTGACTTGCCGGTTCCCGGCACGAACTCCACGCCGCGCTGCTCCACGTTCACTTGCAGGGTGGTGACGAACTTCCTGCCATCGTTGCGCTCGATGAGCTTGTCGCGCACGGGCAGTCCGGCGCGGAGCATGTCCCGTTCCTGCGCGGTGATTTCCGTCTTGCCGATGCGCTCCGGGATGCGCACCTTGCTCGCCGGAATGTCCGTGATTTCATTCGTCTTGCGGTCGATGCTGATGTAGGAGGGGATGATTTCGCCCGTTTCCCTGTCCACAATGTCCACGACCCTGCCGAGGTTGCCCGTTTCGCGGAGGTTCTTCCGGTCATTGTCGGAGAATTTGTGTTCCTTGTACTCATCTAACTTCTGCTCCTTGCGGATGAAGTGCGGCACGAGGCTGACATTCCCCTCGCCGTCCTTCTTGAAGGAGAGGCGGGCGTCCAGCTCGAACGATTCGCCGCCGAAGGTCGGTTTGACCTTCACCAAGTCGGACTTGCCGTAGTGGAGCATCTTCGTAAGGTCACCGGACTTTTCAAGGTCGTCACGCTTCACGCCCCATCTGTCCTCCAGTTCCTGCCAGTTGATTTTACTCTCGTCGATGGGCCGGTAGCCCCGTTTGCCCTGCGTCTGTTCGGAATTGTCCTGTTGCTGTTCTTTCTGTTGTTCCATGTTCTCCTGTTTTTGAGGTTCTTGTTTCTCTGTCTGTTGCGCAGCTTGCTCTTCCATCACCTGCTGTTGATAGGGGAAGGTGTCGATTTTGTGCGGTGCGAGGATTTGTTTGTTCTGGTACGGATGCTGGAGCAGGTCTTTCATCACGCCCAGCATGGAATCCACTTGGTCCGCCGCGATGCGGTAGAAACCGAAGCGGCTGGGTTCCTTGCACTGCCGGAAGAAGTTCTTGAAGAAGTTGTCCAGCACGTCGCCATGTCGGTCGAATTGCAGGAAACTCTGCGCGTTCTCCGCTTTCGCGGGGGTGCGTTTAGGTGTACCGTCTGCGTTCAGCCCGGCTACCACGCTAATCTCGCCCGTCTTCTCGTCACGGACTACCAGCACGTCCTTTTCGTCTTTTTTCTTTGCCATCTAAAAATGTTTTAATGGGTTATTTATGAAAGAAATTATGGATACGAGCCTTGTAGAAGGCTATATCTTCTTTTTTGAAGTCCTTGATATGGTTGGAAAGGAATGTCAGCACATCCTCCTCGCTGTAATAGGTTTTCTTGCCCAGTGTCTTGTAGGGCAATGCACCGACGCTGCGGTAGCGTTGCAGTGTGCGCTTGCTTATCTGGAGCAGCATGCACAGGTCCTGATTGTCGAAAAGGTGGATGCTTTCCGTGAGGGCGGGCTGTCGTTCCTCCGTCTTTATTGCCAGCAGCAGTTCGTCCTGACGGTCGAGCCGTTCCATCAGCTTCTGCATCCAGCCCTCGAAGATGTTTCGTGTGAGCAGTTCCATAGCTATGTCCTCCTTCCTTTGGGTGTGCCTCCCGTTCGTAGCGTGTGGTTGCGTTTCAGCTCCTGCGGTGTCGCGGCGTCCTCGTTGACGGTACACTCATCAAGCAGGCGGTCGATTTCAGACTGCCGGTAGCGGCATTTACCGCGAAGCACGACATAGACGATGCGTTGCTCGCTGCGCATACGCTGGAGGGTGCGGGTACTCACGTTAAGCAGCTGCGCCGCCTCGCGTGTGGTGAGCAACCTGTCGGACGATGCCGCTTTCTTGTCGCCGGAGGCGGCACGGACGTGTGCCGCAATCTCCGCTATCTGTTCCGTCAATGACCGGAAGACGGAACTTTCCATCGTTATCACTTTCATATTCAGTCCTTTCTTTTTGTTTCTGCGGCAAAATTCGGCAATAAACAAAAGGGGCTTTAACAACTCACTACGTGACTCACGTAAGATTTTTACGGAAGATGGCTCCATAACCCGGTCAAACGGCGCAACAGGCAGCCTTTCAGCGGAAAACGGTACGTGTTAAGGGCTGCATCGTTACCTTTGCGGGCAAACCGGTAATTGCATGAATATGGAAATAGTATCTATCGAGAAAAAGACTTTCGAGATGATGGTGGCGGCATTCGGCGCACTCTCGGAGAAGGTCGCCGCCCTGAGGCGCAAAAGCGACACGGGGCGCATGGAAAGATGGCTCACGGGCGAGGAGGTCTGCGGGCAGTTGAGAATAAGCCCGCGCACGTTGCAGACGCTGCGCGACAGGCGGCTTATCGGCTACTCGCAGATAAACCGCAGGTTCTATTACAAGCCGGAGGAGGTGAAGCGGCTGATACCGCTTGTCGGCACGCTCTATCCGCATGGCAGATGATTTGATTTATTCACCCACTGAATCCGAAGTTATGATGAACGAGACCAACGATGTTTTTACGATGGAAGACGAGCCGATAGCCTCTGTGATGCAGGATATGCGCAAAGGCTCTAAATGGCTGTCCGCATTTCTGGAAAGTTACCGTCCTCCGCTGGACGGGGAGCGTTACCTGACGGACGGCGAGGTGGCGGAACTGCTCCGTGTGAGCCGACGCACCTTGCAGGAATACCGCAACAACCGCGTGTTGCCTTTTATCCTTTTGGGAGGGAAGGTGCTTTACCCGGAAACGGGGCTGCGCGAGGTGCTGGAAGCGAACTACCGCAAGCCGCTGGAGTGAGGCGGTTGCATGAAAAAGTAAACGGGCGACACCTTTTGTGGTGCTGCCCGTTTACTTGTCTTATGGGGAATCTGTTTTTAACAGTACCCGACCTTTCCGTTCTGAATGAACATCACGTATGCCTGCCGGTTATCTTTTGAGAGTGCCTTTCCCACCAGCCATGTGCGGAACAGGTGGGTGTTGTAGGTGTTCAGCCGGAAAGCGACCGGGATGATGATTTCAAGCGCGTACACGTCCGCGTACAGCCCGTTTTCAAGCTGCATGTAGCGACACAACTCGTAGTCGTTAAGCACGTCCGACTTGCGGACTGCTTTGATGGCAGCGTTCACTGCCGGGACGGTCGTATGGAACAGTCCGGCGATTTCGGTGGCGGTCATCCACACTTCGTTACCGGTTACGCTGACCGCCTTGTCCTCTATGATGATTATGTCACGCTTCATGGCTTCTCTTTTTTAGATGGTACAACCTGCAAATTCCTCAATGCCGTTCAACCTTGCCGCAAGGATCTCCATGTCTTGATTGAGTTTTTCTTTGGTTATCTTCGCGTAAATCTGCGTTGTCTTTATGCTCTTGTGTCCGAGCATAGAACTGACCGTTTCGATGGGTACGCCGTTGGAGAGAAATACCGTTGTGGCCGCCGTGTGGCGGCTCTGATGCCACGTGATATGCTTGGTGATGCCGCAACGCTTGGCGACGGCACGGATACCGGCAAGGCACGTGTTGTAATGCGGGACGGGAAATATCCTGCCGTTCTCGCACAGTCCACGGTATTTGCCGATTATGCGGTTGGCGATGTCAAGCAGGCGGATGTTGGACACCACGCCCGTTTTCTGGCGGTTGATGTTTATCCACTCGTGTTCATCGAAATAGGTGCGGATATTCTCTTCCGTGAGGTTGCGCATATCCGAGAATGACAATCCGGTGAAAGCGCAGAACAGGTAGAGGTCACGGTACAGTTCCTGTTTGGCGTTTTTCAGTTTGCCCTCCATCAGCAGGCGGATTTCCTCTTTGGTAAGGAAACTGCGTGTCGTTTCCTCCTTCTTGATTTCATACTCGCGGAACGGGTCGCGCGTCAGCCACTCGTTGTTGATGGCGATGAATACCATCGTCCGTAGCGGGCAGACGTACAACCAGACGGTATTGGTGCAACAGTGCTTGTCCGTGCGCAGGAACATCTCGAAGTCGGAGATGAAAGCCGGGGTAAGCTCTTTCAGGGCGATGTCCTTCACATGGTAGCGGATGTCGAGGAACTCTTGCAGGTGCTTGTAAACGATACGGTACTTTTCCAGTGTGCCTTTGGCTTTCATGCCTGCCTCCACCTGTTTCTCATAGTCCTCGTTGTGCTGGCGGAACACCTGCATCAGCGTGTGATAGCGGTGTTCCAGTCCGAGAAAGGCGTTTTTCACCTTTTCCGCCGTGACGAAGTTGTCACGCTCCATGATTTCCTGATAGTGTCTGTTGATGCGTACCCGCATTTTGTCAAGCATACGGTTCGCTTCGAGTGCCGCCGTGCTTCTGCCCGTGACACGTCCCCCTTTGGTGTCCCACAGTTTCGGATCGACAGTCAGCTTGCAGCTGAACTGCGTCTGGCTGCCGTCCACCGTGATGCGTCCCATGACGGGAACTGTCCCGTCTTTTTTCACTACCTGACGCTTGAGATAGTAGATTACTGAAAATGTACTCTTCATCGTCCTTAATTTTTTTGGTTTCAAAATTAGTTGGTGAAGAGTCCGGTGTCGGTACGCAAAACGGGGAGGAACGGCGCAATCTTTTTCCGTAAGCAAATTTTTCGCGTGAGTTGTCGGTAACTCACTATTCCTTAGCGTCTTGTTTCGTCATCCGTACCCGTTTGTCGCATTTTCGGGCATGGTTACGAACAAGTAACGTTGCGGCGTCAGGATTTGGCTTTGGCAGGGATTGTAATGGCTTCACGAATTTTCGCCACTTCAACTAAAACCCTTGTAACTCAATTCTATCACTATATCTTTCCGCATTTCACTTTTTTGTAGTAACTTTGCTATACCAAAGTGTACACTTTTGCATTCCTTCATTTTATTTACAAGAAATCATTACATCGAGTTTGTCTAAAATACGCTGTTCATTCTCTGTGTTGTCACATCTTATACCCGATCGATATATATGTCGTAGAGAAACGTAGTGAAACTCTACGAGAATCGGGGCGTTCCTCGTAGAGTTTCGACCCGTTCCTCTACGAGAAAAAACAAGCCTACATATTTCATTGATATACAACTATTTAACAATCCATAAAATTGTCTATTATTTTCACTATCGAAATCTATTTTCTTTCTATTTTCAAAGCCTTACAAATTATCTGAAATAATTACAAAGAAAAAAGCCGTAAGAAGATAAATCAAGAAGCAGCAGTATAACCAGTCAGCATGTTACCATATTGCCACGTTGGCAAATTATTCATTTATAGCTCCACAATGCGGACAGACTCCCTTCTCCCGTAATTTCCCTCCACAACGTCCACACCGGTATTTATACCCGTTACTTTTATGCAGTTTTTTCGCAAACAGCCACACAAAGCAGAAAAGGAAAAGATAACCGATATATATATGTGTAGTCAGAATAAAAAAGAAGTAACAGAAAATACAGCAGGAAGTCAATCCAAGCAAATAGAAGACAGCAGCGGCCGGAGCCAGTTGCCGGAACAGGTCATCGAGCACTGCCAGAAAGACAATAAGAAAAATCCAGATACTCAACAGGAACACCGACAAAACAAGTGGGACCTTAAAAGGTGAAAGTGTAGGGTTAAAATAGAAATGTTGCCATGTATCAGGTACAAATACCTGCATCGACTCATATATAGTGGCACTAAACGCCATCAACAGACAAAGAAAAAGCGGATAAATACTATCAATGTCATTGAAATAAACCATCTGTAATTGCTTACGCCGAAAAGCACGAAAAAGATAAACACCAACGAACAAGGCAAAGACAATCACAAAATAAGAGGCATGAGTATCACTGAACAAATAAATAAACTGAGATATACTATCGGTAGGCACAAAAGACTTTATCAATTCCGTTTCACGCATCCATCCCTGGATTTCCTGTGAATGAGCCAGTTTTACCCATACACTATCCACACTGTCTGCCGGATGGATAGCGAACTCTGCCACTACAACACGGTCTCCCCGGTGAAGACTGACAAAAGAATCCTTCACAGGCAAACGTTCCAAAACAACAGAATCTGTTTGTACTTCCAGATTCGTGTTATAGGTGTAATGCCGTTCAAATAAATAAGTAAGAGAATCTTTCGTCTTATCGCTCATTCCCTCGGCAAAAAGATCGGGACGGGGATAATGGCAGGCTGCAAACAAAAAAAGAGTCATCACAGAGTAGCACAAAGCAACCCAAAGCTTCCTGAAACTGCTCTTCGTGTTACCATGATTCATTCTATGATACCTTGTTTTCATAATGCGGCACTCACTTTCATCTGGCAAATCTTACAATCAAATGATAGCCGGAAACGTTTTCCATCCGTCCCTACCAAGTAATAAGGTTCTTTATAGGGCGAACGTTCACGCTGGTGAACAGGACACCAACCCATACTATAACGCAAGCAATGTTTGCAAAACATAAGGACAGCCTCTTCCACCGCCTGTTTTTCATAAGCAGGCTCAATATCTTTCACCCCATGATCCTGATAGAAAGAAGCAGCACGGGTGTTCATCACATTGCCTAAATAAGAAAGCGTCTGTTGCGGATAAGCGTGTGTGGTTGGTTTTAAGACAGCCAACTCACGATGAAATGTCATTCTGCGGGCAGCTATCAGTTTATCGACCACCTGCCTGCGCAGATCGGAGAGTACAGAGGCCGGAATAAACCAATTCCCGGTAAGGTCAATATCTATCCGCATTGCCTCAAAGGGAGTATTCCCCAGTTTGGATAGCTGATTTCTGAGATTATCCTCCTGAGGGGTACGGGCAAGTTCCTTATCACGAGGCAATGTAAGCGTCACACTATTATCATCTTCATCTGTCAGGGTAAGGGAGAAACCAAAGTTATTCTCCGCCAGCAAAATAGAAACGGCAATCTTTCTTTCAGAAGACTTACGGGCAAGTACGCGTTCGAACTCCTGATCAAAATTACGATACAATACAGTCCGGGGTTTAATACGGGGCATCTCCTGCGGATACAGCTTATTGCCATCAACTCGATTGATACGAAATCCTTGTAAACGCCCCTGTTCATCAATGTAGCAAACACCATCCCCGTTATTGAAAGATTTCAGCCCGGCCACCGTAAGATAATTTCCACGAACCTCTTTCATCGTACCCATTTCCTCTCCTAATGACTTGGGAGTATCAAAAGAAAAAATATCTTTACTCCGACCCTTCAAAAAATAATGTGTAAAGCCACGGCTAAAACTCTTATCCAACTGAGGTTTAAACTCAAAACGACAGGAACCGGAAGAGGCACGGACATACTCTTTACGCCGGGAGAAAATGGTATCCAGTTTCTGACGATAGGCAGCGGTAACATTTTTCACATAAGAAACATCCTTCAACCGTCCTTCAATCTTCAAAGAGGTGACTCCGGCATCCAGCAACGCCTCCAGTTCCTCGCTTTGGTTAAGGTCTTTCAGCGAAAGTAAATGCTTATCTTTCACAATTGTCTTACCATCAGCATCGACCAGACTAAAAGGCAAACGGCAGAATTGCGCACACTCGCCACGATTGGCACTCCGGCCAAAACAGGCTTGACTAACATAACACTGACCACTATAACTGACACACAAAGCGCCATGTACAAAGACTTCAAGCGCCGTGTCAGGGCAGGCTTCGTGTATTTTACTTATCTCCCGCAAAGAAAGTTCACGGGCAAGTACTACCTGATGGAATCCCGTATCGGCAAGAAACTTAACTTTATCCGCCGTCCGGTTATCCATCTGTGTACTGGCATGCAACGGGATAGGCGGCAGGTTTAATTGCGTGATCGCCATATCTTGTACGATCAACGCATCCACTCCTATCCGATACAATTCGCCTATCATCTCTTCTGTCTCTTTCAACTCTTCTTCTTTCAGAATTGTGTTGACAGTGACATAGATACGTGCATTGTATAGATGCGCATGCTCCACAAGGGCAGCAATATCATCCAATGAGTTGACAGCAGCAGCACGGGCACCAAACTTTGGTGCACCAATATATACAGCATCCGCTCCGTGATTAATAGCCTCTATTCCACATTCCAAATTCTTGGCCGGAGCCAGAAGTTCTATTTTACGCTGCTTTATCATTTAATATCATTAATATCGTAAGGAGTTTCCTGATAAACAAAGTAGTTCAACCAGTTTGAAAATAACAAGTTGGCATGAGCACGCCAACGTACAACAGGCCCTTTCTCCGGATCATCGTCTATATAATAATTACGCGGTACATCAATCGGCAGTCCTTTTGCCAGATCCCGCCTATATTCCGTATCAAGCGTTAACGGAGAATATTCCGAATGCCCGGTTACAAAGAATTCGCGCCCTCCACGAGCCATTACCATATATACACCTGATTCATCCGATTCGGAAAGCAATGTCAATTCAGGTACTTTAACAATATCCTCTTTACGCACTTCCGTATGACGGCTGTGAGGAACATAAAAAGTATCATCAAATCCACGGAAGATAGCTTGCAACGGATCGAGAGTACGGTGCTCGAAGATACCGAACATCTTTTTATCTAAAGCATATTTAGGAACACCGTAATGGTGATACAAGCCCGCCTGAGCCGCCCAGCAAATATAAAGCGTTGAAGTGACATGGGTACGTGCCCAATCGAAGATTTCCATTATCTCATCCCAATAACTGACTTCTTCAAAGTCCATCTGCTCCACCGGGGCACCGGTAATAATCATACCGTCATACTTCTCGCCACGCATTTTATCAAAGTCCGTGTAAAAGGTCTTCATATGTTCAACAGGCGTATTCTTGGATGTATGACTCTTTATTTTCATAAAAGAGATTTCCACCTGGAGTGGTGTATTGGACAGCAGACGCACCAAGTCAGTCTCTGTGGTTATTTTCAACGGCATCAGGTTCAGAATTACAATCCGCAACGGACGTATATCCTGTTGTGTCGCACGCGAGTTGTCAATCACAAAGATATTTTCTTCCTTCAGCAATTCTATCGCAGGTAGCTTATCAGGTAAATTTAATGGCATGAGGGTATTTACTATTTACGATTTAACGATTTACGATTGCCATTCGGCAAATTCTTTGCAAAAATAACGATTTCACCACAGAGTAGCACAGAGTTTCACAGAGAAATATGTTCAAAAGAGATAAAACTCTGTGAAACTCAGTACTACTCTGTGATGAACTTATTCGAAGTAGAAAGTCAATACGATCATCCGGGACTTTACTTTATCCAGAGATTCGGTAAACTTCATCAATGATTTATCAGTAAGATCAGGGCGCTTTTTCTCCAGCAGATTGGCTAATCCGAAGCAGAATTTCAACTCCGGTATCAGCTTAAAGAAAGGAAGATATAAGTCACATCCAAGGCCGACTTCGATATAACAATCAAAAGGCTTCACCAACAACGGACGTGCATTTTTTACACTCAAATCAAAGGTAGGGCTAAGGCCAAGCATCGCATAAGGACGATAGTTATTGAACCGTTCGGCGCTGAATTTCATATCAATAGGGAATGCAAGGTAAGCCGATTTTACATTTTGAGAAACCGTTTCACCACTTGTCTGTTCACGGAACACCACTCTTTTATCACCAAAATGAAGCGTAGGAATCAGGCGGAGCGCCATATATTTATTCAAATATAATTCTCCTAATACACCTACTGAAAATCCAGGAGAATATTCGGGTACATCGGCAAACCAAACCTGTCCGTCTTCGGTGACATAACCATTGTTTACAAACTTAAGATCCTGCATATGGATACCTGCCAGAAAACCATAATGCCAGATCCGCTGGTCGATATACGGGCGGTTCTGTACCTTACGCTTCTGGGCAGAGGCACCTGCCACCAACAGCGAAACTATGAGAAGTAATACGATTCGTTTCACAATAATAAAAACGATTTTATAGTTAAATTATTGTTTCGCTTATTTAGAAGCGGTACAAATTAAAGGATTTTAATCAAGATTGAGATCAACTAATGAATAAAACGTGTATTTTTGCCCAATAAATTAGTACTAATAATTTAAATTTTAAAGAAAATGGCTTACGTAATTAGTGACGATTGTATTGCTTGCGGAACTTGTATTGACGAGTGTCCGGTAGAAGCTATCTCTGAAGGCGATATCTACTCTATTAACCCGGATGTATGTACAGACTGTGGCACTTGTGCTGATGTTTGTCCTTCTGAAGCAATTCACCCGGCTGAATAATACAATCAGACAAAAGAACCGTGAAAGCTGCTTTCCATCTCAGGAAAGCAGCTTTTTTTATTGATACGCACATCCGCAAAAGAAAAAAGAATCACCAGCTAAGTGTTTTCCTCCCATCCGCTGTTTTATCTATATAGAGAACCTTTTATTACCTAATAACATCAATATCATGAGAAAATTACTACTACTCTCATTACTCCTTTCTTCTTCTGTCTGTGCCCAACGGGCAGACAATTACAAGCCCGATAATAAAAATGTGGTTTTCACTGAGACAAACCTTCCTATCGTGTTTATCAACACACAAGGACAAATGATTGATCGGGAAAACCGGATTACTGCCAAAATGAAAATAATAGATAACGGAGAAGGTGAACTTAATTACATGGATACCATTGCTCACCCAGATCAGAAAGCAGACTATACCGGGTATATAGATTTAAAATATCGTGGCAACTCTTCTTTTACCAACTCCGACAAGAAACCATATGCCATCCGCGCATTAGACAAACCTTTGGAAGATGGCGGTAAAAAGCAAAAAGTCTCTATGCTTGGCATGGGTAAAGATAATGACTGGGCACTATTGGCGCCATATGCGGACAAAAGTATGATCAGAGACGTGCTTGCCTTCACCCTGGCAAGACCTTTCTTTGAATATGTACCTACCGGAAAATACTGTGAAATGATCATGGATGGTACTTATTACGGAGTGTTTATTTTATCTGAAAGAGTAAGGAAGGGTAAATTTCGTTTAGATCTGCCGGATCCGGGTGATAGTGATGATGCTCTGACGGGAGGCTACCACATGGAGGTAGACAGGGATGACGAACCGGTCTATTACTCTAAGCATACTCCGGTCAATTCAAAAGGAACTCCTATTTATGGAAAGAAAATCTCTTTCCAATATAAAAACATGGATCAGGATGAGTTTAGTAATGCACAATTAAACTACATCCATGGATACATTGACGCTTTTGAAAACAGTCTGGCTGCCACCGATTATAAGAATCCGGAAACCGGATACAGAAAATATATCGACGTCACATCTTTTATAGATTATATGCTGTCAACAGAATTTTGCCACAACGTAGATGGTTATCGCCTGAGTACTAACCTATATAAATACAGAGACAGCAAAGACTCTAAATTCAAAACATCTTTGTGGGATATGAATTTAGGGTTTGGTAATGCAGACTATAGTGAAGGCTGGAGATCGGATACATGGGCATATAACTTCAATGATGTATCACCGGGTGACAATCAGTTAGTCCCGTTCTGGTGGTATAAGTTACTCAAAGACGATTCTTTTATGAAAGAGGTAAAAGAACGCTGGGAACTGTATCGTGAAACGAGTTATTCTGACGAACACATCGAACAAACCATTGATTCATTGACCACTTTATTAAATGCCAAAGGAGCCCAAGGACGCAATTCACAAGCCTGGCCAAGGTGGGGAAGATACGTATGGCCCAACAAGTACGTAGCAAAATCTTATGATGATGAAATATCTTATCTGAAAAGCTGGATAAACGAACGGCTGATTTTCATGGACAGAACTTTGCTTGGGAAAGAACCCGAAACGCCGGAATATACCCAGCTGGTTGTTAGTTCAGGATTCAATGAAGATGTTATAGCAGAGGCACTTCCTGCCGTCAGCCATTCTACAACTTCTCTTGATAATCAGGGTTGGATTTATTATGCTTCAGCAGTTCAGGAACAGGGATCATTGCCAACTGACGGTGCTATTATTTCCAATACCGGTGTCAAATACCAGCTTGCTGCATATGACAAGAAAAATGCTGCCGTATTAAAAGAAGAGACTGTAGTAACCTTGCATTTTGAGGATACTCCACAAACTGAAGCCCTGCATCTCCTATCAACCTGTACAGACGGTAGTTCCTTAATAGACGTAACCGTATATTATACAGATGCTACTCATTCCAATACCCAGACTATTTCGGTAGGCGACTGGTTCAGTGATGATCCCACAGGCAAGGCTGTATACAATCTAGACAGAATTGCCCTGACCGGTGACAAACTGGACGGACGTCGTAAATTCTGTATGTTTGAACATAAAATAGCTACTAACAAAAGTAAAGTAATAGCATCTTTGAAAATCGAAAATGCAGGAAACGGGCATCCCAGTATATTTGCCGTCACAAAAGAAGGGAAAGAGTCAGGTGGAATTGTGGGAATTGGCAATATCTCCTGCGGTAATGCTGCAAGTGTATATCCCAACCCTATCACCAACGGTGAGACATTAACCATTGAAACAATCTCAGGCTCATCTATCCGATTGATTACAATACAAGGAGCTACCCTAATACAGTTAGAAGCAACAGATAATGTTACAAAATTGCCAGTCAATAACCTTTCTCAAGGTATATATCTATTAACCATCACCAATAATACAGGTAAACAGACCTTCAAAATAATAGTGAAATAAGGTCCGTTCATCCTGAATGATAATATAAAAATAACCTGTATCAATCCAGAATCCAATGTTCTGTATCGATACAGGTTACTCTATCTTTTGTACTTATCAACCGAATGATAAACACCCGGAATCACCTGTTATTTCAGTTTAGCCAATGCTTCTTTAATACGACGAATAGATTCAACTATATTTTCGTCACTTGTGGCATAACTCATACGAATACACTCAGGAGCGCCAAAAGAAGCACCACCTACACAAGCTACATGAGCAACTTCCAATAAGTACATAGCCAAGTCATCAGAATCAGCAATAGTACGTTCGCCATCCGATTTGCCAAAGAAGTAGTCACATTTCGGGAATAAGTAGAAAGCTCCCTCAGGAACATTCACTTCAAAACCCGGAACTTCTTTCGCTAACCTCACAATAAGGTCACGACGACGTTCGAATGCTTTACGCATCTCTTCTACCGGAGCCTGAGAACCTGTATAAGCAGCTTCTGCAGCCTTCTGAGATACAGAACAAGGTCCTGATGTATATTGTCCCTGCAGTTTATTGCAGGCTTTTACAAGCCATTCCGGTCCGGCTATAAAACCGATTCTCCATCCTGTCATTGCATAAGCTTTTGATACACCATTTACGATTACGGTACGTTCCTTCATCTCAGGGAACTGAGCAATACTCTGATGTTTGCCAATATAATTGATATGTTCGTAGATTTCGTCAGCAATAACAATTACCTGCGGATGTTTAGCCAATACAGCAGCCAATCCGGCAAGTTCTTCCTTGCTATAAACCGAACCTGTAGGGTTAGACGGTGAGCAAAGAATCAAAGCTTTGGTCTTCGGAGTAATAGCCGCTTCAAGCTGTGCAGGAGTAATCTTGAAATCCTGTTCTATACCGGCAGTAACGATAACCGGAGTACCTTCAGCCAACTTCACCATCTCAGGATAGCTAACCCAATAAGGAGCAGGTACAATCACCTCATCACCCGGATTTACCAATACAAGAACCGCATTACACACAGATTGTTTTGCACCATTAGCACAAGATATCTGAGCGGCTGTATATTCCAGACCATTCTCTTTCTTCAACTTCTCTACAATAGCGTTACGCAATGCCGGATAACCCGGAACAGGAGAATAACGTGAGAAATTATCATCTACAGCTTTCTTTGCAGCTTCTTTGATATGATCGGGAGTATTGAAATCGGGTTCTCCCACACTCAGATTAATTACATCAACGCCTTGTGCTTTGAGTTCGTTACTCTTCTGCGACATAGCAAGTGTTGCCGACGGCGACAAGCTGTTCAAACGGTCTGATAACTGATTCATTTTGTATCTATTTTATTATTGTTGATTGAAAATCGCTGCAAAATAAGCTAAAATATTTGATATATGAAAGCAAATTCCCATTTTACTTGTTAAAATGCAGCGTATGTCCCATACGTTCTTTCTTTGTTTTCAGATATCGTTCATTGTAAGGATTAGGAACTGTTTCAATAGGCACATTTTCTACTATTTCAAGCCCATACGCTTCAAGCCCCACACGCTTAATGGGATTATTGGTCATCAGACGCATTTTATGAACACCCAGTTCACGCAAAATATGCGCACCCACACCATAATCACGTTCATCGGGATCAAATCCAAGATGAATATTAGCATCTACCGTATCATATCCTTCTTCCTGAAGTTTGTAAGCTTCCATCTTATGCATCAATCCAATGCCTCGTCCTTCCTGATTCATATAAACAACTACTCCTTTTCCGGCAGCATCAATCATCTCCAGAGCTTTATGCAACTGTTCTCCACAGTCACAGCGACAAGAACCAAAAATATCTCCTGTCATGCAGGATGAATGTACGCGTACAAGAATAGGTTCATCTTCGCTCCAGGTGCCTTTAAAGATGGCAACATGCTCCATTCCGTTTGATTTCTGTCGGAAAGGAATCAGGCGGAAATTTCCATATTGAGTAGGCATATTAACTTCTACCCCTTTCTCCACAAGCGATTCCATGTGCACACGATAAGCTATCAGATCTTTAATAGATATGATCTTGAGTCCGAATCGCTTAGCCACTTCCATCAACTGCGGTAAGCGTGCCATAGTGCCGTCTTCATTGATAATCTCAATCAGCGCAGCAGCAGGATAAAGCCCTGCCAACTTAGCAAGATCCACACTTGCTTCCGTATGTCCGGCACGGCGAAGCACACCACGCGAACGGGCACGCAACGGATTGACATGTCCCGGACGACCAAGATCGGTAGGCTTGGTATTAGGATCGGCCAACGCACGAATCGTAGCAGCACGATCATGCATAGATACTCCTGTAGTACACCCCGGCAACAAATCAACAGTCACAGTGAAAGGAGTCTCATAAATAGAAGTATTGGCAGTAACCTGCATATCCAACTCCAGTTCTGCACAACGCTCTTCTGTTATAGGTGCACATAACACACCACGTCCGTGCGTCATCATGAAATTTACTTTCTCCGGAGTTATCTTTTCGGCTGCGATGATAAAATCACCCTCATTTTCACGATCCTCATCGTCTACTACGATTACGAAATTACCTTCTTTAAAGTCGGCAATAGCCTCATCAATCGTATTCAATCTTATTTCTTCCATACTATATCATGCTATAAATTATTATTCTCATTAATTATAAACTGAACACTTTCATTGTTCTTTATAATCCGTTCTATATCCCGGGCAAGGCGTATACGGAAAATCCAGATACGGAAGTAGAAAAACAATCCTATCGGAACAATGATTCCTGCCAACAGATTCAACCAATAAACGTGGAACGGACGTACGTGCGCCGTTACAGGTATCACCGGATAGTTATTCAAAGCGGTCAACAAAGTGAAGGACTTAGAATTTGATAATTCTTCAACCAACGTTTCAAGGTGTTCATTGATAACTTTTATATCATCATCGTCACCAGTAGTCATCCAAAGCTTAAAATAATTAGGTGCCTTTTTCAACTGACGCTTACTTATATAAGTACGACACTCTGCCGTAAGAGCTGTCAACTCAGATGAAATCCGCGTATAATCCGGGTCGTGAATGATCACCTCCTTCTTGAATAAGTGCCGTACGCTGCGAATTCCCACAATACGCTTGAACCACGCAACGTAAGCATCGCCATTCAGCACAACAGAGTCATTATTGGATTTGTAGGTAAGAAAAGCCCCAAGCGGAGCCAAAATAGAGGAACTGAGCCACATCCCCATCCATACAACCCACTTCCCGTCACGTGCCATCTTGAACCCGCTATTATCTATCACATAATAAATAATAAACACCAATACGGATACAATGACAGGCATACCCAGCCCACCTTTACGAATAATACCTCCAAGGGGTGCACCAATGAAAAAGAACAGCAGGCAGGAGAGAGAAATTGTGATCTTCTTATGCCATTCGGTCCTGTGTCTGCGTATCTGGTAATCATTCCCATCCATCGTGTAGGTCTTAAAGCTGTAATCTCCCTGCAAGCTTTCAGCACGGCTGGTAGCCGAAGAAAGGATTTTTTGCTTCTGCATCAAAGTAGCAGCTTCAAAGAGACTGTCCACATTGTATAAGCTCATATTGGCCCTTTCTATTTTAAGTGTATCCTCTCTGGAAAGCCCCGTCGGCCGACTGTAAACGCCACCGATAGCTTCCTTATAATACTGTCGCCCGATACTGTCGCCCACATATTTCATGGAGTCAATAGAAGCCTGCAACGTCTGCATACTTTTGGTGGTCGCCTGATTACTCATGATACTTGCATCGGCCATATTAAAATCCGAATCAAATTCAATAATCGTATGTTTTTCCCGGAAAGATTCACGCCGGTAAGGTACATTTTGTGCCTTTACATTCTGACTCTTCAGATTTTCAAACAGTTCTCCACTATAAAGATGCAGGTGTAGATGTTGCTTGTCGGCAGTCATTTCCATACGTCCCGAATCCGCATAAATGATATGTGCATTCTCTGCTCCGTCTTTAAAATTATAGATCAACACATCATACAACATACCGGTTTTACGGTCCTTCTTACCTACTTTAAGATTATAATCGGGAATTTCCGAATAGAAGACACCCTCCGGAATATCCAGTTCCGGTGACTTCTGTTTCATCGAAATCAACAACGTTCCCAACTTTCCCTGGGCAATAGGACCAATAACATTCTGAAAATAAAAGGAAATACCGCAAATAATACAGACAAGTATAATAAGAGGACGCATAATCTTAAGCAAAGAAATGCCCGCCGCTTTCATGGCGAGCAATTCATAACGTTCTCCAAAATTTCCGAAAGTAATAAGTGATGCCAATAGTACGGCCAGTGGAAGCGACAAAGGCACCAAAGTCAATGCCGAATAGAAGAAGAACTGAGCCATCACACTCATCTCCAACCCTTTTCCGACAAGCTCATCTACATATCTCCACAGGAACTGCATCATGAAGATGAAGAGACAGATGAAGAATGTGCCGACAAAGAGTAACAAAAAACTCTTTACAATAAATATATCTATTTTTTTTATGCGTAGCATCTTACTATTCGTTTCGTACGATTGAGATGCAAAATTAGCACAAAAAAAGGAGTGCAGAAAGTTTTTAGTTGAAAGTTAACTAAAAACCACAAGTTCTTCTCAATTTATTTACCTGAGACTCCCACAGTTCCTTCATATCATCTACCTCATCAGGTTCGGCAAAATCAACGATCTCCAACACAAAATCTCCTGTAAGTTCATTATAATTCATTTTTATCTCAAAATAATCCCGCTCGTTCTCGTCATCCAGCCAGCGGAAACGTATAAAAGAATAAGCACGTATAGCTATAATTTCAGCGTCTCGTTGTTCTGTTTTTCCCCAATGAAACTCCACAATTTTATCATTTGATACAACTTTGTCCGCAAACCAGTCCTCCAGACCGGTCGGTGTGCTGATTGCCGACCAAAGAATATTTTTAGAGGTCGCATTCAGAAGATATTCTAAACGAATTTTCTCTCTTTTCATAGTTACATTTACTTAATTTGTGTGTGCCAAGATAAATACTTTTTTCTAATTACACAGTATAAATCAAACACTTTATTTCTTTATGCTTTCATTTCTCAGTCCCAATGTATCTATTTATCGCAGATTACACATGGGTTTCTAATAGAAAAAACAGAAAAAAACGACAAATGTTTTGGAGTTTAAAAAAAAGTATCTATCTTTGCACCCGCAATCGAGAAACGATGGCGGGATAGCTCAGCTGGTTAGAGCGCATGATTCATAATCATGAGGTCCCCGGTTCAATCCCGGGTCCCGCTACTAAGTCGAAAGACTTACAGATAAGACGTTTGGAGGGCTTCCACCTCTGGGCGTTTTTTCATTTTACTACAAGCCCTTCCTTTTTCATTATTAATCCACAAAGTTATTAACAAGGTTATCAACAGGTATACTATAAAGTTACCAACAAGATAATTTTCTTATATACAATAAATTAACCTCACACCGGTAGTTATATAAAAAATATCCCCGAAAGCTATTTATCTAACTTTCGGGGGAAGATTCAATTTTATTCTTTTATTCCCATTCTATGGTCGCATTGGGTTTCGGCGACATATCATAACAAACACGATTTACATTCTTCACTTCTTTCAGAATACGGTCTGTTATTTTCATCAGAATAGGCCAATCAATCGGTTCGATAGTAGCTGTCATGGCATCCACTGTATTGACAGCACGAATAATAACCGGCCAATCAAAAGAACGGGCATTATCACGTACACCGACAGATTTGAAATCGGGCACTACTGTAAAGTATTGCCATACCTTCTTATCCAATCCGGCAATTTGGAATTCCTCACGCAAAATAGCGTCGGACTCACGTACGGCTTCCAAACGATCGCGTGTGATAGCACCCAAACAACGTACACCTAAACCGGGGCCGGGAAAAGGTTGGCGATATACCATTTCATAAGGCAAGCCCAATTCCAGGCCACAGGCACGAACTTCATCCTTGAACAGTTGACGCAAAGGTTCTACAAGTTCGAATTTAAGGTCTTCGGGCAGACCGCCTACATTATGATGAGACTTCACCATTTTAGCAGTCTTCGTTCCGCTTTCCACAATATCCGGATAAATAGTACCCTGACCTAAGAAATCGATACCGTCCAGCTTACGTGCTTCCTCTTCAAATACACGGATAAACTCACCGCCGATAATCTTACGTTTTTGCTCAGGATCTTCTACGCCTGCCAGTTTATCAAGAAAACGATCTGTAACATCTACATAAATAAGATTCGCCTTCAACTGATTACTGAATACTTCAACCACATCTTCAGATTCACCCTTACGCATCAACCCATGATTCACGTGCACACATACCAAGTTATCCCCGATTGCTTTCAGAAGCAAAGCAGCCACCACAGAACTGTCAACTCCCCCCGACAAAGCCAGTAACACTTTCTTGTTGCCTACCTGACGCTTAATCAACTCTATCTGATCATTGACGAAGTTCGTCATATTCCAGTTAGCTTCAGCCTTGCAAGTATCGAAAACGAAAGATTTTACAGCAGCCTTAATAGCTTCAATATCGTCTGTAAATTCTACCAGTTTCACTGCGCAAGTCGCTTTGTCATGACCGGCAGCCATAACGGGAATCCCCATTGTATAGATATCCGGATTTACGTCAATAGCAACACCGTCAATCACATTGTTCGGTCCGCCATTGATAATAATCCCCTTTACGTTGGGTAATGCTTTCAGTTCTTCTACTGTGATGTCGTGAGGATAAATCTCACTATACACTCCTAATGCACGGATAGCGCGAGCCAATACCGTATTCTCATGACTACCTAAGTCAAGGATAACAATCATGTCCTGTTTCATCTGATTCTGTTTTTTTAAATTATGTTATTATCAGTAGTTTCTTTAGTTTCAACTTATCTGCAAATATAGATATTTCAAAAGACGCTACAATGCCTGGCTTCTCCAAAGTTTCATTTTTCCTTTTCTACTTCCACATCCGTATCGTTAATTCAATAGAGTTGAAAACCTCAGCGATACGTTATTAACAAAGTTATCAACAGGTATACTATAAAGCCGACAACAATGCAACAAACTCACAAACAACTAATTAGCATCATATCGTATACTTTTCATAATTATTAATTCACAATATATAAACAACCAGCTTCAAATAGTACCGACACACAAACGAAACATATTTGTTACTGCATCTTCAATATCCAGCAAAGAAAATGAAACATGATCCCCCTACTTTTGCGGCATATTATTAACGCATACTAACAAATATGAAACGACTCGTTAAATTAGTCTCATTGATTCTCTTATTTTTAAACATGAGCAGCAATACTTTCGCCGAAGAGAAAATAAATGTAGTCAAGCAAGGAACAATCCGCGGACGAATCATCGATGCTTCCAAACAAACACTCCCCGGAGCATCTATCTATATTGAAAACTTACGTACGGGAGTAACAAGTGACGTCAATGGATATTACACATTTTCCAATCTGAATCCAGGCACCTACACCATAAAAATCAGTTACGTCGGCTACTCACCGGTAGAGATGAAAATTACGATTCCTGCCGGAAAGACTTTGGAAAAAGATGTTGTACTCAACGAAGGATTAGAGCTACAAGAGGTAGTAGTAGGAGGCGCTTTTCAAGGACAACGCCGGGCTATTAACTCACAAAAAAACAGCCTGGGTATCACCAACGTTGTTTCTGCCGATCAGGTGGGGAAATTCCCCGACTCAAACATCGGAGACGCACTTAAACGTATCTCAGGTATTAATGTACAATATGATCAGGGCGAAGCTCGTTTCGGACAAGTTCGCGGAACCTCTGCTGATTTAAGCTCGGTCACGATCAATGGTAATCGTATTCCTTCCGCCGAAGGCGATACACGTAATGTACAGTTAGACCTTATCCCGGCGGATATGATACAAACCATTGAAGTAAATAAAGTAGTAACCCCAGATATGGATGGAGATGCCATTGGCGGATCGATCAACCTGGTTACCAAGAATTCTCCTTACAAACGTACAATCACTGCTACTGCCGGAAGCGGTTACAACTGGATCAGTGAAAAAGCCCAACTTAACCTGGGCTTCACCTATGGTGATCGTTTTTTCAACGATAAACTGGGCATTATGCTTTCTGCTTCCTATCAAAATGCTCCCTCAGGATCTGATGATGTAGAATTTATTTGGGATACAGATTCAAAAGGAACAATCTGCCTGACTGATTACCAGATTCGCCAATACTACGTAACCCGTGAGCGCCAAAGTTACTCGGCAGCATTCGACTGGGATATAAACGCAAATCATAAATTATTCTTCAAAGGAATATTCAACAATCGCAATGACTGGGAAAACCGGTATCGCCTTACTCTGAAAGACTTGAACAAAGACGTTAATAAGAAGAAAGAAGGCGCAGTTGCCGACAACAAGGCCTCTGTACGCCTACAGACAAAAGCTGGAAGTCCAAACAACCGTAATGCCCGCCTCGAGCGTCAGCGTACGATGGATTTCACTCTCGGTGGCGAACATCTTTTCGGCAAGTTATCCATGGACTGGAATGCCTCTTATGCCCGTGCCTCGGAAGAGCGTCCCAACGAACGTTACCTGGGATATGAACTAAAGAAACAGAATTTCGACATAGACCTGAGCGATATAAGAAGACCCTATGCTTCAGCACAAGCCGGATCGACACTTATACTTAATAATGATTTCTCCCTGCAAGAACTTACAGAACAACAGGAAGATATTGTAGAGAAAGATCTTAAGTTTTCAATGAATTTCAAACTACCATTAGTGAAAGGATTCTATAGTAATCAGTTGCGATTCGGAGCCAAAGTAGTAGACAAGAGTAAAGACAAAGATCTGGAGTTTTATGATTATGAGCCAGTGGACGAAAAGGCTTTTAATTCAAATAGTTTTTCCAATACCAGCGAACAAAACAGAAATGGATATATGCCCGGGGAAAAATACAAAGCAGGGACATTTATCAGCAAAGAATATGTGGGAGGGCTCGACCTGAACAACAGTAGCCTGTTTAATAAAACAGAAAATCTGGAAGAGCTGGCAGGCGAATACAAAGCACGTGAAACAGTTACAGCCGGCTACCTTCGTTTCGACCAGAACTTCGGTAAAAAACTTAGTGCAATGGTAGGTCTGCGTCTTGAAAATACCCACTTGAAATACAACGGGCGCAAACTGACACTGAACGACGATGGCGATCCGGAATCATTGACTGTTACCCCGGATGTAAAAGACAGCTACCTGAATATTTTACCTTCCGTCTTATTGAAGTACAACGTCAATGAAGATTTCAAGATTCGCGGTTCATTCACTGAAACACTTTCACGCCCTAAATACTCAGCATTGATACCGAATGTAAATATCAACAACAAAGACAACGAATTGACACTTGGTAACCCGGAATTAAAACCGACCACTTCGTTCAACTTCGATCTGAGTGCAGATTATTATTTCAAAAGTGTAGGACTTGTTAGTATTGGTATATATTACAAAGACATCAATGACTTCATCGTAACCCAGACAGTCAGAGGATATGAGTATGAAGGCAATTCTTATGATAAATTCATGCAACCCCGCAATGCAGGAGATGCCAATTTGTTAGGTGTAGAAGTAGGCTACCAACGGGATTTCGGTTTCATCGCTCCCACCTTAAAGTGTGTTGGATTTTACGGAACCTATACCTATACACATAGCAAGGTGAACAACTTCAACTTCACCGGACGTGAAAACGAAAAAGACCTGAAACTGCCCGGATCACCGGAACATACAGCCAATGCGTCTCTCTACTTTGAAAAAGGAGGACTTAACGTACGCTTATCTTACAATTTCGCATCTGATTTTATTGATGAAATGGGTGAAAGCGCTTTCTACGACCGTTATTATGACAAAGTAAACTACATGGATGTAAACGCCAGTTATACTTTTGGTAAAAAGCTTCGGACGACCTTTTATGCCGAGGCTAACAATCTGCTAAACCAACCTCTGCGTTATTACCAGGGAATATCAGAACGCACCATGCAATCAGAACATTATGGCGTAAAGGTAAATGCAGGAGTCAAAATCAATTTCTAAATCTCTATAAAAAGACGCAAAACAAGTATCTATTAATAATCAATAAGAAACAATTTATAAAATGAAAACAAAAAGCCTTCTCGTTCTTCTGTTTATCACAATCTGTACAATAGGATATGCACAAAAGAGCGACTATTCCATCTTCGATAAAAAATTCAATTTCTATATTGCCAATGATCTGGGACGAAACGGATATTATGACCAAAAGCCAATTGCCGAACTAATGGGAACAATGGCAGAAGAAATCGGTCCTGAGTTCGTAGTTGCCACCGGAGATATTCACCATTTCGAAGGTGTACGCAGCGTCAATGACCCTCTATGGATGACAAATTACGAATTAATCTACTCGCATCCGGAGTTAATGATCGACTGGTTTCCTGTATTGGGAAATCATGAATATCGCGGTAATACCCAAGCCGTACTTGACTATAGTAATATAAGCCGCCGCTGGTCCATGCCTGCCCGCTACTACACCAAGGTATTCAATGAAGAAGGTATAACCGTCCGCGTCGTTTGGTTGGATACTGCCCCCATCATTAATAAATACCGCAATGAAAAAGAGACTTATCCGGATGCCTGCAAGCAAAACAGAGAAAAACAGCTCGCTTGGGTAGACTCAGTACTGACCGCAAGCAAAGAAGACTGGGTAGTTGTAGTAGGACACCATCCTATCTACGCCGAAACTCCCAAAGATGCCAGTGAACGAGACGACCTACAGAAATACCTGGATCCCATCCTGAGAAAACATCATGTAGATATGTATATCTGCGGGCACATTCATAACTTCCAGCATATCCGCGTATCAGGAAGCGATATTGACTACGTTGTCAATTCTTCCGGCTCACTGGCACGTAAAGTAAAGCCTATCGGAGGAACACTGTTCTGTAGCCCGGAACCTGGTTTTTCAGTCTGTTCTATTGATAAAAAAGAATTCAACCTGCGTATGATCGATAAAAAGGGAAACGTACTTCATACAATAACCCGAAAGAAATAAATTCTACTCTTATAAACACACACAACTCAAGGGTACTCCATTCGTGATGAAAGGAGTACTCTTTTTATTTAAACTCAATTATAGGAAATTCAAAAATAACCATTATCTTTGCGCCTCAAACAAGAGAATCCTTCTTTTTTTCTCCCTGCCCCACTCTTAATCCACAAAGTTATGAACAATGTTATCAACAGGTGGATGCCAAAGTTATCAACAAGTTAATACCCTTATTATCAAACGAATGTAATCTTCACACATCATTTATCATAATTACATATTCACAGACCTACAAACAGATTCATACCACTGCCCTTTCAAATACCTGGTAATTTTAAAAGGGCTAAAAATCTTTTCCAATTGAGATATTATCAATCAAAAAAAACACAAAAACTCTTCAATATATCCCTACACATTCCAAATAAAAATAATATTAATATTTATTATTTTACTATTTTTGCAATATCATTCGATATTTAAGCAAATAAACAATATATAGCATAAACATTAATATAAAATCGTCATGTTTGGAAAAAAGAAAGATGAAAGAAATTCCCAAATACAGTCTGAACCCCTGAAACTGACAACTATAGCTATGGGGACAGTTATAAAAGGAACAGTTGATGTAGAGGGAAGTTTAAGAGTAGATGGTACTATAGAAGGAAATGTTTCCTGTCATAAAACCATGATATTGGGTCCACAAGGAACAATCATAGGAAATGTAACCTCTGTTTCTGCAATATTACATGGTATCCTGAAAGGAGATATACATACGGAAGAGGAATTAGTGCTGAAGTCAGGATGTTCAATGAAAGGAGATATTTACACTTGCAAGTTAGAAATAGAACCGAAAGCACTCTTTAACGGTGCCTGTAAAACAATAGAAGAAAATATACAGCCACAAGGACAATCACCTGAATAATCCCAGATCAATCTGACTTTATAATCATAAGATCCCGGAAGCATCCTCAAAGCTAACCATTTTTGAAAGCAAATATAACGGAAGAAATGCGTATCACTCGAATGACAACATAGATATATTTCTTATTATATAAGTTAAAATACTAAATCAGTTCAATGCAACATTTCCATATTTGTATGATTACATTATAAATATCCCAAAACAAAAAATGAGTCAGAAATCTTCATCAGTTTTGGGATATTTCTGTCAGGTAAAATCCGGATTCCGAGATTATCAATACTTTTCGACTTCGGTACCCAGCCACCGTGGCATTCGAGATTTACCATAAAAATAATAGAATAGTAATCCTATCCAACTGGTAAGCACAATCAAGACTATAGCAATTAATCTTTTTTCTGCCGGCGCATGAATACGCCATATTTCCAATGCGGCCTTAATTGTCAGCACCAGACCTACAACCCATATAACAAATCCAATCATAACTTATTAACATATAACACATTACCATTCACAGAATGATATCCAAATGAAAAATCAATCAAGTTTTTTACTTGCTTCCTTTTTTACTTCGTTATATCCTTCCTTTATTTCTTTCTTAGCTTTTTCTGCACCCTTTTTAACATCCTGCTTTGTATCTTTCCAAGCATCTTTTACGGCATCAGCACCGTCTTCAACTTTGTCAGATACTTTATCTGCTGCATCATTAACATTTTCTTTCACTTTTTCAACCTGTTGTTGCATTTTATCCTGTTCTTTTTTGTTACGACAGGATGTGAGAGATAATACAGCTGTAAATACCAAAACAGCAACTAATATCTTTTTCATATATTTCCTATTTTAATTAACATAAATAAGGTTTCAATTTGAGCAAAGACCCCTATCTATAACCATTTGTAAAAATAATCCCGTATATCCTTGGGTGACACACCAGACTTCGACTTATTTTTTCGCCTCGGCAGCTTTGGTGTGCATTTTATTTTTGAGCTCACCCGCCTTTTCAGCAAGATCCAATGTCTTATCGGCAACTTTATCAGCAACAGCAACTCCGGTATCCAAGACCTTTTCTTTTCCAAGATCCAATATATCTTCTGCCTGTCCACCTATTTTTTGAAAGGTATCACATACTTTTCTCTTCAACCTTTTTGCTTTTGAAGTGCGTGAAAAACGATAAACAATCGCACCAATGACCGATCCTATTCCCAGACCAATCCAAAAATTAGAATTCTTATTTTCCATAATTAAGTTGGTTTTAAATGGTTAAAAAAATTAAAGTTCAGTTTTTTTCCTACCAGTAAATAAAGAAACTATCCATAGTAACACAACCGCCCCCACAACGGAAGTAATTAAGCTCCCCAAAAGGCCAGTCGTAGCGATTCCCAATAGACCGAATACCCAGCCTCCCAGTACACCACCAATGATACCCACTAACAAATTGATGAAGAGTCCGAAACCGCCACCCCTCATGAGTTTACCGGCAATAAATCCGGCAACAATCCCAATAATAATGTACCAAAGAAAATACATAAATTAGCTTTTTAAAATTAAACACTCATTTTTAGCATTTACATGTAAACAATTCATATTTTTTCAAATTTCTTAATCACATAGGGCAACTACAGGAACAAATATCTCTTTACAGAATCTATTGTATGCAAAAATTTTCAATTACATATAATTTCCTTTCGTTCCCCTATCAGCCTACTCGTGCTAATCATTAATTTGATCCATAAATCACGACTTATACTTTTCATGGTTGTAGATTTTAATAATACAATTAAAAGTTTAGTCTTTGCAGACCAATACAGACTCAATTTGTTGCAGTTGTTCAACACACTATACCATTCCTATTTTATACAAGCATGTAATTCACAATGTAACTTTTGTTCCTGTGATATGAAAAAAACACAGTATAAAAAAAAATAGTTCGAGGTATAAAAACATAATTAACATCATTTTTTACTTTATAAAAAATTGAAGAAAAACATCAATATATTAACTTTATCCAATTTGTTTATGTAACAATATATAGCAAACAAATGTAACAAAACTGTTGTTTTTTTTATTAAAAGGGATTATTCTCTTCTTTAGAAAACATTTTATTAACTAAATACCTTAATTATGAAAAAATTATTTTTGTTGGCCATGATTGCATTGGCATCAATGGGTATGAATGCTCAAACTGTTAAAGGTGAAGGTTCTCTATTAGGGAATATTGGTTATCAGACCAACTATGAGAGATTCGGTTTAGGTGTACAAGGGCGTTATGCGATAGCCAATAAACTTCGGATTGCACCAGATGTAACCTTTTTCTTTCCTAAGGATAAAGTCACCGGATTGGATGTAAACGTAAATTTCCATTATGTATTTAACTTTAAAGAAGATGGCCAGGGATTTTCCGTTTATCCCCTCGCCGGTATCGGTATGCAAAACAACTTTTATGGAAAAAACAGTGTTGAAATAGAAGGGAAAGAGATTGAAATAGATCGAAGCAACTCTACTAAATTTGCTTTCAATCTGGGAGGAGGAATCACTCTTCCACTTTCCGAACACAGTTATTTGAATGCCGAAGCCAAATTTATGTTTGCCAAAGATGATAACGTAGTCATCATGCTGGGTTATGGATATAAATTCTAAATGCGTAATCATATAGTCAAAAATGTAACGGGAATTATCCTAAATCCTGGATAATTCCCGTTTGATATATAGACCACTCTACCATCGAGACTTACAAACAGATTCACCTCACTGCCCTTTCAGATACTTGATAGTCTTAAAAGGAATACCATCTTTATTGCATAGCCGAAGTATATAAATCTCTTGATTAAGTTCTTTCAAATTATCCCAATCGGTTATCTGCATCATATATTTTCCTTCTTTCGTATATATTTTTATGACAGAAGCATTTACAAAATCGCTATGTATTGTCTGTACCCCTGTTATATCACTCTCCAAGGTTATAATAACCTCATCTTCGCCATACTCATTGTAAACATGAAGCCAAACCCATGCACAATCAAATGTATTAATACCACTTCGGCGCACATGGGCAACAAAGGGTTCTTCAATCGTTTGTATTTCCAAAAAAGGTGAATATTCCTCTCTAACTCCAACTTCCAAAAAATCAGAACCTACATAGCGAACCGTAAAATCAATGCTGTATGCAGTATTCGTTTCATTTACCGTTTTTATGATTTCACTATAAGATATAATGTGAGGTTTCAAATCCAACATTATATTATATGAGACTATCGCCTCTTCCCCATCAATTATGCCACGAAATACGATCCGCCCACTAATGCAATGATCTACATCTATATCATAGAGATCTTTACTCTCAACTATAGGGATCGTAAATATATCATTTGGGGATGTAGCAATAATGAACTCTCCACCACCTTTCAAAGGCAAAGTATAAGTCCACTGCGGCTCACTAATAGGATGAACCGTGTTATTTTCAATACTAAAGTTATAACTTTCATAAGCAGAAGCAAATCCATCCTCTTCAATTCTTTCACATACAATCTTCAAGCCCGATTGTTCTTGAACCTCTCTTCCAACAGGCGATATCTCTGAAAACCGGCTATTAATCGGCAAAGATTCCGTATCGTTCTTTTGGGCAAAGAGAGTACAACTAAGACTAATTAACAGCAGCATGATAATTCGTGCTTTCATACACTTTCCTTTTTAAATTTAGTTGTTTGAATTTTAGAATTATATCATAATAAATTAAACACCAGCAAGTTTATCAGACATTCCCCAAACCTTATGATTACAAAGACATTAAGCTATGATTAGATATCCGAATACCCAACTGATATAAACACAAACTTACAAACAAATTCACATCACTGCCCTTTCAGATACTTGATAGTCTTAAAAGGAATACCATCTTTATTGCATAGCTGAAGTATATAAATCTCTTGATTAAGTTCTTTCAAATCATCCCAATCTGTAATCTGCATAATATATTTTCCTTCTTTCGTATATATTTTTATAACAGAAGCATTTACAAAATCGCTATGTATTGTTTGTACCCCTGTTATATCAGAATCACCTATCAAGTTCTTCAACGTTATGGTAATCTCATCTTCGCCATACTCATTGTAAACATGAAGCCAAACCCATGCATAATTAAAAGCATTAATACTACTTCGGTACACATGGGCAACAAAGGGTTCTTCAATCGTTTGCATTATCAAAGAAGGCGAATATTCCTCTCTAACTCCAACTCTCAAAAAATCAGAACCTACATAGCGAACTGTAAAATCAATACTGTATGCAGTATTCGTTTCATTTACCGTTTTTATGATTTCACTATAAGATATAATGTGAGGTTTCAAATCCAACATTATATTATATGAGACTATCGCCTCTTCCCCATCAATTATGCCACGAAATACGATCCGCCCACTAATGCAATGATCTACATCTATATCATAGAGATCTTTACTCTCAACTATAGGGATCGTAAATATATCATTTGGGGATGTAGCAATAATGAACTCTCCACCACCTTTCAAAGGCAAAGTATAAGTCCACTGCGGCTCACTAATAGGATGAACCGTGTTATTTTCAATACTAAAGTTATAACTTTCATAAGCAGAAGCAAATCCATCCTCTTCAATTCTTTCACATACAATCTTCAAGCCCGATTGTTCATGAATTTCTCTTCCAGTAGGCGACATCTCTGAAAGCTGGTTATTAATCGACAAAAGTTCTGTATCGTTCTTTTGCGCAAAGAGAGTACAACTAAGACTAATTAACAGCAGCATGATAATTCGTGTTTTCATACACTATTTCCTCTTTTAAAAATTTAGTACTGGAAAAAAACGGTTGATCCCCCACATCCATTCACTTTTTGTCATCATCTTCCATGTATCACAAAAATAGTAGTTTTTTCTCATTCTTTCACCTTTTTAGCTCAAAACGTATAGCTGTATGTACTATTCTTTCTAAAATGACATCTGCAAACATTTAATACATTGATTGAAAACATTTATAATTAAAGAGTCACTGAAAAGAAAATTCTTCTTCCAATGACTCCCTGTTCATATAAATCCTCCCTCAAGAACTTTATAAAAACTTATTTTATGAATTTCGTATTATAGGATTTACCATCTTCGTCTGCAACCTGCAAGCCGTAAACGCCTTTACCTAATGAGTTAATATCAATATTATTATCAAGAACTTTACCTTCTTGTACTATCATCGAGGACTTCAAGTCCAGGACTTTATAATCTGTTATCAACTTATTGATATTTCTCTTACGGCTATTTCTCAGTTCTAAAGATATAACATTTTTATTTACGCGTGAGCTTAAAGTATACGTTGCCGGCACTAATGGGGATACAAGCAATTGTTCGCTAATAGTTTCTCCATTTTTGTTCATCGCACGCAATCTAAAAGTTGTACTATACTCTTTATCAACCGATGCAATGAAATAACCAGCTCTTATATCCTCAACATAGAAAGTAAATGGCACTGGAGACCCTTCTTCCAACTGTTCTACCAAGATACTTTCAGTCCCCTCCACATTCTTAAATGCAATTTTCACATCAGCATAATATTCATCGTCAGAAGCTCTGGTTTGTGGCATTACTTTAGAGAATGCCAGTTGGGGCTTCTGAGGAAGATAGTCCAGAAGGAAATAACGAGCAAACGTGTATATGCCAGGAGGTATGGGAAGAGATTGGTCATAATAATAGTCTTCGTCCAGATGAGCTAATTTACAACGCAAATATCCATCACTTGACCGAATATAATCTAATGCTTTTACGGGATCTATTTCGGAAGTAGAAAACTTTATTTCAGGAAGCATCACATTTGCTGTTTTCACGATGTCCCATGTTCCATCTTTACGCAAGATAGAAATACTCCATCCCAACAATGTATGTTGGGAACTCATATTTAATTCAGGATAGGTCATAAATTGGCGTACATAGTCATAGACTTCGTCACTAGATGATCGCTTCATCTCATTTAGATAGTTATAGGAAACTATTGAATTTACACTTCTATTTTTCAAACTTTTATCAAAAGACAACTCTTTTCCGTATGCTTTTACTTTATCCGTAGAAGTAGAGGTTGCGTTGCCCTGTCCACCACCTCCACCTCCGACAGCAATATCTGTATACCAATCCATAGCTCTCAAAAAAGGTTTGAACCATTTACCAATATTACGTATAGAAGTTCCTCGTGGTAAATCCGGCTGCATCAATCTTGTTTCAGTATTTGCTTCATCAGCTTTGAAAAAAGACAAAGACCTTCCATTCTCAAACATAGAGGGAGAATACAAGCCATATGAATCTCCATAAGAAAACTCGATGATTGCATTACCTGATGTGGCTCGATTATAGGCACCTACCAGATCATATTCTTGTGAAAATATATCAAAATCAGGCGACAAAACCAACTCGTCATAACGAACAAAAGATCCTTTTTCCAATTGAATAACCTTATTTATATTATCACCACGAGGTGTGAAGCAAAATCCAAAAGTCTTACAAAGTTCACGTAACACAACCGTTACAAAGTCATACTTATCTTCTACTACAGAATCCAGTGAATAGGAAAAAATATCATTATCACTAAAAGTGATTACTCCATCAGGGTTGTTAAAATAACTACGTGCAACATTCATTCCCGTAAGCCCATTATCTCTAAATCTATACTTCGTTGTAGGTCTCACAACTCGTTCAATATAAGGATAACCACCTGGAGCCATATTGCAAGAATCAAAACAAAGAGCTGTGTTAGCTATCACATTGTTCCCTCGTAATCTTCCAAATCGAGCATTCACTTTAAGTGGTAATGCCGTAGGCATTTGTTCCTCTAAAAGCCGACAAGCATATTCAAAAGCACTTTTTCTTTCTAAGTTTTGCTCCCATTCTTCACCTTCATACAGAACTTGAATAACCGTCCCACCCACAACTTCACGTACCATAGGCTTAGGTAAAGTTTCTCTACGGAAAAAATCAGCACCAAAACTTATAGTTTCAAATCTATCTTCTTGCGCATAAGAGAAAGTAGCCAATCCAAGCACAAATAATAATAGTAGTAATTTCTTCATAACTCGTGTTTTTATAAATTATACATCATTAATTCTTTATCATTTTGAATGTAAGTTTCTTTTCCGAAGATTGATCTTTGTATGAAACAAAATAGATACCTTCTACCAAGTTTGAAACATCAATATTATTCATCGGCATCCCTACATACTTCACCAGCCTTCCTTTAGAATCATATATAGACACAGGAAAAATAGCATCCATACCATCGTACACATATAATACATCCCTTACAGGATTTGGATAAAATGGAATACTTTCTACTTTAACAGCCGGTATAGATGTAGCTACTTTGGAATTCCACAAAGTATCTTTCCCTGTTACTACTCCACTAAAATTGACAGCAGAAAATACAAAATAACGATCACCATCATAAAATTCTAAAAGTCCAATCCCTTTTTCAGCATCTATAACAGGCTCAAAATAAGTTATTAACGTCACATAAGTATATTTATCTTTTTCTATACTAGCAATATCTTCTGCTCTACATGAATTAACCTGTAAAGTCATACATCCATCGTCATAAATATTCCATTGCTCATCATAGTTACTCCATGTAACATCCAATACTTTTACTTTGGGGATAGAAGGAAGCAGATTTATATAAAACTCCTTATCAAGTTGTATTTTTCGTCCTTGATACTCTCCCTCAAAAGTAACTTTTCCTTTGAAGTAAGTGGAGCTATCATTCTGGACTGTATATCTTCTATACTCGGGTTTGGAATTTTCATACGGTGACGAATCTATCATAATTCCATAATCTATAGAAGTAGCATTCTTCACAGTCACGTAATTTCCTTGCTTTGCTTCAACACCAAAATTCCATTTACAAACATCAGGAATTACACGCCTTCCTGTCTTATCCACCACATGAAAAGCACAACTGTCATTAAGCAATAAAGCACCATATTTATCCAAAGAGCTAACACTCGGTTTTATCACAGTTCCCGAAAGGATATACTCAGCCTGTGCATAAATATCGCAAGAATAAGTAAAAACTAATATAAGAGCAAGCAGCATTCTCATTTACATATTTTTTTTGTTATTTTTTCCCCGTTTACATACGTTATCATTATGATATACATTCCTTTCGGCAAACGTTCGACATCTTCATAATTTCGCGTTTGAAGAATAATTCTCCCTTGTATATCTCTTACTTCCACCTGCACAATATTTGGATCTGCCACTTTCTCTTTTATTTGAGTAGAATCATCTAACGAATTCAGCTGACTTGGAATTTCAACAGTATAATACGCTTTTCCTACTTCATTATTTAATACCAAATCAACCCAAACTCTTCCATCTACATGGATGTGTTCGTAGTGAAGATGAACAATATATGGTATTTCAAAAGTATGAGTATTCATAAAAACTCCAAACTCTTCAGACTGTTCTGTGTAAAGATAATCAGCCCCACTATAAATCACCGTTAAATCAAGACTATAAAATGATGATCCAGGAACCCGAGTTATAGCGTCTACTTTCACCGATATAAAAGTCGGTTTGGTAGCAAGATATATATAAAATACCTTAGACATTTTCGTCCCATTAACAGTAGCATTCAAGCTTATTTTACCCTTAATGTCACCATTAATATTTTTATAATATTTAGTCAAATCATCTACCTTATCTATACTAAACTCCGAAGAATTTCCTACTTTAATAGAATCAAACACCATCTCGTTATTCAGTAATTCATACTTCCACGAATAATCCGTAATATTCCCGGAAGTTGTTTCTGCATGAAAACTATAACCTTGAAAAGCGGAAGCCATCCCGGTAGCATTAATATCTTTTGCCATTATCTTCAAGCTGTTTTCAGGTTCTTTCCAACCAATTTCCTTAAGAACTTCCAATGTCTTTTCATCGATTTGTTGATTCTTATCTCCGATTCTTATATTATATGACATCAAATCACCTTTCGTATCAAAATAGCTCAAATAGTTATAGCCGTGGAATTCAGATGGAGCATATAGTTTAAAACTATCATTATTAGGAGTTTTATAATATACATTATCGCCCGATACATACGAAATAAGTTCCGGACTTGTGCGTCCGTTATTTGGCATCGTATTTAAACATATATTATTAGAGTTAACAATCAGATTATCAAAAGGAGAGAAATATCTCCTTGTAGAAAAAACAACCCCCTTTGCAGGGTTATTAACAACAGAGGATCCAAATCCCAGGGACATAGCAATAGCACGCAACATTGCTGTTGTAAGATTTTTCTTATTCGTAATTTCACCGCTAAAACTATAATCCCAATCTACATCTTCGTTCACTAAAATAATAGCATCTTCCGCCAATCGTTTATTATCAGTTAAAAAGTTTATAAAAAAACTTTGAGGATACGCCTCATTCTCTCCCGGTAATAAAGTATATCTTACCTGAGCTGCGAAATCAGCAGCTTCCATTCCCATTCTTTCTTTTTCAAACTTCAGAATTATCTTTTTAGGAATATACAGTTTTTCTTCCCAAAGTTGTGCAGCAGCTTTTATAGCATACTGCATTTCTTCACTCATACCACCTCCGAACTGTACTTCAATAACTCCTCCAAAATCACTACTCAAGCGTTCTGTACGTAATAAACAAGGTTTTATAGTCTGCGTACTTACAGGAGAAGTATCCAGACGTCCTTCAAATACCAAAATTGTGTCTTGTTGAGCTACTACTAAACCCATGCTTTGCATAATCAGTAGGCATATTAAAATCAAAAAATGTTTTTTCATTTCATCAAGTATTAGTGGAAACTACATTTTATTATAATCCCTAACAGGAGCTATTTATTTTACTTCAAACACTCCGTAAATATGTCCTCCATACGAATTTGTTAGTTCTAACAAATAGACTCCGAGAGAGTAATCCTCAACAGAAATGCTATATTTCTCGGGATTATTAACCAAAAGATCATTAGAGTATATAATCTGATTAACTTTGGAAATAGTTATCGAGACATCACCTGCAAATTCCTGAAACTCGAGAGAAATAATAGAATTTTCAAGAGATGCAGTTATAGGTATAAAAGGAATGGAACGATGAGTTTCCTCTTCATTACTATCACCTTTCCAGTGACCAGAAAAAAATATTTGTCCCCATGGCGAAATAAGGTCATCGCCATTCTCATGTGCAACAACTGTGCAACTAAGACAAACTAACAATAGTAGGACAATCCGTGCTTTCATTTTCTGTTGTTTTTATGTTTCTGTTACACAAAAGTAGAGCATTGGGTTCAATGAACAAAAAATAAGGCATGGACTAAAAATTAGCACATATATATCTACAAATCAACAAAATAGATATCAAACAACTTAAAATAAGTGGACTATTTGAGTTTATCACTCTGACATTTGTGCAAAAAATCTTCTACAGATTCATCTTTTGTTAACTTTAAACGCTCCTTTAAACGCATCTTAGCTTTAAATATCGTATGATTATCTTTACTATCAAAGAGAATCTTCAATTCTCTTGTAGTAAATCCTAAAAACAGAAATGTTAAAAGTTTAATATCATGCTTTGTTAGTTGACTACATTCTCTCTTCAACTTGATTAGAGAGTTGCTATAAAGACTATTCACTAAATCAAATATTTTATCCCACTCTTCAGGAGTTAGTTTTTCTACAAGTACCTCCCCATTCTTTAGCATCTTGATCAATGTACTGACATCAATTTTACTACGCAATTTCTCATTTTCTGTGATCAATACTTTCATTTTTCGGGACAATTCTTCTACCTTACACTGTACACTTGTTTCATTCTTCTGTTGTTTATACACTCCGATTTCACTCTGATAAGAGGCTATTTGCTTATTGTTTTTTTCAATAACCTTTCTGGTTTGTATAACTTCCAATTTTACACGCCCATATCTTGCATAGAAAAAATATACTATCCCAGAAAACAAAATCACAACAATCAGATAAAGAATATGTAAGCCCCTCTTCTCTAATTTGCCCTGCAACAATTCTGTTTCAAATTCTTCCTTTTGGTATTTAACCTGAAGCTGTACCAATGCTTCTCGCTTTCTATCATTTTCAGCTATATATAATAAAGAGTCCGATCGTCCTTTCAAAATGAGAGCTTGCTCATAATCATGATCAGCTTTAGCCAATTTTGCCAAGCATTCATAAGCTTCAGAACTGGTGAATAGATTATCACTATCCAAACAAAGTTTCAAGTACTTCTCTGCATCTTGTTTTCGCCCCATCATCTGATACAAACGTCCTAATGACATATAATGAAGCACAAACATATCTTTGTCAGGCTCTTCATCGAGAATCCTCAGAAAAACCTTTTCAGCCTTTAAATATTGCTTTTCAAAACAATACATCTTTCCCAATATCTTGGAACCATTGATTTTTAACCGGACAGGATTATTCGTAAGTAATTGTAAACTTGTCATAACACACTGGTAGACACTATCCATCTCTTGCTTTAAGAAAAAAGAAGTTCCCATAGTCTGATAGGCGTAGGCTACACCCAATGTATCTTTCGCCTGATAATAATAAGAAATGGCTTGACGGCAACAGTGAATAGCTTCATCATAAAGTGATTGATCGCGATTAAAAATCGACATATTTGCAAACATCAGCCCCATTATCTTATACTCTTTCGTATCCTTCAAAACTCGCCGGGCTTTCCAATAGACTTTCATTGCCCGCGTAGTTTCCCGTTTTCCATGAAGTACACGCCCGTAATAATATAATGCTTTACCATATTTACTTTTATCCTTTTTCTTCTTGAAATAATCTATGGCAAAAGTGATAGAAGAGTCAGCAGACATATCCATATAATTCTTATCGCGTGCCTGAGTCAGTAACAACACATAATCTGCACGTTCCTGACCTGACAACTTACCGGGACAAGATATTTTCCTTAATAGATTTAATGCACTATCAGGGTATACCTCCATACACTGCTCCGCTTGCTGAAGAGTTACTATGACCTCTTCTGATGCAGAGGAACAAGCAACGAAAGCTGCAATAAGAAAAGAAAAAAAGAAAATGCGATTATATTTCATTCGTAAAAATGATTAAAAGTGAAGGTCTTACGGACAGATCTTCTTCGTTACTACTGTTCCATCTGAATAGGTAATCGTCACAATATACATTCCTCTCGATAGATGATTAACAGCCTCATAATTTTCTGTTTGAAGGAGAAGCCTTCCTTGTACATCCCTTACTTCAACTTGTGAAATGCTTGATTCTGCTGTGACTTCTATGATCGGATCGGGATTCAGCTGACTCGGTATTTCTACCATATAACACGCTTTTCCCACCTTGTTTTTTAATTCTATCTCAACCCAAGCCATTCCTATCATATAAACACCTTCAAAATGTAATTTAGTAAGATAAGGTTCATAGACATAAGCACTTTCTCCAAAACTACTATTTTCCTCTGTTTTAAAAGCATAAAGAAAATCAGTACCTGTATATATTAGCGCTATATCAAGATTATAAAATCTTTTTTGAGGAATTGGAGTTATAGCTACTTTCACCGATACAAAAGTAGGTTCAGTAGCAAAATACACATAGAATGTTTCAGACTTCTTTTTCCCATCGGCAGTAGTAGCAGTCAAACTGATCTTACCCTTAATATCTGCATTAATGTTCTTATTATACTTCGTTACATCATCTATCTCGTCTATACTGAAATCAGAAGAATCTCCTGTTTTGATAGTGACAAACTCCATTTCGTTATCCAACAGTTCATACTTCCATGAATAATTCGCTATACTCCCTGAAGTGGTTTCGGCATGAAAATTATAGCTTTGAGAAGAAGAAGCAATACCCGTATCATCAATGCCTTCTGCTATTATCCTTAAATTACTTTCAGGTTCCTCCCAGCCAATTGTTCTGAGAACTCCCAATACTATCTCATCTATTTGCTGAATTTTATCTCCTGTCCTGGTATTGTATGACATCAAGTCACCATCAAAATATAGATAATTCAAGTAATTATAACCTTGAAACCTGCGAGAAGTATACAATCTGAAGCTTTCATTAGCAGACGTTTTACAATAAACACGCTCTTCCGACACAAATGAAGAAAGTTCCTGGCTTGCAACTCCATTATTCGGCATTTCATTCAGACGGACATTATTGGAATCAACAATCAGATTATCAAAAGGAGAGAAACATCCCTCTATAGAAAAGATAATGCCATGTGATACATCATTTACAACCGATGAACCAAAGCCTAACGAGATGGCAATGGCACGTAACATGGCTGTTGTGAAATTCTTCTTATCCACAGCCTTTCCGTTAAAACTATACTCCCAATCCGTGTCTTCATTAATCAGGATAATAGCATCCTCGTCATATACACGTTCGTCATCAGTTAAGAAATTCTGATAATAACTATTGGGATATGTTGTTTTCGCATCGGGGAATGAAGTATATCTCACCTGAGCCTGAAAATCGGCAGCTTCTGCTCCCAACTCTTTTTTCTCAAACTTCAAAACTACATTTTCAGGAATATATAACTTTTCTTCCCAGAGTAGTGCGGCGGCCTTTATACAATGCTGCATTTCATCATCTATTCCGGCTCCACATATTACTTTAATCACTCCTCCAAAATCACTACTCAAACGTTCTGTTCGAGGCAAACAAGGTTTCATGATTTGCGATCCCCATGGAGTAGTATTCATATGTCCTTCGAATACTAAAATTGTATCTTGCTGAGCCATAGTTAAACCTATGCTCTGTAGTGTCAACAAACCAACCAAAACTAACAAACATTTTTTCATAGTTTTAAATATTAGAAGAAATAAACAATATTCAGTACCAGAACAATAAATGTCCTCATCGACAAATCTTCCTCGTTACTACTTTTCCATCTGAATAGGTAATCGTCACGATATACATTCCTCTCGATAGACGATTAATATTCTCATAATTTTCAGTTTGAAGAACAAGCCTTCCTTGCATATCCCTTACTTCAACCTGTGAAATACTTGATTCCATTGTTACTTCTTCTATGGAATCAGGTTTCATCTGATTGGGAATTTCAACTGTATAAGACGTTGTTCCCACATTGTTCTTTAATTCTAAAACGACCCAGACTCTTCCACCCTTGTAAATATTTTCAAAGTGAAGATGAACGATGTACGGTTCTTGATAAGAACGCGATCTAATTACAATGCTGAACTCTTCATAGAGTTCTGCATAAAGAGATTCAGCACCACGAAATTCGGCTGTTAGGTCAAGATTATAAAAATTTGATCCGGGAATTGGAGTAATGGCATCTACAGTCACGGAGATAAAGACTGGTTTATCCGTCTCTTCCAAAGCTGTTGACCGAAATTCCTCTAATGTATTTAAATCACCTTTCATGTCACGGGACATCACAAAGCTTGTGCCCTGTAGTGTCAACAAACAAACCAAAATCAATAAATATTTTTTCATAGCTTTAAATATTAGTAAATAAGGAAACTCTATCACAACGATAACAGAAGCAGTTTGCTTCACTCCCAGACATCAATCATAAGTATATCCTCCTAATATTCCTATGATACAGAATAGCATAACATGAAAGTTACAACATAAGGCAATCTATAATTATGCCTCACTTGTAACTAAGTAAGATATCAAACTTTACAAAAGTAATAAAAATTAAAAGGAACGAGTCTTTTATCTTTAAATAATATGTAACTTTTTAAGTCAGGACAAACAGAATAGTATAAGTTTCAAAGAGTATCATGCTCTCAACCGAATAACAAACCGGCTACCTTTGCCCAACTCACTCTCTACAGTCAACGTGCCGCCATGTGCTTCTACGAAATCCTTAGAGATGGAGAGTCCCAGGCCACTGCCTTGCACTTTAGTACCGGGTACACGGAAATAGCGGTCAAAAATGCTCTGATGATAACGAGGATCGATGCCTTTACCAAAATCCTGTACATAGAGCTCTATCTGGTCACCTTCTTGCTGAGCACCAATAACCACACGTCCGTTCTCCCTTGAATAGCGGATGGCATTACTTAGCAGATTGGTAAGTACCCAGGCTATTTTTTCACTATCTACAAACAATTTGCCGATCTTCTCTTCCGGATATTCCACTTCAATCTGTATATTGAACTTATCGGCCTGAACCTGGTTGGCCTTGATAGCATATTCAATCAGTTCAATGGGCTTCGTGATCTTAGGCATCATCTGGAGTTTTCCGGCTTCTACCTGAGTCATATTCAGCAGTTCGCCGGTAATCTCCAACAGGCGCTGGCTACTGTCTTTAATGCTCTTAGACAGCTGTTCCTGCTCTTCATTCAACGTACCCACACGTTTATCTTCCAGTAGTTGAAGGCTCATCATGATAGCAGAAATAGGAGTCTTCAACTCATGGGAAATGGTAGAGATAAATGTGGTTTTAGCTGAATCCAGCTCTTTAAATTCGGTGATATTCTTCAGAAGGATAACATCGCCCAACTTATGAGGTTCGTCTTTATCGGCATTGGTATTGTTGATAGGGATATAGGCAGCCTTGAAATAGCTCTCTTTATTATCTGCATAAATTTTCAATGGTTCTTTCTTATCGCCGGGGCTAACGAGTTCGCGAATCAAGCGACGGAGAAGGTCATTCTTCAAAGAAAGCTCTTCGGCAGATTGGCGGATCACGTTTTCTCTTTTCAAATTGAGTACATTCAGTGCCTCGTTGTTGATGAAAAGGATTTCACGCTCGGTATTCAATCCGATAATAGGCTCATTGATACTATTGACAATGGCTTCCAGAAACTTTTTGGCGGAAAGGATATCGGCAAGCGTACTGGCCCGATACTCGGTGAGACGTTCTGCCATACGATTAAAACTGTCAGCAACTTCCCTGAATTCTTCACTGCTTTTCATATCAAGGCGCTTTTCGTAGTTATGATTGGCTATTTCAAGAATACCTTGTTTAAGCTCCAGAATAGGCTTACTAATGGAGCGCGGTAACCAAAAAAGCAGAACCAGACCTGTGAGTACACAAATACCTCCTGTAACAGAAATCCATAATAAAGCCCGTTCGAGGGCAGGCATGGCAGCCGGGCTGTCCGGTTCCGTAGCAGTCAGTAGCTGTAGGTTGACAACAGATAGAGTTACCAATAAAATAATCATTCCGGCCAGTATCCCGATTCCGAAAAGTAATTTCGTTTTTATATTCATGATTTATAGAAGTTTTTAGTTTATGAGTTCTTTAGTTCGTGAGTTTGTAAGTTTGTAAGTTGGTAAGTTGGTGAGTTGGTAAGTTATTAGTGCTCTTCATAATAGCTACTATATATATGCAAAAAGAATCATAAACTCACAAACTAAAGAACTCACGAACTCACAAACTCAAGAACTTACAAACTCATTCCACTGCAAGTATAATCAAATCTACGTTTGCTTGTGCTAAATTTGCCAAAAACTTTTTATAGGCGAACACTGCACAAAAGGCATTCGAGACACGTAAGCGGGGACTTCCCATACAAATAGTTGTTATCTGCCTCTCACGACACGTCCGGACAATGCTTCCAAGCACATCCTTCGATTGTACCTGAACAACTTCTCCCCCCAACTCAGCTACCAATTTAAAATGATTTAATAAATGGCGCTGACTGGCAAGATCTATCCGGTCCATACTCTCACGGGGTGTCTGCACATAAAGGGCTACAAAGGTGGTATTGTAACGGGTGGCCAGACGGGCTGCTTTACGGATAATACGCCGGGGCGTCTTTTCATGACTGCTAATACAAGCCATAAACTTTTCATGCCGGACGCCCATGCTCATTACAACTTCGTTCTCTACTTTTTTTTCTACACGCAACGCTACCTCTTTCAGAGCGAGTTCACGTAACTGAAGAATATTCTCCGTTTTAAAGAAGTTATTCAAAGCTACCTGAATTTTATCCGGACGATATATCTTTCCGGCTTTCAAACGGGCAATCAGTTCCTCGGCGGTAAGGTCGATATTCACCACTTCATCCGCCTCTTGTAACACACTATCGGGAACACGCTCTTTTATTTCGATGCCGCAAATGTCCTGCACTTCTTCGTTTACACTCTCGATATGCTGGATGTTGATGGCAGAGATTACATTAATACCCTCATCGAGCAGTGTCAGTACATCCTGCCAACGTTTCTCGTTCAAACTACCTTCAACATTGGTATGTGCCAACTCATCTACAATCACGATTTCCGGGTGGATACGGATGATGGCTTCAAGATCCATCTCTTCCAGTTCTTTCCCTTTATAGAAAATCTTCCGCCGCGGAATCAGTGGCAAGCCCTCTATGAGTGCCTCTGTCCCGGCACGCCCATGTGTTTCGATGTATCCTATCTGCACATCTACCCCGTTATCGAGTAAATCATGTGCTTCCTGAAGCATACGATAGCTCTTACCCACACCGGCAATCATCCCGATATAGACTTTAAATTTTCCCCGGCGTGACTTCTTTATCAGATCCAGGAAATGCTGCACACTCTCTTCTCTATCCATACTTCTATCTATATTTCAATCCCATAAAGCTGTGTCAAAAGTCTAAAAAAACTATCAAGCTACAATTCAACAACGCGGATTAACGCAAATTATCGCAGATTTAATTTAATCTTTGCGTTAATCAGCGTTAATTTGCGTTTTAATAATAACGAGCCCTACTTTTTACACATCCTCAAGATATTAATTAGTTATGTCAGAGTTTAGTTAAGGTTTTAAAGTAATGCCGAAAACCAAATGGGCATCTTCCATACGTGGATTCCAGATGGCTTGTGCAAAAACCGGCAGGGAAAACCGATCACTAAACCGGATGGCAGTTGTTCCTTTCAAAGCAATATTGGTCACTGCAAAACCATTGCAATTGTACTGAGAAGCAGTGTAGGGAACAATGCCACACGTTACATTCAAATCTACTGTCTTCACACTGAACGGATAGTTGAGTTCCATATAAGAGGAATAATTCTGTTTCATTTCTCCCCGGTCATTCTCCTTTTTATCCTGTCCGGCAAACATCGTATACCAGGCAATTGAAAGCGGAAACTTTTCAACCGGCAGCGTATAAGCCAATCCTGCTTCAAAGTGATGCGCTGTTTCATGGCTTTTGAATTTAAAATAATTGCCCGTCCCTTGCCCGGGCCACCAAAGGTCTGCCACTGAAAGGGTCAGTCCTGTACTTCCAAAAGTATAGGCAGCGGTCAGGTCTATTTCTTTATTCGCTCTTCCTTCTGAGGCCTGACAACCATCGAAATCGGTTGATCCCCAGGCCGTCAATGAAAAGCCACCGATAGTGAAACCTAAGGTTGGCTGGATACTGACTCCGGTCTGATACATTCCACGCCATACATATGAACTGACTAAGTCGCCCTGTACGGTAAATTCCTGTGCCTGTGTGTTGGGGGTTGCCATTAGGCAACTAACTACAGTTACCAATGGACCTAAACATACTTTCTTACTAAAAACCTTCATATACTACAATGTTTATTTTGCTTTTTCCAAAGCAATGTTCAGTTTCAATACATTCACTTTCTCTGTTCCAAAAAGTCCTAATAAAGGCTTTTCTATCGTTTTGTCGACAATCTCTTTTACCTGCTCCTCATGCATTCCACGTGCCTGTGCCACTCTTTTCACCTGTACATAAGCACAGGCGGGAGTGATATCCGGATCGAGTCCCGATCCACTGGCGGTTACCATCTCGGCAGGAACCTCACTACGGTTCAGGTAGGGATGATGAACGAGGAAGGTATCAATACGGGCTTCCAGTTCAGCCAGATATTCGGGATTCGTAGGGCCTTTGTTACTGCCGGAAGAGCTCGTAGCGTCATAGCCATCTCCGGCACAGGAAGGACGACCCCAGAAATAAGTATCTTTTGTGAAGTTCTGCCCCACATTGGCAGCACCTACCACCTTACCATCCAATGTTGCCACTTCGGCATTTCCTTTATTCGGTCCTGCCACCTGTGCAAAAAGCCACAGAATAAGGACATAAAATACTGCAAAGAATACGCAGAACGCAAGCGTTATTTTAAATGATTTCAATAAAGTTTTCATCGTCATATTATTTAAAAGAATAAACTTACTACCAAATCGATCAACTTAATCCCGATAAAAGGTACAATTACCCCTCCCAATCCGTATATCAGCAGATTACGGCGAAGCAGTGCACTGGCACCTATCGGTTTGTACTGTACCCCCTTCAAAGCAAGTGGAATCAGGATCGGAATAATGATAGCATTGAAAATTACAGCCGACAGAATAGCACTCTCCGGACTATGCAAGCCCATGATATTGAGCGCTGCCAACTCGGGGATAGCCACCATAAACAAAGCAGGTACAATTGCAAAGTATTTGGCTACGTCGTTGGCTATCGAGAATGTGGTCAGTGTACCGCGTGTCATCAGTAGCTGTTTGCCGATTTCCACAATCTCAATCAGTTTGGTAGGGTCATTGTCAAGGTCTACCATATTACCGGCTTCTTTGGCCGCCTGTGTGCCACTATTCATTGCTACGCCCACATTGGCTTGTGCCAGTGCAGGAGCGTCATTCGTTCCGTCGCCCATCATCGCCACCAGTTTACCGGCTTCCTGTTCTCTCCGGATGTATTCCATTTTATCCTCCGGTTTGGCTTCGGCTATGAAATCGTCTACTCCCGCCTTTTCTGCAATATATTTGGCAGTCAACGGATTGTCTCCAGTCACCATAACGGTTTTCACTCCCATCTTACGCAGGCGTTCAAAACGCTCCTGAATGCCCGGTTTGATGATGTCCTGCAACTCTATCACCCCGGTAACCCGCTGATTGACGCATACCACCAGCGGTGTCCCCCCATTGCCGGAAATAGCTGCAATAGTCTCTTCCACTTCCTTCGGAAAGGTGTTCCCGGCCTTTTCTGCAATCCGGCGGATAGCGTCAAATGCCCCCTTGCGAATCTGGGTACCATCGGACAGATCAACGCCCGAACATTTCGTTTCGGCAGTAAACTTAATCATGCGCGCGCCGGTTGTGTTCAGGTTCCGCATTCGCATCCCCGACTCACGTCCCAACTCTACAATCGATTTACCTTCGGGAGTTTCATCGGACAGAGAGGCCAGCAGACAGGCTTCCACAAACGCACGTTCATCTACTCCCGGTGCCGTATGGAATTTGGTTGCTTTACGGTTACCAATGGTTATCGTACCTGTTTTATCCAATAGCAGCGTATCAATATCTCCGGCTGTCTCAACGGCTTTACCGGATTTAGTAATCACGTTGGCACGCAACGCACGGTCCATACCGGCAATGCCAATGGCGGAAAGTAATCCTCCGATAGTAGTCGGAATGAGGCAGACAAACAGTGAAAGAATGGCAGCAATAGAAATGGTTGTGCCCGGATGATCAATGTTAGTATAATCGGCAAAAGGAATCAGTGTGATACAAACAATCACAAATACCAGCGTAAAACCTGCCAGCAAGATAGTCAGGGCAATTTCATTCGGCGTTTTCTTTCGGCTGGCACCTTCTACGAGGGCAATCATCTTATCAAGAAAACTCTCACCCGGTTGCTGAGTCACCAATACTTTAATGTTATCCGAGAGTACCTTCGTTCCGCCCGTCACCGAGCTTTTGTCTCCTCCGGCTTCTCTGATAACGGGTGCTGATTCTCCCGTTATAGCACTCTCGTCGATGGAAGCTAATCCTTCAATGATCTCACCGTCGGCAGGAATCGTATCTCCGGCTTCACAAACAAAGACATCTCCTTTCTTTAGCTTTGAACTGCTCACGGTCTGAAGTTTCTCACCTGTCATCAATTTTGCAGGAGTCTCTTCACGCGTCTTACGCAAACTATCTGCCTGTGCTTTGCCCCGTGCTTCGGCAATGGCCTCGGCAAAATTGGCAAACAACAAAGTGGCAAACAGAATAACGAATACCAGCAGATTGTATCCGAATGAACCGTAATGATCTCTACTCAGGGAGAGGATGGTAACCACCAGCATAATAACCGTTACTATCTCCACTGTAAACATAATCGGATTCATCATCATCGTTCGTGGATTCAACTTCACGAATGATTGCTTTAAACTCTCTATGACTTGCTCCTTTTGAAATAAAGAAGCCGATTTATTCTTTTTCATACTCTTTACTTATAGACTAAAATGTTCAGCAATCGTACTCAAGGCGTGTACCGGGAAGAATGACAAAGCAGCGACGATAAAAATAACTGCAAACGTCATGACGCCGAAAGTTGCTGTATCTGTTTTCAATGTGCCGGCGCTTTCGGGGATAAACTTCTTCTGAGCCAGCAAACCCGCAATAGCTACTTGCCCGATGATAGGAATGAAACGACTGAGAATAAGTACAATACCGCAGGAATAGTTCCAGAAATAAGTATTATCACCCAAGCCTTCAAAACCGGAACCGTTGTTGGCAGCCGAAGAGGTAAACTCATAAAGCTGTTCGCTCAGTCCATGGAAACTGGGATTATTGAGCCAGCCTCCTTCACTCGCCACAAAATCCGGATGATGTGCATATAGATAGCTGGACAGAGCTGTACCAACAAGAATCACGAACGGATGGAGCAGAGCCACAATGGTAGCTATTTTCATTTCACGGGCCTCTACCTTCTTTCCCAGAAATTCCGGTGTACGTCCCACCATTAATCCGCTGATAAATACGGCTATTATGATAAAGGTGTAATAGTTCATCCATCCCACACCAACACCACCAAACCAGGTGTTTATCTGCATGTTCAGCATCTCGACCAACCCACTAAGCGGCATAGTAGAATCGTGCATACTATTTACCGATCCGTTGGAAGTCACCGTAGTTGTCACACTCCACAGAGCACCGGAGGCTGAGCCGATACGTACTTCTTTTCCTTCCATGGCTCCACCGGACTGGGCAATTCCCATTTCGTCGATACGCGGATTACCACCCATTTCCTGGCTTACGTTGATAAAGACTCCTACCAGATAGGCTGCCAGCATAACTCCAAATATGCTATATGCCAGTTTCTTACGTTTAATGTAGAATCCAAAGGCAAAGACCATTGCCATAGGAATAATCAGGATAGACCAGCATTCTACCACATTGCTCAGGAAAGTAGGATTCTCCAGGGGATGTGAAGAGTTGACTCCAAAATACCCTCCACCATTCGTACCCAGCTGCTTGATCGGTACGATAGCTGCCGTAGGCCCTTGCGAAACCATTTGCTCCTGTCCTTCCAGTGTGGTTACTTTCATCTTACCGTCAAATCCCATTGGCGTACCCTGTAAAATAAGGATAAAGCCCACAATCAATGAAAGCGGTAACAGGATACGTGTACAACTCACTACCAGCAGTTGCCAGAAGTTACCAATTGTTTTCGTGGTTTTAGCAGCCATCGCCTTCATCATACCCGCCATAGCAGCCATACCGGTTGCAGCAGTTATAAACTGGAAGAGCATAATTACGAACAACTGCGTAAAGTAAGTCAGCCCGCTTTCGCCGCTATAGTGCTGCAAGTTGCAGTTGACCATAAAACTAATACAGGTATTGAATGCCTGATCGGGTGTTTGCGGTCCGTTCCCATCAGGGTTTAAAGGAAGCCATCCCTGAGAAATCAAAAGCACCATTCCCCAGAAGAACCAGAATGCATTCAGAATCAATAATGATTTGAGGAATTGTTTCCAGTTCATCTCTTCCTGCGGACGGATGCCGCATACTTTATAAATTATTCTCTCAACAGGAGCCATGAAGTCCGACCAGCTCTTCTCTCCTTTATAAACCTTAGCGATGTACTTTCCTAACGGATAGGCAAGTACCACCATCAGGATCACCTGTAAAACTACACCTAAAATTTCTGTATTCATTGCTTCATTAAAATTTTTCCGGTTTGATGAGTACGTACATCAGATAACCGAAGATTGCGATACCTATCACAAATAGTATTGTATACATAAATCTAATTCTCCCTTTCTTTAAATCTTCTCAAACCAATCCACACATTTCCAAAAGAGCCAGAAGCAGGCAAAGCCGCTCAAGAGGCAGAAAATAAATGATACTGTAATTCCCATGTTTTTACCTTGTTTTAATTGTTACTAATAGTTTTTACCTGATTTACGATGTGCCAATTGCGTGCCAAAAGTGATAAGAAAGCAATAAAACAATAAGTATCAACAGATTACATCACGAAGCATTTAAAAGAAGAAACAGCGCTACCCTTCCATTTTGAAAAGGATTGCACTGTTTTGAAAGAATGGAAAGCGTTGTTCCATTAAAGGGTTCGTCAGGGATGTCGTAGACAAACCTATCGAAGCTCGTAGAGGAGCGTTGTTTTACATGTACATGTAAAGCTGTACGACATGTGCATGTCGTGCTGCTCCACATGTGCATGTCGTGCTGCGTTACATGTACATGTAAAACAACGTTCCCCGGTGAGAAAAACAACGCTCCTCTACGAGATAAGGAAAGTATCCCGGTGAGTAAACACACGAAGGAAGGTAAGAGTGGCATACCCTGCCAACGCAGCCCAATTGGCACATTGGCACATTAGCATATTGCCACATTATTATAGTTTATATTCCTCGATTTTACGATACAACGTGGTAAGTCCTATTTTAAGCAGACGGGCCGCTTCTGTTTTGTTCCCTTTGGTATACTCCAACACACGGGCAATATGCCGGCGCTCCATGGCAGATAATTCAAAACTCCCCGGTACAGCCTCGTCAGACTGCTCATAATGGCAATTCTGTATTTCCAGCGGAAGGTCGCATACCTCCAGGCACTCTCCATCGCATACAATAAGGCTACGCTCTATCACGTTACGCAGTTCGCGTATATTTCCCTTCCACATTTGCTGGCAGAGTGCTGCAAGATATGCCGGAGACATCCCGGTCACCGGATGGGAGAGCTTTTCGGAGAAACTACGCACAAAAGCCTCAGCAAGAATTCTGATATCTCCCGCTCTTTCGCGGAGGGATGGCAAGTGTACCTGGAAAACCGAAAGACGATAGAATAAATCTTCCCGGAAGCGTCCGGCAGCAATTTCCTCCGGTAAATTCCGGTTAGTGGCAGCAATGATCCGGACATTCACCCGGGTGGGTTTCGTATCACCTATCTTTATATATTCGCCGGTTTCGAGAATACGGAGTAACTTAGCCTGTAATTCAAAAGCCATCTCCCCCATTTCATCCAAAAAAATAGTTCCGTTGTTTGCCTCTTCAAAAAGCCCTTTCTTATCTTTCAATGCCCCGGTGAATGATCCGGCCCTATGACCAAACATTTCACTTTCCAGCAAATCTTTGCTGAACGAAGAACAATTGACGGCCACGAAGTTCTGCTTGCCACGCTTACTGTTATAGTGTATAGCTTGTGCAAAAACCTCTTTACCTGTTCCTGTTTCTCCGGTCAATAACACCGGCACATCAGTCACAGAAACCTTCCGGGCCAACTGAACAGCCTCTTTCAACGGTTTCGATTCACCCAGAATAGACTCGAAGGAGTACATCTGCCCCACCTTCTTTTCCAGTTTTTCAAGGCGAACATTCATGCGTGCTTTCTCTACAGCCCTGCTGATAAGAGGGATAATCTTATTGTTATCATCTCCTTTGGTGATATAATCGAATGCACCATTCTTGATGGCCTGTACGCCATCCGGGATATTTCCATGAGCTGTCAACAGGATTACCTCCGTATTGGGAGCCGCCTTTTTGATAGTTACTACCAAGTCTACACCATTCCCATCGGGAAGAAATACATCACACAAAGCTACATCGGGGGAGTGAAGCTCCAGTTGTTTTAAAGCCGATTTGCAGTCTCCGGCCTGGCACACTTCATAACCTTCTAATTCCATCATTCGCGCCAACAGGCTGCGAATCTGGGTTTCATCATCGATAATAAGAATCTTACTCATGATTTCATAAGAGCGGTAAAAACAGGGTGCGCAAATATACAGCTTTTCAACAGACTGCCAAAGATTTTGGTATACCATTTGATTTCCACTTTCCTTTCATTTTGAAAGAAACCTCCATCGTTTCGAATGATAAACCAAAAGCCCTCAATGATGTATTATTCGCCCCCGGATACCTAAAATAGACTTTTTTTCCAACCATCGGTGAACTTTATCTATTTCTTTTGCGTTATTATTTCCAAAGGAAACTATTTACAATAAAAAGAAATATGAAGATTATCATCATCGGAGGTGTAGCAGGAGGAGCAACCACTGCCGCCCGAATCAGAAGAATGGACGAGACAGCAGAGATTATTCTCCTTGAAAAAGGAAAGTACATATCCTATGCCAACTGTGGGCTACCCTATTATATAGGAGGGGTAATCGCCGAACGGGAGAAACTCTTTGTGCAAACCCCGGAGGCTTTTTCCGTACGTTTTCGTGTAGACGTACGTACAGAGAACGAAGTCATTTTCATTGACCGGAAAAGAAAGACCGTAACCGTGCGTCTCAGCAGTGAAGACACGTACGAAGAGAGTTACGACAAGCTATTGATCTCTACCGGAGCTACTCCCGTTAAACCTCCATTGCCGGGCATTGACTCTGAGGGAATTTTCACGCTACGCAATGTGAAAGATACGGACCGGATAAAAGAGTATGCCAACCAGCACGCTCCCCGGAGAGCCGTAGTAATCGGTGCCGGATTCATCGGACTGGAAATGGCAGAAAACCTACATGCACTGGGAGCCAAAGTATCTATTGTAGAGATGGCCAACCAGGTGATGACTCCCATAGACTTCTCTATGGCATCGCTCGTACATCAACACCTGATGGATAAAGGGGTAAACTTGTATCTGGAACAGGCAGTAGCTTCTTTTGAGAAGACAGGCAGAGAGATAAAGGTTGTTTTCAAAGACGGACAATCCATACCCGCAGATATTGTAATACTCTCCATCGGAGTACGCCCGGAAACAACGCTGGCACGTGCTGCCGGACTGGTTATCGGAGAAGCCGGAGGTATCTCGGTCAATGACTACCTGCAAACTTCGGACGAATCGATTTATGCGATCGGAGATGCCATTGAATATCGCCACCCGATAACCGGAAAACCCTGGTTGAACTATCTCGCCGGTCCTGCCAACAGACAGGGACGTATTGTTGCTGACAATATACTGGGAGCTAAAATCAGTTATGAGGGTGCTATCGGCACTTCTATCGCCAAAGTTTTCGATCTGACCGTAGCTACTACCGGCTTACCGGGCAAACGGTTGAGGCAAGCTGAAATAGCCTATGCTTCTTCTACTACCCACTCGTCTTCGCATGCAAGTTATTATCCGGACGCTACGCAGATGAGTATCAAGATTACATTCGATAAGGAAATAGGAAAACTATACGGTGCACAGATTGTGGGTTATGACGGGGTGGACAAACGCATCGATGAATTTGCCCTGGTCATCAAGCATCAAGGCACCATCTACGACCTGATGAAACTGGAACAGGCCTATGCTCCTCCTTTCTCATCCGCCAAAGATCCAGTAGCCATTGCCGGTTATGTGGCAGAAGATATCCTGACAGGAACCGTAAAACCGGTTTACTGGCGTGACCTGCGTGACATTCGCCTGGAACATGAGTTTCTGCTGGATGTACGCACACCAGATGAATTCTCTCTGGGTTCATTGCCGGGAGCCATCAACATCCCACTGGACGAGATACGCGACCGCATAGATGAAATACCCAAAGATAAGCCGGTCTATGTGTTCTGCGCTGTAGGACTGAGAGGTTATCTCGCCTATCGCATACTCGTTCAGCACGGATACGATAAAGTCCGCAATCTGTCCGGCGGATTGAAAATATACAAAGCGGCCACTGCCCCGATCATCAGGAATGAGGGGGGTGATACTCCTGCCAGTAGGAAAGAGAGTGCGACACCCGTGTCCATTCAGGAAGAACCTGCCGTTCCTCCACGCACCGTTCAGGTAGACGCCTGTGGTATGCAATGCCCCGGCCCTATTCTGAAAATGAAAAAGACAATGGATACGCTTGTACCGGGTGAACGCGTACAAATAACCTCCACTGATCCCGGCTTTGCCCGTGATGCAGCCGCCTGGTGTAACTCCACCGGAAACAAGCTGATATCCAAAGAGAGTGCTGCCGGAAAATCAATCATCGTTATCGAGAAAGAAGAACCCAAGGCTTGTAGTATAGTGACATCCTGTGAAGGTAAAGGAAAAACATTTATCATGTTCAGTGACGATCTTGATAAGGCATTAGCTACCTTTGTACTGGCGAACGGCGCGGCAGCAACCGGACAGAAGGTAACTATATTCTTCACTTTCTGGGGACTGAACGTCATCAAGCGTCTCAGTAAGCCTAAAGTAGAAAAAGATATCTTCGGAAAGATGTTTGGCATGATGCTGCCTTCGAGTTCCCTGAAGCTGAAACTGTCTAAAATGAGCATGGGTGGCATAGGTGGCAAAATGATGCGCTACATTATGCACAGCAAAGGGATCGACTCGCTGGAATCTCTTCGTCGTCAGGCATTGGAAAATGGTGTGGAGTTTATTGCCTGCCAGATGTCAATGGATGTAATGGGCGTGAAGAAAGAAGAGTTGCTGGATGAAGTTACAATTGGCGGCGTAGCCACCTACATGGAGCGTGCAGACAATGCTAACATCAACTTGTTTATATAAGTAAGAACATAAGAGTATGAAAACAATATGCATGATGCGCGATCTTTATAAAGCCTTAGCGGAGTTTGAAGCGCAATTCGAAAAAGAATATGACCTGTCACTCAATGAAGCAATGATACTATGTGCCTTACAGGAGGCAAAGGAAGAAATGACTTCTACTGCCCTCTCTGCCCGTACAGGTATGGCTGCTTCACACACATCCAAAGTTATCAGAGCAGTGGAAGAGAAGGAATTGATAAAAAGAGCCTTAGGAAAGACAGACAAAAGGCAAATGTATTTCAGCCTGACCCCGAAAGGGAAAGAACGGCTGAAAGAACTCAACCTTGAAAAGGTAGAGGTGCCGGAGAGGCTGAAGGGAGTAATTAGTGAGTAGTGAGTAGCGATTAGTGAGTAGCGGTTTAGTGATTAGTAAGCTGCGCTATCATTCTGCATAGTCAACTGTCAATTGTCAACTGTCAATTGTCAACTAAATAAGCGCAGCTTACTAATCACTACTCACTAAACCGCTAATCACTACTCACTAATCCACTCCTCTATCTGCGTTATCGCCCGAACCCTCATCGCTTCGGGTAATGTACTGATACGTGCCAGGTGGCTTCCGCCGGGCTGCACAAATACATGGATATTCTTTTTCCCTTTCAGCCAGGTGACACCGGCTGCCGTCCATGGGTCATTCTGACCATAGATAAATATCATCTTCGGATCATTCTGTTTCAAGAACTTCACAATCTTCCGTCCCAGACGCTTATCAAATTTCATGTCTCCCAATTCCTCCGGAAGCATCAACCGGTGCAGGTAGTTCTTACTGCTTTTGATAGAAAGATATTTCTCAAACGGCTTTATATCATAGCCATAATAGCCCAACTCACGTGCAGCCTGCACAAAGAAGGATACGTTAGGACTGTCCTTTGTGAAATAAGAAGGTTCACTGATCTCCAGAAAATGCCGGAACACTTCATCGTCCGTATCCGTTACGGAAGGAATAGTACTCACTTCTGTCCCCCACTGCCACAACGCAAAGGAATATTCGAGCACACAATAATCATAAATCTCCTCCAACGGTGCACGGAAAACGTATCCCTTTTCAGCACAATACTTCTCAAAACGAGGCAGCAACGTACTTTTACGCTTCAACACTTCCAACTGGAAGTCTTCTATCGTCTTTCTCTCTTCTGCCGTAGATACCTGCCGTAAAAACGGTTCATGCCGTCCGTCTTCCACCCCATAACAAAGCGGAGCGACATAGGGTACTGAAACGTCTACATCATCGGGGAAGAATGCACGATACAACAACGATGTCTGTCCTCCTTTACTGATACCGGTACTTATCCACTTCCCGGGATACAACGTTTTAAAAGCGGTAGTCACTGCATGCAAATCTTCTGCAGAGTTCTCAGCAGTCAGATATTTCCAGTCCCGGGGTTGCGGGGTAGACTCCAGAAAATAGCGATGTTCCACAAATATCATATTGGCATTGAACAGCCGTGATAACTCCTCACGATAACCCGGACGCAACGCATAAGCAGCGCCATACCCTTCGGTAACAATCACCGTTGGACGATCAAACCCGGCATGTGCCACAATGACACGTTGACCGAACGAACCTTTTTCGGGACGACGATGATCCAGTGGCTGTGAGAAATACACGACATATTTTTCAACAAATTCGGTAGTTTCCAATGGCTTCACACTATCCACGGAAGCTATGTTTTCTACTTTTCTTTGTAACGCTGTCTGTGCCGACAAATGGGTGGACAGGACAAAAAGTAAGAAAACCAAAAGTACTGCGTAGCAGCGGGGTAACGGTTTCATATGTATTCAGTTTTTAATTTCGTACAAAGATAGCCCCCCTAACAAAAAAGTCGGCCCATACTTTAACATTTTAACATTCACCTTTGCGAACCTTTTATAAAAGAAGTTGTTGTTTCTATCAAAAGCCTAAGGTACCAGGGCAGGATTTTTTTATTTAACCTAAACATTATAAAAGATATGAAGAGATTAATTCCTATTTTATTAGCGGTCTTTGCATTCGCTGCTTGCGAAAAAGACCCTGACATGGACAAATTGGACAATGATTATTTGGTGTATACCAACTACGACAAGAAGGCTAACTTCAAAGAGTTCACCACTTACTATTTGCCGGACAAAATTCTTGTAATCAGCGACAAAGAAGAACCAGAATATCTGGAAGGTGAAGCTGCACAAGAAATTCTTGCTGCTTATAAGAGCAATATGGATAACAGAGGCTACACGATGGCTGCTTCTAAAGAAGATGCTGACCTGGGTGTACAGGTAAGTTATATTAAGAGTACCTATTTCTTCACCGATTACGGACAACCAGAATGGTGGTGGGGATATCCAGGATACTGGGGCTCAGGCTACTGGGGTAACTGGGGTGGCGGATGGTATTATCCGTATGCTATAAACTATAGCTACAGTACCAATTCGTTCATTTCTGAAATTGTAAATCTGAATGCACCGGAAGGACCGAAAGAAAAGATTCCTGTTCTGTGGACAAGTTACATGACCGGATTGGTATATTCCAACAGTATGAACAAGGCACTTGCCGTAAAAGGTGTGAACCAGGCATTTGCACAATCACCCTATCTTACTAACAAATAATAAATAATCAGAACCGTTATGAAGACAATAAAATATATTTCATTGAGAGTGCTGGCTATAGCAGCTTTGGCTCTCGTCTTTGCCATGCCGGCAAAGGCACAATTATCAGATAATGGATACGCTAATATCGACTGGCAGTTCAATGTGCCATTGAGCAATGGATTTGCCGATGATGCCAGCGGTTGGGGTATGAACTTTGAAGGTGGTTATTTTGTAACCCCCAATTTGGGTCTCGGACTCTTCCTCAACTATCATAGCAACCATGAATATGTAGGTCGCGAAACTTTCCCGGTAAACGGCGGTAGTATGACCAGCGATCAGCAACATACTATTTTCCAGATGCCTTTTGGTGCTGCTGCACGTTATCAGTTCAACCGTGGCGGAGCATGGCAACCTTACGTTGGTGTGAAACTGGGTACTGAATATGCAAAAGTACGTTCTAACTATAATGTCTTTGAATCCAGAGATGAAAACTGGGGATTCTACGTTTCACCGGAAGTCGGATTAAACGTTTACCCATGGGCTTACGGTCCGGGCTTACACCTTGCACTGTATTATAGTTACGGAACAAACAAAGCTGATAAGGTATTGACTTATAGCGTTGACAAACTGAACAACTTCGGTTTTCGCGTCGGTCTTTCCTTCTAAAATAGTGATTAGTGATTAATGATTAGTGATTAGTGGCATGCGCTGTGAGTGCGCAGCCTGCTAATCACTTATCATTAATCACTAATCATTTATCACTAATCACTTATCACTATTTTAACGCCTCATACATCGCTTCCTGTATTTGTCCACGTATGTCCAATTGCATCAACTTACGGTTTGTGGCATCAGGATACGTACGATTACTGAGAAAGACATATACTAAATCATTTTCCGGGTCCACCCAGGCACATGTTCCTGTAAATCCGGTATGACCGTAAACAGAGGCAGGAGCCGATTCGGAACAAGGACTCTTGTCGGGTGATTTTGCATCCGGCTTGTCAAACCCTAATCCACGACGGCTGATTTTGGATATTTCCGTAGTAAACAACTGACACGTTTCGTTACTCAGATAACGACGTCCGTTCAACTCTCCTCCATTCAACAGCATCTGATAGATAGAAGCTACTTCACGGGCATTTGAAAACAATCCTGCATTTCCGGAAACACCTCCCTGGAAAGCTGCGGATTCATCGTGCACAAATCCTTGCAACACACATTTACGAAGGAATTTATCATTGGCAGAAGGCACAATCTGAACTTTCGGGATCCGCTGTAAAGGAAGATATAAAGTACGCTCCAATCCCATCGGTTCGTAAAATTCACGTGCCAGGTATTCATCCATAGGCATACCAGCCAACTGTTCGGCCAAGAAACGAAGAAGAATAAACCCAACATCACTGTAACGGTACTGCTTCGCCCCCAAAGGAGCTTCAATAATCTTCTCTTGTATCACTTTTATAAACGACTTATTGAGCCAGAGGCTATCGCATATCTGCAAAGTGTAATTGGCATTCCGGGTTCGGGACAGTGTCTCCGGCTTGAAATGAAAGTTCGGATTGGCCCAGGTGGTAGCTCCCAATCGTAACGGATGTAACGCATCTTTACGGGCGGAGAACAGACGGCCTTTATAACTCTCCTTATCAATAGCCTCCGGATAGAGTACAATTCCGGCAGGCAATCCGGACTGATGTAACAACAGCTCACGAATGGTCATATCTTTCTTATTTGTGCGTTGCAGCCACGGCAGGTAGTCAGATAGTTTATCGGAAAGATTAAAACGTCCCCTATCATACAATTTCATTAAAGCCAGCAGTGTTCCGGTCGTTTTAGAAAGAGAAGCCAGATCGTACAAATCTGTAGGCCGTACTAATGCACTTCCTTTGCCTGCATGGGTTCCAAAAGCGTGGTCGTACATTGTCTTTCCGTCTTTCAGAATCACAATCTGACATCCGGGATAAGCTCCTTCTTGGATACCCCGTTTAGCGATGGAATCAATACGCCTCAAGGCAATGGAAGACATTCCATACTCTTCCGGATTGAAATGCGTCGGCGTATGCGGAGTTATTGTAACTCCGGCACCGGTTGGAAACAGCCCTCCTAAGCTGGCAGAAAGTCGTCCATCGGCAGAAGCACGGGCGAAGAGTACATCAGCAACCTGTTGCTGTACATCGTGACCAGCAGAATGTGCCAACACTACAGATTGGGCGGCTGACACGGCACGATGTATCTGTAGCATCATCTTTCCGGGAGTGAAAAAGATATAGATTGCCGGAGCCGCTTTTTTATCAGCTGCCAAGGCAGCAAAAAAAGGTTGAAAAGGTGCCAACCGCTGTTCGGCAACAGCCACAATAACACGGCGGTACTTCGAGAGAGAATCTCTCAAAGCCTTTCCCTGTGCCTCCGTCATCTCCTTACGAAGACGAAAGCGCACAAGGGAGGTATGTTTCTCCAACTGTTTGGCAAAAATATCCGTCTCTCCCACATCGCCTACCTCCAGCAGAGCCATAGGTGGCATTTCTTTGTCGGAATGAAGAGGAAGAATATTACCTTTGTTATTCAGTACTGTTATAGCAGCCAGGTTCAAACGCCGGATAAGGTCACGCGTCTGAGGTGTATTGATACGACTCCCCAATCCGGAGAGTTGAATGGCCGGTTTTCTCTTTAAACCAAGTACGTATTTATAGGTAAGTACCTTCCGGCATTTACGATCTATATCTTCACGGGATAGCTCACCACGATCCACAGCCTCAATGACTGCCGCAACCTCTGTTTTCAGATTTCTCGGAGCAAGTACCATATCATTACCTGCCTTCAAAGCCTGCAAACTGACACTGGCATTACCGGATACCCCTCTCATCGCAAGGGCATCAGTAAAGATAAGACCTTTGAAGGCCAACTCTTCCGTCAGCAAACCGTACACCACATTGCGCGAAAGAGAAGAAGGCAACCCTCCCAAAGGCTCGATAACAGGAACCTGGAGATGCCCTACCATCATCCCGCTCAATCCGGCACGTATGGCTTCTTTGAAAGGATACAACTCCACGCTATCCAATCGTTCGCGAGTGAAGGGCAGTACAGGCAATGCCTTATGGGAATCGACGTCCGTATCTCCATGTCCCGGAAAGTGTTTACAAACAGAAAGCACTCCTCCTCCTTCCAGTCCGGTGGCATACGCAATCACTTTATCAGCCACACGTACGGGATCTTCACCAAAAGAACGATTGTTGATAACCGGATTTTTAGGATTGACATTCACATCGGCCACGGGAGCAAAGTTAACCTGCACTCCCAGTTCACGGCATTGACGAGCCATCTCACGACCGTATTCATAGATAAGACGATTGTCTTGTATGCACCCTAACACCATATTACGTGGGAAAAGCGGCGTACCGCGAAGGCGCATCGCAAGTCCCCATTCACCATCAAAAGTAATCATCAACGGCAAACGTGCCATTCGTTGCGCCTGATTGGTGAGGATGGCCTGTGTCTGCATCTTACCACCGGAAAACAAAAGTCCTCCTACTTTATAAGTATCCACAGCATCACGCAGTAACGCCTGGTTGTGTTTTGTATCGACCGGAGCAATGGTATAAATAAAAAGCTGACCGATCTTCTCTTTCAGACTCAGACGGTTCATCACCGAATCGACCCATTGCCGGCAACGCGCATCTTGTTCCGCTTTATAAAGCAGGAGAGGTTGTACATCGTTCTGTCCATATATTGCTTTTCCGAAACATAAAAACAGAAGAATTATCAGGTATTTTCTCATATTCATCATTGGCATCATTCATTATCGCCCGACAAACCTTTAGTATCCGGCAAAGAATCATAAATGGCTTGCTGTATGTTCTGGCGTATCTTCATATTGTTAAGTTTAGCATTCCACTGATCAGGGCAAACACGGTTACTCAGAAAAACGTAGATCAATCGTTCTTCGGGATCTACCCAGACACAAGTACCCGTAGAACCGGTATGTCCATAAACCCGAGCAGGCGTTCCGGGAGCACAACTACTGGCTTTCACATCCCGGTAGTTCGGTTTATCAAAACCCAATCCGCGATGGCTGAGAACGGATGTGTATGTGGTAAACAGGCGAACGGTAGCCCCATCCAGATAACGATGTCCTTTCCACTCTCCATCATTGAGCAACATCTGATATACAGCTGCCACCTCTCCGGCTGTGGAGAATAATCCTGCATTACCGGCAATACCACCCAGGCAAGCAGCCGTTTCATCCTGCACGTAACCGCAAAGGTCTTGCCTCCGCAGGTAATCGTTGGCAGCTGTTGGCATCACTTCCGATCGATCATAGTGAGTAAGCGGTGTGAACAAGGTACGTTCCAATCCCATCGGACGATAGAATTCCTTATTCAGAAACTCATTCATAGGCTGTTTGGTTATTGCCTCAACCACTTGCTGGAGTACTACGAAACCGACATCACTATATACATAGCGTTTCTGTCCCATCTCCGAACAGGCTATTGATTGCAAAACCGTACTCTTAAATGCTTTATTCAGCCACATACCTTCGGCCATATGCAACGTATGCGTTGGCGTCTGCTTCGGAGATATTAACCCTTTCTTAAACTTAAAGTCCGAACAGGCGTAAGTATATTCTCCGATACGTGTGTGGTGCCACTCGTCTACGAATCCTTGCGTGAAAGGCCCCGTAACTGTATTCTCATCTATTGCCTCCCGATAGAATCGGATGTAAGGCAATAATCCGGACTCATGTAACAGAAGATCACGAATCGTTATATTCTTTTTATTGGATGATCGCAACCAGGGTAACCAGGCAGATGCCTTGTCTGTAAGTTTCAGTTTTCCCTGATCATAAAGTTTCATCACAGCGAGTAAAGTTGCGGTGGTCTTAGTCAGTGAAGCAAGGTCAAAAAGATCAGTGGGGCGCACCGCAGTCTTATCGGTATCAGAATGACTGCCAAAGCAACGATTATAAACAGGAATACCATCTTTCATCACCACCACCTGACAACCCGGGAAAGCTCCGGCAGCTAATCCTGCATTGACAAGCGAATCAACACGATGCAACCTGTATCCTTTCATACCGCAATCTTCGGGCTGTACCACAGGCTTCATTCCCGGAACAATATCACTCCCCTCACCTATTGCAAACAGATGCCCGATACGCATAGACAACCGTCCCCCGGCAGGAGCTTTGGCAAAACAAACGTCTGCAACATGTCGCTGAAGATCTTCCTCAGACGAATGCGCTAAAACAACAGTAGCGGTACGTTCCAACATCGTCCGGATTGGAAACATCGCCCGGTAAGAAGTGAAAAAGACACAGGTAACAGGTACCTGTAAATCCAATGTATTCAGAAGTGGGGCACATGCAGCCAATTCTTCTTTCTCCATCGTAACAGAGATAACGACACGACGAAAACGTTTCAAATCATTAGTGATCCGGTACCACTCTTCCTCTGTCATGTCTTTTGTGATCCGAAAACATTCCACCGGCGATGTATACTGAACAAAGCGGTCGATAAAGGGTTGATCGGACTTTTCCCTACCTACACACAGAATGGCCGTAGACTGATCGGCCGGCAAAGGTATTGTACTAAAATTATTGCGTAATACGGTCACTCCCGCAAAGCGCAACTTGCTCGCAAGCGCTTGTGCTTCGACTGTATGAATGCGCCCATTCAATCCATCTGCAGAGATTCTGTTTTCTTGATCCAATCCTAACAGATACTTATAAGTTAATATCTTACGGCATTTGGCTTCCACCTCATCCACACTTAAATCTCCCCGGTCAATAGCTGCCATCACCGTCTCAAGTGCTTGCTCTATGTCCCTGCCCACAAGCACCATATCATTGCCCGCCCGTAGCGCTTTGGCTGTAACATCACGTTCACCGGATACGGCTTTCATTGCCAACGCATCAGTAAACACCAATCCGCGAAAGCCTAACTCTCCTTTTAAAACATCTGTCACAACACTTCGTGACAAAGAAGCAGCAGTCAACCTGTCCGGTTCCAATTCAGGTACACGCAGGTGCCCTACCATGATACCTCCCAATCCGGCACGAATCACCTCACGAAAAGGTAACAACTCAATGCTATCCAACCGGGCACGGTTATAGTATACGGTTGGCAATGCTTTATGAGAATCTATATCCGTATCCCCATGCCCCGGAAAATGCTTACTGACAGACAGTATACCACCACTTTCCAGACCACGGGCATAAGCCAATACCCGCTCGGCTACAGCCTTCGGATCACCTCCAAACGAGCGTATGTTAATTACCGGATTCTCCGGGTTGGTATTCACATCTGCATCCGGAGCAAAATTGACGTGGACACCTAACTCGCGGAGCTCACGGGCTACCTCATGTCCATATTCTTCTATCAGTGAATTGTTTGTTATACAGCCCAATGCTGCGTTTTTAGGAAAAAGAGGCGTATCCTGCAATCGCATGGCAAGCCCCCATTCCCCATCAAAGGTTATCATTAGAGGAATCTCTGTTTCCTGCTGTGCAAGGTTAGTCAGTCTCGCCTGCCCGCCGGCTTCTCCACCGGAAAAGAGTAATCCGCCTACTTTATATTTCTTTGCCAGCCGGCGTACCAGCTTTTCGTTCTTTTTGCTCCATTCCGGACTTAGTGTATAAACAAATGTCTGACCGACCTTTTCCTTCAGACTCATCCCCGAAAGCATCTTGTCCACCCACTCCCGGCATGCATCGTCTTCCTGCCGGGGAAGTAAACAGGGTACTTGTTGTGCCATCAGAGGCGCTACCGCTACCAACCACACAACAAGTATACATATCATTTTCCTCATCGTTCAAATGTCAAATCTATCTTCCCCACAAAAATACCGTTTTTACCTGTATGAGATACAGGTACACTCTCTCCGTCCAGATTCACAAAAAAAGCCGGTTCCTGCATGAAAGTATGTGAGTGCCCACCCAGTACCACATCAATATTGCGGGTTTGATGCACCAACATTTCATCTTCTTTTATTCCCATATGCGAAAGGCAGACAACAGCATCACATCCTTCTACTTCTTTCAATTTGGCAGCAATTTCATTGGCTACGGCCACAGGATCCTGAAAGGTTACTCCTTCGTATTTATCCGCCTGCACCAGTCCTTCCATTTTTGCACCAAGGCCGAATACACCTATCTTCAAACCATCACGTTCCAATATAACATATGGTTTTACAAGCCCTTCAAGCACTGTTCCTTCCACCCCATAATTGGCACATACTATCGGAAAATCTGCCATTTTGAACAAACGCGCCATATTCTCCAACCCAAAGTCGAACTCATGATTGCCAATGGTGGCAGCGTCGTACTTCATGAGATTCAACATTTCTACTTCTACTTCACCTTTAAAAAGATTGTAATAAGGGGTACCCTGCGAAAAGTCTCCACAGTCGAACACCAATACATTCGGATTGTCTTTACGAAACTGGTCAAGCATGGTGGCACGACGTACAAATCCACCCATTCCGGCATATTTATCGGCTGCATGTATATCTATCGGCTCTATGCGACTGTGGGTATCACTGGTTTGCAACAAAGTGAGTGTTTTAGTCTGTTGCGCAAATCCCGGAAGAAACACACACAGGAAAAACAATATAGTGACTGATATCTGATATCTTTTCATCTTCTCATAATTTGGTAGTTCGTTATTCATAATTATTTCACCGTAATTCTTCCTTCCATACGTGAAGTGATCTTTTTACCGGCTTTAGTCTGCTGCTCTACATAGTTCATAAACAGCCCACGTAGAGTAGCACCGGGAGGACAGTCTCTTTTTTCAGCCTTTGCCAACGGTCCCATTCCGTCATTCCCATCTGCCAGATAGTCAATAGTAGCTACCGTATACAGTTTATTATCATCGATTGGCTTACCACCAATAGTACCATCAAGTAATTTACCGTCTTTAGTGATTTCAAGACGTACTCCACTTACTCCTTCACCTTTACAGGCCGCTATGGCCGCAAACAATTCTTTCAATACGCTTCCCTTTAGCGTCACTACACACAAAGAATTCTCAAAAGGCAATATCTCATAAATATTTCCACAGGTTATCTCTCCTTCAGAAAGAATATTCCGCAAACCACCCATATTCATCAGACCCATATCGGCAGGTTTACCCAAAACTTGGGTAGCAGCCCCTTTCAGCACATCCGCTACCAGATTGGATAGCAAACTTTCCGGTCCTCCCTTTTCCATTGTCATTTCGCTTGTACCTACTACACGATACATCATGCTGTCTACCGATGCCTTGTAAGGGGCTAACAGCGCCACAGCCTCTGCATCAGGATGGGTATCCCAGACCGAATCAATTGTAATCATACTTCCTTCGGTATTCACCAGTTTATAAGGTGACTGACATGAAGAAAGCATCAGGAGTGCCATCAGAGCCACTCCGGAAAAGAGCTTTTCATAAGTTTGTTTCATATCTTGTTTTTTTAATCGTGCTACAAATATAGATAAAAATGTTGGTAGTGTGCTAAATAATTCGTTACTTTGCACCGCTTTCGCGCAATCGCTGTCAGGAGAGAGTTGCCTGATATGTTGCGTTGTAACGATAAAACAATTTAATAACAAGAACAATGGATTTCATTAAAATTGCAGAAGAAGCATTTGCTACCGGTAAACAACACCCAAGCTTCAAAGCAGGTGACACAGTAACTGTAGCATATCGTATTATCGAAGGTAACAAAGAACGTGTGCAGTTGTACCGTGGTGTTGTTATCAAAATCTCCGGTCACGGAGACAAGAAACGTTTTACAGTACGTAAAATGTCAGGAACTATAGGTGTAGAAAGAATTTTCCCGATTGAGTCACCGGCTATCGATAGCATTGAAGTGAACAAGATAGGTAAAGTTCGTCGCGCTAAACTGTATTATCTGCGTGCACTTACCGGTAAAAAAGCAAGAATCAAAGAAAAAAGAGTTAACGGTTAATTCCGTAACCTTTCGATTCGAGATAAAAAAGAGAGAATTCTACAAAGAATTTTCTCTTTTTTATTATGTCCGTTTCTCACCTATCATAAAACTACAATCCATACTTTTTAAGCTTTTTTTTGGCTAATCCTATCACTCATCTGTTATTTTCATTACATTTGTCCACTATTAAGATTTTACCCTGATATGAATAAAAACTCAGAGCTGACCGCCTTCAACAAATTATTTTCCGACTATAAAGAGCGATTCGTTCGCTTTGCATATACGTACGTGCGGGATCAGGCTGTCGCTGAGGACTTTGTTATCGATTCTCTTATTTATTACTGGGAAAACCGTCACCGATTGGACGAAAACACGAATGTACCGGCTTATGTACTAACCACAATCAAACACAAATGCCTGAATTACCTGCAACATATCCGCCTGCACGAAGAGGTGGCCGAAAACATGGTAAACCATGCACAATGGGAACTGCAAACCCGTATCGCTACATTGCAAGCCTGCGAACCTTATGAGCTTTTCACAGCAGAGGCTGAGGAAATAGTGAACCGTACCCTTGAAAGCCTACCTGAACGTACCCGCCAGATTTTTATCATGAGCCGAATGCAGAATATGACCTATCAAGAGATAGCCAGTCAACTTGACATTACAGCCAAAGGAGTCGAGTTTCACATTGCTAAAGCACTAAAAGAATTGCGTATCAGTTTGAAAGACTACATGCCAGTCTTTATCTATCTGTTTTTATAGAAAACAAATTGCTGATAAAATCAGCATCCTCGGAAACACCATTCAAAACGTATGTATATTAGGGATTTATAAAGAATTTCTTCTACCCCTGTGCTGTTTAATCGGCTATATTCTATATACCATGAATGGGTAGACAGTCTTTTATTCCTCTTGTACTTCAATGTTATTAAAAGTTAAATAAGTGAGAGTTGCACTATGCATCCCTCTCACTTAGCTGCTGTATTATCGTAACGGCTCATAATGCCTTTAAACAAAAAAAGAATATGAATAAAGAACTATTATATACTTTCTTTCAAGGAAAAACCACATTGGATGAAGAGGTACGTATACGAGAGTGGATGGAATCTTCTCCGGAAAATTATCGCACTTTCTTAGAAGAGAGAAAACTATTTGATGCCATGATACTGCTTGCAGACGAAAAACGTCTGTTATCCAAACGTAACCAGTTTAAGCTGTTAGTAAGCACATGGGGCAAAGAAATAGGCAAGATCGCTGCCGTGGCTATTATCACCCTTGTAATGACGTTTACCGGCCAATATATATTCAACAACGAAGATGTAATGCCCCTGCAAAAACTCAGTGTACCGGCAGGACAGCGCATCAATATAGAATTGGCAGACGGTACGGTAGTATGGCTGAATTCACGAACCAGCATTCAATACCCCGCAGTATTCAACGGGAAAGAGCGTAAAGTAAGTATTAACGGAGAAGCCTACTTCGAAGTAGCACACAACAGGAAGCAACCTTTTATTGTAGAAACTCCCAAAGGGCAGATTGAAGTAACCGGAACAAAGTTTTATGTAGAAGCTTATTCTGATAACGATGATTTTGTGACTTCACTGATAGAAGGTTCAGTCAATGTTACTAAAGACGATAGATCAATCACATTACGTCCTTCTCAAATGGCCTATCTCCAGAATGGAAGTCTTCGGATCCAAGAGATAGAGGATTATAATGTATACAGGTGGCGTGAAGGGTTGATGTGTTTTAAAGACAAGACCTTTGCCGAGATTATGGAGAAATTCGAAAGACACTATGGAGTAACAATCAAGATAGAAAACAAAGAGGTACTTAATTACCGTTGCAGTGGTAAATTCCGCTATTCCGACGGTATTTCATATGCTCTGCGGGTATTGCAAAAAGATGTAAAGTTCAAGTTCCACAGAGACGAAAACAGCGACATTATTCACATAAAATAAAAGGAGAACCAGCCTATGATGTAGAAATTGCCTAATCCCCAAAAGGAGGATACCGACAGGTCCTTCACCACACTGCCGGAATCCCTTTGAATCAACACAGTAGAAACCATATTAAATCAATGCAAAGATATGAATAAAAAGTCTATAATGGATTTTTTATCTTTTGATGAAAAACAAATTAACCATCTTCTTAAGATTATGAAAGTAACACTTCTATTAATCTGGGTTTCCATATTTTCACTCAATGCCAAAGAAGGGTATTCACAAAGCGCCCGGATTTCGTATTCAGCACGAAATACCCCTATTGAAAATATATTGAATGAGATAGAGAAACAAACAGAGTATTTATTTATCATAAACTCGCACGTTGATATTGATAAAAAAGTATCAATTAACGCCAAAGAAATTCCTGTTTCTAAAGTTCTGGATGATTTATTTAAGGGTACAAATATCCATTATCTAATGGAAGGTTCACATATCATTCTTTCTAACAAAGTAGGAGAAACAAAAACAGACGGAATCAATCAGGATGATAAAAGAGTAACCATTTCCGGTAAAGTGACCGACAGTACAGGGGAGCCTCTAATTGGTGTCAACATCACCCTCAAAGGGACGAATGAGGGAGTAATCAGTGACATCGACGGCAACTATTCTATCCGCATTCCGGAACTTTCCGGAGAACTAACCTTCTCGTATATCGGGTATAAGGCAATGACTGTCGCTATCCGGAAGAATATGATAAACGTCACTTTAGCCGAAGATACAGAAGTTCTGGATGAAGTAGTCGTTACCGCACTTGGTATCGAGAAGAAGGCATCCTCACTTACTTATGCCACTCAAAAAGTAAACGGAGATGAGTTGACACGCGCTAAAGACGCCAACTTCATCAATGCTTTGCAGGGAAAAACCGCTGGTCTGGTAATCACACCAAACTCTACCGGTGCCGGTGGCTCTTCAAAATTGCTCCTTCGTGGTAATGCATCTATCTTAGGAAACAACCAACCGTTGATCATCCTGGATGGAGTGCCTATGGCAGACCGCAGTACCGCACAGATTGAGGATGCTTTGTTGTCCGGTGGTAATAGTACGGACGGAGGAGATGGTTTATCAAACATCAATCCGGATGATATCGCTGATATTAACATCCTGAAAGGTGCGAACGCAGCTGCATTATACGGTTCAAAAGCTGCCAATGGAGTTCTTATCATCACAACTAAAAAAGGACAGGAAGGACGTACTTCCGTGGATGTATCAAGCAGTATGCTATTTGAAACCCCATTGGTAACTCCTAAGTTTCAAAATACATACGGTGCAAATGCTGAGTTTTATGATGATACCAGCCTAAACCCAAACGAAGCAATCAATAAGCGCCGTTTGAACATGTATTCATGGGGAGACCGTATAGGTCGTATGTCACAAACGGCTCTAAACGAAATACCATATGCACGTAATAACGCTGTAGATAATATTAGTTCGTTCCTTCAGACCGGTACTAACTTCAATAATTCTATTTCCGTATCTTCCGGAGCAAAAAATTCAACTTCTTACTTCTCTTATGGTAATACAACCTCTAAGGGAATGATACCTCAGAATAAATTTGAACGGCACAATATCACATTACGCCAAACTGTAAACCTGCTGGACAATCATGTCGAGGTCAGTTTTTCAGGAAGCTATATACATCAGACCTCTAAAAACCGTCCGGGTTCAGGTATATATGCCAATCCTTTATATGACCTGTATCTGATGCCTCGTAATGCAGATATCTCTTACTTCAAAGATCACTCTGAAACATACGGACAATTGTACTACGTCAGAGAAATAAACGGAAAGTACCCCAAAGCCAATGCCGAAGGGCCTATACAACAATGGCCCTGGTTAGACAATGAGAACCGGAACTCACCCTACTGGTATGCCAACCGCCTGCAAAAGGAGAATGTCCGTGAACGCGCATTTGCTACAATCGGGTTAAAAGTAAACATCATTGATGGCCTGACCGCATTGGCCCGTTGCAAGATAGACAGAACCAAAGATACGAACGAAACAAAAACCTATCAAGGTACCAACGCCAAAAATGTGTACAACTCCATACACGAATATAACAAAGCAACCAGTGATCAGATCTTTGCAGACTTTCTGGTTAGCTACAACAAGAAAGTAGGTGATTTTGATCTGTCAGCCAATGTAGGAGGATGTACGTTGAAAGAAGATTTCACGTCATTCGGATTCAATTACTGGATGGCAGATTCAACGAGTACACCGAATGTCTTCGATCCGAGCAATGTTATCACAACCAAGCATGACGGAGCAAATGTTCCGACCAGCAAATCGAAAGACCAAAATTGGGAAAATTCGGTATATGCGACAGCATCAATCGGCTATAAAGACATGGCATTCATTGATGCTTCTGTCCGCACTGACTGGGCACGTGCATATACTCAGTTCTCAGCTTTAGGAACTCCCAACCATTATACTTACTACAGTGTGGGTGGCAATGCGTTGCTGAATTCTATATTTGGAATACAGAGCGATATACTCAACTATTCTAAAGTGCGTATATCCTACAGTGAAGTAGGAAACTCAATACCCAATTTGAGTTATGGAGGTATGTCTAAAAACTGGGGGGCACAAATCACGGAAGCCTCCGGTTACCGAACCTTCTATAACCCACTGCCGGAAACTATGCGTTCTACAGAACTCGGAGTAGAAGCCCGCTTTTTAAACAACACCATTGACTTTGACCTTACGTTTTACAATACGATCATGTTGAATCAGTGGTTGCCTAAATCAGCGGCTACAGGAGGACAAATACCTCTGAACTCCGGTAAAATCAGAAACCGCGGATTTGAAACGACTTTAGCTTATAATTTTTCAAGACTCAACGGAAAGTTCATCTGGCGTACAGCATTCAATTATTCATTCAATAAGAATGTGATTCTTAAAACTTACGGAGAGAACTTAAATAAAGTGATGGAGACAACCCCTGTATATACCGGTGGGTTGAAGATCCGCTATGAAGTAGGTAAACCATACGGCGAATTGTACGGAAGAACATTTGCCTACGGATCAGACGGGAAAATAAAAACAGATGTCAATGGTGCTCCCATGATCAGTTCTAAGTACGACTGCTATCTGGGAAATGCCAACTCCCCGCATCATCTGGGTTGGAGTAACTCACTCAATTACAAAAACTTCTCTTTTTACTTCCTGATTGACGGTAAAATAGGTGGTACGGTTATCTCTTATACGGAAGCAAGATTGGACGCATACGGACTCTCGGAAAGAAGCGGAAAAGCACGTGACGCAGGTGTCACTTATCTGTCCAAATCCTCAGTAGGAGGACAGCTTGTTATGAAGCCTGTTCAGGGAGTTGTCATGCCCGACGGACAAATAGCACCTGCTAAAGGTTATTTCCAGGCTATCGGTCTTGGTGAACCGGCTTTAAGTGAATATGCTTACTCGGCTACCAACTTCCGTTTACGGGAAGTTTCATTTGGTTACACCTTCCGTAAATTGTTTAAGTTACCTATTGACTTGAGTGCTTCTCTGGTAGCACGAAATCTGTTCTTCTTATACAAAGATTCTCCGGTTGACCCCGATGTATCCGTATCCACAGCCAATAGTTACGGTGGTATTGAAGCATTCTCATTACCTACTACCCGCAGTTACGGCCTAAACTTAAAATTATCATTCTAACCACCTCTTCAAATTATTAGAGATATGATGAAAAACAAGAAATCTATATTATTCTCTTTCCTCTTAACAATGACATTAACAGCATGTTATGACTCATTGTTAGACTATGACGGAAATGCCTCAATCATCAACAGAGAAGACGGTACTTCTTCGAGTACAGGAATCTTAGCCAACGCAGAGCTTGCTTCCGAATTTCTCCGGACAGCACAGATGAGGGTGATTGACTCACGAGAGCACAAATATCAGTATCAACGTAGCTTTATCAGCGACGACTATGCTGGTTATATGTCTGTTCCTCATAGTTTTGACGGACGTTTGAAATCGTCGTTGTCTTTTTATGCAGATTTTGCCAGCGGCCCTACCGCAAATATGCAATGGGTAGCCCAGCAGGTTGTACCGGTTATGCGTTCTTCCGATACCCTTAAAATAGCTCCTTTAGGTGCATTTGCATCTATACTATTTTCTGACGAAGCGATTCAGTATACCAACGTACACGGACCGATGCCGCTGAAAGATTACAAAGAACTGAAAGAAGACCATCCGTTGACTTACGAAAAACAAAGCGAAGTATACTCTCAGATATTCCGTGACCTGATTAAAGCCGATTCCATACTGGAAGTTTATCAAGAAGCCCCTACCAACAATCTTGACGCTCTTATCGAGAAAACTGATATGGTGACCGAACAAACCTCTGCCAGTGCTATTGTCAGAATGTGGCGGAAATATGCCAATTCTCTCATTCTGCGTATGGCCATGACTACTGTTAATGTGGAAGGATACATCTGTATGGTCAACGGAGTCCCCAAAACGGCCCGTCAACTGGGAGAAGAAGCTGTTCAGCGTGGAGTTTTGGAAGCTGGTGATAAAACGATCGGATTAATTTGCGGAAGCGGAACAGATGTTGGATATCATCCTCTGTATAAAATAGCCAATAGCTGGGTAGACTCTCGCCTCAACGCAAGTTACCACAATATCTTAGTACGAACCCAGCACCCTATTCTCGAATTCTGGTTTGCAAAGAATGGCGGAGACATAAAGAATCAAGAACAAAAAACATTGAAAAAAGAGACTGAATATGTAAGTATTCGTTCAGGAATCACATTGGATGTAGCCGGTGTAACCTCACAAAACTATCAATACTACTCTAAATTCAACCTGAATTTTGCAGGTGAGAAACTGGCATTATTCAAAACGGAAGAAGCGCTCTTCCTACGTGCAGAAGGTGCTCTGCGAGGTTGGAGTATGGGAGGTTCGGCACAATCATTCTATGAAGCCGGAATCAAAGAATTCTTCGATAAACACTCTATGTCGGGCAGATATGATGAATATATGGCCTGGAGAGGCATGGGAGATCAGACGGTCTCTTCCACCCTGAAAAACGAAGCTATTTATCGTGACTGGTATGATGCAGACAATAACCTGCCATTATGGTCAGGGTACTATCAACTCAACAATGCATGGTACTTCCCTGCTAACGCTGACAACAATCCCTATTATCATAATCCGGACGAGGACAAAGAACAGGCATTACAGAAAATCATTACCCAAAAATGGATCACACTGTTTCCGATGTCACTGGTTGCCTGGACCGACTATCGCCGCACCGGATATCCGTTACTCATCCCTGCCTGTCCTTATGCTTACGGATACTCTGACGGCTCATTGGAAGAACCACGTTTTAACTGGATAACAGGAGAAATCTTAACCGAAGGAGTTACTGTCCGGAGGATACCTTACAACTCCAGTGATTCGGAAATTGTAGAAGAAGTAGAACTCACCGCAAAAGAAGCGCTCAACTCTGAGACAACCGGCATCAGTATGGATGATTGGCAGGGAACGCGCCTGTGGTGGGATGTAGCAAACAGAAAAAAATTACAATAAATCTTTATTAATTCACTAAATCCTAATAGTTATGATGAAATTCAGAAACCTATTTGCATCGATTGGCCTATTGGCATCTATCGGTACAATGGCTCAGAGTATTCCAACACACGACATGTACGTGGACTTCGGAATAACAGACAAGAACAAGATGATTGAAGCTCTTGACAAATGGACACCCGGCAGCTCTTTCAGTGACGATCCGGCCTATATGGATGATAATTTCTTTATCTCACGTGTTCCCCTGAAAGAACGTTTCTGGAACAATGAAACAAAAGCTAATAAAGATCTTACAGATGTAAACAACAAAAATCTTTGCTGGTGGGCTCCTATCGGTGAAATGACCAAAAAGTGGGGGCCACTTCCCCGTTACAATTTTGAAGCAGACAACTTCAATATGTGGCAATACATCAACATCCATGGTAACTGGTCCAACTCCTGGTTCCGTGTACCGGGTGCATTCAATGACGTAGCTCACAAAAACGGTGTAAAAACAGGATGCCTCTACTTCATAGACTGGGCTGCCTCGGTAACCGAAAACAGTGAGGCCGGAAAGTTCCTCGGACAACTTTGCGCCAAAGACGGAAGCGGTAACTTTAAATATGCCCGCAAACTAATCCAATTCCTGAAATATTATGGTATAGACGGTATCGGTATCAACCCCGAAGGATATTGGTCGTCCACACTGAACGAAAATTTCTCTTCTTTCCTGGCAGAATGTCATAAAGTTGCGAAAGAAGAAAACTGGCCGTTCCATGTAGACTGGTATGCTTTCGTTTCCAACTCCGGTGGTCTTTCGGATAACGGATGTAGCCTTGGAATCGGTGAAAACGATAAATGGTTCCAGAAAAACGGAGAGCCTGTCACCGACGTATTCTTCTTGAATTATAACTGGGGAGAAAGTCAGTTGATAAAATCAGCAGAAGCAGCCAAGAGCCTGGGACGTAGTACCTTCGATGTATATGCAGGTTTCGACCAGCAAGGACGTGGTTACGGTTTGAAATGGTCAGCATTGATGAGACAACCTGTTTCAGTAGTAGTATGGGGAGCACATGACCGTAGCCAGTTGTATGCCAGTTCTACGGAAGGAGGTACTTCCGATTTGGCTATTCAGAAAGAGTATCAGACCAAACAGGAACTACTGTTTACAGGTGGTACACGTAATGTTCTGAATACTCCACCTGTAACTGATGCACAGGTAACAGCCAACTTAAGCCAATTAAAAAACTGGCACGGATATTCTAAAGCTGTTATTGAAGAGAGTGCGTTGACAGAAACTCCTTTCTTTACACGTTTCAACTTAGGCAACGGTATGTTCTTCAAGAAAGACGGAGTAACAACTTTCGATCATAAATGGTACAACATCGGTATACAAGACATGCTGCCAACCTGGCGCTGGTGGATTGACAATGGTGACGGCCAGACAGTTCCTGCCGATGCTATTCAGTGTGATTTCACTTTTGACGATGCATGGTTTGCAGGTTCCTGCCTGAAAATACATGGTGCTACCGCACATTCTGATATCCGTTTGTTCCGTACAAAATTCAATGTAGTATCCGGAGAGGATAAATTCTCCCTAACATTCAAAGTCAACAGCGGAACTGATCCTAAAATGAAATTGATGGTATCCAAAGAAGGCCATGCCAATACGTTTGCTTATTATACTATTCCGGCAGAAGGTATCGCACAAGGCGAATGGACAACCATCACTGTCAACGCATCCGAATTAGGTTTACAAGCCAATGATGTTATCGGATGTATCGGATTATCTGTAGCCGGTACTGATAACAATTATGAAACACTGTTGGGGGAACTCTCATTCGTTCCTTCAGACTTCAACAAAACACCGGTACGTCCGACTATCGCCGCAACGAAAGTAATGAAACGCGTATATAACCGTGCAGATTTCAAAATTACATTTAACTCTGCATTCACCGGTGACAGAAAGCCAGAGTACGAAGGATGCCCGATCTACAATGAAGAAGTAAACACATCTTATTTCGAAATTTATGTAAAACAAAAAGATGTTACTCCATTCGTAGTGACTACTACCACTTCATGGGCTGCCTATGTTGTAGATGCTCCACTTAAAAATACCACAGATCCGACTTTCCAGATTGGTGTACGTGCTATCGGTCTGGATGGTAAAAAGGCTTCACCAATTGTATGGAGTGACGCTCTTGAAAGTGATCTTGCAGTTATCGAAACCATCAATATAGACAAAGATATCATCAAACCGGGAGAAGAATTTACCATCGGTTTTGAAGATCCTAACCATGCCGTATCCAAATTCCAGATATACAACTCACTGACAGGTGAGGAAGTAAGAGGGAATGAAGCTGCTTCTTTGTCATTCACCACATCACTGCCCGAAGAAGGTACCTATGATGTTAAAGTAACCAGCGAAGGTAAAGAGAACATGACACGCGGTTTGCTCCTCGTCTCTAAAGAAGAAACGGGACGTTTGCCGGAGGTTACAAATATCCTTGCTGACAACACTGAACCTAAGGCTGATGCTCCGGTGAAACTCACGGCAGAGATCAACGAGGGTGTAACCTACAACGGTGCCGACTGTAATGTATCACAGGCACTTTATATGAAAGAGCCTTACCAGTTGACTGTAAACAGCGGTGTACTCAGTAATTATCAAACGACATCATTCGGACTGTGGTTCAAGGTTGAGAAGTTTGAACATGCCTCTTTAGGAACACTTTTGATGACCAAAGTGAACAGAAACTATGCGGGCACATGGACAGAAAAAGTATGGGGTGAAATGTGGACAGCAATCCGTCCATTGGACTACAGCAAATATGCAAATGCTGAAAACGAACTGTCAGTATCAGTAGACGCTCCTCCCGCAGGTACTCCCAACTATGAACACAATGCTGAAGTAGATGGTATTACAACAGGATATTCACTTACTCCGGGAGTTTGGTATCATGTTTGTGTAGTAAAGAATGGGAAAAATGTGAAAATGTATCTGAATGGGAAAAAAGTGCTGGATGTAACATCCAGAGGTTCAGGCCCAAAAGACTGGAAAGGTGCAAACTTCTATGTAGGTGGTAACATGACCAATCTCGCCAGCTTCACCGGATGGGTAGACGAAGTGCAGATATGGGACAAAGCTCTTACCGATGCTGAAGTGCAACAATCAATGAAAGGATACAGAATTGCTCCGACCGGTTTGCAAGGCTACTTCACTTTCGAAGAGACTCAGACCGATGACGACGGCAATACTTATTTCCCCAACAAAGGAAAGAACTCCACATTGGTTAAAGGTGCTTATATGACAATCAGTTCAACTGCCAATGATAAGACAACAGATACCCCTCAGAATCAGTTATCTACCGCATTGGGTGTTCCGTCAATCACTGGTGTAAGAAAAGTTACTTTTGAATCGGCCAAATGGATTTTAGAAGGTGCATCTTTCACTCAAGATAGCAATACATCCGCTACAGCTTCTTATACCAAAGAGGGGAAATACCCGGTTAGCCTGACTCTGACCAACTCTTGGGGAACTACAACTAAAACGATCAACGACTATATCATAGTAAAAGGGGGTGTAGGTATCGAGAACCAGATAGTAGAAGATCTGAGCATTTATCCGAATCCGTTCATGGAATACGCCAATATCCTGTTCTCACAGGAAGGTAAGTATGATGTAAGAGTATGTGACACTCAAGGTAAACTGATTACAGCCAAACAATATCATGCTGACAACAACGAAGTTTGCCAATTGAGTTTCGATGCTCCGAAGGGTGTATACTATGTGATAATTTCAAGAGACGGTAAATGTGTCCGTTCATTCAAAGTAATAAAAGAATAATACCACATGTGTAACAAAAGGAATGCCTCCCTTCGCAGAGGTATTCCTTCCTTTCATTTTTTTGAATCTGAAAATAACAAATATGAAACATCTTACATTAAGATTACTGTTCTACTTGGCACTCCCGTTGTTATGGGGCTGTAGTAATGACGACAACAGTCTTGCAGGGCCGTCCGCTAACGGTAGTCTAATAGAATTTAATCCTACAGAAAACTATAAAGGTAGTTATGAGGTTTCCATCCAGGAGTCCGGTGCCTTGCTGTTTATCAAAGTAGACGGTGTGCAGCAAAGTGACGAATTCATTGTACGCAAAACCGAAAATAACGAAGATTTGTACCTGGACTGGGGATATAAATATGCAGGAATTATCGGAGACAAACTAGGATATTACCAACGTACCTACCGTTCAGACACCATTATGGTGGGGCTCGGATTCAAGGATAACTGGTCAGTAGGAGAATACGATCTGCTACTGGTACGTGGTGATACTTATCAGAAACTGGACCGATTTAAATTCTGCATACTCAAAGATATCACAGTTGACTTGACTCAGAAAGAAGGGGGAGTTATCGGAGTGGCAGCAGACGGCTGGCTCGATATTTCTACTTACGGTTCTGTTGATTCTTTGGAGTTTGTCAACAAATCTACCGGTGAGATCATAGAAAGCATATCCTCTACATATCAGGCTGATGAAGCAAAAGAGTATCTGCCAGTTAAGTTCTCGTATGAGAAATACCCGACGGGAGAATACGAAATGTGGATTAAACGTTGGGATTATGGCTTCCGCCAGAAGATATGTGAATTTGATCTCTTCCAATACGCTTTTGTTAACTCCGATCCGATTGTGAAAGCAGAAGATGGAAATTACTACATACAATTCTACGTTTCCGATTTTGACGAAACACGGGATACGTATGCCATAGTAGATACTCCCGATCAATCTTATTATTATGATGACGGTAACCTATCTAAGGCAAACTGGGATCCGGAAACTCTGATTTACCGACTTAAACTCGATGATGCCAACTGGTTTGGTCGTAAAAAAGACGGCATTTCATTTACAATGCAGTTAACCATAAAAGGACTGGATATTACCGTGACCGGTCTTAACAAACTACAGTTAAGCGAATAATACTTTAATTACAGACGCAAGGACACAGTATTTGCAGAGAAGAATCCCCCACACTTCTGCAAAATGTGATGTCCTTGCTTTTTTTTGCACTTCCCACTAGGGGAACTTCCGGTTCATCTGCTTTAAAGGTATAGGGGACGAAAACGTCTCTGATTTGTATAATCTATAAATTTAAAAGTATGATGAAAAACAATCGTATTCAATCCTCCATCCGGGGTCCGGCAAATCTTTCCGTCTCAATGCGAAATACACCAGCCGGTCGTTTCGCAAGCCATTCAACAGAATAAAAAAATCAAATACATATTATTACTATGAATAAAAATACTCTTTTCACATTATTAGTTCTCTTACTAACTTCATTTATCAGCGTAAATGCAAGTGAGAATAAAGCAATAGATATCCCGGCTGCTGTATGGCAGAGCAATAAATTAACTGCATATCGTCTTGAAGTTCTCGATAACTTGCTTGGCGAACGTGGTGTCACCGATGAGCGCATAGGTAAATCTTTTACCATAGCGGCATGGGTCAATCTCAGAGCACTACCTGCAGGAGGAATGTCTTATATCATGGGACATGGTGCCCAAGGACACTTCAACCAGAATGGAAGCTTGGTACTCATGGTCAACAAAGACGGAGACTTCTACGTAAAAGGTAATAAAACAAACTATTCGTTAACCGAAAAAGCGAACATTGGTGAGTGGTTCTGCCTCGCCGTGGCTTATGATTATGATAACAACAGTATCACAGCTTACAAAAATGGAGAAATACTTGGAAGTACCATTGAGTTAGGAGATAGTAAACTGGAAATTTTCGCAGATGACCCATGTATCTTCTATGTAGGCGGAAGCTTGTACGATGGTTTCTGTGATGAATTTCAGTTCTATAATAAAGCACTGACACAAGAAGAAGTCGGCCAAGCCATGATTGATGCCTCTACCGTAAATGGCATCACCGCACTCTACAATCTGGATGAGGAAGTAGAAGGTACTACCGGAGCATTTGCCAATCAGATAGAGGGAGACAAAGCGAATATCAACGCAGTATACAATAAAATATCCGGTACAACAAAATGGCAAGGAGAGGGAGAATTCCCATATACGACCAGTACTCCCACATCACCTACTTTGGTAGACGGACGTACTTTCACCGTAACTTTAGAACAACCTGCTATCGGTGGTTCTTTCGAGGTCCAGAAAGACGGAGTGGCCATTACATCCGGTGATAAATTTGAGAACGGTACAGTATTAAGCGTTGTAGCAACTCCCGATGCAGGTTATCGGGTAAGTTCCATCTTCGTGAACAGTATAGCGATCGAAGGTACTGAATTCACCGTATCCGGAACAACAAACATCACCATTGAATTTATAGAAGCTGAAATTGAATATTGTACCCCTACTTTCTCGCAAGGTCGTGAAGTAGGACATATCACATCGGCAACCACTACCGGAGCTGTCGCCAATCTGAATTACACAGATACAGGTACCGGAAATTATGATAACTATAACAAAATCGTAGACCGCTCTATGGCAATCAGAGCCGGACAAACGATTGAAGTAACTGTGCAGGCACAAAACGGTCGTTGGGGAGTTGAACGTATTTTCGTTGACCTGAATGGTGACGGTCAATTCGATGCCGACGAAATGATAATCAAATACGGAGATACAAGCAACAGTAATAATAATCTGGACAACGTTGTGGCAAGTTTCACCTTACCGGAAAATTTTTCTGCCAAAAAGACATTGATGCGTGTACTCTTCACCGACGGCGATACTCAGGGTGGAGATGATGCATGTGGTGCATATGTAGACGGTGGATTTTATGACTTCGAAATGCGCATAGTAGACGCAGCCTACACCGTTACTTATGCTAATACAACCCCGGATCTGGGTACAATTACTGTAAAAGCAGGAGAAAATGCTATCAGTAACGGTGACGAAATAGAAGCAGGAACCGAACTGACAATCGAAGTGGCTCCTAACGAAAGTGTGAAGATTGCTTCTTTCACTATCAACGATGAAAACCGGTTGAGTGATTTGAAAAATAATACACTAAAGATTACTGCTACAAGTTCTATTGATATCAAAGTATCATTCAAGAGCACGCAGTATACATTCAACTTGGTGAATGTTACTCCAAACTCAGGTTCAGTAGTTGCCAAAAATTATGATACTCAGGCAGAAATTGCCGATGGAGATAAAATCAATGAAGGAGACTATATCACTATCACTCTCACTCCTAACAAAGGAGAGAAAGTGATTGGTCTGAAAAACAATGAAGAGGCTGTCGACCTGAATAATGAAGTAGATGATTATGGCAACTATATGGAGTATTCATTCGAGGCGAAAGGGGATGTCAGCATTGAAGCTACATTCAGTAAACTGGTAGGAATCATATCTGCCAATGCCGACCTCACTGCTTACTATGACGCAGCAAGCCAGACATTGAATATCGGAGACAATGCAACGGCAGTCATTTATGATCTGGCAGGAAATGCAGTTATGAACGTTAACGAAAAACAGAAAAATCTGGCCGGTCTGAATAGCGGATGCTACATTGTTAAAGTAGAAGCATCCAATATAACAAAAGCATTTAAGGTAATAAAGAGGTAAATAGGTTTAAACCGGGAGTTCCCGGAGTTCAATTGAAGTAGAGAATGTATATTAACACTGTACATTTTCTACTTCTTTTTTTTAATGGCTAAACGATATATGTCAATATCCAATAAACCGTGTTATATTGATATGCCTCCCGTATCAATAGTATTTGTAATCATTCATAAATAAACCACCACTATATCTAAATCGCATTTCGTTAACATCGTTAATACGTTTTTTTTAACGTTTAAAATTCACTTTACCAAAGTGTACAATTAAGCAGAACAAGAATGTACAAATTTGCAGGACAAAAGTGTACAATTAACACTCACTATAATGTACACTTTTGTCAATCTTAAAATTCGAAAGCTTTATTCATTATCAACCAATCAATTACATTAAAAGCAAAGACTCACATTTTATCTTTTACTTCCTTTATAAAAGTCTTGTTATTACTTTTTCGACAACTATATATTAACCTAATAAATCATTAGGATGTCTGCTCCTTTCTGATTTCCTAAAAAATAACGGAGGGGAATAAAACCTAATTATCTCTCGGTTCATTCTATATACCACAAGAGTTTTCCGAATAAATCCATGTGCAGAAACCAGAAGCCCCGAATGAACAACTGGTTCATCCGGGGCTTCATTACCTTTATAAATAATTAATGGGACACGCCTATTACATATCTTTCAGTTCCCAAGCCAATGCACTGGCACCCAATACAGCAGCATCAGAATCTTTCAGTTCAGAAACCAGCAATTTGGTTTTTCCTTTATAGATATTAAGCAGGTTGTCTTCCATGGCTTTGTGGATCGGCTTCATAATGTAATCACCCGATTTTGCCAGCCCACCGAACAATACAATTGCTTCCGGACTGGAGAACGCTATGAAATCTGCCAGTGCTTCACCAAGCAAAGTACCCGTAAATTCAAAAATCTCCTGTGCCAATTTATCACCTTGCACTGCTGCGTCATATACATCCTTAGAAGTAATGTTTTCAGCAGAAATATTACGCAAAAGGCTTGCATCTGTACGGGCAGCCAACAATTCACGTGCAGTACGAGCCACACCTGTAGCCGAGCAGTAAGTCTCCAAACAGCCTTTACGACCACAACCGCACATACGTCCTGTACCGCGACGAACAATCACATGACCCAATTCGCCGGCAAAACCGTCATGACCATAAACCATTTGTCCGTTGATTACGATACCGCTACCTACACCTGTTCCCAGTGTGATCATGATAAAATCCTTCATACCACGGGCAGCACCATATGTCATTTCGCCTACAGCAGCAGCATTCGCATCATTGGTCAATGCAGTAGGAATACCAAGTCGCTCTTCAAACATAGCAGCCAGAGGAATAATACCTTTCCACGGCAAGTTTGGAGCAAACTCAATTGTTCCGCTATAATAATTTCCATTAGGAGCACCGATACCGATACCTTTTATTTTTTCAACTCCACCCTGTGAAATAATAAGCGGAAGAAGATTCTTGCACACTTCGTCTACATACTCTTCTACTGTAAAATAGGCCTGAGTTTTCACCGAGCCACTTGCTATAATAGTTCCACGTGCATCTACTATACCAAAGACAGAATTTGTTCCGCCTATGTCAATACCCACTACATAGGGCTTTTCCATGTTTGAATTCATGATAGTTCGTTTAAAAGGGTTAGCTTATTAAATATTTATTGCACACAAATTACGTAAAGAAGATTGATTCGGCAAAATGTTTTTGAAAAAAAGTTCACTCTGTTTGCAACTTTTCGTATCTTACGTGCGTCTAATAGATGAAATTATAAGAAAATAAAAACTAAACAAAGGAAATTGTGATATACCTTAAAGACATTAACAAGACCTACTACAACGGAGCACCTCTCCATGTACTCAAAGGTATCAACCTCGATATCAAACGGGGTGAATTTGTATCCATCATGGGGGCATCGGGCTCAGGAAAATCCACTTTACTAAATATACTGGGTATTCTGGATAATTATGATACCGGCGAATATTACCTGAACAATGTATTGATAAAGAACCTCAGCGAAACGAAAGCTGCAGAATACAGAAACCGGATGATCGGGTTTATTTTCCAATCTTTCAATCTGATCTCTTTTAAAAATGCAGTGGAAAATGTAGCCCTCCCGTTATTTTATCAGGGAGTGGGACGTAAAAAGCGGAACGCTTTAGCATTGGAATACCTCGACAAACTGGGACTGAAAGACTGGGCTCATCACATGCCAAACGAAATGAGCGGTGGACAAAAACAACGTGTGGCAATAGCACGGGCATTAATCACCCAACCACAGATAATTCTTGCCGATGAGCCCACTGGAGCATTGGACAGTAAGACTTCCGTTGAAGTGATGCAAATCCTGAAAGACCTTCACAAAACAGGAATGACCATCGTAGTAGTAACTCACGAAAGCGGTGTGGCCAACCAGACCGACAAAATTATCCATATCAAAGACGGAATCATCGAACGGATCGAGGAGAACCTTGACCACGATGCATCGCCTTTCGGACAACACGGAATAATGAAATAAAGATATTTACGATTGGACGATTTACGATTGAATAATCTTTGTAAATCAAATAAAAAGTAATTTCAATCGTAAATCGTCTAATCGTAAATGCAAAAGTAATTTCAATCGTCTAATTGTAAATCGTTAAATCGTAAATAAAATCATGTTTGACATTTGGCAAGAAATATACGGTACCATCAAACGGAATAAACTTCGTACCTTCCTCACCGGATTTGCTGTGGCATGGGGGATTTTTATGCTTATCGTACTGTTAGGAGCAGGTAACGGATTGATACATGCCTTTGAACGATCGTCTTCGGAAAGGGCACTGAACTCCATAAAAATATATCCGGGGTGGACAACCAAATCATACGAAGGACTGAAAGAGGGACGAAATATCCGGTTGGACAACAAAGACCTGGATGTGACAAAACAACAATTTCAGGAAAACGTTATCAGCGTCGGTGCAACTCTGTATCAGAGAAGTGCCAATCTCAGCTTTGGCAAAGAGTATGTCAATCTGAGTCTTACAGGTGTATTTCCCAACTTCCCGGAAGTAGAAACCGTGAAACTGTCCGAAGGGAGGTTTATCAACGAAATGGATATACAACAACGCAGAAAAGTTGTTGTTCTTAACGTCAAGACAGCCGATATACTCTTCGGGAAAACCCATACAAACCCCATCGGGCAAAATGTAAAGACCGGAGGTATCGTCTATCAGGTGATAGGACTATACAAAGACCAGGGAGACAATAGCTCAAGTGATGCCTATATCCCTTTTACTACCCTTCAGATTATTTATAATAAAGGTGATAAATTGAACAACATTGTGTTTACCACCAAAAACCTGAAATCAATAGAAGACAACGAAGCTTTTGAAGCGCAATACCGTAAAGTGCTCGGAGCCAATCACCGCTTTGATCCCACAGACAACAGTGCTATCTGGATATGGAACCGGTTCACCAATTATCTGCGAAACATGGGCGCAATGAATATGCTACGGATTGCCATCTGGGTAATAGGTATCTTTACGCTGCTAAGTGGTATTGTGGGGGTATCAAACATTATGCTGATTACCGTAAAAGAACGTACCCATGAGTTCGGTATCCGGAAGGCCTTAGGAGCCAAACCGGGATCTATCTTATGGCTTATCATCGTAGAGAGTATTGCTATAACAACTTTCTTCGGATACATAGGTATGGTAGCGGGTATTGCCGTAACGGAATGGATGAACAGTGCTTTCGGAAACCAGCAAATGGACAACGGTATGTGGTCGGAGACAGTATTCTCTAACCCGACAGTGGACCTGAGTATTGCCATACAAGCAACTCTAACGCTGGTAGTTGCAGGAACATTGGCAGGATTTTTCCCCGCGCGCAAAGCGGTTAGTATCAGCCCGATTGAGGCACTGAGAGCGGATTAATAATATTTTCGATTGGACGATTTATAATTTACGATTAAAGGTCCTTCGTAGCTTAACAGAAATTCGAGATAAACAAATGGAGCATGAGGGAAACAAAATATTCTTTTGTCGTTTAGCTCATACCCCAATAATATAGCACTTAGTAAATAATAAAGATGCGAATAGACATGGACACGTGTGAGGAAATCCTCATCACGATAACAAGAAACAAAACCCGAAGCCTGCTTACGGCATTCGGTGTATTTTGGGGTATTTTCATGCTTGTGGCACTCATTGGTGGCGGACAGGGTATGCAAAATGCAATGCAGGTACAATTTGAGGGGTTTGCTACCAACTCAGGATTTGCCTGGCCCCAACGTACAGGTGAGGCTTACAAAGGATTTAGTAAAGGACGTTGGTGGAGTATGAACATCGATGACATTGAGCGGATACGCGAAAATGTAGAAGGTATTGAGCTTATTACTCCTTCCATTGCCCGCTGGGGGGCTAAATCCGTACACGAAGACAAAAAGTTCGACTGTATCGTAAAAGGTCTACACCCCGAATATGAAAATATCGAAGCACAGGATATTGCACTCGGACGATTTATAAACGATGTGGATATCCGCGAAGCACGTAAAGTGTGCGTCATCGGAAAGCGCGTATACGAAAGCCTGTTCACCCCGGGAACTGACCCGCTGGGGAAATACATACGTGTAGACGGAATTTACTATCGCGTTATCGGCATGTCGGTAGCAGAAGGGAATATCAATATTCAGGGACAGTCGTCAGAATCGGTTATATTGCCCTTCACAACCATGCAACGGGCCTATAACTTAGGACGTAACATAGAACTGGCCTGCTTCACGGTGAAACCCGGACTGAAAGTGACCGATATACAACCGGAAGTAGAACGTATCATTAAAGAAGCACACTTTATATCGCCGGACGACAAACAAGCAATCATGGTATTGAACACAGAAGCCATGTTTTCAATGATGGACAACCTATTCACAGGAATACGCATTCTTATCTGGATGGTAGGACTGGGTACACTGCTGGCAGGAGCAATCGGGGTATCGAATATTATGATGGTGACTGTTCGCGAACGAACCACCGAAATCGGTATTCGCCGTGCCATTGGTGCACGCCCCAAAGATATTCTCCAGCAGATTCTCTCCGAAAGTATGGTACTGACCACCGTAGCCGGAATGATGGGAATTTCATTTGCCGTGCTGGTACTTCAGGTTATGGATCTTACAATTACCAGTGACAGCGGAAGGTCTTTCGGCTTTCAGGTGACATTCGGCTTAGCCGTAGGTACTTGTCTGCTACTTGTCACGCTGGGCATGCTGGCAGGACTGGCACCTGCTTACCGGGCAATGGCAATAAAACCGATAGAGGCTATCAGGGACGAATAACAGATACGCGCCCCAAAGAAAAGTGAAAAACAAGAATAAAATAAAAATCAAAAATAAAACTAAAATGAAAAAGTTTCTGAAAATCACATTGTTAGTACTTCTGGCAGCCGGTATTATAGGGACATTTGTATTCCTGTGGATGAAATCAAGACCCAAAGTTGTTGTATACGAAACCGTAACAGCAGAGGTGGCCGACCTTCAAAAAACAACCGTAGCTACGGGAAAAGTAGAGCCACGTGATGAAATTCTTATCAAACCACAGATCTCCGGTATCATTGACGAAGTGTATAAAGAAGCCGGACAAAGTATCCGTAAAGGTGAAGTGATTGCCAAAGTAAAGGTCATTCCGGAACTGGGACAGGTAAACTCTGCCGAAAGTCGTGTGCGTCTGGCAGAAATCAATGAGAAACAGGCACAAACAGACTTTGATCGCATTGAAAAACTTTTCAAAGACAAGCTGATCAGCCGAGAAGACTTTGAGAAAAGCGAAGTAGCACTGAAACAAAGCCATGTAGAAGTGCAGACGGCCAAAGATGCTCTCGAAATCATCAAGGAGGGTATCACCAAAAACAGTGCTTCACTCTCCAGCACACTGATTCGCTCTACAATAGACGGACTGATCCTGGATGTTCCGGTAAAGGCCGGTAATTCGGTTATCATGAGTAATACATTCAATGACGGAACGACTATTGCTACGGTGGCCAACATGAATGACCTGATCTTCAAAGGCAAGATAGACGAAACGGAAGTAGGCCGTATCCACGAAGGTATGCCCGTAAAACTGACTATCGGTGCATTGCAGAACCTGACATTCGACGCTACACTGGAATACATTTCACCCAAAGGTGTGGAAGAAAACGGGGCCAATCAGTTTGAGATAAAAGCAGCGGTATCCGTTCCGGACAGTGTACAAATCCGTTCGGGCTACTCGGCCAACGCAGAGATTGTGCTTCAACGTGCCCAGCAGGCATTAGCGGTGCCCGAAAGCGTGATTGAATTCAGTGGTGACTCTACATTTGTATATATAATGACAGATTCCATACCAGAACAGAAATTCCAGCGTAAATCGGTTATAGCCGGTATGAGTGATGGTATCAAGATTGAAATTAAAAGTGGCGTAACAGCCAAAGACAAAATCCGTGGAGCGGAAAAGAAAGATAAGAAGTAAAATCAATAACAGGAAATTATGAAAAAAGGACTTATTATATTCTCTCTTACCACACTCTGTGCCACCAGTCAGGCTCAGGAAGGGTGGACGCTACGCCAATGCATTGACTATGCCATCGAGCACAATATAGAAATTCAGCAAACAGCTAATGCTGCCGAGCAAAGTGCTATAGAGGCAAATACGGCAAAGTGGGCAAGGTTACCGAATTTGAGTGGCTCAGCAAGTCAGAATTGGAACTGGGGACGTTCGGCTTCGCCAGAAGATATCGGTGGTTACACCAACTCCAACACCTCAAGTACACAGTTCGGCATTAATACAAACATACCACTTTTTACAGGATTACAAATACCTAATCAATATGCACTTTCCAAACTGAACCTTAAAGCCGCTATTGAAGATCTGAATAAAGCAAAAGAAGATATTGCTATCAACGTGACATCTTCTTATCTGCAAGTTTTGTTCAATATGGAACTCAGTAAGGTAGCAGCCAGCCAGACGGAACTCAGCAAAGAGCAATGTAAACGCATCACCCGTCTTGCCGAAGTGGGAAAAGCTTCATCTGCCGAAGTAGCTGAAGCTAAAGCACGTGTGGCACAGGATGAGATGAGCCTGGTACAAGCTGAAAACAATTACCAACTGGCTTTATTGGACTTGAGCCAATTGCTTGAATTGCCTACCCCCGAAGGATTCACACTCGCACAACCGGATACTATAGTAAATTTCATTCCGCTAACCCCACCGGATGATATTTATACGGAGGCATTGAGTAATAAACCGGGCATCCGGGCTGCACAACTTCGCTTGGAAGGTAGCGAGAAAAACATACGCATAGCGCAAAGCAATTACTATCCGCAACTCTCTTTCGGAGCAAGCATAGGAACGAACTATTACACTGTGGACGGGCATTCCAAGTATGGCTTTAGCAGTCAAATGAAAAACAATCTGAATAAAGGCATCGGATTCAATTTGAGTATACCACTGTTTAACCGTTTGGCTACCCGCAATCGTGTTCGTAGTGCCCGGCTACAGCAAACCAACCTCGCCCTGAAACTTGATAACACTAAAAAGGTGCTTTATAAAGAGATTCAACAAGCATGGTACAACGCAGTAGCTGCCGAAAGTAAATTTAACAGTAGTACAGCGGCCGTTGCTGCCAACGAAGAGTCTTTCCGCCTGATGAGCGAAAAGTTCGACAACGGGAAAGCTACTTTCGTTGAATACAACGAAGCCAAACAGAATCTGACAAAATCGCTGTCGGACAAAATACAGGCAAAATATGATTATCTGTTCCGTACCAAGATTCTCGACTTCTACAAAGGAAAGGCTATTGAGTAACCAATAATATCAGTATCTTTGCTTCATAAACAAAAAACTGTCTATGAAGCAAAGGTTATTCCTATTACTGATTTTCCTGCCGGTCGCTCTGCTTGGTCAACAAAAAGTTATCTTCCCTGATGATTTTAATACAAGCCTGAATGGAAAGGATGTAACCATTACCAATCCGCTCATTATCACCGATACCCGAAAATTAAGTTCTAACGGTATATTGGTTTTAGCCGCCGAACGCATACAGTCTGCCACAGAAGAACATGAACCTGGGATAGAAATGTATGCTCAATGGCAAAAAGACTTCCCTAAGCGCATACTATCCCTTAAAGTAGATAAAACAGCTTTTTACCGTACCGGACAACAAACCACCAACCTTACAGGAACGGTATCTGTCAGTAACGGCACTTATACAATTATCCCCAAAATAGCTCCTTCTTTCGCAGGTAATGAACGTACCACTCAACCCCAGGAAGTAACAGTACCACACAATCTGAAAATCGCCAGTTTCAATCTGAACTTCTACATTGCAAATTCGTCTCTGTGGAATCCGGACTACGGTGCAGCCAGCCAGAGTGAGTTCACACGCCAGCGCACTAAAATACTTGCAGCTCTCAAAGCAATAAATGCAGACATATACGCACTCTGCGAAGTTGGTGAAGGAAAAACGGCCGTGCAGGACATTGTGGAAGGATTGAATGACATAGCCGGAACAAACCGGTATGCTTATACCGACAACGGGGATACGAAAGAAAGTACGTATACTAAAAATGTATTTGTTTACAACACGGATAAGGTAGAACCTTATAAAGAAGTCCTCACCATTGGTTCATATCTCAAACTCCGTCATGTGGCACAGGCCTTCAACCTGAAAGAGAACCAGGAAAGGCTGATTATCTCATTGAATCATTTTAAGTCGAAATCGTCTGGTAGCGGCACCGATACTGATCAATATGACGGACAGGGGAAATCAAATAATCAACGGAAAGCAGAAGCCTACACATTGGTAAACGAACTGAATACACTAACCAATTATTACGAAGATCCGGATATACTGATACTGGGGGATTTGAATGCATACTCCAGAGAAGACCCGATACGGATACTTACAAATGCTTCTTTAGTGAACTTACTGGAACATTTCTCTCCGCAGGATTATAGCTATGTCTACAATGGAGCTATCGGTTATCTGGATCACTCCATAGCCTCTGCCAGCATGAGTAAGCAAGTAGTAGATGCAGCGCCCTGGCATATCAATGCAGATGAACAAAGTAAATTTGGTTATAAAAATGCCGTAAACTATTCGCCGGATCCCTATCGCAGTTCTGACCATGACCCTATCATTACCACTTTAATGCTAGACCGTGCTACGGGTATTTATACTCCGGGGAACGGATATAAAAACAGAATTCAGATATCCGGCAACCCACATGATGGATATCTCACTCTGCAAAGCGAACGTATAGACAAAGTAGAAGTACTTAGCATCAACGGACAAATACTTTTCACAAATACCCCTGCCGTAGCAGGTAATTATTTCATTCTACCAACCAGCGGACTCACGGGTGGTTTTTATATCATTCGTGTTTACTGCAATAATTATTGCATTACAGATAAAATTGTACTTCCATAAAAGAAAGTATACACTGAAAAACGAAGCTCCGCGTTACCAAGAAAGTAACGCGGAGCTTCGTTTTTATTTTTATTACAAATATTTTTAATAAGCAAATGCTATCAGATTTGAATTATCGTCAACTCTGTTTACCACATTCATTGTCCAGTCGCTCTCTGATTTACTCCACTTATAGTTCATATAGGCAACCGGCATATTTTGCTCATTCAACTCATAAACCGTTTTCTCTACTGAATCAACATACGCTCTGCGACTCTCATTCCAACGTGCATATTCCATTGTGATTTCATTGTTGGCGTACAAATAAGTAATTTTAAAATACGGAGTCCATTTGTCATGACCACCATCCCACTTAAATGCCTCTTTTGCAGTCATTCTATTCTGATCATCATAAGAAAAATCATATTTCATATGACGATAAAGCGAACCATCCATACGATAGATAACCTTCGACGTAACTAAGTCCCCCTCTTTAACTTCATTCGTCACAAAATTCGTATCCTGTGCTTTTAACTCTGCATTTATAACACCTGTAATTGTCATTACTACTAAAACAATCATTCTGAAAAATACTGTAGTCTTCATAATCGTATATTTTTTATTAGTTAATTTTTTTCCTGTTTATATATTAGACGTATTGACTTATTCAAAGGTTGCATCACTTTCTGTTTTTTTTCGTTTTCTATTTGATGACCGCCTTCGTATATATAAATGCAAGAGGTGTGCCAGAACAATAAAATACTGATAACCAACAGTATAAAATAAATCCTTAGTGTACGAAAATGAACACATGTACGCTTATATGCGGACAGTGTACTATTTTTAATTATCTTTGCCTATTGTTTTATGGAACAACAAAAAGAATATAGAAGTATCGTAAAAGCTACAGCCCTCTTCGGAGGCGTACAGGCTTTTCAGGTTCTGCTTACTTTGGTACGTACCAAAGTGGTGGCATTGCTTCTTGGTGTAGACGGTGTAGGCCTGTTAGGAATGTTCAACAATGCCATAAGCATGGTACAAAGTATAACGGGGTTAGGTATCAATCAGGGAGGTGTCAAAAGCCTCTCCTCTGCCGAAGATCCCCGTAAAGCTGCACAAATAGCAACTCTAATCCGGCAAATGAGCTTATATGCTGGCTTACTCGGTGCAGTGGTGGTGCTTGCACTTTCTCCCTGGCTATCACAATGGAGTTTCGGAACCCGGGACTTTACGGGAGCATATATGTGGCTCGCCTGTACCATCTTATTTGACACGCTGACCAAAGGAGAACTTGCCATATTTCAAGGATTCCGACGCCTCCGTATTCTGGCACAAGCCAATCTACTGGGTGCATCTGCAGGACTTCTTATTTCACTACCTATTTATTATATATGGAGAACGGATGGCGTTGTGGTTGCTATTATACTCTCTTCCATTTGTGGTTACTTTGCTACACTGCTGTTCCGCGACAAACAAAAAGTGCCACCTTTATCTGTTCGTCAGGAAGGTAAAAGTATCATCACAATCGGAGCCATGCTTACCATCAGCGGCTTTGCCAGTACATTGGTCAGCTATCTATTCAATATCTACCTTAGAAGTCACGGTGGATTGGAGGACGTGGGTATCTACCAGTCCGGGTTCGGACTGATAGACAAATACATCGGGCTTATCTTTGTGGCAATGAGTACCGACTACTACCCCCGACTGGCAGCTGTTCATAATCAAAACACGAAACTCAGTTCCATAATGAATCAGCAGACCGTAGTATCACTGCTGATACTGTGTCCGGTTATCACAATCTTTCTGCCAACAGCACCACTAATTGTCCGCCTGCTACTTACCAAGTCGTTCCTACCAGTCATTCCTTTTCTGTCATGGGCCATCTTAGGTATGATCTTTAAAGTGGTTTCTACCAGTATGGGATATATACTTATCGTTAAGGGAGCACACCGGTTATTTCTTGGTACTGAATTATTTTCATGGAGCACTATACTAATAACCAATATCATAGGATATACTGTATGGGGAATTGAAGGAATAGGGATTGCTTTTTTATTCAGTTATGTCTGCTATCTGACAGTGGTGGGAATTTCCTGCAGAAAAATCTTCAAGATTGTATTTAACCGGGAAGTATTATACCTATTTCTCTTTACCAGTACATTAGCTATAGCCAGTTTTATTTCTGTACGCTATCTGGTACCTGTCAATCCTTGGTATGGCTATGCAATATGTGTGTTATTAATCACATTTTCCTTATGGATTGCCATAAAAAGACTATGGCAGCATATTAAATAAATCACTATTTTTGCATAATGAAGCCATTACTAAGTATAATCATCCCTTTTTATGGAACGGCAGATAAAAAAATGCTGGAACGTTGTATTGCTTCCATCCGCAATCAAGGTATGGAAACAGAGGACTACGAAATACTCATTGAAGATGATAATGGCAAAGGATTGGGTGGAGCACGTAACATTGGTATTGGTAAAGCCCGGGGAGAATATCTGTTATTTATAGATGCGGATGACTATCTATTTCCGGGAATGCTGGCACAATGTATGGTTCTGCTAACACAACATCCGGATATGATATCCTTTGGTTTTCAACAAGTCTCACACTCCAATGAAACAGTTAGAAGTAAAGAAGAAGCCACATCCAAAACCTATCCGACAGGAGCTGCATTTATGAATGAACATAATTTCATGGGTACAGCCTGGAGACATCTTTTTCTAAAAGAATGGCTTCTCAAACATCGGCTCGTATTCCCTGAAAATGCCTATCATGAAGATGAAGCATTCGTGGCCAAAGCTTATTTCCATGCCGGAACTACTATCATAACAAACTTGACAGTATATGCCTATTATCAGTGCCCCCATTCTATTTTGCACAAACAGGATGTAACCAACCGTACTCAACGGATACAGAATTTCCGGCAAATACTGACAGATCTGAAAAAATATCTGAAAGAGACAGCTGCAGAAGCTTCTCCACAGCAACAACGGGCGCTACAAAGGAGAATTCATTTCCTCACGATTGACTATATATTACAATTAATACACAACCATTATCCACTTTTGGGATATCCTGCGGCTCTAAAAGAGTTAAAGAAACATCAGTTTCTTCCATTACCAAATGAAAAATACTCATGGAAATACTCTATAGCCCGAATACCCCTCAATCTTTTTGCACTGCTATGAAAATACTACTTCTCGGTGAATTCAGCAATATCCATTGGACCTTAGCAGAAGGACTCCGCATATTAGGACATGAAGTGTGTGTTGTCTCAGACGGCAACCACTGGAAAAATTATAAACGGGATATCTCTCTGTTGCGCCCAACAGACGGTAAAATAGATGGAGTCAAATATCTGGCAAAGGTTTTATTATTGCTTCCTAAATTAAAGGGATATGATATCGTACAAATCGTCAATCCCTGTTTTCTGCATCTGAAACCGGAAAAGAGCCTACCCATCTATCGTTTTTTACGGAAACATAATAAGAAGATATTCTTAGGTGCTTTTGGTACAGACCATTACTACGTAAAAACTTGTATGGAAACGAATGTATTCAAATATTCTGATTTCAAATCTCAGGACAAATTCAGAGACACGCCTGTCAACCGTAAAATAATAAAAGAATGCCTGTATGGCGGAACAGCACGTGCCAACAAAGAAATAGCTCAAACCTGTAATGGCATCATAGCCTGCCTATGGGAGTATTATGTATCTTATACTTCATACTTCCCGGATAAATTAACGTTCATCCCACTACCGATTGACTATTCTGACATTGTTAGCCGGGTACGGCCCGAACCCGAAAAAGTGAACTTTTTTATCGGTATTCAATCCGCACGAAGTGATATCAAAGGCACAGATATTATGTATCCCGTTCTCAAGGAAGTACAAAAAAAATATCCGGACCGATGCTATATTACAGAAGCTATCGATGCTCCCTATGATACCTATCAACGGTTAATGGATGACGCTGACGTACAATTAGATCAGTTATATTCATATACTCCTTCTATGAACTCTTTGTTAGCTATGACAAAAGGGGTTATCGTAGTAGGAGGCGGAGAAGAAGAAAATTATGAAATAATAAACGAGAAAGAACTACGTCCTATTATTAATGTATATCCCTCCGAAGAAGATATTTTCCGGAAACTGGAATTCATCGTGCAACATAAAGAGCAGATTCCAATACTATCAGCGCAAAGTATTGAATACGTAAGAAAACATCATGACTACGTAAAAGTTGCACAACAGTATGCAGACTTCTGGAAAACACATTAATCCCCAGAATACGAACAGATTTATTCAAACTTATTGATTGCCGCAATCACATAGGCCACTTCTTCAACCGTCATCAGGGGAGACATGGGCAAGCTCAATTCTTCACGATGTATTTGCTCCGTCACCGGCAATGAAAGAGCAGCATATTCAGTCAAGGCCTCTTGTTTGTGCGGAGGAATCGGATAATGTATCTGTGTTTGTATTCCTTCCTCCGCAAGGAAAGTCTGCAACCTGTCACGGCAAGATGAAAAGATAGGGAAAATATGAAATACATGCTGCTGCCAGTCATCGACCCGTGGCAAGGTTAATTGCGTATTCTGAATATGCGTCATGTATTGAGAGGCAATCAGGCGACGACGTTCATTGTCAGCATCGAGACGCGACAGTTTCAGACGCAATACGGCGGCCTGAAGTTCATCCAGGCGACTGTTTATACCTTTATAAAGGTGGACATACTTTGCAGAAGAGCCATAATTGGCGATAGAACGAACCATCGCAGCAAGCGACTCATCATTGGTAGTCACTGCACCACCATCTCCCAATGCACCCAGGTTCTTTGCCGGATAGAAACTGAATCCGGCTGCATCTCCAAGGCTACCGGTACGTTTCCCGTTATAAATGGCACCATGAGCTTGTGCCGCATCCTCCACAACTTTGAGATTATGACGTCTTGCTATATCTTTAATAGGCTGCATATCAGCACATCTTCCGTATAGATGTACAGGAAGTATAGCTTTGGTTCGGGAGGTAATCAGGGATTCTATTTTTTCGGAAGCTATATTGCATGACAACAAAGAAGGTTCACAAAAAACCGGTCTCATTCCGGCACGGATCACCCCCAATATAGAGGCAATGTAAGTATTGGCAGGAACAATCACCTCATCACCGGGCTGCATTTCTCCCAACTCGCAATAAGCCATAAAGATAAGAGTCAATGCATCCAATCCGTTCCCCACACCTACACAACAGGTTGTACCACAATAATCAGCAAAAGCTTTTTCAAAAAGATGGTTTTCTTCTCCCTGTAAATACCAGCCGGAGCGAAGCACCCGAATTATAACATCCGAAATCTCCGGTTCGAAAGAATCGCTAATACGCTGTAAATCGAAATATTTAATCATCATCCACAGAGTCTAAACAAAGTTCATATGTATCATACATGACCGCACGTCCACCAAATCCTTCTTTCTGGAATATTAATCCCTCATTCAGATAACGTCCTCCATCTTCTACGGAAACTCCAAAATCAAAATAACGTTTCTCTGTATAAATTTGGTTTATCAGGCAGTCAAACAAAAGATCAAGTGCTCCCATATCCCGCCCTCTATCAGTAGAAGCAATATACTGGACATGAGCTACTTCACCAGAGATATACATCACACATCCTCCTACCGTTTCATCTTTATCGAGTACCCGATAAAGTTTTATTTCTTCCGGGAACAGACGATTAAGGCGTACAATCTCCTCTAACGAATGTACCGGTAATCGATCATGACGTTGTTGCAGATTCTGCTCCAGAACAGACCAGAAAGCACTAAAAGCGTCATCCTGGCAAATGCGTAATCCACTCGTATGTGCAAGTTTCAGTTTTCGACGCCGAAGTGTACTGAAAGGACAGCCTCCGGCAGGCATTACAACCGAAGAGATCTTCCGCTCTGTCAGTCGGGCATTCAAGCGAAACAGGGCATACAAATCCTCTTCAGCAGGATATTTATGATATATAAAAGGAATAGTACGATAAACAATCCGCTTTATTCCAGAGGTTTCTTTCAGGTAACGGCACAAAAGATAAAATGCCTCCAACACTACACTCGCACTTGCCTGATAAGCAAGAACGAACCCGCCATAGGTCAATCCACCATGCGTACAGTAAGTATCATCCTCTATATTTCCCGGTAATAAAGCGAGCAATCGCCCTCCTTTATAAAACATCAGAGAATAATCGGTGAAACGATCGGCATGATAATCCATATAATCACGCATAAACAAGAACGTTCCATTTCTGGAGGCAGCCACAAAACTATCCCAAACTATCTTTTGGTCCGACGTATAACGGACAACGCTCAACTGTAAGTCTCGGATAGCAAGTGTCATTTCTTTATATATTCCAGGAATTCGTCGTATGAATTAATATAATTATCAAGGCAATAGGGATGAGAGGCCAGGACAAGAACAACAGCATCCGGTGAAAAATTACTCATGACCTTCCACATTCCCGGCGGAATTAATAAGCCTTCGGAAGGAGAAGACAAATGATAGTGTTTACGTCCCGTTATATCTTCTGTCCAGATATCAAAGCTACCGCTGACAGCCACAAGATATTCGGACAACTCCGTATTGGCATGTTGCCCACGTTCTTGTCCTTCGGGTACATTATGTATCCAAAACACACGTTCAACAGGAAAAGGTATATCCTGTCCTACCTCAAGAAGGGTCAGACTCCCCCGTTTATCTGTAAATGTCTTTAAACGTTCCATAACTTTATAGAATAACGATATTTAGTGGATATTATTATAAGTGGTACTTCAAATTTAATTCATACTATGCCAGTCTTTTATTGAAACGCAAATGATCGCAGATTTTCGCAGATTTAGATAGCTTGCTGCACTTAAGAGACGATATTCTTTGCGTAAATTTGCGATAATCTGCGTTTCAATGATACGATCATTTAATTAGGATACAGTACTTACGAATAATAGTTTATAGTTAACTTTACAACCAGAAAATCAAGCTCTAACAAGAAAAAACTCCTCTTTCCATTATTACATAGGAAAAGAGGAGTTGATTGATAAGAACTTCCCAATAATTTATCTTCTTGAACTACTTCCCCGTTCAGAAGAGCTGGAAGAAGAACTTCTGCTACTCGAAGATGAACTGGAGGAAGAAGAACTACGTCCGGACTGTCCACTGGAAACCGAACTACGACGACTACTACTTGGGGAAGTCGTTTCCCGGTTAGCTGAAGAGCTACTTCTGCGGCTACTGTTTCCGGAGTTTGTACTACTGTGGCTTGTACTGCTATTTACCCTGCTACTGCTACCTGAAGTATTATTATCTCTTCTACTACCTGATGTACTTTCACGATTTGAAGATGAAGAACTACTACTTGGCCGCGTAGTAGGCCGAGAGGTAGAACTTGGCTTCGTTTCAGAATTTCCCGGACGGGTTGACGTTCCCGGAGTAGTACTTGGACGAGTTGTAGAACTACCGGGACGGGTAGTTGTGCCAGTGCTCGGACGGGTAGTTGTGCCGGTACTCGGACGGGTAGTCGTGCCAGTGCTTGGACGAGCTCCTGGTCTAGAAGAAGGCCTTGTACTTGTATTCGGACGAATATTCACCGATCCGAAATCCGAACGACGGTTAGTGTGGTACACCCGATCATTTCTCACACTATAGTTTCCTCGATAATGACTATGGTTATAGCGCCCACGATAATAACTTACATTATGAAAATGTGTCCGGTAATGTCCTCCGGAATAACTACGATAATGATAAGGTTTAGGGAAGTAGAAGTGGTTATGGTTCGTATATGTGATATACACACGGAAGTTCCACCCACCTGTATTAGCATATATCGGACGATAAAAATAATCGAGTCCCAGGAACCTACGATACTGTGAGTCACTCAATACCCAACGCAAATCGTCATTACGCACATCCAGATAATTGTAATAATCATCCAGTGCCCATTCGTATCCGCGTATTACATCGTCCATCAAATAGCGAATGGAATAGATAAAATCAAAATTGATTTCATAGACATCATTATACTGTTGCGTATTCAGGTTTAGTTCATACGCCATCTTATCAGTCAGGAAACGCGTCTCTTTGCGTACCCTGCTATTACTCATAGCCGCCATACTCATACTGCTCATGGCAGTTATCCCGATGGCAAATAATAGTATAATCAATCGTTTCATAATCGGTATATTATTTTATATTATTACTTTGGTGATATCTTTTTATAAAGTCATTCACTTCTTTCTTATCCGAACTAAATGTCAGTTTGTCCAGTGCCCGGAAGAAGTTTGCTTTATCAGCAATTCTCGGATATATCTTTATAAGGAATGGTTTCCTTTCGCTATCAAATGTGCAAAACTCCAACAAGCGGATACACTGATCGGTAGTAAAGTAAGAACTCATTAAAGCATTGTCGAGTAAAGCATTGCGGTCGGATTCAAAAGGTTGATTTCTCAATGAATTTATAAACTGTTCAAAGGAGCCATCGCTCATTACCGGTTCCCATGGATTAAAATCGTCCGGTCTATGTCCAGGTCGGTCAGGCCTGTGCCCCGGATGATTTGCACCTTCAATAACAATCTCTTTCACTCTCATGCTTGAACAATAAACACGTTCATCCAGCAATAAGTTTTCTCTGTTAAACTGTTCTCCGCGACGGGCAGCATACACCTGTACACGGTAACTGCCTCCGTTCAGATTGGCAACAAAGCAACTGAATGTAGGTTTACATACCTGTTGTCCATCAATAAACACAACCACTTGTTCCCGAGGACTTTCAATAGAAATACCATTCAGAGAAAAAGCTTTTACTGAAACCACTGCCAGCAGAAAACAAAAACCAAGTATCAATTTACGTATCATATCTTTTCTATTTTATTTTTATCTGTCCGGGTATGGCAATCACTCTCTTTCTCCAGGTAGGATTTCATTTCCGTCACCTTCCCGTCTACAAAATATACCTTAACTACAGACCAACCGGAAAATACGAAGACCCGAAACTCCCACTCCTCCCCTTTGTCATTAAAAGTCCTGTAAGAAGGTGAACCGAGCACATCTGTTACCTGTTCCAGCGTCATCCCTTTACGAATGCTCAGTAACTGTTCGTTTGTAAAGCCTGCTTGAGAAGAGATGCAACTGCCAAGCAATATCATCATCAACAAGATGCCAAAAGTATGTATCTTTTTCATAATCTGTATTGTTTAAGTGAAACTTTTCTCTTGAAAACATATCTTTTAATGTATATGTGGTACCGGCGCCGGATGTGTGTACACTTCCCGAACAAATGTATTCATGCCTGATACCCTTCCTTCATCAAACGTAATTACGGTAATTTTAGTTTCTCCCCCAATAACAGACAGCCTGTGATACTCCCATTCTTCCACTCCTCTATCAAAACGACGGTAATCCGGTGTACCAAAAATCTTTGAGATCTCCTGCCTGCTCATTCCTTCCTGTACCTTCATGATCTTGTTCATAGAACCGCAACCTGCACTTATCACCAGAAGCAATAACATCAATAAAACATGTATCTTTTTCATACCCTGTACATTTAAGTAATTCAACTTTTGTGTTTTCTTATACCACAAAAATAGGGTGAGGAAACTCCCCACCCTAATGATTATCTATATTCGTGTATAGGGATTCCCCTATCATAATTAGGATTATGCCAACCGGATTCCATCTTCCTCCAGAACGATCAGGCGTTTCTTATATAAGTCGCCAACAGCTTTTTTGAAAGTCTTCTTACTCACCTCAAAGGTTTCATAAATATCTTCTGCTGGGCTTTTATCCGTCAACAAAATTCTGCCTCCTTTATCCTTTATATATTGGAATAATGCTTGTGAGAAATCATCTACTTTCCCGAATCCCGGCTTCTGAAGTATCAAATCTATTTTCCCGTCCTCGCGAACCTGTTTCACATAAGCCTTCAGTTCCATTCCTGTTTTCAAAGGCTGAAATATTTCGCTGTCATAAAGCAAACCACCAAACTTATTCTCAATAATGGCTTTAAATCCAAGATCCGTTTTTTGCCAGATAAGAATATTAACTTCTTCTCCCGGCTGATACGCTGCTTTCTCTTTGGAAAGATAACGATCTACCTTTGCAGAAGCCACAATACGATAACTTTCATCATCGAGATGAGCATGGATAATGTATTTATTGCCTACCTGCATTTTCATCTTCTGTTCACTGAAAGGCACAAACAAGTCTTTCATCAATCCCCAGTTGAGGAATGCGCCAAACTGATTAATCCATGCCACTTCCAGACAAGCAAACTCCCCCACCTGCACCAGTGGAGTCAATGTAGTAGCAATCAGCCTTTCTTCATTATCGAGATAGAGAAATACATTCAATACATCTCCTATTTGACAATTTTCGGGTACATAACGAGTAGGCAGCAAAATTTCACCTTCCTCACCTCCGTCAAGATACATTCCGAAATCGACCTCTTTTACAACCTCAAGCTGGTTGAATTTTCCTAATTCAATGCGCATAATATTTAGTAGTTAGAATTTAGTAGTAAGTAGTCAAGTAGTTGAAATGATTTAGTAACCAAAGTAGCTAACAGCACAATCTACCACTTGCTACTTAACCACTCACTACCAAATCCCTACTACAATTTTCTGCAAAGATAGTTCATTTAGCCGACATCTTTCCCACCGGTATAACTTTTCCAAGGCAACCGCGCTAAATTTATGCTCATTATTGTACGAATATGAATAAATTTACGATTAGACGATTGACGATGTACGATTGGGCTTACTCTGTCTCTAATAGGGCTGAAACAGGCTTTTAAAAAAAGCAACTTCAATCGTACATCGTCAATCGTCTAATCGTAAATTTATTCATTCCTGTACGATATTGAGCAAAATTGGTACGGTTGTCCTATAACTTTTCATTATCAGCCAGAACTTTTTTCAATGAACATTCTGGCGATTAAGTCGTTATATTTGTAGCGTCAACATAAAAACCGCCTATTCATTTATAAAAAATATAAGATTATGGAATTCTTAACCAACGAGAAATTAACGATTGTAGGAGCTGCCGGAATGATTGGCTCAAATATGGCCCAAACTGCCATGATGATGAAACTTACCCCTAACATCTGCCTGTATGACCCATATGCACCCGCACTGGAAGGTGTGGCCGAAGAGTTATATCACTGTGGATTTGAAAATGTCAACCTCACCTATACTTCTGACATCAAAGAGGCACTGACGGGAGCAGCTTATATCGTTTCATCCGGTGGTGCTGCCCGTAAAGCAGGTATGACACGTGAAGATCTTTTAAAGGGAAATGCAGAGATTGCTGCCCAATTTGGTAAAGACATCCGCCAATACTGCCCTAACGTGAAACATGTGGTAGTAGTGTTCAACCCGGCAGATATTACAGGATTGATCACGTTGCTTTATTCCGGTCTGAAACCCTCACAGGTATCTACACTTGCAGCATTGGATAGCACCCGTCTGCAAAACGAATTGGTAAAGTTCTTCAAAATACCTGCTTCCAAAATACAGAACTGCCGTACATACGGCGGGCATGGCGAACAAATGGCAGTATTTGCATCCACCACTACCGTAGATGGTGATACATTGACCAACTGGATTGGTACTACCCACCTGCCTCAAACAGAATGGGAAGCTATCAAGCAACGCGTTATCCAGGGTGGTAAGCACATCATCGACCTGCGCGGACGTTCTTCTTTCCAAAGTCCGGCCTATCTTTCTATTGAAATGATCGCCGCAGCTATGGGAGGACAACCTTTCCGTTGGCCAGCCGGAACGTATGTATCCGACGGAAAATTCAACCATATCATGATGGCAATGGAAACGTCTATCACGAAAAATGGCGTCAGCTATAAAGAAGTACAGGGTACCCCTACCGAACAGCAAGAACTGGAAAATAGTTATAAACACCTGTGTAAACTGCGTGATGAGGTCATTGAAATGGGAATTATCCCGGCAATAAAAGATTGGCACAGCCTGAACCCTAATATCAAGTAGGCTTATTTTCTCAAAAAGGATTGAATGTCTCTTTTTTACAATCAGAAGAAAAAGCAAAGAAGTATTTTTGCACGTTCTGCATTTATAAAATATCTTTGCTCACAGTATGGAAACATTCAGCCTCATTAAGCCTTGTACCGCACTAACTCCGTTTATCAAGTATTACTGGATATTACGGATTGATATCTCCGCACCCGTCACGGAACGAACCATTCCTGTCGGGTGCGTTCATTTAACTTTCCATCGGGGTAAACAACTGTTTTCGCCTACCACCCGGCAACTACAGCCACAGGCTTTCATCTGCGGACAATCTAATACTTACGTCGATGTGGCCTCTACCGGAAATATTGATATGATCACTGTTGTTTTTCAGCCTTATGCACCGAAACTCTTTTTCCGGTTACCTGTCAGAGAAACATATGGGATGAATGTTTCAATAGAAGATATCGGAGACATCGCATTGGCAGACCTGGCTAAACGAGTCGCAGAGACACCGGATGATACACAATGTATAGAACTAATAGAGCACTTTCTGCTCCAACGCTTCTATTCTTCCGCTGAATATAACATAAAGAGAATTGAGGCTGCCATACAAGAAATAAACCAGTGTCCCCAACCTGCCATTCACAGGCTGGCCCAAACAGCCTGTCTCAGCGACAAGCAGTTTAACAGGGTCTTTCATGAATATGTAGGCACTACACCCAAAGAGTTTATCCGTATTGTCCGTTTACAGCGGGCTTTGTACACATTGCAAACACAGCCGGACATCAATTTTGCCCAACTGGCCTATGAATGCGGATATTACGACCAATCCCATCTTATTAAAGAATTTAAAGTTTTTTCCGGCTACACGCCGGGAGAGTATCTGGCACTTTGTGCACCTTACTCCGATTACTTCTCTACACTCTAAAAGATAGAATGTCCTTTTTTTCCTATCATACGCCGACTGCCGTTCCTACTTTTGCAGTGTCTTTGCAAAGCAAATTAATTAATCATACGAATCAGTATTTGATTCCTTAGTTAAAAATTAGAGTAATTAATGCGATGGC
>OBVF01000024.1_pt1 | contig 159708 bp, 119 predicted proteins | sample 1476041 | NCBI WGS metagenome assembly OBVF01 (sample SAMEA2579983, study PRJEB22360) | human gut metagenome
AATAACAATAAGAAAAGTACATATGCAATAGTAATTTATTTAATGCGTCGGCCCTGGTCTTGTGATATCTATTATTAAAACATCCGGATGTTCTAAATAAAAACATGCAGATGTTTTATATAAGAACATCCGGGTGTTTTGGTAGAAAACATGGGGATGTTTTTAGTCTTAAATTATGTAGCAAAGATATGCTAAAGTCAGTAGATATGCAAATAAAGAATAGCTGCTTTAGGAGGTCTAAAGTATATTGTTTTATATAGCTCTCATAATGAATGAATTTATAGAGAAGAAGGGTGTTTAAAAGGAATGAACTCTTTATTTTTGATTTATATAATAAAGGGTGGTTGAATTGAGTATCTATATGTGATATTATAAGGGAGGATGATAGGTTACAGTAATGTTTTGTGTTATTTTTTTTAGTAATGGTTATCGTTTTGTATATAGATATTTTATTGATAATATTTGAGAGAATACTGATAGTAGTATTGTTAAGAATTGCTTATTTTTACAATTGATAATTATGAATATGATGTTTATGAAAAGTTTTTATTTATTTTTTTGTATTATCTTGTTAGAAAGAAAAATAGGACTACGAATAGACAGAAGCTGAGGACCTTGTTTGGATTGTTGTTTTTTTTGTAGTGAAATTGTTTATGAATAAAGTAATTTGGATGTATCAAAACATTATTGGATGTATCAAAACATTATAAGTAGAAGTTGTATATTCATTGTGATATTATTGAGCAGTTGCCAGGTAAATATAAATCCTAATAAAATAGATGAAGAGTTATTAGATCATTTAAAACATTTGGCTGACACTGATTCATTATCTCGATTTACACAGATTGTAGGACTTACGTATTCTGATTTTTATTCTTATGTAATAATTGGAGATGGATCTTTTATCCCTGAATCAATTGAAGATCGAGAACCAACTGATATTATAGAATATAATGGTAAATATTTTTTTTGTTTTATTTGCAGGGTAAACCAAAATTGCCAGGTAAAATAGTAGATAAAATATGGCCATATTTAGAAGGGGCTCAATATAGTAATTTTACATGGTATTTTTTTAAATGTAAGTCGTGTGATAAAAGTATGTTTACCCGAAAAAGAGAACTAGAGAGTTATTACGATATAGAAGCTATACGTAATTTTCGTTGTTTAGAGGACGTGAAAGTAGATCCTTTAGTGGATATGACTATCTCGTATGTTCGGATTTGTGGTAAGGATAACTCAGTATCTCTTTTTTCTGATTTGTTGGAAATATATTTGTATATTGAGATTTACAATAAATCTGATTCTTCTTTCTATTTAGATTTATCTTCAAATATTGAGAGTCGTTTTTTACTTAAGAATGGTAATCAGCCGTTTGAATTTTCTGTTTCAGAGATTGATCTTCTGGATGTTTTCCCTGGGATTTATAATGTTCCTCCCTTTTCTCCGGAACAGGAGGGTAAAACAGGAGCTCCTATAAATTTAATTTTGAAATGTAATCCTTTAAGATTTGATAGCGTCTCTTATTGTGAATATCCCCTGAAGATATATTCATTGTTGCGTGATTCATTGTATTATATACCTCCTCTGGATAATATTAATTTAGATACAAAAGTTTTAAATCGAAAGATTCATATAAATCTCCCTGAAACTATGCCATGTCTTTATAAAATTGGAGAGAAGGAGTATGTGTTTCTTCGTGATAGTTTACTGATGTAGTTTAAATGTAGCAGAAAGAATATAAATAATTGGAGGTTACAGATATAGCCCTTTCTGTATCTGATGCTATGGATATTTTATAATTTTGTGGGAGCAGAATTTACGATTTAATACCTATATATGAACTTTTACCATGAAACAGAATTTATTTCTTTTCGTATCATTAATGCTTATTGCATTTGTTATTGTGTCATGTAAAATTGGTTTTGATACTCAGGTATATAGGTTTATACCTTCTATTGATTCAGATATTTATAGTGAAAATGAAATCAGGAAAAAAATCGTGGAGAGTGATGTGAAATCTATTATTTTAAGAAATGATTCAATTTTGGAATATTGGAAACGTTATGGAGGGATAGGTCGTTCAATGATAATTAAGTATGCATTAATTGATAATGAACTTATTGTTTATCCTACAGATGTTGAAGGATATAATGTTCCTGACATATCTGGTATGCATTTTTTGTATAGTCGGGATAGTTTGATTAATATAAAAACAAATGAGAAATTTTATAATCAAAAATATCTTGATAAAAAGAAAATTGTAAAACATAGATTATAATCTGTGCTGTAATATTATTAGAAGCAATACAGGCAGATACTCTTTGAGTTCTTCTCTGAGTAATTCCATTGTTTTCTGTTTATATCGATTGATCGATTTTACACTAAGATTCATATCTTGTGCAATTTCGGCATGCGTTTTACCTTCAAAGAAGCTTTTGATAAATACAATGCGGTAGTTTTCGGGAAGGCGTTGCAGTGTTTTGTATAGCATATCATAAAGTTCGTTCAAAGTATATACACTGTCTGTCTCTGTGGCATAGATGGGAGACTGCTTTTGACAGAACTCATTGTAGTTCCATTCATATTCCATGTGTTTCAGGTGGTTGAGGCAACTGTTGCGCACGCATATTTTCAGATATGCGGTTGCTGTCTCTTTTTTTAATTCGATTGAATCCCGTTTATCCCAGAGAGAAACAAATACGTCGGAAACGAGGTCTTCACAGACTGTCATATCATTTATGAATCTCTTCGCATACAGACAGAAAGGAGCATAGTATTCTTCATACAGCTTTCTGAATTCTTTCTCGTTATTACTTTCGCGAAGGCGTATTCTCATTGCATCTGCTGTTAGGGTATTTATTATTGTATCATAGCCAAAGTCGTCACAAAAATAGTAAATAGTGCTTTGAAAAGGTACTGATTAGGACTGTTTTTTCAAAAATAGAAGAGGAGTTGTCCTTTGGAGGTGGTTTTAATTGTAATATAGATAAGGTGAGTATACATTGAAAAGCCGTGGGATATATATTTATGATTTTATGATTCTTAGAGAAAATTAGTTTTATGTTTTTATTAATTATTCGACAAGAATAGAGTAAATTGGCATCCCAAATAGTAGATAGTTTAAGCGGACCAACGATTTACCCGATTATAATTTATCCGGTAATAGTTGAAAAACGAAAAAGATAACTTAAAAACAAATGGAATATAAAGATTCAGATTTATTTTTTCGCTATTGTAAAGGCTTATGCACTGAAGCCGAGCAAAAGAAGGTGGAGATCCTGTTGAATGAGTCGGAGGAGCACCGAAGACTATTTCAGGACCTTCGGATGGCATTGGCTTTGGGAGATGACATCAGAGAGATGGAAACGATTGATGTACAAACTGCTTTTGGGAAAACTCAAAATCAGATAAGAAGAAAGAAGAATAAAAGATTGCAGCACCAATTGATCCGGTGTGCTGCATTTCTGGCTTTGCCCTTATTTCTCTCCTCTGTGATATTAGGGTATTTGTATTTTAATGAATCGTCGGATGAAAAAATACAATATGCGAGTATAACAGCTTCTACAGGTTCTGTGGTGCGTTATGAATTGCCTGATAATTCGGTCGTTTGGCTAAACTCGGGGAGTACCCTTCGTTATCCGGTTATCTTTAGTAAAAATATACGCGAGGTGGATTTGCAAGGTGAAGCATATTTTGAAGTACAATCTGATAAAGAGCATCCTTTTTATGTTAATACCCCTTCGGGAGTACGTGTATTTGTAACCGGAACCCGTTTTAATGTCAGTTCCTATGAAAATGAAGGTTATGTTGAGGCCGTGCTGGAATCCGGACATGTAAATGTACTTATACCCGGATATGAGGAAGCTGAGTCTTTACAGCCGGGTGAACGTCTGCTTTATGACAAAAAGGCGTCGCAATATGTCAAATCTGAGGTTGATGTATTTGAGAAGATAGCCTGGAAAGACGGTGAATTGATATTTAGGAATACTCCTTTGCCTGATATGTTGAAGAGATTGTCACGTCATTTTAATATTGATATTCAATTTAATAATATATCGGGGAAAGAGTATAAATATAGGGCTACTTTCAGGAACGAAACGCTCTATCAGATTCTCGATTATTTGGGTAAATCGGTTACTATGAAGTGGAGAATGGAAGAGCCGATGCAACAGGCTGACGGAACGTTTACGAGGGAGAGAGTAATAGTAGATTTGTATTGAGATTATTATAGATGCTCATCGCCGGAGGGCGATGAGTTTTTTTATTACTTTGTTTGGTTTAACTTAGATAATTCTTTTATAAATTTTGGTTTTAAATAGATAAAACTATGTATGATTAATGAATTGTGATATCTCTTTATTTGATATATGGTTGTACCTATTCCTTTTGATAAAGAGGAGGCTTATATCGTTTTATTTGTCTTTTTTTCTATAGTAAAAGTTTTATATTCTTGAAATAGATACTTTATTGATAATATTTGAGATAATGCAGATAATTATTTTGTTAAAAATTGTCTATTTTTACAATGGTTAATTTTAAATTTAGCGCTTATGAAAAGCCATTATTTATTTTGTATTATCCTATTAGGATCATTTGTATCCCCTTTATTGGCTCAAGGTGTTCCTTCACAATTCAGTTATCCGGTAAAACCTCCTCCTGCTCCAGAAGCTGCGAGTTTAGCCAAGTGTATTAATTTCCCGGTAGATTATAATACAGGTGTTCCCCGGATAGAAATTCCTCTTTTTGAGCTGAAAGGCCGTGAGAGTAGTTTGCCGCTTGTAATTAGCTATCATGCCGGAGGATTTAAGGCAAAAGAAGAAAGTGCTTATACAGGATTGGGTTGGTCGCTGAGTTCTGATTTTCAGATTGTACGAGAGATTAGAGGGCATGATGATTTTAGGCAATTATCCGGTTATTATTATTATGAGCAAGTCCCATTTGGGAAACTTACAAATTTTGATTTTGCTAATACTTATACCCCCCTATAATCGTTTACGAATGCTTAATAATGAGATTGATACTCAATCTGATAAATATTATTATAGATTAAAGGGTAAGTCGGGTTGTTTTTATCTTCGAAAGTACCAAAATGAAGGAATAACATTAGTTCCGGTACCTTATACGGGAATTAGATTTGAAGTAATTCTTCCTACAGGGACCTCTACTTTAGGATTTCGTGTAACGGATACGGATGGGACCGTTTATTTATTTGGGGGGACCACTACTACTATAGAAAAAAATGATCCGGGAACTCCTGGTATAGACTTAGGTACTTATTACATTGTAGAAATATGAAAATTAATTTTTTGATTTTATTTGTAGCGTTTTTTTTCTTATCCTATTTTGATGCTGTTGCACAAAAAGGATATGTTGATGAGATTAACCAAGTTAATAATGAAGGCCAAAAAGAAGGTTTTTGGAAAGAGAATGTTAATGAGCATTTTCGTACTGAAACATATTATCATAAAGGTAAAAAGAATGGTATATACAAGATGTTTAATACGGTAAGAAATGAACTTGTAAGTATGGGGGAGTATAAAAATGATATAGAAACTGGTATCTGGTATATTTTTGGTGATTACGGACATTTACTAATGATGCAGAGCGATTTTCAAAAAAATACATATCAGATTCCTTTAGAACATCACGCACAAGGGATATGTCCGTATCGTTGTTATAGTATTTCTTTCCATCCGAATGGTAGTAAAAAATCTGAGGGTATTTTACTTTGGGATAAAAGTGCCGATTCTGATTTTGTTTTTGAATACGGTGAATGGAAATATTACGATGAAAGTGGAGAGCTCACGAAAATAAAAGAATTTAAATAAATTCCTGTTTCCATATAGCTTTGATAATGTAATTTTATCTACTAAAGCAATTAGTGTCTATAGATTAAGTGGAAGTATGAATGGCAGAAATGGAGTTAATGAAATAGGAGTAAACAAGAAGGGGGTAATAGATCATCGTTTCTTTAGACCTTATTAAATAATTATAAACGTTATGGAATATGTAATAATTGATGGTTATTTTAGTGGGACTGGGATTAGAGACAAATACAATGGAGGATATATACTTCCTGAGTCATTAAATCTTAGCCCAGCTTTAATAGATAAGCTCAAAAAATGGTTGACAAAATATGGGTCTGAATTTTTTAATCAATATTCAGATTCGGAAAGGATTAAAACACTAGATGAAGAAGGTGAGCAAGTAGCAATTCTAGTGAAAAAAGAGTGTGCGAACACAAAAGTTGAATATTACTCGGATGCTATGATGAATACACTTTATATAAAATAATTTAGTTTACTATATACCTGATTAGATATATATTGTGGTGAAATAGATGTCGCGATGTTTATTGGGCCGTCTCAATTATGCCTCTTTAGCTTTAATATAGGCTTTACTATCTCTGTATGTCCCAATTTTATATACAATGAAGAGTTAGTCTGTCTTTCATTAGGATTTACTCTTTATTATATGGCATTACATCTGGTAACGGTAAATTTGTAGTAGTGTAGTCCCCGATAAAGAGTGAATGGGAGTAGAACATAGTAATCTTCTGTAATGGATATAGTGTCATCAATTCTTGTTACAAATCAAATAAGGGGGGGGAGTACTACTATATCACATAATTACCCAAGTATGAGTGATAAATTCACAAAAATAATATTTAAAAAACGAGATTTGCCAAGATCAACAGGCGATGTAGTTGGATGGTTATGGACTAAAAAATAATAATTTATGGATAAGCTACTTATTTGTTTATTTGCCTTTATTGGCATCACTTTTAACGGATTTTCTCAGACTGTAGATTCCTTGGTTAATATAAAGGGATATTATGTGACAAGATTTCTCAAAGATGAAATAATCTATTCTTATAATCAAAAAATAAAAAGAATCAATAACCAATCATATTCAATTCCAATTGATTATACAAGTATCTCTTTTTTTATTCCTTTAGATATTGATAATGTAGCAATTAATTGTAGTGAAAATATTGCAAAGAGCATGCCCTTTGCAAATAACCTTAATAAAGATTCTATTTACTACTTACCTGTATCAAAACAAGTTGAAAAATACATCAAGGAAGTTTTCAACTTGAATCTAAATTTATCAAAAGGAATTGCTATTTTTTCTGCAACAGGGAGAATTTCTCCATACTATATTGATACAACCAATGATAAATACTTATATAAATGTATATTTGTAGATGGAGAAGCTTTAAGAATTAAATTATTAAACACTGAAGAAAAACGTTTTCCGCTTGATATAGATGTTGATTTTGTTAATAGAAAAGCACGGTTTATAAATTTATTTTTTATCGTCAAGGTTAACTCTTATTCAACAATTATTGATGTAGAGGGTCTGAAAGAGTGGGTTCCGTATTGTGATGAGGAATAGTTCAATAGTATTCATAATATAGGAACTTTATTGATAGAATTTGAGATAATACTGGTATTTATTATGATAAAAATTGTTCAATTTTGCAATAGTTAATTTTAAATGTAGGGCTAATGAAAAAATGTAATTAATTATATTTCAATGAATTATTTTAGATTTTAAAGGGAAAACAAGAATATTAAATGAGGGAAAATATTATCCATATAAACAGTTCATTAAGATTATGTTTTTAAAATTCGCTCAATGAAAAAAAATACTTATTGTTTATTGATTATATTAGTTATGTTGTGTGCTTGTCGAAGTACAGCTTATTATAATATTACGGATAGATATGAAGTAATTTCATCAACAAAGGAAGAGGAATTTGTTCGTTTTCGACCTTATGTGTCTGAAGATTCTATAACAATGAAGTTTAGAGTTTATGAAGTAGATGATGAACTGAATGTATTGCTTGATTCTGTTATAAAGCTCACAAATGAATTTTATATGGAGAAAACGGGAAGGTATGTGGAAAATAATTTTTCTTTTCTTGTACAGAAAATGAGTGGGGATAGTGCATCAATTGTAATTGAAAATGTTCCTGTTGGTAGTCAACAGTTTAATTATGGACGGCATAAAAATATTTTCTTTTATAAGGGAGCTTGTTTCTTCTGTGACGGCTTATATGCGAATCGTCTGTTTAAAAAGACAAGAAAGTACTTTACTTTTCGTTGTGTTGACCCACGGAGATTTTTTGCGAATGATTTGGCCACTCATCCTTACTGCATTTGGCAATATCTTTATGTAAATAAAAGAATTCAATATGTCTATAGTGGTAAATGGTAAAACTGAATTGTGTGATACGAGTAAAGATATTATGAGCAGAAAGAACGTAAATAATATATCTGGAATCCTATTGTTGATATTGATGGCTTGTAATTACAATAATTTATCAATAAAAGAAGACCAAAAAATAGAAATAGAAAATGCATTTATGCTTGTTTCAGAGAAAGATACAACTTTAGTGACAGGATATGGTTATCTCTTTTTTAATTGTAGAGTGGTAAATCATGGTATAGATACTATAGTCTTAGGAAAAATTCCTTTTGATAAAGATCAAATGAACCAAGATCGTAATTCAGTGACTTGTTACCTTATTAATGGAGACTCTCTACCCTTGTTTTCTGAAAATTTATCATTTAGTGCTGAAAATACGACTATTTATCCAAATGATTCTTTAATTTTTACTTTGTCATTAGACTCTTTTGTAGGTACTAATTCCCGTTCAAAGTTTGATAGTATTTCTAATCTCATAACTCATATTGTATGGAATACTAAAACAGATCATTTTAAGTTTAAAAAAGCTGAGTCGTATGCTGTTAAACATATTATTCATAATGAATATGCAGAGGGATGGGGGATTAAAGCAGATATTCCTCAAGAATATTATCGAAAGTATTTGAGGCAGTATTGAGGGATCACTAAAGATTGGATAATTTTGGTTGTAAGAAGAAGCATTGAGATTGTTTAAAAGGTTGATTACATTTAGCTTTATATTATGTGGATAGACTAAATGCTACAGACTATGAAGATAGAAAGCATTTTGATATAGATATCTAAAAATATCTGGTGATTTTTATAGCTTTACAACTTATGTTTTTGTTGAACAGAACCTTTGAAATGTAGTTTGAATCCTGTTGATGTTGTGGGAGTTTGGATATCTCCGAATGAAAGTGAAATCATTTAATAATTATTAAAACACCAAATTTTATGGAAGTACATCAGGAATCTTTTTATATATGGATAACTAAAATTCCTGTTAAAAATAAATGATTTAAAATGATTTATGAAGAAGCCATTATTTATATTTTTATTAATTTGTGTAGGATGTCTTTTCTTGTATCTTTATATTGATGAGAAAACGTTTACTCCTTTAAAAGAAAAAGAGTTCAAAATGATTTTTTTTAATTATAGAGATGAAGCTGTAAAAGTTTGTGGTGTTGATTTTCTTGGGTTGAATTTTAAAGGAGAGCTTTTTGATTTTTATTTATACAAAATGAAAAATAGTTCTATTAATATGGATTATCCCCAGATAAAGAGTGAATGGGAGGGGCGAAAGTTGGATAGTACTGTCTCGGTTTCTAAATGGAGAAACTGTCCTATTGATTCTGTAACTACAAAACTTTATATGTTTTTGTTGACAATGAATGATTTCAATGGACAAGCATGTTCCTCTTCTTTTTATAAAGAATTAGATAATCCGCGAAATTATTATAGCTACATCTACATTAATGAGTTGGAAAATTATTTTTTATTATATTGCGTAGATAAAGGACATTTTTATTATATCAGGCATAAAGGGTTTTGAATAAATCGGTAATTGTAAATCTAAGCTTTTATTTGTTTGTATTAATTTCATCTCTTTACGTACTATATAAAAATGAGATATAAAGAACTACTCCAAAAAGGTATAACGGGCAATGATAAATATGACAAGTTACTAAGAACTTTGAGATTAAGAAAATATTTTTGAATTTGGTGATATGCTTACTTTCGAGTAGGAATATATTTTTTCATAAAGTTACAGTTAAAGTCGTTTGTATAGGGAGTAGAGCATATGGAATATTCATTGCTAACCGTGAATGGGATTACCTGGAGAATATATTACAAAATTTTCAACTTGATTTTGTATGTTTTTTGTAGCTGATGTGATAACTATAAGCTCCCCTTTTATTTAATATTCCGGGGAGTTTATAGTCATTCTGTTGTATAGGGTCAGTTTATCGTACTGACTGCTGATATCATTCCAAATGTTTGATTGTCGTTTAGGCTCCAGATCACTTCTCCTTTTTGGTTTATTTCGAAAAGTTGCGGGCTGTTTGCTGCATTGGCGTCATGGCTGTGCCCTTGCCAGTTGCATATATAAAGGTTACCATCAGAACTTTTACAAAGACCGGCTGTGAAGAAAAGCCGGACTCCTTTGATATCATTCTCATTATAACGCCGGATGATTTGGCCATCATTCGGATTGACTTCGATTAAGGTATGCCCGTCACCGCAAGCAATCCAATAGTTACCATCAGTTGACTCTAATGTAGTGAAGGGTGTACCTTCTACTTTGAAGGAGTTGATTAGTTTGCCGGAAGGAGATATTTCACGTACTTCAGAGGTAGATATGAGAGGAATAAGATAGTTGTCACGCTTGTTTTTATTCAGCTGGCGAAACTGAGAGTGGGCACGGTCAATCCCTGTTTCATATTCTGTACGGGAGAGAATTTTACCCTTCGGGCTCACTTCCATAATGACAGCCGGATGTCCTGTCCAGGCTAACAGGTAATTACCGTTGGATAACACGCGGGCAGTTTGCATTTCACAACCTTCAGGTGCTGTAATATTCCAGATCTCCTTATGATCCCGGTTGATTACTTTGGCACCTTTGGCGTAGGAAAATAAAATATTTCCGTCCGGAGTTGCAGCTACAGAGTTACATTCCCAACCTTTCTGTAAAGGATGTTCCCACTCTATTTGTTTTGAATCTTTGTCTATAATGACGATCTTATTCCATCCCGAACCACCTAATAATAATTTCTCAGTTTTGTTTTTTCCGGAGATATTAAGGAAGAGTGGGAGAGTAAAACATAGAAAAAATAATATTCTCTTCATAATGTATGTGTGTTAATTGAAAATTGGGAACCTGATTTGATCGATTCCCAATTCTCAATTAGTTGATTATTTAGATAAATCCTGGAACATTTCAAAACCTTGTTCCGGAGTCAATCCGTCATGCACTACAGCATGTACAGCCTGGATCATAGCCGCAGGCGATTCACTTTGGAATACATTGCGTCCCATATCTACCCCGGCAGCACCATCGTTGATCGCGTTATAACATAACTCAAGTGCTTCTTTCTCGGGGAGTTTCTTACCACCGGCAATAACTACAGGAACCGGACAAGCTGCTGCCACTTTCTCAAATCCCTCGCAATAGTAGGTCTTTACAATGTTGGCACCGTTCTCTGCACAGATGCGGGATGCTAAGCCAAAATAACGGGCATCGCGTGCCATTTGTTTACCTACGGCTGTTACCCCCATCACGGGAATATTGTAACGACTTGCTTTGTCTACAGCTTTATACAAATTGGCTACGGTTTTTGCTTCGTGTGCTTCGTCACCAATAGCCAACATAACAGCCATGGCTGATACGTTCATACGGATAGCGTCTTCTACATCAATCAGTACATTGTCGTTCAGATCAGTAAGGATGGAAGTACCGGCATCAGAGCGCAGACAGATAGGAGTCTTTGTATTAGCGGGGATAACCGACTGTAAAATGCCTCGTGTACACATCAGGCAGTCTGCATATTCCATTAACGGGACTATATTTAAGTCAATACGTTCGAGTCCTGAAGTAGGCCCCATGATAAAACCGTGGTCGCAAGCCAACATAACGGATTTACCTGTTTTGGGGTTAAAGATACGTGATAAACGGTCTTTCATACCCCATGCTGCATTTTCTGCACCTTTCACGTGAAAGTGTTGTTGTTGAGATGCAATGTCTAAACCAAAATTTGCACCTTCTCTTAAATCATCTAAATCTGCCATTTCTTTATATTTGATATTTATTCGAAATACATTTTTACTTTATAGCTTCTGAGAATGAAGCGAACATACAACTCCAGGAAGCAGCGCCGCTATCCATATAGCCTATAGACCGTTCACCATAGTTGCGTGCACGTCCGAAATTAGCTTTAAGTTCAATTGTGGACTGAGCACCCGCTAAAGCTGCTTCGGCTCCTGCATTTATCAATTCTTTGATATCGTCTGAAGGGCAATTCTGAATAGCTTCGACAGCAGGTATCAGGGCATCCATCATTGTTTTATCACCTTTCTGAGCTTTAGTCTGCTTTTGTACGTTAGTAAGTCCGCCGGCGAACATGGCTTTTACAGTAGCCGCATCCAATTGTGTGCCACTTACATGATCACTCATGCCAAGGAAGAAAGCTCCCAGTAAAGTACTGGTTGAACCGCTTACTTGTAACATAACATCGAATCCCATGTCATTCAGCATCGTTTTGAACTCAGTTCCTTTCTCTGCGGTGGCAACAATGGCGCTCATGGCTGTTACGATTGCTTGTCCGTGGTCACCGTCACCAATAACGGCATCCAGCTTGGAAAACTCATCTTCACGTGCTTTGATATTTGCTAAAGCAGTGGTAAGCATTGTTTTGAAATTATCAATAGTCAGTTGTGTCATTTTCTTTTGCTTTTATTTGCCAATAGTTGTCCAGTAAGGTGCGTTAGCACGTTTGTTCTTCAAATAGTCGATATGATCTTCGTCCAGAATACCCATAATCATTTGGAAACCTGCTTGTTCCTGTACAGTCAGTATCTCCTGTATACGGCTTACAACTACTTGCAGACCACGTGCTTCCAGTTCCTTATAAGCTTTGCGGAATATGATATTCAGTTCCATGTGAGTAGTGGCACCTACACCGTTGATGATAAGCATCATTTTATCTCCGGCTTTGGGTTTGAGCTGCTGGCAAAGCAGGTCTACCATTTCGGCAGCTGTAGCATCGGCTGATACAAGTGGCTTTTGACCACCACCACCTTCACCGTGTTGGCCCATTCCTATCTCCATGATACCGGCAGGCAGATCCGTGATTGTTGCGCCATTCTGAGGATGGGTACAAGAACGCATAGCTACAGCAAGTGTGGCTACCTTATTGTTATACCGTTCGCCGATTTCGATAAGCTCGTCTAATGACTTGCCTTCTTCTGCTGCTGCTCCTAATATTTTATACAAAGGAACACAACCGGCCAGCCCACGACGATCTTCTGTATTAGCATCAATTCCGGCACTGATGTCATCATGTGTCAATATCTGTTTTACTTTGATACCTGCACGTTCTGCCAACTGGCAAGCCATGTTTGCACTCATTATATCACCGGAGTGATTCAATACGACCAGTAATATACCTGCTTCACGTTTCATCAGCTGCAATGCCTGGAATACACGTTGTGCACCGGGAGCTGCAAAAATATCTCCTACTACAGAACAATCCAGCATACCTTCGCCAACGAAACCACTCAATGCAGGTTCATGACCGGAGCCACCTAAGGTGACAATAGCTACTTTACTTTCGTCCTTTGCATGGGTACGTACTACAATATTTTCACCTCCCAGTTTTACTTGATCGGCATAAGCCATTACATAGCCTTCCAACAATTCGGGAGTAATTTGTTCGGGGTTGTTGATAAATTTAGTTTTGATGTCTGACATGATGTTTTCCTCCTTATTTTGAGATTAGTTTTTATTTAATTTCCATTAGTTCGATAGAAATACCCTCTTCTTCTATGAAAGCAATAGTGAGGTGTTCATCGCATACGGCAGGCCCAAAAATAACCTTCTTACCTTTTAGCTCTTCTTCCAGAGAGGGTACTGTGTAGGCAATGTGACCTTGCTTTTGTACCAATTCGGGCATACAACTGCCTTCTTCGAATTTAAGAAACTCGATTCTGTTAGGACTTTTGCTATAGTCTGTCAGCCATACGCTGAGCCCTTCATTAAAGAAGGCGCCTTCTTTGTGTTCGGTAGTGACGATACCTACGTGGTTGAATGTTCTCATAATTTATTCGTTTTAAGTGTTTATAATAACTATTGGTTTATGACTTGTTCGGATTTAACTCAGGATTCTTTTTCCAACTCCTGTAAGAGAAAAATGCTAATACAATAATAACAATTGAGGCAAAGTACAGGTAGATCAGTATATTGTTTACATTGTCGTTCTGTCCATATGAGTGCATTCCGCTAAGGAAATAGTTGACTCCGAAGAAGGTCATTAATACGGATGAAAATGCGATGACTGAAGCGACATTGAATAACCAAAGGGTATTACAACGTTTTATCAGGTGCAGGTGGGTGACAATGGCATAAACAACCATAGTAATCAGTGCCCAGGTTTCTTTAGGATCCCATCCCCAGTAGCGTCCCCAGGATTCATTTGCCCAGACGGCACCCAGGAAAGTACCGATCGTCATCAAAGCCAGCGCTACTAATAATGACATTTCATTGATGATACTTAACTCTTTGATACGAATAATCAGCTGACTCGTTCGTTTCTTGCCGGCGAAGATCATCAAAACCATATTGGTTAATCCCATCAGGCAGCTGACGCCGAAGAAACCATAGGCAGCTACAATAATGGCAACATGGAACATTAGCCAGGGAGATTTAAGTACCGGAACTAAGGGACTTATTTCCGGATCCATCCAGTTCAGACCGGATACAAAAAGAATGATACCACCAAACAAGGTAGCCAGTGCTAAAGTAATTGTATTGCGGCGTACAAACAGCAGACCGGCAAGGACAGTAGCCCAGGCTACATATACCATTGTTTCGTATGAATTGCTCCAAGGGGCATATCCGCCAATATACCACCGCATTCCCATACCGTACATGTGATAATGGAACACGATAAGCACCAGAATCCCCAATATCCAGACCATAGACTTTATCCAGCGTTTCTGCTGAAACTGTACGATGAATGTAAAGATGAGCAGCAGACCACCCAAAATAAGATAACCGATTTTACAATAGCGAAATACATCCATCTTATTATATTTCAGTTCAGACTGTATCTTTTTAGGGCTGATGTCGAGTGTTTTGTTTTTGGCTTGCTGGTAAGTACTGATCATGCCGGCAACTTCGTTGGCCTTTGTCCAGTCGTTACTTTTCAGACCTTCCTGTACCTCTTCCAGATACCAGTCCATAATACGGGCTACGAACATGGAGTCCTTTCCTGTAAAAGCCGAAAGGTCATCTCCGGGAGCATACCACTTATGGTTGGGATCATCTTCTTTTGGAAAGAGGTTCAGCATCTGACGGTTGATAAGCTGGTGGAAGATGTTGATCTGTTCATCCAGTTTCATCAAATCTTTGTCGAATCGGGTACGTTGGTTAGGCATTTTGTTATATGCTTCTTCCAGCTTCTCCTGTAACTTGTAGTAGCCGTTATTGTCAAACACTTCCGCGTATGCACATTGTTTGGCAGGCAGATTATAATAACTTGCTAACTCTGGATTGGATACGGCAATAAACGGTATGCGCATCCATACATCCGGCATCACCAGTAAACTGATAAGGAATTGGTCTGAGTTTAAACCTCCGATTTTATCCGATTTATGTAGCTTTCGGAGTATTTGGGAAGAAAAAGTGTTGATTGGCATGGTACGCCCACTATTTGACTGGATTGGTAAAGAACCAAAAACTTCGGCATGTGCAGGAGAAATTTTATGTTTCTGTACGATATCCATCATTGGGGAGTTATTCTCGTTTGCTCTGATTTCAGAAGGAAAGGCTAAGAAGAGCAGGCAGGCTATTATCTTAGTTGCGGTATGTAATTCTTTTAACCGACGGCTCAATGACATGAATCGGGTATTCTTGCCAATAAAGCATAGAACCAGTCCGATGACAAGCAAAAGATACCCTGTGTAAGTGATGTTGCGTCCTGCAACATCACGGTTGACAGAGAGAATCGTACCTTGTTCGTCCGGATCATAAGATGCCTGAAAGAACCGGTAACCCTTTACATCTAACACATTGTTCATAAATATTCGTTCGGGACGTGTTTCACCGTCCACATGTACTACAACTTCACTTTCATAGGAAGAGGGACTGGAAGAACCCGGATAGCGGGTCAACGTAAATTTCTTTAGTTCCACAGAGAAGGGTAAGGTGTGGATACTTGTGTTATTATCGGCAGAGCGAACGGTGATTTGATTGCTCGTTTCTCCTTCGCGAAGATGAAGGATGCCTTCTTCACTGAAAAGGAAAGAGGTAAAAGCACCCAGGAAAATGATGATAAAAGCAAAATGAGTGACTAACATACCCCATTTCCGGTTTTTAAGATATTGGCGCTTGATAACAATTGCTACAAAATTGATAACCATCAATAATTGAAGCAAAAAGAACAGAGGCGAATAGTAGATGATCGTTTTGGCTGTTGCAGTGCCATGGTATTTTTCAATGAAAGTAGCGGCAGCGAGTGCAACAGCGTAGATCAGCAACAACACAATGGTTGTTACATAAGAAGAGAGGGGCTTGTGGAAATTTACTTTCATAGGAAAATCACTTTTAGAGTTGACAATTGATAACAGTTGGCAGCTGATAGTTGACAATTGACAATGAAGAGTTGACGGTAGACAGTGGGCAGTTGCCCTGCTCACTGTCAATTGTCAATTGTCCACTGTCAACTGTTTAATTAGTCTTCAATAATTACACGGAATCCTACATTGAATACTCGCTGATGCGGGTAGTAGGCTTTACGGGCATAAGAAGTTGAGACTTTAGGACGTTCAATATAAGAACCACCACGTACAACTTTGAACTCCGAAGGATTCTTTACCTTTTCGGTGTAAGGATAAGGTATGTAATCCGAACGGGTCCACTCGGCTATATTTCCGTGCATGCTATATAATCCAAATGGATTGGCCTGGTAATTTTTAGAATTAACCTGGTTCATTGCTCCATCGTTTACACTTTCCTCTTTAGGCAGATAAGAGTAATATTTGTACCAGTATGAATTCTTAGACATTGGTTGTGGATTAACGCCACTTACAGCCATTTTATTGCAACTTTCGTCTGCAAAGTTCTCCAATTTACCAAAATCCGTATTGCTGTTACCATACCAGAAATCAGAATCACTTCCTGCACGACAAGCCCATTCCCATTGTGCCTCCGTGGGGAGGGTGATGTTGAGACCGGTCTTTTCGCTCAGTTGTTTACAATACGCCATAGCATCTTCGTAACTAACACGAATAACGGGTTGCTCCGGCTGATTGGCAGGGTAACCGAAATGTACATGGTCTTTCCATAACTGGTCTACATAACGACTGTCGTGGTCGGGGAAAATGACATTGTATTGTTCATTAGTGATTTCTACTTCACCCATCCAGAATGATTTTGCAATTTTTACTTTAGATACCGGACGATTGTCGGCAGATCCGTTCCAGCTACCCATAGCAAACTCTCCGGCAGGAATACGAACGAAGGTAAGTTTGACTCCGGGAGCCAATATAACCTCTTTGCGTGTTTCCTTTTCGTTTGCTAGCATCGCTTTGATTGCGTTGGCATCGAAAGGCCAGTTTTTCACTTTTACATTTTTTTCTTTTACAGGAGCGGCAGCTTCCGGAAGAACCGGAGTAACTTCTCCTTTACCTTTCAGATAGGTTGCATAGTCAGCGATCTCTTTTTTCCAGTCTACTCCCATGCCATTACCATATTTATTGGTAAGTTCCGTACGGCGTTCGATCTGGTCAAAACCCTGATATGGGAAGTCTTTGATCTTATTAGCATTGAAGTAGCCCTTATCCGGGGCATTGTAATCAATCCATGTATACAATGTTCTCCATTCTTTGTCAGTCAGCTTCACATTTGCATGTCCCTTTTTAAGGATACGGATTAACTCACTGGTATTGGCATGATATTCGTAGGGTTGCAGAACAGCCATATCAGCTTCCGGACCTTGACGATGAACATATGGATGCAGATTCAGATAAGAAGGACCATATCCACGTTCGTCTTTTGCACCGGCACGGAGGTCGAATGCTTTTTCGCCGTTATGACAGGCAATACAAGCACGGTCGAGAATTGGCTGTACTTCAAGATCGAATGTAAATGAACGGACACCACCTTCCGGTGCTTTTATAGAGTGTGGTGCACGTTGGGATGCAATTACACGCTTAGGCACAGGAATCTGATTCTGATCTTCGTGACATCCTATACAGGAAACAACTTCACCCGGTTGTCCGGTCAACCAACTACGCATCAGCTGTATAGCAGCTCCGTCTTTATCAATCGGCTGGATGGAGATTGGAGTATTGGCTGGTATTTTGAAGATAACAGAACCGTCTTCTTCCACAGGAACTGTTCCGAGTTGACGTTTAATGTCCCATCCGCTCTGGATACCATGCCAGTTATGATCTGAAACAGTTTTCAGATATGCATACTCATACGCATGCAGGCGAAGCTCTTTTACAGTACCACGAGGTACATTACGCAATCCTTCACCTTCATATATATCCTGGATAAATACAGTTGCTTCTTTTTCATTCAGTTTTACTCTGTCAGGTATGGCCGGAGGAGTAGTTGTCTTACGCACAACAATCGGACTAATGTATCCTTCACCTTCCTGTTTCATCAGACAAGTTACGTTATCAAATACGTCCACCAGATAAATACCCCATAAATCTTGTGGGTTCAGCTTAGCAGCTACCAGATAATATTTGTCATCCAAAGGAGTCGGTTTGATAAATTGTGGCCATACGCCGTTTACTAATTCATCTTTTACCAATTCTACTATCGGACGGTTCCGATATGGAATTTCCTGAAGCATACCGGCAGCACCTTTGCGGGCTTTAGTTGGATCAAACAATATTAAACGGCCGGAACGGGCAACACCGTGATGACCGGAAATAATACCTACAAAAGCAGATGCATGATTAGGCAGAGGTTGAATGTCAAATGTACTGTTTGGGAAAGCACAACCACTTCCGAACAGGGCCTTTTGTTCTGTTCCGTCCGGGTTCATATGCATTACAAAGCGGGAATAGTAGTGCATCAGGTCGGTATATTCCCAACGGGTATACATGACACGACCATTATGCATAATAACCGGATTCCAATTGGCATCCTGGTCAAATGTAAGGCGACGCATGTTTTTGGTTTTGGGATCATAAAGCACCATATTACCCACTGGGTCGGAACCGCTGACACAAGGTACACCTTGGTAACCAATATTAGAAGTTGCTATCATACGCCCGTCGGGTAGATATGTACCGTCGTAGAATTCCAGATCCGGTTCTTCATTTTCTATTAGCATTCTGTGACCGGTACCGTCCAATTTAACCTCATATATATTCCAACGATTGTCGGGCATGGTTGCAGTAAACATAACCCGGTCGCCATCCCAATGCATTTTAAGGTCTGCGATAGAAGATGAGTTTTGTGGTTTGTATATTTGACGCATCTGAATGTTGTCACCACGCAGATTGGACAATTCTACAATTTCGGCATTAAATCCACTACGACGTGCGGATTCCTGATTACTCCAGTTGTTAGATTGTGTTCCTAAGTCCGGAGCCATAGCTGTATGTGCTTTTGAACCCAGTTTGAAACGAGTAGCAACAATTTTGTCGCCATTGAGTAAAGGGTTACCAAGCAGAATGGCTTGCTTGTTTTTCAATGCTTTACGGGCATTAGCCAATGCTTGTGCATCACCTTTGTAAATGCCGTCGAAACCTTTTTGGGAAAGGCTTAGCAGTTCATCGAGCAGAGGCTGGTATTTGGCTATATCATACCCTTGTTGTTGTTTCATATCAGCAAATGCCAGTTTGATTGCATTTATATTCAGCCACTCCAATTCATTTTGTACCTCGTATACATTTTGCATCTTTTCAAATACTTCGAGGTATTTGTACATTTGTGTGTTTACGTCTTTTTCGGTTGCTATCTGTTGTATGATGTTCTTGAAGTAAGAAGCATCTTTTAGTTTACCAGCCAAAGCGTCTACGACTTGTTTTTCAACAGAAGCATCGGGGGTAATCAACCAGGTATCCAATCCATCCATTTGGCTGCTTAGCATTCCAATTTGATTCGGATATTTTTCTGCCAGTTGATTGGCGATGTCTTTAGGTAATACATTCAATGCCTGAAAATATACACTACCCGTTCTTGAGTCATCGTCAACACCAACTTCTGCTTCAAAACGTACGTATTTTCCTTTTACCGGATAGACCAATGTGCCGTTCGCATGACAGAATACACCGTGTTCATAAGCTTTTCCGGCAATCCGGATAGGTTTGCCATTTGCGTTGATGTTCATTCTTGGTTTATCCCAGCCGGCTACGCCATATTCAAACGGAGTCTGGTCCAACCATACAGAAGAACCGTCGGCTGCAATCAGGCGGGCATTCCCCCATACTGCATGATCATAACTGCTACCGTCAGGACCACCGGAGGTAACCAATATCAGCTTATCGCAATTCTTCAAGTCCACAACAAAAGGCTCTGCCTTGTCATTGACTTTAATCCATTTGGACATGACTGGCATTCCTGCTTTTTGTAGTTGCGTACGCAATTCGGATTTGGCTTTTACTGAAGCATCAATCCATGTCTCTGCTTTCTTAGGCTTCGGCCCGGCAAATGCCGAGGCGGAAGCTGATAAGAAACAGAGTGTTATTAGCAATATTTTATTCATAAGGTTGATTCTAAGGTATTATGTTTTTCTACTATTATAATGCAGCCTTAGGATTTGAAAAACGAAGACCGGCATTGTCATGGTAAGTAGCCCATTCTGAGACAATAGCACCTTCGGGACCAGCCATCAGGAAATGGAAGGTTGTTAAAGCTTTCAACGGAAGTACTTCGCCTACCTTTTGTACAACGAAATTCTTACTCTTGATAGGACCATGAGTAGCTGGGATTGCAGGGGCATTCGGAGTTTCATCTCCTACTTCAGAGAAGTTATAGGCCCATCCTTTTTCAACCATCCAGGATTCGTGTTTAGCAGGATATGTAGTAGCTACATGAGCATGCTCCGGAATCATTTGTCCGGGCAACAGATAGATAGCATGTGCGAAGTATCTTTGTTCTGCGTTGTTAACCCAGAAAATACCACCCATACCTACATTTTCAAAATCTCCTAATCCGAAGTCCGTAACCCACATGTCTTTAGCCATTAATTCGGTGAAAGGAACATCATAGAATGCGAACATGTCTTTCATTGCTTCCATAGCAACTTCTTGCTGGAATTTGCCGTCTTTGTAAAAATCGGCATTTGTGTACTTCTTAGAATAAGTCATTTCTTTTTTATTTTTACAGTTGTTTTGATTACATTCATTTTTACATTGTTCGGAACATTGTCCGTTGTTGCCACAAGCTGATTCTGATGTAGAGGTTTTGCCTGTACATGCTACCATAGAGAGTAAAACAACTCCTAAGGTTACTGAATTTCTAAGTTTTTTCTTCATTTTCATTTATTTATTTGGTTAGTAATTTTTCCTATTTTATTTATTGTGATGAGGGAGTGGCTTATTTTATGGCAATGCCTTCAATCTCAATTAATAATTCATCTCTGCATACATCTGCACACATATAAGAAATAGGTATGTTCAGTTGATAGTCATTCAGTAGCTTATATGCTTCTTGGTAATGTGACTTGTCTTTCAGGTATACACGCAATAATTTTAAATGTGCGTCTCCTGTTAGTTGGGCTATGTTTTCCATAGTGATGTGAAGTTGTCTTTCGAGACCTACTCCGGTCAGGCTTTCTTCTCCCCGGATTGCAGCTGTGCCGGATATATAAATGAGTTGTCTGTCATCAAACGTCATACTTTTGGCACGTTCAAACTTTGGTGTTGATTTTTGCTGGTGAGCCATTTCCAGTACTTGCGGGGAATAGGCATGAGCTGCTACCTGTAACTTATTATCAATAGGAGTGGCAAAACATTCCGGACGGGTAAATACAGCAGCATCAATATCTACCAGGATACCTCCTAAATTACTCCCTATACCTGTAGCAGCCGGATAACCCATACTCCAGGTAGTCTGATTGTAGAAGTTGCTACGCACATTATTGAACATCTGGTAATGTTGGTCGGCACCATCAAATCCTGTAATTTGTTCAATGTAGTTCCACTGGCGGATAATGTTTTCAATGGGAAAATTCTCCTTATGTAAAACTTCACTTGCTAACCGGAAAACTTCAACGGATTGTTGTTGGGTATTGAAATTCAACACATCGCTATGGAAACCTCCTGCAAAAAGAAAACGACCATCGGCATTTTCCAATGTAATATAAGGGAAACCTTCATTGGGATGATACATAATTTGATCATTCTCATCTGCCTGATAGCTATGTACTTCCATTGTAAGTCCGCCATCCAAAGCAGGTTGGGATACATAACTTAATACAGGTAACTTCTGGGGATAACGTTGTTGTATTTTGTCACTTAAAATGTTACGACGAGTTACATATTCATTATTATTTGCCGGTGTCCCGAAAAATATTAGTCTGAATATCTGTTCGCTCTGAGGCAACTGTGCCAGCAAGGTATCTGCCATTGTTCCGAAATCAGCAATTTCGGTGGTGTATATGCTATATTTTATTTTATCACAATAATTCATGTTTTCCAACGGTGTCTTATTTTGTTATAAGGAATTTACGTATTCTGTTAGCGCTTTAATTTCTTTTTGAGAAACCTTTTTCTCAATACCGTGTTTGTGTATCTTAAATACATCTTCCATCGTGGCTGCACGTCCGTCAAAAAGATAGGGGGCTGTGCGCCAGACTTCACGTAGGGTAGGGGTGTCCCAACCTTTTTCGAACTCAATATCCTCACCGATACGATGCATTTTCAGGTCTGTATAATACGGGCCACTGTGGCACTCTGTACATTTTAGTTTTTCAAATACCTTTCTTCCTTCTTTGGCCAGGTCGGATAGCTCACCATTAACCAGATAGGGACTTGGAACTGGTTGGAGAGATTTCAGATAAGCATCCACACATACGGCATCTTCTTCGGTAATATCAAAGAACTGTATGAATTTAAAACCGGCACGTACTGCCCATTCCGCTGTTTCGCGAATACCTGATATCATGCTTGGAGGAGTGGGATGGCTGAATAAAAGACTTTTGCAGTTTTTAGAGTTACCTACTCCATCATTCATCAAATCCCAGTTCATCCCATCTGTACGGGCATCTCCGGGATGGCAACCATTACAACTTTGCCAGTTTTGAAAGCAATGAGAAGCGTCATTAAAATAGCGTTCTCCTTTGTTTTCTGCACTTTCTTCCCGGTCCGGATTCAGATTGACTGAGGTTATTTCAGTTGTTTGGATGTCTACAATGTTCAGGATGTCAGCAAAGTATGTAGGGATATAAAGCTTCCCATTCTCCATTATCATTTTACGCGGACCATTTCCTTTCAATGGGATACGTTTGCGCAGGCCGTACAGAAATCTCAGGTCATAATCCAACATAGCTTTATCAGGATAACTTAGGAATTTTTTCAACATAGCTTTATGGTCAATAACGCTGATTTCATGTGTCCCGGAGTGAGTGATGAAGAGTGACTCGTCATTGCAGGCAATGCTCCAGATACCTGCTGCTCCACGTTCTGGTTCGTCGACTACAATTGCGCCGAGGAATTCTTGTTTTTCCACATCTATAATACTGAAAGCACTGGTATTCATCCATCCTTGTTGCAATTGTGATGTGGGAACGGTAAAGCGCCCTAAATTGTGGGATACATATATATATTTACCGTCCGGTGTGATACAAATACCGCGTAAAGCATTGCTACCATTGGCTAGTTTGATGTCTTTTACTTTGGTAAAATCATCCATTCTGATGACGGAAACACAAGCTGCTACGTAATCAAGATCTGCCCGTTGGGATGGCAGATAATTGGTAACGAACAGATATTTACCGTCCTTACTGAACTGTGCTGATTTGGGTTCACGCAATACATTAACCGAACGTACAACCGTACGGTTTATCGGATCAATTTCTGAAATAGTGTTCTGGAATTGATTACATACATATATATGTTTTTTATCTGGGCCGAAAATAGGAGCACATGCACCGGAACCTGTCAGAATAGTAGCCTCTTTTTGTCCTGATTCCAATGATAGGATTTGTAAATGTCCGGTGGCTGCACTGGTGGTGACATATGCTTTATTGGCATCCAGGAGGATACCGGTTGGTGTTTCTTCAACGGGAATAGAACGAAGCAAAGTTTTACCATCCGGTGAAAAGAAACTGATTCGATTTGTTCCCTTTTCTACAATAAGAATTTCACCTTTGGAATTCAAGGTAATGTCTGTAGGGAAAAACGGGGGAGTTCCTCCCAGAACGAAGGAAGCACAGCCGCAAAAGAATACGGTGGCTAATGTTTTTTTTAATATTTGTTTGGGGGTGTTCATAGTATGTATGTTTTATATTTTTAAGACTGATTATATCCTAATTCTTTGGAGATAGTTTGTGCGGCATCTTTTATACATTCAACAGAATTGCGCACTACATCCTTAGATAAACGATCTTTGGGACCGGATATCCAGATGGCTCCGCATGGATAACTTGTGTAATTAAAAATAGGGGCACCTATACAGAGTACTCCGCTTAATTCTTCTTCATTGTCCATGGCATAACCTAACTTTCGCACTTTCTCCAATTCATCCATGTATGCCTCGGGAGTAGTAATAGTGCGTGCATTATAACGTGTGAATTCCATTTGTGACAAGTAATAGTCACGGACATTGCAGGGGAGGTAAGCCATGATAGCTTTTCCCGGTGCAGAACAATGGAGTTCAAAAGGTTTACCGGGTGATAACACAAAACGGAAAGTATGATGTCCTTGGGCTTGTTCTATGAAAATACCTTTTTGATCTCCTAATACTCCGAAGCAGGCAGTTTCTTTTACCAGATCCCGCAAGTTGCGTAAATGTGGCAGGACTACCTCTAACAGATTATGTTCATTTAATGATTTGAATCCGAGCGATAATAATTTGCGGGATAATTTATAATGCTTTGTATCTTCATTATATATAAGGTATCCTAACCGGACTAAAGTATTTAAAATACGGTAGGCAGTTGTTTGCGAAATATCAAGTTCTGATTTGATCGCTTGTAGTGTTCTTCCTAAGGAATAAAGTGATAGGTACTCAAGAACCGCAATCCCTTTTTCAAGGTTTGGAACTTTGTAGTTTTCTTCAGCTTTTTCCATATATTCTTCTACTTTTTCCATATTTGGAACGATGTTTCAAATTTGTTGTCCAAATATAAGGAAACATTCGGATAAGCTTGATAATAAGGGGCTGAAAAAAAGTTAAATATGTTATGGAGTATATTCTGTGGAAATTTATCGAAAGCTTTTTCTTTGAGTTCAGGTATAAAAAAGAAGCAAGGAGGAATTTTTCCTACTTGCTTCTACAGTTAACACAACTAAAAATCTGCACTAAATATTATATGGAAATCGACAATTATAGTGTCGGCTTAGGTTATCTGAAATCTTTTAATTCTTCTTGCAGTTTCTGACGAGTGAAGAAAATACGGCTCTTTACAGTACCGAGCGGGAGGTGTAACTTCTCTGCTATTTCACGGTATTTGAAACCGGAAACATGCATAGAGAACGGAACCTTGTATTCTTTAGGTAATGAATTGACAATACGGTGCATTTCTTTTAAGTCATAAGAGCTTTCTGTACTCTCAAAACCAGATTCCTGCGGGAGACTTAAATGATAAAGGTTGTCTGTCTGATCAACAAATGTCTGGTCACGAACTACTTTACGGTAGTTGTTGATAAAGATATTGCGCATGATGGTATACATCCATCCTTTAAAATTAGTATCTGGCATATATTTATCCTCATTGTCTAATGCTTTTAATGAGGTTTCCTGCAACAAATCATTGGCTTCTTCGCGGTCGGTTGTTAATTTGTATGCGAAACGAAGTAGTTCATCCTGAACTCCTATCAAATCTTTTTTGAAGCTTAAACTTTTCATAAACGTTGCTTTTTAAATTGTGAATATATCGTTGTTTTTTTCGACGTTGCAAGTTTACGGCGTTTTGATGACTAAGACAGGGGTGAATTCGTCTTTCTTTAGCCTGAAAACTATCAATTGATAGTTTTTAGGTGGTATATGATAGTTTTTGGGTGTTCTTTTTTCTCCTCAGAAACCTAAATCCTGCATTTTCTGCCAAATTATTGCAATTAATAGAAAAGAACAATTAATTTTGCACAATCATTTTATCTATAACGAATGACTGACGACTCTTTGTTTTTAATAGATATCGATAAGATTCTTCGGACAAAAGCTCCGAAGCATTATAAGTATATCCCTAAATTTATCGTTTCTTATTTGAAAAAGATTGTCCATCAGGAAGAAATTAATGTTTTTCTACGTGAGTCGAAGGATAAATTAGGAGTAGACTTTCTGGAAGCTTCCCTGGATTTTCTTGATGCTAAAGTAGAAGTAAGAGGAGAAGAGAATTTACCGGAAGATGGTTTATATACATTTGTCTCCAATCATCCGTTGGGAGGACAAGATGGTGTAGCATTGGGTTATGTTCTTGGTAAACACTATAATGGAAAAGTGAAATATTTGGTGAATGATTTGCTGATGAATCTCCGCGGATTGGCTCCTCTTTGTATTCCTATTAATAAGACAGGGAAACAAGCCAAAGATTTTCCGAAGATGGTGGAAGCCGGATTTAAATCAGATGATCAGTTAATCATGTTTCCGGCAGGACTTTGCTCAAGACGCCAGAATGGTGTTATCCGGGATCTGGAGTGGAAGAAGACGTTTATTGTTAAAAGTGTGCAGGCGCAAAGAGATGTAATACCTGTGCATTTTGGCGGACGCAACTCTGATTTCTTTTATAATCTGGCAAATATCTGTAAAACACTGGGGATAAAATTTAATATAGCTATGCTTTATCTGGCAGATGAAATGTTTAAAAACCGGCATAAGACATTTACAGTCACTTTCGGTAAACCAATTCCCTGGCAGACATTTGATAAGTCTAAAACTCCTGCGCAGTGGGCGGAGTATGTTAAGGATATCGTATATAAACTGTGATAAAGAGAAAAAGAACAACTACACTAACGAGGAATATGGAAGAGATTATTGAACCGATAAGCAAAGAACTGCTAAAGGCGGAACTTACGGAGGATAAGCGGTTGCGCATGACGAATAAAAGTAATAATCATATTTATATTACTACTTCACAAGATTCTCCAAATGTAATGAAAGAGATTGGCCGTTTGCGTGAAATTGCTTTTCGTGCAGCAGGAGGAGGTACCGGTTTCTCTATGGATATCGATGAATATGATACAATGGAGAATCCCTATAAACAATTGATTGTATGGAATCCGGAAGCAGAAGAAATTCTGGGTGGGTATCGCTATTTGTTGGGTACGGATGTACGTTTTGATGAGAAAGGTGCTCCGATATTGGCTACTTCCCATATGTTCAACTTCTCAGAACAGTTTGTTAAAGAGTATCTGCCTACAACAATTGAACTGGGACGGTCATTCGTAACGCTTGAATATCAGTCTACCCGTGCCGGAAGCAAAGGTTTGTTTGCTTTGGATAACTTGTGGGATGGATTGGGAGCGTTGACTGTTGTGATGCCAAATGTGAAATACTTTTTTGGTAAAGTAACGATGTATCCCAGTTATCACCGTCAGGGCCGTGATATGATTCTTTACTTCCTGAAAAAACATTTTGGAGATAAGGATGGGTTAATCACTCCGTTGAGTCCGTTGAAAATGGAGACTGAGGAGAAAGATTTGGCTACTATATTCTATGAAAAATCATTCAAAGATGATTACAGGATTCTGAATAGTGAGATCCGGAAGTTAGGCTATAATATTCCTCCACTGGTAAATGCCTATATGAGCTTAAGTCCTACAATGCGTATGTTTGGTACAGCTATTAATTATGAATTTGGGGATGTTGAAGAAACCGGTATTCTGATAGCTGTTGACGAAATTCTCGAAGATAAGCGTATGCGTCATATCCAATCATTTATCGAAAGTCACCCGGAAGACTGTAAGTTAACTTCGGGCGTCAATAAGGTATTTACACCGCAGGAAGACTGTTGCCGTTGATTTTACGATAGAGGTCCAGCGCGAAGACATCGGTCATTCCCGAAATATAATCAAGTACCGCCTGTATTCTTTCATAGAGTACAGGCGCTTTTATATTGTATTGACCCGATACACGATTGATAAGAAGCTGTGAGTAAGCTTTGTTGGGGGAGGTCACGGCATCGATCATGAGTTCCAGCAGGGTACTGATAACCTGAAAACCTGCTAATTCTATATCGAGCACATCCCGGGAACGGTAGATCTTACTAAAAGAGACCTCAGAACAGTGTTTGTAGGCCTGTGCGGGTCGTTTGGATATCTTTTTAATCAGTGGATCGGTGAAGTTGCCGGCAAGAATATCAGCTTCATGTTCCAAAAATATTCTTGTACATTCCTTTATTAATAGTCCTATAACCGAAGAGCGCAGATAGGCAATTTGTTCGTTCGTATCACTGACGATACTGAATGTTCTTTGTATATGTTCCTGTCGTTCTTCAGTGAAATAGGACAGGAGTAGCTCTTTCGTCTCTTCGGTTGTTAGAATTTTCAGTTTATGGGCATCTTCAATGTCCATCATTTGATAACATATGTCATCGGCAGCCTCAACAAGGTAGACTAACGGATGACGGGCATATTTCAGAGGCTGTTCACTAAGCTGAATCAACCCCAATTCAGTAGCAATACGCTGAAATCCTTTTTCTTCGCTAATAAAGAATCCAAACTTGGATTTTTTACCTGCCAGACTTGATGAAAAGGGGTATTTAACGATGGAAGCAAGCGTAGAATAGGTCATGGCAAACCCACCTTTGCGACGTCCTTCAAACTGATGTGTAAGGAGTCGGAAAGCGTTTGCATTTCCTTCAAAATGTGTCAAATCATCCCATTCCACCGGGAGAAGTTGCTCTTTTAGGAACTGCCCTTTACCTTCGGAAAAGAAGGTGGAAATGGCCTTTTCACCGGAATGGCCGAACGGAGGATTACCCAAATCGTGAGCGAGACAAGCTGCAGAAACGATGGAACCGATTTCGGGTAGAAAAGAGTCTTGTAACTCCGGTTGCCGGGAGAGTATTGCCTTTGAAACATCATTACCCAGTGACCGGCCAACACACGAAACCTCCAGACTATGAGTGAGCCGATTGTGCACAAAGATGCTACCCGGTAGTGGAAATACCTGTGTTTTATTCTGCAAACGTCGGAAGGGAGCTGAGAAGATGAGCCGATCATAATCTCTTTGAAATTCTGAACGGTTTTCTTGTCTTTCTTCATGAAACTCTTCCATCCCAAAGCGTTTTGCTGAGATTAATTTCCTCCAATCCATCATGAGTCTTTACGATTTAGCTATTTACAATTTACGATTTGAGAGTACATAGTTCCCCTATTCGCACATTATTTAACTGCAAATGTACGGAAATTCGATACAATTTGTGTATTTTCGCCCGTTAAATAGTAAACAGACAGAATATGAACATACAAGTTATCAATAAATCAAAGCATCCGCTTCCGGCATATGCCACTGAACTTTCTGCCGGACTGGATATTCGTGCTAACCTTTCGGACTCAATGACTCTGGCCCCTATGCAACGTTGTCTGGTTCCTACCGGATTATATATCGCACTCCCTCCGGGGGTTGAGGCACAGGTTCGTCCGCGTAGTGGTCTGGCTTTGAAGAAAGGGATTACTGTTTTAAATTCTCCGGGAACGATTGATGCCGACTACCGGGGAGAGATCTGTGTTATTTTAATTAATCTTTCGACCGAACCATTTGTTATTGAAGATGGAGAACGGATTGCACAGATGGTGATAGCCCGTCACGAACAAGCCGCTTGGCAGGAAGTGGAGGTACTGAATGAGACGGAACGTGGTGCTGGTGGTTTCGGGCATACGGGAAGGGGATAGATTACGAACTACAAATTACGAATTACGGATGAAAATAAAATTATTACTCCTTGGGGTGTTGATACTGATACTTGCTTCTTGCGGTTCTTCACAACGAGTAGGAAAGACGGGTGCTGCTAAATCTGCCCAACAGTTAGTTACCCTTTCGGACGAGCAGCAGCGTAAGTATGATTACTTCTTCCTTGAAGCAACGCGGTTGAAGGGGAAAAAGGAGTATGATGCTGCATTCGACCTGTTGAAACACTGTCTGACCATTAACCCGCAGGCAGCTTCGGCTCTTTATGAGATTTCGCAGTATTATATGTTTTTGAAGCAAGTGCCGCAAGGCCAGGCCGCTTTGGAGGAGGCAGTGGAAAGTGCGCCGGATAATTATTGGTATAGCCAGGCCCTTGCCAGCCTTTATCAACAACAGAATGAGAAGGAGAAAGCGATAGGATTGCTTGAGACAATGGCTACCCGTTTCCCGGGAAAAAGAGAATCGTTGTTTGCTCTGCTTGATTTGTATAATCAGCAAGAAGATTATGGGAAAGTGATTGGGACGTTGGACCGTCTGGAAGAGATAATGGGGAAGAATGAACAACTTACGATGGAGAAATTCCGTATTTATCTGCAGATGAAAGATGACAAAAGCGCTTTTCGGGAGATTGAGAACCTGGTGAAGGAATATCCTATGGATATGCGTTATCAAGTGATCTTGGGAGATGTGTATATGCAGAATGGTAAAAAGCAGGAAGCCTATGATATTTATCAGAAGGTACTTGCTACGGAGCCGGATAATGTGATGGCTCATTTCTCTTTGGCTTCCTATTACGAACAAACCGGGCAACAGGATTTATATAAACAGCAACTGGACTCTTTGCTGATGAACAAAAAGGTACCTGCAGATACGAAATTGAATGTAATGCGCCAGGTGATTGCCCAAAATGAGCAGGCTACAGCAGACAGTACGAAGGTGATTTCACTTTTCGACCGTATCCTGCAGCAAGATCCGGATGATGATCAGATACCGATGCTCTATTCACAATACCTTTGGGCAAAAAACATGAAGGAAGCTTCGGTTCCGGTATTGGAGCGTGTGGTCCAGATTGATCCTGCCAATAAAGCTGCCCGTTTGATGTTGCTTGAAGTAGCTGTGCAGAAGAATGATTTTGAACAGGTCATTAAAATCTGTGAGCCTGGTGTAGAGGCTACCCCCGAAGCACTTGAGTTCTATTTCTATCTCGCTATTGGCTATAGCCAGGCGGAGCGTAATGATGAGGTACTTGCTATTTGTCAGAAAGCTTTGGCAAATGCTACAAATGATAGTAAGAAAGAAGTCTTATCTGATTTCTATTCTATCATGGGCGATGTTTATCATAAAAAAGCGATGATGACGGAGGCATACAGTGCTTACGATTCTGCATTGGTTTACAACCCTTCTAATATTGGTGCCTTGAACAACTATGCCTATTATTTGTCTGTAGAACGTCGGGAACTTGATAAGGCTGAGGAAATGAGTTATAAGACGGTGAAAGCCGATCCCGGCAACGCCACTTATCTCGATACATATGCCTGGATACTTTTTGAGAAAGGGAACTATGCTGAGGCTCGTATCTACATTGATGATGCCATGAAAAGTGATGGAGAGAAAAGTGATGTGATAGTAGAACATTGCGGAGATATCTATTATATGACCGGTGATGTGGATGGCGCATTGAAATATTGGCAAGAGGCCCTTGATATGGGGAGTGAATCGAAAACGCTGAAAGAGAAAATTAAGAAGAAGAAATACATTGCAGAATGAGAAACGTATTCTATTTATTGTTGCTGGTAGTAATGCTTGCAGGCTGTAAAAGCACAAAGAATATAACTTCAAGCGTGCCTGTTGCCGAGCCTTGTTACCTATCATCCAAACTGCAGTTGACTATCCCCTCCGGTTCTGATGGGAGTATAACGACGGGAGGAACAATGAAAATGAAAGGAGGCGAACGTGTGCAGCTTTCCATTCTGATGCCTATTCTTCGTACGGAAATAGCCCGGTTGGAGATAACTCCCGACGAAGTATTACTTATCGATCGGATGAATAAGCGCTACGTCAGGGCTTCCCGGAAAGAGTTGGATGATATTTTGCCAAAAGATGCCCGGTTCTCTAAATTGGAGAAGTTACTTCTGAGCGCTTCGCGTCCGGAAGGGAAAGCCGAGTTAAGTGGTAAGGAATTGGGCATACCTTCATTGGAAAGAGCAAAAGTGAGATTATATGATTTCTCGTCCAAAGAATTTGCAATGACACCTACCGAGATCTCGGACAGATACACCCAGGTACCACTTGAAGAACTATTAAATATGCTGACTAAGTTATGATGAAACGTATCTTTGTAGGATTAACATGTATTCTTTTTCTGGTTATTCCGCTTTCTGCTCAGAGTAGCAGATTGATTAAAGAACTGGAAAGTAAACGCGGCGAATTGCAAAAGCAGATTGCCGATACCGAATCATTGTTGAAGAATACAAAGAAAGATGTAGGAAGCCAGCTTAATAGTCTTGCTTCATTAACGGGGCAGATTGAAGAACGCAAGCGATATATCCTTGCCATAAATAATGACGTGGAGGCTCTTGAACGCGAATTGTCTGTCCTTGAGAGACAGCTTCGTACACTTCAGCGTGACTTACAGGACAAGAAAAAGAAATATGAATCTTCCGTCCAATACCTCTATCGTAATAAATCGATAGAAGAAAAGCTGATGTTTATTTTTTCGGCCAAGAGCTTAGGGCAGACATACCGCCGTCTCCGCTATGTGCGTGAGTATGCTACCTATCAACGGCTTCAGGGTGAAGAGATTCTGAAAAAACAGGAACAGATCAAGAAGAAAAGAGCGGAGCTTCTACAGGTAAAGACTGCCAAAGAAAATCTGCTGAAAGAACGCGAAGACGAGAAGCAGAAACTTGAAGATCAGGAAAAGCAGAAGCGTGAAATGGTGGCCAATCTGCAAAAGAAGCAGAAAGGGCTACAAAGCGAAATAAATAAAAAGAGACGTGAAGCCAATCAACTCAATGCCCGGATTGATAAGTTGATAGCCGAAGAAATAGAACGTGCCCGTAAGCGTGCAGCCGAAGAAGCGCGTCGCGAAGCGGCAGCCCGTAAAAAGTCAGAAGCCAAGGAAGGTAAATCAACATCGGCTTCTCCTGGAACGGAGACAAAGAAAAAAGCGGAACCTCTGGAAGCTTACAGTATGAGTAAAGCGGACCGTGAGTTATCCGGTAACTTTGTCAGTAATCGTGGTAAGCTTCCTATGCCGATTTCGGGCCCTTATATTATTACCAGTCATTATGGACAATATGCAGTTGAGGGGTTACGCAATGTTAAACTTGATAATAAGGGTATTGATATTCAAGGAAAGCCCGGTGCCCAGGCTCGTGCTATTTTTGATGGTAAAGTTGCGGCTGTTTTCCAACTCAATGGGTTGTTCAATGTATTAATTCGCCATGGCAATTATATCTCTGTATATTGTAATCTCTCTTCCGCATCTGTTAAGTCGGGAGATACGGTTAGTACGAAGCAGGCTATCGGGCAGGTATTTTCTGATGCCTCCGACAATGGGCGCACTGTATTGCACTTCCAGTTGCGTAAAGAGAAAGACAAATTAAACCCCGAACCCTGGCTGAACAGGTGATGCTAACTGTTGACAATTCCTCCCTTAGTAATGTAAACCTCCCTTCCCCGGTGAGAAGCATTGTTTTACATGTACATGTAAAGCTGCACGACATGTACATGTCGTACTGTCCCACATGCACATGTCGTACTGCTCCACATGTGCATGTCGTACTGTTAAACATGTACATGTAAAACAACGCTCCCTTACGAGTTTCCCCTTGTTACTCTACGACCTTACCGGGTTATGTCTCCCTTGCTACTCCTTTTAGCGTCTTTCTTCTGGCTTCCTTGTTTCAAGAGGAAGTCGTATCTGTGTTTCCAGTAGTCGGCGAACTCTCTATAAACGCGTTTCGCCGGTTAGTCTCGATAACGAGATAACCGGCGAAATATATAAATTTCTGTTCCTATATAAGGAGCTCTAAGAGGGCTTTCTATTTATAAACTTCAAATTCGTAAATGCGGGTGTCTTTCCCTTCATCGTCTTGTGTCGGATTAGTTACCATTAAGCGGATGTAACGTACTTTGGCAGGTTCTGACAGTTGTCGTGAAACAACATTGCGTTTGTTATTGTTGAGCCTGTCCAGTGTTTTCCACTCTTCATTCAGATTATTCTTTCCTTGCAGGAAACACCCTTTCGTAACATATGTGTGACTCTCTTCACCTGCATTCACAAGTTTCCAGCCACTGATGTCTTGTGCCTCTCCTAAATCAAAATCCACATAGTTCGGAGTCATACCCGTATCACACCATTTGGTATCCTTATTTCCATCAATCATACATTCCGGTTTTTCACGGTTGTTCACATAGCCTGAATAAGATATGATCTTCGCAGCTTTCAGCAAGTTTTCTTTCGGACTTTCCTGTGTAGATAATTTCTTGCCGGCTTCTTCTTTGATGGCTGTAAGGAATAGTTGTGATGCAGTGTTCACAGCAGGTTGTTCTTCTTTGGCCAGTGTGGCGGCAAAAAGCACAATCTTGTCATTCTTTGGCAGGATAAAGCTTACTGCGCCTTTGGGAATATCGATACCGAATTTAAACATATACGTAAACTCGTATGCCTGATCTTCACCCGGAGCGTGACGGTGTGTACCCACATAAGCTATCTCGGCATCTTTTAGATACCCTTTGGTATGATTGGTGTGTCCCCATTGTCCGATGAAACCGGTGTAAGAAGGAACGGTGATTTCCGCTTTGTTTTTCCCGCAGCAGAATGTAGCTGTATAATCATCATCCGTTGCAGCAGCCAGGAAGTATAGATGAGTATATTTATGTCCGTCGGGCAGATAGATCGTATCTCCTTTGCAGGTCATGCCGTTGAATGTTTCTTTCTCTCCCAGGCGGAACGGAATTTGATCTGCGAATATAGAATCCGGCAGTAATTCAGCAGCGTATGAGTATCCGGACTCAAAATTCGCTTCTCCGCGGAATTCATTAAATGAGGCGCATTTGCGGTCATAATTTAGTGGCAGGTTCACATATTCCGGTTCAGATGCAGGTTGTGCAGCACCTTTCAAACGCACTTTGAATGTCTTGACAGAATAGGGCTTAATAGTGACTTGCAGTTTGTTTCCATTGAAGTTGGCAGCACCAATTGTTTTTTCTGTTCCGTCAGCTTCATTCGCATTGAGTATATCACCTGCGAATGACAAAGTAGCCTGCTGTGACTTTTCACCTCCGGTTTCATACACGCGCACTACGTACTCGTCTGAACTTTCTGCTTTCTTGAGTGCTTTGATAATTACGTTGCGATTGTCTGAGGTTGCAAAAGAGAACTCTTTGCCTAATGTACCTTTGTGTTTTGTGGTCTGGAATGCTTTCAGGCGTTGGTTCATAAGTTCTGCCTTCTCTACGGTAGATGCATGATCCAGCTTACCGGAATGCCCTACAAGGCTATACGTGAAGTTGTGATGTCCGTAGTCCTGTTTGTCCTGATAAGCATAGTTCCGGGTTGTTTCCGGAGTATGGAGCAGCGTTAAACGGAGCGTATGGTTGTTGGGCTTGTCCCAGCCATATTTGCTGTCATTCAATATCGATACACCATAACTGTTGTCCTGGTTGGTCAGGTCGGCCCAGTATTGTGCATATACCTCGTAAGCGATATCGGTGTTATTCCCACGTTTAACGCTTCCGATTCCTAAGTCATAAGTTGCTTCCGTATTCTCTATATTCAAAGGGAATTCGGCTTTTAGCAAGGCATTGGTTGATTGCCAGTCTATTTCATTGTAGAAATCGATCCGATCGGCACGACTTCCTTCATAGAGCCGGATGTATTGCTTAAACACCGATTCTCCGTGTGTCTTTTCAATGCAGATTGCTTTACGTAGCTCTCCGTTTTCTACCAATGATATTTTCACATTATCCGTGATAGAGATTGGTTCCCGGTCTATTGTCTCTTTCAACACCTCCCAGGCCGGCCAGTGGTATGATTTATTTTGGGTGAAGAGAGCCAGTCGGATGGCTTTACCCTGTTTTACCAACTCTTTGTTCTGCGTCTTGTCGAGAAGCGAGGTGATATCCCCTTTTTCATCCAATGTGATTTTATAAATGGAATTCTCGAGTGTGTTACTTGTTGTTGCAGCAAAGCGATTTGCCGTGCCGGAAGTACGTACATCGTACACAGCGTAGCCGGTAGCCGGTACTGTTGCTTCTATCAACAGGTGTGCTTTTCCGTTTGTGTAGGATAGTAACTGTGATGCCACCTTTTTACCGTTGTTGTCATATACTGTGACACCTTTGGGGGCTGCGGGCACTTCCAGTTCTACTTCTGCTATGTCCTGTACCGGGAATCCTAATGCATTATAGAGTATTACCGGAATGCCCTTTACCTGTGTATCCATGTCTCCGGCTATTGAACGAATGGAAGAGGCCAGTACGCCGGAAAATTGTTTGAGTGAGATTAACTCGTCATTCCACGAAAACTCGTAGGCACGTGGAATACTTGTTCCGGTGAGGTCGTCATGGAACTGATGATAGATGAAACGTTTCCAGGCATCTGTTAGAGTTGTTCCGGGATATGCAGCTTTGTTGAGCCATTCGGCGGCTACGGCTGCTCTTTCAGCTGCATCTCCCAAAAGCTCATTCTGCCGATTGTACAGTTTCATGGCTGCTTGTGAAGTATAGCATCCTGTTCCATGTACGTCCATCAGTAACTCTCCGTTGAATACAGGCAATTCCGGATGATCCTTATAAGGCTGGAAGTCTTTAAACATCTGGTCGCTTGTAGCACTGATGATTTCGAGTGGCCCGTTTCCTTTTATTCCCTTTTCAACAGAACGTACGGAACCCAACGTGGGTGATCCGCCAATATCTCCTGTACCGTAATAGCGGTATACCATATTGAGCGGGGTACGTGTGGTCAGTCCCAACAGCTCCTTGTTTTCCGATAAATCCTCATCGTTCCATCTTTTGCCATAATCGTATCCGTGTGCCAGCATGACGGAAGAACCATCGATTCCCTGCCATAACCCGATGGTAAAGGGATGTTTGCTTTTTCCGTAGAAAGGTTTGTTACGCCAGTCCAGCTTTTGTGATGAGAACCCGATGAGTCCGCAATGAGCTGCAATGGTAGGTAGTGTCCATCCGAAGCCAAAACAGTCCGGTAAGAAGATATCTGTACTTTCCACTCCAAATTCCTTACGGTAATATTCCTGTCCCAGCATGATGTTACGAATCGCAGATTCGGTTGAAGGCACCAAAGCATCGCTGGCTTCCCAACTGGCACCACTCACGTGCCAGCGTCCTTCCCGGATATATTTCTTCATTTCTTCGTATTGAGCCGAATAATATTCTTTCATCCATGCATACTTGACTCCCCCTTCAAAGTTGAAGATATAGTCAGGATATTGCTTCAGCAGAAGTAAGTTCTGGCTGATAGTATTCCACACATACTGTTTAATGGTCGTTTGGACATCCCAGTTCCATTGGGTGTCCAGGTGTGCATCTGCAACCATGTAGGCTTTAGGCTTTTTCTCCGGTTGTGTATTTTGGCTATAGGAGCCACTGCATAGTAGTAAGGTTGATGCCAGTGCAATGATGTGTTTCTTCATTTCTGTCTGTTTTATGATTTATATATTCTTGTTATTCGTTAATCTCCGAATAGAGCTCAATTGTGTGAGAGTTTTTCGGCAAGTTCTTGAAATGCTTTTGGGGGTGTCCGACCAGTCTTTTCCAGAATCGATGCATTAGTGAAAAATTGTGTAAGTCTTGTGACAGAATTCATGTTTTTCTTTATAGGTTTCGTTATACAAATATGTGAGAAAACGAACACAAATGTATGAAATAAATCATTCAATAAATCGCAGATATTGCCCAATGGCAGATCTTGTTACTTTTTTGGCAGAATTGGATACTTTTTTGCTACATATTTACTATCTAAGCGTTTTTGTATTTGTTCGAAAAGACTTTTCTTTGTGATATTCTAAAAAAGATGTATTACTATGGAAAATCATAGTCGTTACTTATCCTGAATAACTAACTAACTTTAATTACAGATTATGGCACTAAAACACTCGATGAAACTGATTGGTACCTGTACGGTTACAACTGCTTTACTTCTGGCTTCTCCTGCTTCTGCATTTGTATCCGGAGACAAATTGTCTGAACATGTCTGTGCAACAGACGCTATTCAGAAAGACAATCGTCCAAAACCGGCAGAACGTCTTTTCCGTTCTCAGGCGGTAGAAAATGAAATCATCCGTTTACAGAAACTTCTGAAAAATGCCCGGCTTGCCTGGATGTTTACCAACTGCTTTCCGAATACACTCGATACTACTGTACATTTTCGTGAAGGCGAAGATGGTAAACCCGACACTTTTGTTTATACAGGTGATATTCATGCCATGTGGTTGCGCGATTCCGGTGCACAAGTATGGCCTTACGTACAACTTGCCAACTCCGATCCGGAACTGAAACGTATGCTTGCCGGTGTCATCAACCGCCAGTTCAAGTGTATTATAATGGATCCTTATGCCAATGCTTTTAATGATGGTCCCGTAGGTGGACACTGGATGAGTGACCTTACAGATATGAAACCTGAATTACACGAACGTAAATGGGAAATAGACTCGTTGTGTTATCCTCTACGTTTGGCTTATCACTACTGGCAGGTAACGGGTGATGCCAGTATTTTCGATGAAGAGTGGATACAGGCTATCACAAACATCCTGCGCACTTTCAAAGAACAGCAACGTAAGGATGGAGTTGGTCCTTACAAGTTTGAACGTAAAACGAACCGTGCATTAGATACGATGACCAATAACGGGCTGGGAAATCCGGTGAAGCCTGTAGGGCTGATTGCTTCTGCCTTTCGTCCCTCTGATGATGCTACCACACTGCAATTCCTTGTACCTTCCAATTTTTTCGCTGTATCTTCGCTTCGTAAAGCAGCCGAGATATTGCAAACGGTCAATAAGAAACCGGAATTGGCAAAAGAATGCAAAGATCTTGCCAATGAAGTGGAAGCGGCTTTAAAGAAGTATGCAGTTTATAAGCACCCTAAATATGGTAAGATATATGCTTTTGAAGTAGATGGATTTGGTAATCATCTGTTGATGGACGATGCCAATGTGCCCAGCCTGATAGCTATGCCTTATCTGGGAGATGTCAATGTAAATGATCCCATTTATCAAAATACCCGTCGTTTTGTGTGGAGTGAGGATAATCCTTATTTCTTTAAAGGTAAGGCAGGCGAGGGTATAGGTGGTCCTCATATTGGTTACGATATGATATGGCCGATGAGTATTATGATGAAAGCTTTCACAAGTAAGAAGGATGCGGAAATAAAGAATTGTATCAAGATGTTGATGGATACTGATGCGGGCACAGGTTTTATGCACGAATCATTTCATAAGGATGATCCGAAGAACTTTACCCGCGCCTGGTTTGCCTGGCAGAATACTCTTTTTGGGGAATTGATTCTTAAACTTGTGAATGAGGGGAAAACAGACCTATTAAACAGTATAGAATAATTGAGGGAGAATGATGAAGAAAATTTCAGTATGGACACTTTGTGCCCTTTTGTTGGCAGGTTGTGCCACTAATGAGAAAATAACCGGATCTGGTTTATTGCAGAGCAATTTCCAAACCGAAGTGGATAGTAAAAAGACTGATTTGTATGTACTTCGCAATGCTAACAACATGGAAGTATGTGTGATGAATTTCGGCGGACGTATTGTTTCTGTTATGGTACCCGATAAAGAGGGAATTATGCGGGATGTAGTCCTTGGGTTTGATTCGATACAGGATTATATTACGATACCTTCGGACTTCGGAGCTTCTATCGGGCGTTATGCCAATCGTATCAATCAGGGACGATTCATGTTGGATAGTGTGGAATATATTCTGCCTCGCAACAACTACGGACATTGCTTGCATGGCGGACCAAAGGGATTCCAGTACCAAGTATATGATGCCCGGCAGATTGGTCCGCAGGAGCTTGAACTGACCTATCTTGCCAAAGATGGTGAAGAAGGATTTCCCGGTAATATTACCTGCAAGGTACTGATGACTTTGACGGATGATAATGCCATTGATATTCGATACGAGGCAGAGACGGATAAGCCTACTATCGTTAACATGACCAACCATTCTTATTTCAATCTGGATGGAGATGCTGGCAGCAATGCGGAACATTTGCTTATGATTGATGCCGATTACTATACCCCGGTGGATAGTACCTTTATGACTTCCGGTGAGATTGTTCCGGTAGAAGATACTCCAATGGATTTTCGTTCGCCGGTTGCCGTAGGGACCCGGATCAACAACTTTGATTTTGTGCAGTTAAAGAATGGAAACGGTTATGATCATAACTGGGTATTGAATACAAAAGGGGATATTACCTGCAAGTGTGCTACCCTTCAATCTTCAAAGACGGGTATCATCCTGGATGTTTATACTAACGAGCCCGGTATACAGGTTTATGCTGGTAACTTCCTGGATGGGACAGTGAAAGGTAAGAAAGGGATTATATACAATCAGCGTGCTTCTGTTTGTCTTGAAACACAGAAGTATCCGGATACTCCGAATAAACCCGAATGGCCTTCGGCAGTACTACGTCCCGGCGAGAAATACCATAGTCATTGTATCTTTAAATTCTCAGTAGATAAATAGCGATCAGATAACCTCACTCTTCAGCCATTTACCCATAAAGCGGTCGTAAACGATGTAGCCTTTTGAGGTCTTATACAACAATTCTTTGTTGAGTAACGATTTCAAGGCTACATTTACGCTACTGGGTGCTTTCAGGAAGTCACGGGTAGAGTAGATGTCCATATGAAAGCAGAATATTTTTTTTTCCTGCTCTGCCATATTGTGAAACACATTTTTGATAAGACCGGTTTTACCCATGCGTCGGGGAGCAATGAGGGTAAGGTTTCGCTCATTGTTCAAAGCCGATATGATCTTTTGAGTTTCAGTCTCTCTGTCGCAAAAGTATGCCGGGCTATGATAGCCGTAAACTAAAAAGGGATTATTCGGTTTCATCATAATTACATATTTTACGTTACACATTTTGTGTAACGTAAAATATGTAATAAGTTTTTGGATACGCAACCTTTTCTCTTCCTTTATTCATTTTTCATTAGAATTAAAGAATGAAAAACACCTCAAGTAAATATCACTTGCATATATAAAGAGTATATCTTTATCCAAATCTAACTGATGTTTAAAGACTTAATCCATCCAGCAATTCCAAATATAGCCCTATTGCCTCTTCCATCTCCTTTAGCATCACATATTCGTCTGCTGTATGTGAACGGGATGAACGTCCCGGCCCTATTTTAACTGATGGGAACGGCATCAGTGCCTGATCTGAAAGAGTAGGGGAACCAAAAGGTGAACGCCCCAATTTGATGGCCTTTTGAACAAAAGGATGATTATCTTCGATGCGTGAGGAGTTCAGACGGAAGGAACGTGCCTCAGCCTTACAACTAATATGCTTTTGTATTTCGGCAAACAGTTCTTCGTTAGAGTATAACTCATTGCTTCGCACATCTACTACAAATGTACAGCGGTCCGGAACCACATTGTGTTGTGTGCCGGCATTGATTACCGTAACACTCATCTTGACCGGACCTAATAAAGGTGATTCTTTTTTGAAACGGTAGTCGCGAAACCAGGCAATGTCATCCAGTACTTTGTAAATAGCATTGTCACCTTCGTTGCGGGCAGCATGTCCCGCTTTTCCAGTGGCAGTGACATCCAGTACCATAAGACCTTTTTCGGCGATGGCGGGTTGCATTTCGGTGGGTTCGCCCACAATAGCAAATGAAATGGGGGGAAGGCCTTTCAATACACTCTCGATACCATCCTTGCCAGATACCTCTTCTTCGCAGGAAGCAAGGTAAATAAGGTTGTATGATTGCTCCGTTCTACATAGTTGCAGGAACACCTGTAATAACGTTACTACACTGGCACCGGCATCATTGCTACCTAACCCATAGAGTTTTCCGTTTTCTTCTCGTGGAGTGAAAGGGGCTTTACGCCAGCCGTTTACGGGCTTTACTGTGTCAATGTGCGAGTTGAGTAGAATAGTGGGTTTCTTCAAATCAAACATCGGGCTAAGACACCAAATGTTGTTGCCTTTACGTCCGGTAGTCATGCCTTCTGCTTCAATGTAATTTTGCAGATAGTCAGCAGCCTGAGTTTCTTCACGGCTGATTGAGGGGATGGCTATAAGCGATTTAAGCAGGCTTACGGCCTCCGTTGTCAGATAAGATACGTCATATTTCATGGTGCAAACTTACTGATAATTATTGAAAAAGGCGATAGTTTCAAATAAAACTAATATCTTTGCCCTATATTTACTAACAACAAATAGATATGATTGAACATCATTTATCTGTCTTGGTCCATCGTCAGGCTCAAAAGTATGGTGATAAGACAGCTCTTCGATATCGTGATTACCAGACTGCACAATGGATTCCTATCTCCTGGAATCAGTTTTCAGAAACCGTAAAACAAGCTGCAAGTTCTCTTGTTGCACTTAGTGTAGAGGAAGAAGAAAATATCGGTATTTTTTCGCAAAACAAGCCGGAATGTCTTTTTGTAGATTTTGCAGCATTTGCTAATCGTGCAGTGACGGTTCCGCTTTACGCTACCAGTTCTCCGGCACAGGCGCAATACATTATTAATGATGCACAGATACGTTTCTTGTTTGTGGGCGAACAGTTTCAGTATGATGCTGCCTTTAGCATATTTGGCTTCTGTCCGTCGTTACAGCAGATTATTATTTTCGACCGTGATGTGGTGAAAGATCCCCGTGATGTGTCGTCTATTTATTTTGATGAGTTTCTGGAAATGGGTGAAGGGCTACCCCACAATGAGGTGGTGGAAGAGCGAACTTCACGTGCTTCAGAAGATGACTTGGCTAATATCCTTTATACTTCCGGTACAACGGGTGAGCCGAAAGGTGTAATGCTGCATCACTCTTGTTTCCTTGAAGCGTTCCGGATCCATGATATTCGCCTGGTGGATATGACGGACGAAGACGTCTCTATGAATTTCCTGCCGTTGACTCATGTGTTTGAGAAAGCATGGAGCTATCTTTGCATCTATAAGGGGGTACAGATTTGCGTTAACCTTCGTCCTGCCGATATTCAGATGACAATCAAGGAAATTCGTCCCACACTAATGTGTAGCGTTCCTCGTTTTTGGGAGAAGGTGTATGCGGGTGTACAGGAAAAGATTGCCGAGACGACCGGTATCAAGAAAACATTGATGATGGATGCTATCCGTGTTGGCAGAATACACAATATTGACTATATACGTCAGGGAAAGACTCCGCCGTTAATGCTTCATTTGAAATATAAGTTTTACGAGAAAACAATTTATTCATTGCTGAAGAAAACAATTGGTATTGAAAATGGTAATTTCTTTCCGACTGCCGGTGCGGCGGTACCCGATGAAATTTGTGAGTTCGTTCATTCTGTGGGTATTGATATGCTGGTAGGTTATGGATTGACAGAATCTACGGCTACCGTCTCTTGTACTTCCAAGACTGGTTATGATATTGGTTCGGTAGGCCAGGTGATGCCGGATGTAGAAGTGAAGATAGGAGAAGATAATGAGATTCTGCTGCGTGGAAAGACTATCACTAAAGGATATTATAAGAAGGCGGAAGCTACCGCAGCTACCATTGATGCTGATGGATGGTTTCATACGGGTGATGCCGGATACTTTAAGAACGGGCAGTTATACCTGACGGAGCGTATCAAAGATTTGTTCAAGACATCCAATGGTAAGTACATTGCTCCGCAAGCTCTTGAAACAAAGTTAGTCATTGACCGATATATCGATCAGATTGCTATTATTGCCGATCAGCGTAAGTTTGTATCTGCATTGATTGTTCCGGTATATGGCTTTGTGAAAGATTACGCCAAAGAGAAAGGTATTGAATATAAGGATATGGAAGAATTGTTGCAGCATCCCAAGATTGTAGGATTGTTCCGTGCCCGCATTGATACCTTGCAGCAACAATTTGCTAATTATGAACAGATAAAACGCTTTACACTCTTGCCTGAACCGTTCAGTATGGAAAAGGGTGAGTTGACAAATACATTGAAACTAAAACGTCCGGTGGTAGCCAAAAACTACAAAGAGATGATAGATAAGATGTACGAGGAGTAATTAGCAATCATAAAAAGAGAATCCCACTATCAGATTAAAATCCGGTAGTGGGATTTTTATTTTATCTATGGAACGATTTGGATGTTATGAAGAATGAATTCTTTACCGCTTTTGTCATCGTATTCAAAACTTATAATATGACTTTCACTCTTATCTGAGTCCAAGATAATTTCCGGATACATATAATTTCCCCAGCCATCTTTAAAGAATGTACTGAGCTTTTGCCGTTTACCATTATCAAGAGTAACATATACATTTGCCGCTTTTTGAGAATTGATTGTTTTCTCAAACATAATTGTGATTATGGAGGCTTTGACTGTAAATTCCAGTGGTTTACCTTTATGAGTAGTGCTCCATCCTCTTGAAGTCAGTTCCCAATCCGGGTTGTCGATATGAGTGAACGGATATATGCAGGCTTGTTCATATCTATTCTGGGTAAGTGGAACCGGTAGAGTTTTCTCGTTGAATATCTCCTCTAAAAAATGAGTGACTAAATTACTGATAATTTGGTGTCCTCTGTCATTTGGGTGTACTTCATCTGAAGAAATTTCGCTCCATACCATATTACCATTCTGTATTTCAGGATATAAAGCATCACGATAGCTGATATACGGAATGTGATAATGATTACAGACCTCTAAGTGATATTTCTGCCATGAGTTTCCTTGCATATCCATCAGTCCTAATGCAAGTATGGCAGGTTTGTTTTCTGATTTCAGAATCTTACGTATAAGTCCTTCATAGCTGGCTTTTGTTCTTGACTCGCCTTGATCGTTGACACTAAATTCTATAATAACAATGTCGGGTTTGTATGAAAGTAAATCCCCGTCGACTCTGTGTACACCGAAAAGTGAGTTAGTAGCTCCTATTCCTGCATTTACAAAATGTATTTCAGTTTGAGGAAACTTCTTACGAAACCATTGAACAACCAAAGGAGCATAGGCTGTTTGCTGAAAATCGGATGCGTTTGCTCCTGCAGTTATCGATCCGCCTATTACTCCAACAGTTAACTTCTTGTTTACTTCAGCTCTTTTGAATATCTCTTGTATCGGTGCGGTAGTATAAGTATTTTTTATACTTCTTTGATACCACTCATCTCGCATGATGGCCGTATTTTGAGCAGTTACGGTGGCTGAGGATAGGTAGAAGCAAAATATCATCAATAGATTGTGGAAGTAAAGTGTACGTGCTTTATTGAAATTCATATTAATTACCTTTGAGATTGTTTACGATTTCTGTGACTGACATTCGGGCATAACAAATGATCTCGTCGCTGGCACCGTAGTAAAGGTGTATGGTATCTCTCTCCAAATAATGTCCGTTTGAGAAAATGACTTCGCCGAAGAAACCTGTTTTCTCGTAAGGCTCTAATGGTTCCATGATTGGATGAATAGAACGTGAAAGAACAACAGAAGGATCGTTTAGATCGAGCAGCATGGCACCAAGACAGTATCTGTTATCATAGGTTGCTCCGTGGTAGATAACCAACCATCCTTCAGGAGTCTTTATAGGGGATGCACCGGCACCAATTCTTGCTTCGTCCCACATACCCGGGCGGGTTAATGCAATACATTTATGCTGCCCCCAATGAACCAAGTCGGGAGATTGCGCTATCCAAATATAATTTCCTCCTAATTCATGGCAACTGGGACGATGCAAGGCATAATGTGTGCCATTGATTTTTTCTTCAAAAAAAGCACAATCTTTATTATGAGGAGGGAATATCAGACCTTTACGATCGAAATGTTGCCAGTCTGTGGTTTGCATTAAACCGATACCGACGGCTACCGGGGATATGGCAGAATAGGTTAGATTGAACTTACCATCGATATATGATACACGGCAATCTTCGATTCCAAAACTCTCCAGTTGGCCTTCACCAAAAATGGGAGGGTAGTTTATATCTTCATAGAAATGAATATTGTCATCGCTGAATAATAATCGTTGGTAAGACAATGTGGTGAGATAATCCTGGCCCTTATAACGTATTACGCGCGGGTCTTTAGCATCAAGGTCCGGATCACTTTTTCTGAAAGTTATTTTTTCAAATTGTCCGTTGGAGTTTCTGATGATAGTGGATATTTCTCCGTCTGTTTGAATTGGCCTTTCGGCAACACGTAGTAACAAGCAGGTTTTGTTATTAAATCTAAATACTCCCGGGTTGAAAATACAAGCTATTTCCATACCCGGTATCATAGGGGCTAAATCCTGTGGTTTAATCAGTGGATTCAGTTCTGAGCGATAAGCTAAATCTGTCTTTCTCATTTCTTAGTATGTTTTTTATGATAAAATTAAAAATCAAAACAAAGAAACGCCGTTTATCGGAAAACCCGGTATCGTAGGATTACAAAAGAGTATGATGCTTATTCATTCATAGCTTTTGAACCATGTTTTTTTCTATATTCTCCAGGAGTAAGATTAAATTGCTTGCTGAATTCGTGATAAAAGTACGCTTTATTATTAAAACCACAATCAAACATTATTTCCTGTATTGTCTTGTTGGTCATTTTTAATAATTTCTCTACTTGATTCATTCTTATTTTTCGGATGAATTCAGTGGGGGTTTCTTCTTTTATCTCTTTCAGTTTACGGTAGAGCATTATTTTGCTGATTCCCATTTCATTGGAAAGCATTTCGATTGATAGGTTTTCGTTGTCTATATTCTCAGAAACAATCCTGGTTAGTTTCAGGATAAATTCTTTTTCTTCTTTATGAACAGTTTTTCCTTCAATTTTTTCAATAGCTGATAAAGGAGAAGCATAGAAATCTTTTAAGCTTCTGCGGCTTGTGAGAAGACGGTCAATGGTTGTTTCAAGGAGCATTGAATTAAAAGGTTTTCCTACATAAGCATCTGCTCCGGTTTGTAATCCTTCAATTTGATTATCAATAGAGGTTCTGGAGGAGAGAAAAATTACTGGTATGTTGGCAGTTGTACTTTTACCCTTTAAGTGATTGACAAATTCAATTCCATTCATTTCCGGCATTATGATGTCGCTGATAATTAAATGGATACTGTTCTTTTCTACCATTTCTACGCCTTCTTTCCCATTAGAAGCAAACAATAAGCTATATTTATGTTTCAATAAGCCATATAGTAAATTACTGATTTCTTTATCGTCTTCTACAATTAGGATTACTGTTTGAGACATGTTGTTAGTGTCCGTATCTGCCAATTCTGTAATATCTGTATACTCTGTATTTATGGGCGGTTCTTCTGTTACCAATGGAGGCATTGAGACCGGTTGTTTGTTTGTGAGTTCTAATGCCGGAAGAGATATGGTGAATTGAGTATAATCATTTAGTTCACTTTCCACTTCAATTGTACCCTTCAAAAGATCAGTTAAAGCTTTGCAGAGTGCCAATCCGATTCCATTCCTGTTTTCTCCTTGCGCCATTTGTTTTTCAAACTGATCAAGTATCTTGAATCGATTGAATATGAGATGAATATCTTCTTTCTTAATTCCTTTCCCGTTATTTTTGATTTGAAGGATAAGATGTTCATTAATTTGACTGATAGATAAATGGATATATCCATTTATTGGGGTGTATTTAAAAGCATTGGATATAATATTAAATACGATCTTTTCAAAACAACTGCGATCAGTGATCCATGTGTTGGTATCATCTTGTATCTGAATTGAAAACTGTATGTTTTTTTGTGCTGCGGTATTTGTGAAATAATCAGTTATGTATTTTACAAATTCATGTATGTCAACAATTTCAGTTTGTAACTCTAAAAAACCAGTTTCTGCTTTACGAAATTCAATCAGTTCCTGAATGAGCTTTTGCATCCGTCCGGCATTAGAGTGTATTGTTCTAACATATCTTTTAGCCTCCGGTTCCATATTTCTTATTTTTAGTAATTGCTCCGAAGGAACAAGAATCAAAGTTAACGAGTTACTGAATTCATGTGCTATATTTGTGAAGAACCTAAGTTTGGCTTGATGAATTTCTTCCGTTTTAGTCTTCTCCAAATTGCTTAGTTCTAATGTATGTTTCATTTGGATTCTATTTTTAACTACTGAATAGATAACAAATAGAATACTGATGGATGTAAGAAAATAGAAAAGATAGGCCCATTTACTCAGCCACCATGGTGGAAGTATACGGATCGGAATTTCGTAGATATCCTCTGACCAGATTTTATTGGCATTGTTAAATCTGATTTTTAATATGTAGTCGTCCGATGGTAATTTATTGAGTACAATTAGCTGTGAAGTTCCCATTTGTATCCAGTTCTTTTCATAAGGCGCAAGTTTATATTCTATTTCACATTTCATACCTGATATGTAATCGATCGGAGTAAATTTAAACCCTATCAGATTTTCAGTATGGTTGAGCACAATCATTTTTTTTCCATTGATCTTTTTAGTAAATTTACGGATGTCAGCATTCTCATTGTTTATAAGAAAATCATCGAAATTAAGCCGGGGAGAGAAAGTGGTTTCAGGAATACTTTGAGGGTCAAATTTATTGTATCCATTAATACCACCGAAAAACAAATTGTTTGTGTAGGAAGACTTATAGGATGCACCATCAGAAAACTCGTTGTTTTGTAGTCCGTCGTTTTGATAGTAAGAAATGATTTTATCGTTATTTTTGGATAATTTGCCTAATCCTTTATTTGTGCTGATCCATATATTACCATCATTGTCTGCTTGTATGCCATGTATCGTATTATTAGGCATACCATCTTTCTCGGTATAATGTTTGAAAGATATCGTTTCTTTTTCGTCTTTTTGCATGAGATTAAGTCCGAGGCTGGTTCCTATCCATAGCTGATGGTCAGGATCTTTGTATAAAGTGATGATGTCATTGTTGCTGATGGAGGACATTTCTTTTTCTGAAAAGCGATAGGTGGTAAAAGTATAGGTATGTGTGTCCAGATGATTGAGTCCTCCTCCCCGGGTACCAATCCATAAACCGTTATGATCATCAGGAATAATGGAGAAAATAACATTGTTACTAAGCCCTTTCTTATTATGATCCTGATAGATGAATTGTTTATATTCTGTGACTTCATAGGGAGTTTTTGATCGGTCTATAGTTAATTTATAGAGTCCGAATCCATTCGTACCTATCCATAGTGTATGATCATTTTGAATATAAATGGCGTAAACGGAAATGATATCAAGTTTCTCATTCATTTTCAGAGTATATAATTTTTTTGTTTTATAATCCCAATAATTTAGTCCTTTACCATCTGTTCCTATCCAGCATATGTCATTTTCCTTTCCTGCTAATGCATAGACGGAGTTGTTGATCAGACCATTATTAGTCGTAAATTGTGCAAAAAGATTTTCGGTAGTATCATCTTGAAAGATATATAGGCCAGAGCCTTTGGTACCAATGAATAATTGTTTGTTTTGATTTTCCCAAAAACAGCGTACCGGACTGAGTCCATAAATAGATGAATTTTTTAATGAATAGGATGTGAACCGATTATTCTTTGGTGTGAGCATAATAACACCTTGTCCGTCTGTACCTACCCATAGTATATCTTGTGTTCCCTTATAAATAGAAAAAACAGGGATATCTTCTATAAGAGTTGTTATTTCATGGTTTTGGGCCTGGATGGAAAATAAGCCATTGGCTGTACCGATGACATAGTCGGTCTTTTCAAAAATAATAGAAGAGATGACTTTAGAGAAAGGTATTTCCGTTATTTTTGTTTCAGTCGGTACATCATAGATATTGATATGTCTGTTTTCATTTTGTTCCCATATCTGATTTGTGTATAGATTGTAAAAAACATCATGGGATGACTGGCTTAAGATGACCGGTTTTATATCTTTTATATCAGGCTTGTTTTTACTCCAGTCCAGATTGACTCTGTATAATGAATTGTTGTCAGTGAATAGCCATAAATTATCATCCTTATCAAAAAATAGTTTTTTCAAGGAGGTTTCTTTTAAGTTTCTTATAAGGATGAAATCCGACAGTTCTTCATCAAAATAATATAATCCAGTGTTGTATACTGAAGCTATAACTTTATTGTGGCTGTTTTTACAGATTAAAAAAGAGCGTTCTTTAAAGATGGAATTTTCTTTGTTATCATAGAAGAAAGATTGAAACCGCATAGCTTCCGGAGTGTATAGATTGATCCCATTATCTGTAGTGATCCATAGTCTACCTTTTGTTGTTTCAATGATATCTCTGATTATATTATTAGTAATATTACCAGGAACATTGGGGTTGGGTTTGAAGGTTTTGAATTCACGGCTATTATATAAATTCAAGCCATCCCATGTCCCAAACCACATTAAATTGTTGGAATCCTGGTAGATTACATTCACCGAACTGTTAGATAAGCCTTCATTATTGGTTAACCTGTTTATGACGACCGGAGAGACATCGGCATATGTATATACAGTAATGAGTAACAAAGTAAGTAGATATAATACTTTCTGCATGGTGTTTTTCTGTCTTGATTGGACAAAGTTATACGATCTGGCCTGATTCCATGTCTTAAAAAAACAGCAATGGTATTAAAAAGTCATAATGGGACTTATTCGCCGGAAGGAGGTACGGACTCAGGAGAGTTCCCCCATTCCGGGTTCGCTCTGTTCCCCATTATAAGAATTAATTTTCCACCATTTTTTATTTCGTCATGGCTAAACCAGGGCTTATTCCACTTTTTACCGTTTAAAGTAGCCGATTGAATATATTTGTTTTCTTCTGAATTATTGAGAGCTTCTATTTCGAAAGTCTTTCCATTTTTTAAATCTATTTTTATAGACTGAAATAACGGACTTCCGATATTGTAAACAGGAATTCCCGGTGTTACCGGATAAAATCCCATAGACGAAAATACAACAAAGGCTGATAAACCTCCCCCATCTTCATCACCGGGAACTCCCATCAGGTCGTTTCTGAACCATTGTTTGAGCAATTGTCTGATGCGCTTTTGAGTCATCCAGGGTTTACCGGCATAATTATACAGATAAGGGATGTGGAGCGATGGTTCATTTGCCATGGAAAATTGGCCAACATTGCCTGTATGATCCGGAAATTGACGATAAAATAGAAATTTTTCCATTCCAAGTGGTTCTGTGAATAAGTCGTCAAGATTGCGGATGAACTGCTCTTTTCCTCCCATTAATGTGATCAGGTCGGAAATACGATGAGCAACATCCCAACGATAAATCCATCCGTTGTTTTCATCATAATATTCTCTTCCTCCTTGTCCTCCTGCATATCGATAATCAAACGGCATAATGAAATTACCATTTTTGTCCTTCGGATGGAAAAAAGAAGTTTCTTCATTAAATAGATTCCGATAGTTGTAGGAAGCATTTAAGAAGTAGTTATAATCATCGTCAAAATTTAATTTCTTCGCTATTTGTGATAGGCACCAATCGTCATAGCAGGTACCTAAAGTGACGGCTACTGCCTGTCGCTTTTCAGTAGGAGAAACTTGCGCTACTGTCTCTTCTTGGTCCGGATGTAAAGCCGGGTAGTATCCTTTTGTCCTATAGAATGTGTCTAATTCTGTGTAAGGTGCTTTTTGCCAAGGCAGAAGGGTCTTTTCGGTTAATGCCCCTTTGCTGGTTTTATAGGCAGTTTCCAGGTCAAAATTAGTAAGTCCTTTAATGTATGAATCCCAAAGAACGATTACTCCATGATTTCCATTCATCCGGTGGCTATCACCTGTGATCTCCGGAAATGTAGGTAACCAGAATTCTGCGGATTGTTCGGCCATACGAAGATAAGAGTGAATCATTGCCTGTTCTGCTTCCGGATCTATCAGAATACGTAATGGGTGGGCAGCCCGATAAGTATCCCAGATCCAATCGTCCGTATAGAAAGGAATTCCTTCATCGTTATGTATTTGATGGTCGAATGCACTGTAATATTTTCCTTCTTCCGAGATATTGATCATTCGTTCGTATACTCTATATAGGGAGGTATAGAAAACTATTTTATCGTTTTCATTTCCTCCCTTTACAGAGATACTACTTAAAGCCTTATTCCAGATATCCTTTCCTTTTTCGGCTACCTGATTAACATCAAAGGTTCTGATTTCTTTTCTTAGATTGCTTTTAGCTTGTTCACTGCTAATAAAAGAGATTCCATATCTGATATTTATGGTTTGTGTTTCTTTATTATATTTCAGAACAGCAGATTTATTTTCACCGTTGATACTGCTTGCTCCATAATAGACGGATGTGCCGGATAGGAACCCGGTAGAGTGAGGCTTTTGTTCTGTCTCTAAATATAGGTATATTTTGGTTTGGCTATTATCAATTATCTGATACCCTTCTATATGACCTTCTTCATTGAATGTTAGCTTTCCGTTGCCTACATTCAATAAAATAAAATTAGCTTCTTTCCGGTTTTCTTCAAATTGTATGGTGTAAATGGCTGACCGGTGTGAGGGTGCATAGTCAACGTTGATTTTATTTTTATCAAGAAAAACGGTGTAACGGTAAGGAGTTATTTTTTCTTGATCGTATGAGTAATAGACTTCAGAACAGGCATCGGATTCATTCCCCTGAAATGGATTGAGGTTGAACACGGAACTTCCTCTATGACTTGTAACGGCAATAGGCAGACCTTTAATCAATTCGGAGGTATAATTGGCTCTTTCAGGATATACTCTTAGCATACTATTGGGCAGATGTACGGTCGGATAGGTTGGTACTAACAGATGACTGATATTACCCATGTATGGGTTTACATAATCTACCGGAGTCTTAGTATTTTCAGAAGAACAACCGGATAATAGTATTGTAAAAAGATAAGAGGCTATATAAAGAAGGGCTGGCTTGTTCATGATGTCTCGGTATTTTTAGGTGGCTAATTTAATGAGAAACGATTACTTTATTAGAATATAATTCTCCAGGAAGGTGCAGGCAGATTAAGTAAGGTTGTGGGTGATAATTGTTTAAATAGTATTTTTTTTCGCTTTCTGTAGATACTTTTTGATTGGCGAGAATTGCTTGCAAACTGCCTTTCAAATCATATAGGTAAAGCGAGTAGATTTGATTTAGTGGAACATATATGCTAACAAACGGACTGGATGTGTAATTGTTGGATATTTTCATTATTTCATCATTCACATTGTTTACTTTTATCTGACTTGGGTTCCCGTCTTTGTAGACGGGAACTGATTCTCCATAATTTGTCCGGATGATCCGGGGAGTATTTATATAGCTTCCACTGATGGAATAATTTCCTTCTGTATCACATTCTATATTAAGTACGTCGTTTCCATAACGGATACCACTGATTGTAGCTGCTTTTCGGAATAGATTCTGGATATAAGGTACTCCCATATCGTATCGAAAACCATTTTTGATCATTACGAAGTCAATTATCATACTGGCACCGAATAGAGAGGGGCGTACTCCTGTCGGATAAGGTGTATCAGTTGTTTCATACTGTTCGGAGAACCATCCTCCGGAGCGGCAGATATCTCGGATACAAGCATCGATTACATTCTCAGCTTTTTTTGTTTTTTGATGTTCAAGTAATCCATATAATGTATAGCTAACATCTGGATATTTTGGAAATCCCATACCCGAACCTCCAAAATTCTTTTTCGGATTGAAATTGAAAGAAAAAAGTGAATATAAACTTTCGAGATAATCTCCTGAAAGCAAATTCATGTGCAGACCGGATGTTACCCAATATGGATGCCCTTCAGATCTGCCTTGTGTGGAAAGATCATAATACTGTGAAGGAAAAGTTGTTGGTGTACGCCAGAACCAGGGTAAGCACTGATTATAAAAATCTTTCTGTTTGGTTCTCCATTCATTTGCTGTTTGCTCATCACGGATTATTTCACTAATTTTGATCATATAATCAATATCAATAATAGCAGAGAAGGCAAATTCCGCATCTTTCTTATTTTTATCCGGATATGAATTATATATCCAATGTGGGTAAACCAGTCGCCAGTTTAGATATCTTTCTAATGGAGCATATATTTTTTCAAGACGTTCTTTGTCTTGGGTGGTTTGATAAAGTACCCAGGCTGTTTGGGCTTTTCTGGATGGAAGACTTTCACCCCCTATTACCCCATCTTTGTCAGTGAGTGACATGAGTCCTTCAAAAGCGTCCCAAGCCGTTTCCGGGTCAATGAAAGCATAGAATTGTATACCGAAGAAACTCTCCCAAGTGGCACTATAAGGAGCCCGATCATCCGATTCGTCCCACATAGATCCTTTACCTGTTACTACTTGTGGATAAGGAAAGTGTACCGGATCTGGTTCAAGGACATTTTGAGCTACGAATACCCAGGCGTTGTAATAATCTCTTCTGACTTGTTCGGCTGTTATACCATAATTATCTACAGTTTCGATAGAGAAGTTTGAAGGGCAGGGAACCTTTTTTAGGAAGTTGTTCCAAAACATCTTACGTTCGGCATATTGAGTTTGCATATTATCCTCATTAAACGGAGCATTGATACGATTGGTTATAGTAGAGGAGTCTTCTTTGTCGTTACTATATGAGAAAGCGACAGCTGTTTTTAACTCATTCTTTTGAAGTAAATTAATATTGAATTTTACAGCCCAATAAGGGCCATATCCAGGATTGGATGAACCGTTTATTTGAGATTTTAATTCAATTTTACTTTTGTAGAAAATAATTTCGGAAGGAGAAAATACATCAGATTTTACAGCAAATGAGAATGTACCATTATTGGTTTTCAGAATGTCATTGGTTACTGATATATCTTTACCTGCGTAATAACCTGCAAGTATAAAAGAACTATTGTTGTTTGACGGATCAAATTTAATTTGTCGGGCGATGGTATTCTTATCGTAGAAGAAGTCGGTTCCGGTGAGAGTGGTTCCATCGGAATAAGTGGCTTTAAAGGGTAGTTCATTGGGTAACCATTCGGTTGAATAAGAGACTGCTTCTTCACAGGCCTCTTCACCGTTTATACCAATGAATCGCATGTCACCGAGTACAAAGTAAGAATTTAAACCGATAGCCCATAAGTTGAAAGAGATTCTTTGATTACCTTTCCAGGTAGTAAGTTCGCGTAAATCGTATTCAAAGGTTCCTGTACCGGATGCATCCGTTCGAAGGGTAACTTCTTCATTTTGGGTGTTTCTAATTTTGAGAGACCATTTTCCGGAAGCTTGTGGCATGTATAAAGTAAGTATGGGAGTCTTATCCAGATCAATAGAAATACGATTGGTGGTAGTTAGTGACTTATAGGAAGGATTTGCGTTACTGTTTACACTCATTTTGAGTCCTTCTTCGATAATCTCTAATTTAGAACCATTCTCAGGGTACCACTTTACTGTGCTGGTTAGATCGGCTTGCCAGCCGGTTTCTAAAGTAGAAGCAGCCGATTGCCCTTTGTATCGATATAGGAATAAAGCATTATCTATACGCCGTTCGCCGATACGTTCCGTACTAAGATAACCGATGTTTAGCGGAAGTGAGGGATGGTTTGAAAAATCAGATGGAGTAGTTGAGGGAGTTGCATTATAAAAAGCAAAAGGATTTAGAACTAATCGTGATCCCGGGATACTTAAATCCCTGCTTTGATTCTTATCCGATTCACGGAGTTGTTCCGTGTCAGGTATTTGTGCACAAATACAGAACGGCAGAAATAAAATGAATAGAGAAGATAATACTTGTTTCTTCATGGTACTTTCATTATGAGGATTAAGAATTTACAAATTTATGATTATCTGCATCATATATATAACCTGTTCTTATTTATAGTTTTTAGTCGGTTAATATGCGTGATTACAGATAATCATATTCTGAATTTTAATTAACAATTACTTTTGTTGTTTTTTCCCCGATTTTAACGAGATATAGCCCTGCCGGAAGATCTATATCTTGTTTGCTATTAGCCGATATTATACTTTTTATTATAGCTCCGGTCGAACCAAAAATAGTAATAGCTTTATTTTCTACATTATTCAATACAAATCCTCCGGGTTTATTAGTCAGTGTCGTAGGATTGAATACTTGATTTAAACCGGTTCCGCCGTCTCCATAAAAATGTAGATCACTGATTACTAATCTTTGTCCTTGTCCGATTACCCATAGATACAGTTCAAAAGAAACTTCTCCACTGTCTTCTCCTAAAATAGAAGGTATGGTCCCCTCGAAGTTGAATTCTCCAAATTCAGAAGAGTCACCACCACCTGCTGTAGAACCAGTAAGTAGAGATGCCTGATCCGGAAGATCGGGTGCTGCTATTTTAACATTCCATTGTGCGCCTTCATCCCCTTCGGTCGTAATACTGAAATTAGGGTATTTTTCCAGATCCAGGTCTATAATACGGATATACGTCTCTTGCCAGGCTGGTTCGGCTGCGGTCCAGACTTCGAGTACTAAATTACCTTCTTCTTCATAAATGTCCATGTTCTTGCCTTCCGACCATTCTTCGGGGTCCAGGCTAATAGACTGAGTCTGTGCATTTACACTAATGATGAACGAGCTTACCAGAAGTACTCCGGTTGTAAGTAGTAAATTTAAAGTTTTCATACGCATTGAATTTAAATGATTAATAAATGTGTGGCAAATATAGGAGATTGGGGTTATTGCACAGGTCTGTTATTTTTTCATATTGTTATGCTAAATCTTTATTTCAGATATTATTGCGCTGTATACTCGTTTGCTAAATAAACATACTTTAAAGTATTGAATGGTTCTTATATTTGTGCCTCAATTAATCGTATTACTAATTAAAATCTACTATTATGTATTACCTGAAGTCTAATTACTACATCAGAGGTATTCTTTTCCTCAGATTACTTTTTATCTTTTGTTTTTTATGTGGTGTGACCCTAGTACAGGCTCAAAATGCTGTTACCGTTAAAGGGACAGTAACATCTCCCGAAGGTGAACTGTTGATAGGAGTGTCAGTAACAGTAAAAGGTGACAAGAATATAGGTACGGTTACTGATATGGACGGGCATTTCCTATTGCGGGTACCCTCTGCAAAAACTACACTCCGGTTTTCTTATATTGGATATCGTGATTGTGATGTTGTGGTCGGAGATAATAAAGAGTTGCTGGTAGAAATGACAGAAGATATCCATTCATTGGATGAACTTGTGGTTGTAGGATATGGGACACAAAAGAAAGCTACTTTAACCGGAGCTGTTTCCTCAGTAAATAACAGTCAGATTATTACTTCTACCAACAGCAATCTGCAACAGAATATAGCAGGAAAAATGGCTGGTGTAAAAGTGATAACTAATTCAAGCGAACCAGGTGCTTTTAAATCACATATTGATATACGTGGAATGGGAGAACCGTTGGTTGTTATTGATGGGGTAGTAAGTGATATGGCAACTTTCAACCGACTATCTGCCAACGAAATAGAGAGTGTGTCGGCATTGAAAGATGCATCTGCTGCCGTATACGGAATGCGGGCCGGTAATGGCGTACTCCTGATTACAACTAAAAATGGGAAAACCACCGGGAAGGCTAAGATAGAATATTCCGGAACCTATGGGTGGTCTCATCAAACCGATTTACCGGAAATGATGAACGCATTTGAATGGGCTTCTATGATTAATGAAGTAGGGTTAGCCCGATATGCTAATCCGAAAGGAACCTATACGCCAGAACAGTTGGAGGTATTTAGAAATACACCGGATTTTGATTTATATAGTCAGTATATTAAAGATTTTGTACCCCAGACCAATCATACTATAGGTGTTTCCGGTAGTGTGGGAAAAAATCAGGAAGTGAACTATTTTATTAATGGGAGTTACTTTAATGAGGAAGGTATGTTTAAATCCGGATCAATGGATTACGAACGTTTTAACTTCCGGACAAATCTGACTGCGAAATTAGGGTATGGATTGACGGCTAATGTAAATATCGGATATATTAAAGATGAGAAGAATGCACCTTTTCAGGATGCATGGAACCAGATAAAATGGATGTGGTTTACTCCCCCGGTAAATCGTGAAACGAATGAACCGTTGACAAGTATATATGCAAATGGCAATCCTGACTATCCGGCATATATGGGAGCTGAATTGAATCCTGTAATTAACTCTGATTCGGAAAATGGAGGCGGATATAAAAAGAATAAATCAGATCGTACTTCTATTCAGACCTCTCTCAATTGGGACATACCTTTTGTAAAAGGGCTAAGTGCTAAGTTTATGTATAACTATAGTCGTTATAATGCTCTTTATAAAGGATGGAATCCTGCGTATACTTTATATACATACAAGGATGAACAATATATTCCTAAAACTTATATGTCACCCAGTACATTAGTGCAGGATGTGCATTGGGCAACTACTAATGGTTTACAACTATCTGTAAATTATAAAAGACAGTTTGGACAGCATACTATTGATGTTCTTGGACTTTTTGAACAGTCGCAGAATAGAACAGAATATCAGGGAGCTCAACGTTATTATACATTTGATCTGGACGAACTGGCTGCTGGTAATAATGACAAGACACAGGTGATAGGTGCCTCATTTCCTGACATTATCAGGAGGCAAGGCTATGTGGGCCGTTTGAATTATAACTTTGCGGAAAGATATTTGTTAGAACTTGCTTTTCGTTACGATGGTTCTTCTATGTATACAGGAAGTGGGCAATTTGGATTATTTCCTGGTGGCTCTGTTGGTTGGCGTTTGTCGGAAGAATCCTTCTTCAAATCTATAAAAGCTTTATCATTTATTGATAATTTGAAGTTAAGAGCTTCTTACGGAGTTACTGCTGATGATGGGGTAGCTGCTTATCAATGGGTGTCAGGTTATACCTACCCCAGTGGCTACTATTATTTTGGAAACGATAAAATGAATGCTATTTCTGACAGGGGGGCAACTAATCCGAAATTAACTTGGATTGAAAATAAACTGATGAATTTTGGTCTTGACTGGGACATGTGGAATGGATTATTTGGAGGAACTGTAGAGACTTTTGTCAGAAACAGGACTGGTATACCTGCCCGAAGAAATGCTTCTATACCGGGTGTGACAGGCATGGATCTGCCACAAGAGAATTTAAATAGCACACGTACCTCAGGTTGGGAGATAACTCTTACCCATAGCAATAAAATCGGAAGTGTAAAGTATGATTTTACCGGAAATTTTATGTATTCCAATACAAAGAATATATATACCGAGCGTGCTCCTTCATCCAGCTCTTATCGTAATTGGAGGGAGAATGTGAACAATCGTAATAGTGGTCTTTGGTGGGCTATGGAATGGGGAGGTGTTATAACACCCGGTATGGATATTTCTACTTTGCCCAACGAAGAAGGTACCTTTCAGAATTCAATATTAACACCGGGAGACTTTTATCATACAGATCTGAATGGTGATGGTTATGTGGATGGAGAAGATATTTATCCTTTCTTCCATAAGGGTTATCCGAAAATTCAATATGGATTTACAATTAATCTGGAATGGAATAATTTTGATATAAATCTACATTTCATGGGTGCAGGTAAAAAGAATGTAGTATATAGCGAATTCCTTAAAACACCTTATGCATTTGACGGATCTGCCGGAGCTTTGAAGTTTCATACCGACCGGTGGAGACAGGATGAATCCGGTAATTGGATTGCAGGCACTTATCCCCGTTACCGGGATAATTCATATTCTTTCAATTACCGGGATGATACCTGGCGTATTATGGATGCAAGCTATTTGAGGCTGAAAAGCGTGGAGATCGGTTATACTATCCCTCAAAGATTGACTCGTAAGGCAGGTGTGTCACATGCCCGTATCTTTGCCAATGGCTTTAATCTGTTGACATTCTCTAAATTGAAGAATATGGATCCGGAATATCCCGGTTGGGATGTTGATAATCCTGAAACAGGTAGTGATACGAACTGGGGATATGTTTATCCAACTTCTCAGAATTTTAATATCGGATTGAACCTAACTTTCTAAAAAGCAACAAATCATGAAAAAAGTTTTATTATATAGTATATTGATATGGCTATGTGCAACTGCTTGTAGTGATTATCTGGATTTGAAACCATCTAATATTGTCATAGATGAGGATGTATATGCTAATGAGTCAGGTGTGAAGACAGCACTTACAAGGTTGTACATTGATTTGCCTATTGAAGATTATCGTTTTGATCAACGTGGGGGCTTCAACAATACTAATTATAAGTTTGAAGAATTGGAGACAATTACTGGTTTTGCACGTAATCGTAAACAAGATGACGGTGCTAATCTGAGTGGTAATTTAGGTAATTCCTGGTGGAATTATACAGTGATCAGAAATGTATGTAAATATATAGAGAATCTGAATAAATACTCTGCCGGAATGACTGCCGATAAAGTGGATGGTTATCAGGCAGAAGGATATGCCATTAGGGCTTGGTATTATTTTGCGATGGCTAAACGTTTTGGGGGTCTTCCTTATATTGACAAAGTGTTGGAATATTCAGGCCCTTCCAGTATTCCTTCACTTGAAATTCCACGTAATAGTGAACAGGAGACTTGGGATTATATTTTGGCTGATTTGGATAAGGCACTCGAGCTGAATATTCCGGAAAACAATCCTCAAGGACGAATTAATAAGGCTGTAGTATATGCATTGAAGGCACAAGTTGCTATTTATGCAGCAAGTATCGCTAAATATAATGATTTGGTATTGGAAGATGAAAATACCGGAAAAATGGTTTGCGGGATTCCTGCATCTGAAGCTGACAGATATTATGAGATAGCTTATCAGGCGGCTAATGAAATTATTAAATCAGAAAAGTATGAATTGGCACGGTCATTTGACACGAATGATTTAAGTGAAAACTTCAGAAAGATATTCCTGAATGTGGAGCCGGATAAAAATAAAGAGGTTATTATGAGTCGTTCATATTCTTATCCTGATTTAGTTTATCGTTTTGATGTGGATCGTTTGCCTTGGGGAGGTCAAAGTAATCCGAATAGTTGTCCGACTCTTGATTTAGTGGAACAGTTTGAATATTTGGATGGTACTCCGGGTACATTTAATACTTCTGCCGGCAGTTATATACCGGGAGAGTTTGATAATCGCGAAGATTTGTTTGCTGGTCGGGATGCACGTTTATTGGGGTCGGTGATTGTACCGGGATCTACATTTCAGGGAGAATTGATCGATGTGAAGTATGGTGAGATTAACGCAAGTGGTAAAGAACAGACTTCTGCCAAATATCGTGGGAAGTATGGTATGGGCGAAGATAATAAGACACCTACTTCTATGTTTCAGAAAAAAATGATTGATGACTCTAAAAAACATAGTCTTACTGAATTTGACAGTGACCAACCATGGACCGTTATCAGATATGCAGAAATTCTGTTGATAGCTGCTGAGGCCCAGGTAGAACTGGGACATCCGGAGATTGCTCAACCTTTGATTAATGATATACGTACCCGTGCTGGTTTACAGGAGTTACCTGTTTCAGCTATAACCATCGGAGAGGTGCGCAGACAATATATCTGTGAGTTTGTTTTTGAGAATAAAATTTTTTGGAACTATCGCCGTTGGCGGATTTTTGATCAGGTGATGGGGGAATTATTCCGTCCCCGTGGACTTTTCCCAATGCTTGATACCCGTACTAATAAGTGGAAATATAAAGTTGATTTTGTCGGAACCAATGATTTGCTATTCTTAAAAAAATACTATTATAATTCTATTTCGGCAGATGAAATAAAGAAGAATCCCAAGTTGGTCCAGAATTATGGTTACTAATGAATTTAATTATAAAAATAAAAAAGACCGATTATGAAAAGAATATCATTTTATAGTATATATACTGTGTTATTGTGTGTGTTGTTTACGTCATGTGATGTGGATAACTATGACGGACCGAATGCTAAGTTTAGAGGCGTTGTTATTGATAAAACAACAGGTAAGGGTATTCAGACTGAACAACCGAATGGTTTCAAAATCAAGTGGACAGAATTAAGCTGGGAGTATCAGGACAATATCCAGCCGGAGTACTTCTGGGGAAAAACAGATGGCTCTTTCAATTGGGAGTATGCCTTCGGGTATGCAGGTTCTCTTTATGAGGTTCAACCCGTTCAGGGAGCTTTTGTCACTCCTGAGCCTCAGCAATTCTCGTTGGAGAAAGGTGATTATCCTAATTTTACTTTTGAAGTAATACCTTTTATACATATTGATTGGGAATATGCTTTGGAAGGTATGGAGCTTGTTGTGAAATTTAAAGCAACTCGTCCGGAAGGTAGTACAGATGAGAACTTTTATGCACTTTCTACTACTCGTCTGTTCATCTCAGATAAGACAAAATATGTCGGGGGTATGAATACAGGGGGATTTATTAATGATTTGAGTAAGCGAATCAAGTTAAATGAATCTGATCTGGGAGTAGAACAGACTGTTAGAGTAGAACTTGAATCCGGGAAAAAATATTATATGAGGGTTGGAGTTCAAACGAAAAATCCGAGTAATGCGTATAATTATACAGAAGTGGCGGAAATTACGGTACCTTAGTTTTCCTCTTGCTTATTGTTAAATACTTAAGAAAGATTGTATGAAGGATATTAATTTATTCAAATCACAACCATTGAATACAAAAGTTCTGTTGGCTACGGCGGCTATTTATGCATTTGTGCTACCGGTTATAGAAATATTTCAGGCAGCATATATCATGGGGCAGTCTGCTGATATGGCAAGAGTTGTTTTGTATCAGTTAATGGTTTATACAGGTGTTCCTATCACTTTTATTTTCAATGGGTTTTTACTCCGAAAGATAGCCCCGGGCTGGTTATATTCTTTTGGTATGTTACTGGGTGGTATATCGATGTTGTATATGACTTCTTTGCCTGAACTGACAACAGGGGGCATTGGTATAGCAGGACTTATCATGGGGTTGTCTTTCGGCTTCTTCTGGGCTAACAGAGATTATTTGGTGTTGGTTAGCACTACTGACGGGAACCGGAACTATTATTATGGAACAGAAGCTTTTTTCAATACTTTTGCGGGGGTAGTTATGCCCATTATCATTAGTACTATTATTGTGTATATCACGCATAAGTATGTCGGGCTAAGCAATGTTCGCTCATTTGCCTATCAGGTCATATCTTATTTTATTATTGGATTGACCATTATTGCTTCGGTGTTGATTCTTACAAAAGGGAAATATGAAAAACCGGATAGTCCGAGATTTCTCTATTTCAAATTTGACAATTTATGGAATAGAATGCTGTTGATGGCTGTATTGAAAGGATTAGTTCAGGGATTTATTGTAACAGCTCCTTCTATATTGATATTCAAGTTTATTGGTGAAGAAGGTGCACTTGGTCCAATTCAAAGTGTTTGCGCGTTAGTTACAGCTTTTTTGATGTATATTATCGGGCGGAATGTAAAGCCGGAACAACGTTTGCATATTCTTTTTATTTCATTAGCTTTGTTTATCATCGGAGCGGTAACTAATTCGCTTTTGTTCAATACGCTTTCTGTAGTGATATTCTTACTATGCCTGGTAGTGGCCCGTCCAATGTTTGATATAGCTTATTTCCCTATTCAATTGCGGGTAATTGACTTTGTTTCGGGTATTGAAAAGAGAAATGAATATACCTATATTTGCAATCATGAATGGGGACTTTATGCCGGACGTCTCATCGGATGCGGGTTGTTTATACTTATTGCTAAATTCATTTCGGAAGATGCTGCTTTGAAAATAACTTTGCCTTTAGTTACTATTTTACAAGGGGTATCCTACTTTGTAGCCCGAAATTTGCTTACTCGCATGGAGAAGAAGGAAAAAGAATCGATTTGTGATAAAACTATGTGTAATGTAGTTGTCGTATAAAATATGAAAAAGAATTTTAGTTTAATAATAGCTCTGTTTTTTCCGTTTTTGGTTGTAGGAGCACAACCTCCTAAAAGTACAGACCTGATGGAAGAAGGGGGGCTTCAACGTCGCGATCTGAGTATTGAAGGTTCGAGAATTGTAATTAACCCTTATGATTTTGATAAAAATCCGGATGAAATTACTCCTGTCGTTTATAGTAATGCTTCTTCTTTACCTTTAAACGTTGCTTATTTGAGTACAAACAATAATGATAAAGGAAATCGTTTTGGAAGAGAAGTAAAAAAACTGTTGCTATTATTGACCGATACTGGCGAAGGATACAGCGAAGCATTGACGTACCAGACACAGTGGATGCCTCATGCATTACCATTTAGTGCTACTTATCCGCAAAATGTATATGTGGAAGGGACTGACTTTTTCTATGACGAAAACACGCTTGTGAGGAGCGTTCGTTTTCGTTCAAACACCCGTATTGTTCTTGCAGGAAGTATTCCGGGTAAGGTTGATTATCATAAATCTTATTTAACTATAGAACATCCTGATTTTAAATATGCTATAGCTTCTAATGGGCTGTTTAAAGGAATTACCTATTATGGAAGTTATGATGATTTGAAAGCTAAGAAAAATAGGGTGAAGGATGCTACTAAAGCCAAATGGTGGGCAATAGAAATGACTACAGTTCCCGATATGGTTTGGAGTATTTCTTTTGCTTTACCGGAGGAATCTTCCGGGAAAATGCTTACCCGTGTATTGGCTCCATTGAAAAAGGAGAAGGCGTTAGATGCTTATAAAAAACAGGAAAAGTACTGGGATACATATCTTTCGCGGGTACCTCAGCCAGTGGATTTCTCATTACGTTCCATTGATGCAAAAGGAGTTACTCCGGAACAAGTAAAAGCTACCTATTATAAAGCATGGGTGTTTTTGGCACAGTCTGTATTGTGTCCCGATCCGGCAGTTTATCCTTATTATCAACTTGTAGCAGGAAAGCCTTCTTTATGGGATCATGGTCATAAGAGTTCTCCTTTCTCAGCTGCATGGGAATCTTTTGTCGGGATGCAGTTATATGGGTATATTAATCCCTCTATTTCCTGGAGTGCATTGAAAGGTATGCTTTCATTGGTTGATGATGAAGGTATGTTAGGTGGTGAAAGTCTTCCTTCCAAGAAGGCAGAAACAGCCTGGATCTTATATCAGTTGACGGGAGATGTCAGATCGTTGGAAGAAGTTTATCCGGCTCTATCCCGTTATTTGGACTGGAGGATAAAGAATCCTCGTTGGATTTATTTGGGTATGACACCTGAAGATGAAAAGGATATAGAGTTTGTCGTTGCAGGACTCATAGATATCAAATGTATGGTTCAAATAGCTGATGTACTTGGTAAGAAAGTAGATGCCGGCGATTGGGAAAATAAATATCAGAGTCTGTTCTCACAATGCCTGAATTGGTTTTGGGATAGTCCTCAGACACTACCTGTCCAACATCTTAATCAGTTTAAGGGGAGAGATACCTTTCCGGTTCAGATTACTACCGGATTATATCTGGATGAGCTTTCGGATGATTATTATGAGAGTATGTTAGGGCTTTTCTATAAATACTATGATACTGAACTGCCATTTGCCGGATTTGACGCGGCAAAATATCCGGATATGAATTATACGGTATATGGATTGATAGACAAAAATAAGGTTACTCTTGCCCGGAATTTGTTAGAAGCAAATATTCGGGATATCGTGTTGACCAATTCGGTTTTTGCTGAAACTTATCGGAACGGTAAACCCAGTGGAGTGAGGCCTTCTATATTCGGAATGGCTTCTATTATTGATTTTGTTTTATTGAAAAATAATTATTTTTATCAAAAAGGAGAACCCCATGTTGTGAATTTGTTCAATACTACATCTGGGGTAGATGGTTTATGTATTCGGGGTAAAAAGCTGAATGTACACCATAATAATGGTGAAACAGTTATTGTAACTGGTGATTTACTTAATGAAACAAAAGAAATTGATGTACAGGAAAATGAGATAAGAACCATATATTAATTAATGTGTACCTCAATATAAATAATGCACCCCTAAAGTTCATTTTCTAACTTGTGGGGTGCATTTTTATTTTTTAGATTTATTCTTTAATATCCAAAAATCTCTTCTTGTGTAAGTTCCTGGATTGGGCCTACTTCCTTCAGTTTTTCCATATCCAGTTCTTTTTTGTCACCGAGGATACAGTATGTATAGGTGCGTCCTTTCACCCATTTATTCTGAAAGTTGATAACATCTTTCAGTGTCATGCTTTGTGCATCATTATACAGCTTAATACGGCTGTCTACATTTTGTCCCAGATCTTGTGCATTAATGTATGACCATATGATGTCACTCTTAGTGATACGTTCTGTACGCAGACGGGCGATAAGTGCTTCTTTGGCAAGCTGGAAAGCAGCTTCAGACTCCGGCATGTTATCGATAATATCGTTGAAAACCTTGATAGCATCAATCATTTTATCATTCTGTGTGGCTATCTGAGTCTGGAGCAGATATGGATACTTCGAATAAGACGGACGGTTGAGTCCGGCCCATGCGGAGTATGCAAGTCCGCGGCTCTCACGCATTTCCTGGAATACGATCGAGTTCATACCACCCCCAAAGTATTCATTGTACATTTGGCGTGAGGGTTCAATCATAGGATCAAATTTTTCACCACGATTAGAGAGCTGGGTCATATAAATCTGTTTTGCCTCATAAGGGGAGATAAGTACTTTGGTTACCGGAGTTTCCAGACGTGGGAATTCATTACCAACAGGGATCTCTTTTAACTTTTTGGGAGCCTGGTGATTTTTGTTGATAATAGCCAACAGTTCCTTTTCACTTGTTGGACCATAGTACATAATGCGGTGTTTGTAACTGTTCTGATTATGAATACGGTCTGTGAGTTCCTGAGGATCCATGGTTTGAAGTTCGGTTTCTGTCAGTATATTGGTAGCAGGAGATTTAGGACCATACATACCGTAGTTCATCAGTCTACGGAAGTTCTGCATCTGGTTCAGTTTGGCATCTTTGCGTGATTTCAGAATGTCGGCTACCATATTGGTATAAGCTTCTTTATTTACTTGTGCATCCGCCATCAGTTTCTCAAACAATTTCATTGCTTCAGGCATATTCTCATTCAATCCCGACAGTACAACATAGGTACGTTCGTTACCCGGAGATACGCGGAAGTTACATGCCAGGCGATAGAATTCGCTTTTTACTTGCTCCGGTGTCATATCGGAGGTTCCCAGATAGTCAATGTAATCGAAAGCGGTACCGAGGGCTTTATCATTATTATTGCCCATGTCGAATACATAAATCAACTGAAACAGGTCATTACTTGTGTTCTGTTTGTATAGTACAGGAATGCCCGATTTAGCTTTCAGTTGGCTGAGGTCTTTCTTAAAATCGAGGAATACAGGCTCGATGGGCTTTACATTACTGTTTTGTATCTCCTTCAGGAAGTCACTGGCAACGTCACGGTTCATCACAATCGGAGTGATGGTTGGTTTTGCCATTTTCTTCTCATTCGGATTTTGTCCTTGCTTTTTATAAATAACGGCATAGTTCTGATCGGTCAGATATTTATTGACGAAAGTTACGATGTCCTCTTTGGTGAGTTTGGCAAGACGGTCGATGGCGGTTACTTCATCTGCCCAGTTGGTGCCGTTAATGAATGAGTTTACGAACATGTCTGCACGTCCCCTGTTACTTTCCAGTTGTTGAACCTGGTAGAGTTTGAAGTTATTGATATTGGCTTGCAGCATTTTTTCGTCAAAATCTCCTGCACGTAGCTTTTTGATTTCTTCAAGCAACAGGTTCTTTACATCATCCAATGTCTGTCCTTGTTTGGGACGGCCTTGCAGCATTAAAGCCGAGTAATCTGCCATGTCCAGTGGGTAACCATAGGCCTGTAACACTTTCTGTTGCTGGTTGAGATCAAGGTCTATAAGACCGGCTTTACCGTTGTACAGGATTTGTGAAACGACCTGTAGGATTTCGTATTCCTTACTGGCAGCTCCCGGGAATCTCCATGCCAGTGTCAGGCTCTCGGCGTCCGGACCCAATACTTCACGGACGATAGGAGCAGTGATGGATGATTCTTTCGGCAAATTAAGTTTTGGTAAGTTATTATTAGGCCTTAAATGTCCGAAGTACTTATCAATCGTAGTAATCATCTGGTCCGGATCAAAATCACCGGATAGGCAAATAGCCATATTGTTGGGTACATACCATTGTTTGTGGTAGTTTTTGATGTTGGTGATAGAAGGATTCTTCAGATCTTCCTGTGTACCTAACACAGTCTGTGTACCATAAGGATGGTGTGGGAAGAGGGCAGACAATACTGTTTCGTATACCTTACGCGGATCTTTGGTCAGTGACATGTTTTTTTCTTCGTACACTGTTTCCAACTCTGTATGGAAGCCTCGAATGACGCAGTTTTCAAAACGGTCAGCCTGTATTTTAGCCCAGTTGTCTATCTGGTTGGCAGGGATATTTTCTACATAGACAGTCATGTCGAATCCGGTGTAGGCATTGGTCCCTTTAGCTCCGATGGCAGCCATTAGTTTGTCGTATTCATTAGGTATGGCAAATTTGGAAGCTTCGTATGACAGGCTGTCTATTTTATGATAGATGGCTGTACGTTCTGCTTCATCAGTTGTTTTACGATATATCTCGAACTGTTGCTCAATCTGGTCGAGCAAAGGTTTTTCGGCAGCATAATTTTGTGTACCGAACTTTTGTGAACCCTTAAACATCAGGTGTTCGAAGTAGTGAGCCAGTCCGGTGGTTTCTGCGGGATCGTTCTTTCCACCTACACGTACGGCAATAAAAGTTTGTATACGTGGTTCTTCTTTGTTCACGGTCATGTAGACCTTCAACCCGTTGTCCAGTGTGTAAATGCGTGCTTTCAACGGATCGTTGGGCACTGTCTCATAGCGGTAGTCTTTGGACGTAGCTCCACTCACACTTGTCACTATTAAGAGAAATAGCGACAGGCAGGATAGTTTTAGTAGTTTATTCATATCAATGATAACAATTTAGTTACAAAAGCAAAGGTAGCGGATTTTTGCGTATCTTTGTCCCCTTGAGACAGATAAAATGATTGAATAAAGTAATTTCAATCGTAAATTGTAAATCGTAAATTGTAAATCAAATGATTACTATTGAACAACTTAAAGACGTGAAAGAGCGCACTGATGCGCTGAGGAGGTATCTTTGACATCGACGGGAAGAAAATTCAGGTCGAAGAAGAACAATTAAGAACACAAGCTCCGGGTTTCTGGGATGATCAGAAACGTGCCGAAGCACAAATGAAGAAGGTGAAGGACTTGCAGAAGTGGATTGCAGACTATAATACAGTCAAGACACTGAGCGATGAGCTGGAACTGGCTTTCGATTTTTATAAAGACGAACTTGTTACCGAAGCAGAAGTGGATGAGGGTTATGCCAAAGCACTGGAAGCTGTAGAGAACCTGGAATTGAGAAATATGCTCCGTGGCGAAGCCGATCAGATGAGCTGTGTTTTGAAAATAAATTCCGGAGCGGGTGGTACAGAGAGTCAGGACTGGGCATCTATGCTGATGCGTATGTATCTGCGCTATGCCGAAACGAATGGATATAAAGCAACAATTTCTACCTTGCAGGAAGGCGATGAGGCAGGTATTAAAACTTGTACAATTCAGATAGAAGGTGATTATTCTTACGGTTATCTGAAAGGTGAAAATGGAGTACATCGCCTGGTGCGTGTTTCGCCATACAATGCCCAGGGGAAGCGTATGACTTCGTTTGCTTCCGTTTTTGTTACTCCGCTTGTGGATGATAGTATTGAGGTTAACATCGAGCAGGCACGTATTTCATGGGATACTTTCCGTTCGGGTGGAGCCGGTGGTCAGAATGTGAACAAAGTAGAATCGGGAGTTCGTCTACGTTACCAGTTTAAAGATCCTTATACTGGTGAGGAAGAAGAAATTCTTATCGAAAACACCGAAACACGTGACCAGCCTAAAAATAAAGAGAATGCGATGCGTCAGTTACGTTCTATCTTGTATGATAAAGAGTTGCAGCATCGCATGGCTGAGCAAGCGAAGGTAGAAGCCGGAAAGAAGAAGATTGAATGGGGATCACAGATACGGAGTTATGTGTTTGATGATCGGCGTGTGAAGGATCATCGTACTAATTATCAGACTTCTGACGTAAATGGTGTGATGGATGGGAAGATTGAGGATTTCATCAAAGCCTATTTGATGGAGTTTTCATCGGAAGAACAAAATTAATTTCCTTATCCTTCGTTGGATTGAATAATTATTCTTAGCTTTGTTAGCGTTGAACTTTAAAGCTAAAAACATATGGGTAAGAATAAGAAAAAAGTAACACACACAAAAAAGGAAGAAGAACAAGCCAAACGGGTTATTAAGATAATTTCAGTAGGACTCGTTATTCTGGCATTGGCCATGTTAATTGGATTTTCTTTCTTAGGATGATTTTATTCATCACAGATTATGTAGATGGTTTTCTGCATAATTTGTGATGAATTCTTTTTTGTAACAGCTTTGTAGCTCATTTGTCATAACGATGTACATCTATGCAGGTATCTTTGCGGCAAAATAAAGATTTTGACCGGAATGAGGAAACTGACTACAGCCATAGCTGGTTTATTACTTGCTACGATGGCTTTTGGACAAGTGAATGAAGAAGTAGTGGATGGCAAGAAGCTGAATAAAGAAAAAATGGAACTGCATGACTATTTGCCAGCCATCCATGGTACTGTTCGTGCTAAGTATGAGTATCAGACAGCTACAAATGAAAGCCGTTTCCAGGTGCGTAATGCACGTTTCAGCCTTACGGGCAATGTACTTCCTATTGTTGCTTACAAAGCAGAAATTGACTTATCAGATCAGGGCACTATCCGCATGTTAGACGCCTATACCCGTATTTTCCCGGTGAAACACCTTGATTTTACAATCGGACAGATGCGCGTTCCTTTTACAATTGATGCCCATCGCTCTCCTCATCAACAGTATTTTGCAAATCGTTCTTTTATTGCCAAGCAGGTGGGAGATGTGCGTGACGTAGGTGCTACGTTGGCCTATACCCGAAAAAATGCTGCATTGCCTTTTATCCTTGAAGGAGGTTTATTCAATGGTTCGGGACTTACTAATCAAAAAGAGTGGCAGAAGACGTTGAACTACTCCCTAAAAGGACAATTATGGTTTGCTAAAGGCTGGAATCTCACTTTAAGTACACAAATGATTAAACCGGAGGCTATACGTATCAACATGTATGATATCGGTATCTATTATGAAACAGACAAATTTCACATTGAAGCCGAATATCTATATAAGAAGTATGGTCACAGTTCTTTTGATGATGTACATGCTGTTAATAGTTTTGTAAACTATGATCTGCCATTGCACAAATTCTTTCATAAAATGTCGTTTCTCGTACGCTATGATATGATGAATGATCATAGTAACGGACTTGGAATGGACGAAACAACCCGTCGCCTTCCCATTACGGATTATGCCCGTAAGCGTCTTACCGGTGGGCTTACTTTTAGCTTTTCCAAGGCTTTCGTTGCCGATATCCGGTTGAATTATGAAAAGTATTTTTATAAAAAGGGTGGCATTCCTAAAGATTCGGAGCAAGATAAATTAGTTATCGAATTTATGACGCGGTTTTAGAGAAGTACGTACTCTTGTCTGTTTAAAGTACGTATTTTTGTGTATAATAAGTACGTATTTAACTCACCCTTAAAATACTATTTTCTGACAGTATAAAGTGCATGTTTTATCAACAAAGTATAAATGATTTAATGGTTGAAAACCAGTGTTTTATCTAAAAAAGAATATCTCTGACTTTTGTTACCATTTTAAATTGGAAAATGCCGAAAAGATAGTTGCGATTTTGACAAATAACTTTTAGATACAATTATAACCTTACCACCTTACCGTTCTATCACTTTATCACCCTATAACTCTATCACCTTATAACTTTTATTTCTATCTTTGCAGCATGGCACAGGAGATAGAACGTAAGTTTCTCGTTATCGGAGATTTTAAATCACAGGCTTTTGAGCAAAGTCGTATTGTACAGGGGTATATAAGCAGTGCCCGTGGACGGACGGTACGTGTACGAATTCGTAACGGTAGAGGGTATCTCACTATCAAGGGAGCCTCTAATGAATCCGGGACCAGCCGCTATGAATGGGAGAAAGAGCTGCCTTTGCATGAGGCAGAAGAACTAATGAAACTTTGTGAACCGGGGGTAATTGATAAAACCCGCTATTTAGTTCGTAGTGGTAAACATATTTTTGAAGTCGATGAGTTTTATGGTGAAAACGAAGGACTTATTGTTGCAGAGGTGGAACTCAATGCTGAAGATGAGGCTTTTGTGAAACCTTCTTTTATCGGACAGGAAGTAACAGGAGATGTTCGTTACTATAATTCACAGTTAATGAAGAAACCATACACAACCTGGTAACGCTAACAAAATAATCTGTATATTTGTTCTTATTATTAAAAGGACACTGTATGGAGCAATTATATAACTATCTTCCGCGTGAACTGGTCACTTTTATTTTGGTGACTTTGTTTTCTCTTCTTATCGGTCTTTCCCAACGTAAAATCAGTCTGAAACGAGAAGGAGAGACGACTCTTTTTGGTACTGACCGCACCTTTACCTTTATTGGTATATTGGGATATTTACTCTACATTCTTGATAAGGCAGATATGCGTTTGTTTATGGGAGGAGGTTTGATACTGGGTATCTTGCTTGGTTTGAACTATTATGTTAAGCAATCTCAGTTCCACGTATTTGGTGTGACCACCATCATAATTGCTTTGATCACCTATTGCATTGCTCCGATAGTTGATACGCAGCCTTCGTGGTTTTATGTAATGGTTGTTGTTACCGTATTATTACTGACGGAATTGAAACATACTTTCACCGAATTCGCCCAGCGTATGAAGAACGATGAAATGATTACCCTTGCCAAGTTTCTGGCTATTAGTGGTATCATTTTGCCCATGTTGCCTAATGAGAATATTATCCCGGATATAAACCTGACTCCTTATTCTATATGGCTGGCTACTGTGGTTGTTTCCGGCATTTCATATCTGTCTTATTTGCTGAAACGTTATGTGTTTCGTGAGTCCGGTGTGTTGGTTTCCGGTATTGTAGGTGGTCTTTATAGCAGTACTGCCACTATCTCTGTTTTAGCGCGTAAAAGTCGTAATATACATTCCGGTCAGGCTACAGAATATGTTGCTGCTATGTTGCTGGCAGTTAGCATGATGTTTTTGCGGTTTATGATACTGATCTTTATTTTCAGTCGTGAGATATTTCTGGATATTTATCCTTACCTCCTTATCATGGCATTGACTGCGGCAGCTGTTGCATGGTTTATTCATTCACGAAGGAAGAAAACAGATGTCACTGAAAATGTGGATGAGGATGAAGACGGTAGCAATCCGCTGGAGTTTAAAGTAGCATTGATTTTCGCTGTGCTGTTTGTTGTGTTTACCGTTCTTACGCACTATACGTTGATTTATGCAGGCACGGGAGGGTTAAACCTTCTGTCGTTTGTTTCGGGCTTTAGTGATATTACTCCTTTTATTCTGAACTTATTGCAAAGTACAGGTACTGTCGCTGCGTTGGTGATCACAGCTTGTAGTATGCAGGCTATTGTGAGCAATATTATGGTTAATATGTGCTACGCATTGTTCTTTGCCGGGAAAGGGAGTAAGCTGCGTCCCTGGATATTGGGAGGATTTGGTTGTGTGATAGCGGTAAATGCGGTGGTATTATTAATATTCTATTTCTTGTAACCGATTGATCTTTTTATAATAAGAAAGTCCGGATGAAGCTTTTAACATCATCCGGACTTTTTTTATGATGGCTTTGAATAGGTTTCACCACAGAGTCACACAGAGTTTTGTCGAGTTTTTTATTGTAAATCAGATAAATAGTACTCTGTGGAACTCGGTGTTACTCTGTGGTGAGTTCGATTCAAAATTTAATATCATTCATACTATTAACCAATAACTGATATTTAATGTAATTACCCTTTTTGGCCGAATATTTTGTATAGATTGCTGTGATATCCCCTTTTTGACCATTTTGGGGCAACGGTTGAAGTGCGAAGTTGGCATAACCGCTTACGCGTACAATATAGTTACCCGATGAGGTCGAAGTTCCTCCAAAAGAGAACCAGGATGAACCGTAATAACGTTGATTATTGTAGCTATAAGCATAAGTGGGTGTCAAGCCTTCACTCTCATAGAATTTATTGGTATAAACAGCCTCTGTTTGTCCTCCCGGATAGGTAACCTCCAGAAACTGAGGATATGTATCACCATCAAAAGTGCCGGCTTTATACTCCAAACCTTCAAAACGTACTAAACGTCCTAAAGCATCATCCGTAAGTTCTTTTTTGTAATTGGTTGCATTAACCACCAGTGTGTCTGCAGCAGTTAATTCTCCCAAGGCTCCCGGGAAAATGTGTGCGTTGACCAGAAGCTGTGTTTCCAGGTTACGGTTTGCATAACCCTTGGCAATGTCAGTAGCAGTAGGCATTCCTCCTACGCTTAACATATAGCGATAACTACCAATGGCCAATCCTTTGGTTTTTACAAAAATCTCTTGTCCCGGATGATAGAACACATAGTTACTAACCATCAGTTTGAGTTCGATGGCCGATTTGGATTCTTCATCGTAAATATATACTGATTTGTAAACGTTACCAGCCTGATCGCTTGAGATTACTTTTCCATGTATTACATAATCTTCTGTTATTTCAAGCGTTTTGGCCAGACTTGTTTCACCACTACCATATACATCATAGAACAGTTGTTTGAAATCCTTGATAGAAATAATCTTCTCATTAGAAAAATCCTCTTTCGTCCATACTTTTGCAGGAGCAGGATCGTCAAAGTCATTGTAGCAGCCAGTGAAACTCAACACGACTGCTGCAATCATACATATTTTTACTATTTTGTTCATAGCTTTCATTTTTTATTCGTTACGTCATTTAGAAGCGGAAATAAATATTCATATAATAGGTCGTACCGAACATATAGAAATATTTCGAGTCGAACGGTTGATAAGTCTGATAGTTCTCATCTTTGTTCTTGAGCAAACGAATCTGTTCGTATCCACCGGTCTTAATATCTTGGTTGTTGAGCAGGTTCTTTACTTCCAGGCTGAATCCAAGTGTGTACGCACGGTTAATGTACCAGTTCTTACCTACACTTGCATTGAATACACAAGCTGAATTGAATTTCTCCTGATGGCGCAACTCACGGATATCTTCTGCTGACATGTTACGTGATAATACAGCGTCTGTACGGTAGAGAGGACTCATAGACAGATACATATTATTATAGTAGTTCATATCAACGGAAGCATAAATGTTATTACGGCTACGATAAGACAAACCAATATTCATTGCTGTCTGAGGGGTACTTTCTACACGGAAATTTTTCCAGTAAACTTTACCTTCATTTTTAATTTCTCCACTGTTATCCTGAATCTGTACATAATCGGGGTTAGAGTCGTAAGTAAACTGTCCCCAGCTTATAGCACCGTTCAGAGCCAATCCGGCATACAGGGGTATGGATGCGGCAACTTCCAGACCAAAGTGCTGCTTATCAATACCGCTCATGGCAAAGTTGGAGAAAGTAGATTCTACATCGTCATAGTAGGAAATAACCTTCGACTGATCCATGAATTTGGTATAATAACCTGATACACGTGCTTTAAAATCCCCCCAGCGGAAGTTATAAGATGCATCTACACCAAATACTTTTTCTGCCGAGATACCCGGAGTAACTGAATTACGTGTACGGGGAGATACGAATGCCGACTGGAATGCCGGAGCATCCTGCATATAAATAATGCTGGCCTCAATGGAGTGAGCTGCCGAAAATTTATAATTGAAGTTGGCTTTCAGCTTATAAGTCAGATAGTTCAGCTTTTTAGAGTCACCCTGTGAATCATTTGGGAACAATCCTTTTTTCCATAAACCATGACGCCACAAAGTAGAATGCCCAATTTCACCACCGAGGTTTATACCAAGGCCTTTGAAGTTCGTTTCATACATCGCCCAGGCACGTGCAGTGAGGTTGTTTCCGTAATAGTCATAACTGTATTTATCACCTTCTTTGGCAGCGCGTGCATGTCCATATTTCTCATAGTAATCCATATCGTTCTGATAAGGAATAGGATTGAGACCACCCATGTCGCGTTCTGCAAACTTATCCACATCTACCCAGTAATCACCGCCTAACAAATCTTTTACTTCGCTGTAGTATTCGGTACGGTTACGGCGTAAGTTCACTCCCCCATTAATTTTAGAGCTATTACGGAGAATGTGGGAAAACTGTGTGTAGAAATTCCAGTCCAACTGATCGGTATGGCGTTCTTCAATCATGTTGATGGCACGACGTCCGGAACCATACAATGAATTTTCCGGCTGGTTGCGGTTGATGTCATACAATTGGTCCCAATTGATGTGACGAATATTGTCTGTATTGGCACGCCATGCTTCATCGAGCCATGCACCTATTTCCGTACCATTATAAAAGCTTGGCAGATAACGGTAGTAGTCGGGGCGTGGGTCCGGACCGCCGTACCAGGTTAATGCAGAATAACCATTCTGGCCAAATCGCAGTGAACTGGCAACGTTTAATTGCGAACGATCATTAATATCAAATGTGTAATTAAGCATTGCAATGGGTTCGTGATAATTACGTACGCGTGCATTGCGGCGTTTACCATCCTGCCATCCCCAGTTTGGGTTGTAGTAATTGTTTCCTACCAAGTCATAGGCTTCCTGAGTGGATGCTTGTTGTGCTCCACGTTCTGTAGGAGCACCTAAGATGGTTAATCCAAGACGATGCTGAGGATTAAATTGTTTCTCAATAGAAGCAAAGTATCCGAAAGCGTTATAGTAAACACCGTCTACATAAGAATTACCTCCCTGACGGGTTGATACGGAGAAGGCATAGGACCAGCCATTGTCCTGTTGGCCGGATGAATAGGTCACCATTCCGCGAAAACGGTACATGGAGTTACCATTTACTACACTTGCGCGCAAGCCTTTACGCATCTGTGAAGGGCGGGTATTGATATTAGTTGTACCGGCAATACCACCGATTCCCATATCCCCCATATTCAGTCCGGAAGTTATCTCCTGGTTACGTGTTGCGTCATTCAGACCGCTCCACAATGACCATGGAGTATATCCTGTCATTGCATCATTGAGCTGAATTCCGTTCATGTAAACGTCTGAATATTGAGAGTCATAACCACGGACGTTGAATCGCATTTCACTGAATTTATAAGATGCAATGTTGTTGAAGACATCTTTTGATGCAGACAATGACGAAGGCAATGATTGTGCATCTTCAAGTGTTTCGGTATCGAACTCTGTAAAGATGGCATCATCCATCATTGGAGTAACGTTATCAGGAACCATCACCACATTATTGATATCTCTTATCATCTTGTCTACACGAACAGCGATGGTGAGTGATTCGAACTCTGCAGCTTCAAAGGTAAGAGAGTATTCACCTTTTGCTAAATTTTCAATCTCAAAATTACCTGTAGCATCGGTCTTTGTCGTCACGTCTCCCGGTGTCAAGGTGACCTTTACACCGTCAATAGCCGCACGTGTAGTACGGGAAACGACCTTACCCTTGATACCACCATACTGCGCATAAGCGGTTAGTGATAGCAAAGATAATACCATAATTAGGAATGTTTTTATTCTCATAAATATTAAAGATTTTTATTTACCTATATAGATATATACGGGGAAGTGGTCACTATAACCACCCTGGAAATTATTGCCTACATATGTGCGCAATGGATATCCTTTAAACTGTCCCTCTTTTTGTATCATATAACTTTGTTTGAAAATATTGCCATAGAATTTAGAACCGGGAGCCTTTTGAAGCTTAAGTTTGCCGGTAGAACCTGTGGCAAGATTCTCTGTTACTACAATATTATCGAAGATATTCCATGCATCACCATAAGCCAGTGTTCCATATCCTGCTTTAAGCATATCGGCATAAGGATCATAGAGGTCTCCTTCTTTGAGGTCTTTTAATTTGAATTTTGCTCCCAACCCTTGTGCAATACTCTTGTCTGTAGGATCATCATTAAAGTCGCCCATTGCTATCACTTTTGTGGCCGGATTAGCTCTCAATACTGAGTCTGCAATGCTACGCATCTGTTCTCCTACCGCGATCCGTTTGAATTCGGAAGCTTCTTTGCCTCCCAAACGCGACGGCCAGTGCGCTACCATAAAGAAGAACGGTTCATCTTCGATGGTTCCCCACATGGTGAGAATATCACGTGTCTTGAAGTTGGGCAACGAAGGAATGACTGTTTTCACCGGATATTGTCCTTCTATTTTAAATACGTCAGGACGATACAGGAATGCTACGTCCACTCCACGTGCTTCGGGAGAATCGAAGTGTGCGATTCGGTAATTACCCGGAGCAAGTTTAGGAGTAGCGATAATATCCTCTAATACGCCACGGGTTTCTACTTCTGAAACACCAATTACAACCGGATAATTTTTATCAATGGCAGCGATGTCAAAAAGCACCCGTTCGATATTACTGAGCTTCTTGTTATATTTGGTTGTATTCCATTTTTTAGGTCCTTCGGGAGTAAACTCGTCATCCAGAACTTCAGGATCGTTGATCGTGTCAAAGAAATTCTCGATGTTATAGAAAACTACTTTATAAGGCTTCTGTGCGAAACTGAACGAGATCAGTAACACAAAGAAAATTGAAGGAATTAATAGTTTTTTCATACGTCAGAATATTAGTTGATTCCCCACTGTGTAGGGTTGTTTTGTTGTTTTACAGTTGCTGATACTTGTGGGAAAAACGTAAAACCTGTTTTTGCTTCAATATCTGCTACTGATGTACAAATAGACCGGGGAGGTTCAATATTACCATAAGATTTTTGTTCCACCCAGAATCCGATAGAGATAAGTTCACTGTCCGAGCAATCCTTGATAGCCTTACCTGTCGAACCACTTTTGGTGCGCAACAGAACTTTATAGTAGTTCGTTGGAAGTGATACTACATTGCCGGCTCCGTCAAATGTGGTTGCATTGGAATTAAAAATGGCACCGGTTACTACATATAAAGTATCGGAGCATTTGTTTCCACGGACCCTGGCTTCGAGCTTTGCCCACATGTCTTGATTAAGACGATTCAACTGTGGAGTCATATTTGACATATAGAAAGTTTGAGCATTCAATTCATCAGTAGCCAAACGATCTGCCGATGGTAATTGGTGTCCACGATCATAGGAACCTCTGTATGATTTATCAATACAGTTTGCTTGATAAGCCATAGGAATGATGGGATCAAAAGCCCATGCGTCTGTGCGGCTGCCGGATCCTGTCAAATAGGCATTGTGTATCGGATAGGCAACCCATAACGCAGCTTTCTTTGTCTTATCGAAGCAGATAGAGTAATTACGAACCTTTTTATCGTTGCTTAGTGGACCGTAATGTGTGACGTATTGATAATTCGCATTCTCCTTAGGTGCCGGAAGTTCTGCCCAAGCTCCGAATGGTGGTAAGTTTTGTTGCGATTCGGCAAGTTGTAGCAAGGTGAAAGTCTGTGCTTCTCCACCCGCAAAGCGGAAAGAGATTTTGGCTTCACGTTGCTCTTTTCCGGTATTGCTTTTGTAGTATACATATAGTACATTAAGTCCACTGTTTACTACACCGCTCTTGGTAGAATTCGTATAGTCTTTACTACTGAATGCACACCAGGTATTTCCTTCGACAACTTCTGCGTCCCACTCAATGCCTGTTGTCCCTGTTATGATGATTGCCGATGAACCTTCGGTAGAGCTAACTGTTGAAGATATTTTCCAATAAGCTTCATTGGATTGTTGTACTATTTCCGGGTCGTCGCTGCTACATCCTCCTATCCACAATGGTAAAATTGTGAATAAGAGGATATTGATTATTATTCTATTGTTTTTTAGCATGGATAAGTATACTATTGTCTTTTATAGGTAATAGTAATAGAACTGATATATACTGCACCACCACCAGGGAAAATACTAAATTGTGACAGATTCAGTCCCTCAAGATTTTCCAGTGTAAAAGTACCACCTTTATCTGTTGAAACATTACTCTTAGCTTTTGCGGCGCCATCTAAGTTTGTTTGAGTAGTTCCGGCAGCATATGAGTATCCGGTTTCACAAAGTAAAATATAACGTGGGAAGAATGTCTTGGCAGATGTTGTAATAACCACTTTTTGTACGATACCGGCTTGTTGCGGAACCTGAATGTGTGAGTTGAAAGCTGTTTTGGCTTCATCGCTGTTAAAGTTAATCTGCAGGAACGGAGCATCTGTTCCGGAAGCTGTAATAGCGCATTTGCCACTCCAAGCTCCGAAACTGTTACTGTAGCTAAAAGGTGCATAGGCACTGTTAGACATGGTTGCTATTTCGTCAGAAGTCAATGTAACATCGAAAGTAGAGCCGTCTCCCGGAGCTAAAACAGTAATGGGAACTTCAACGCTGTTACCATTGGTGAGGGTAATTGTCAATTTTTGGTTGATTACACCTTGAGTAGTATTTGGATCAGCGTGTACTGTAATCTTGGTATTATCGACTGTAGCCGATAATATACCACTTGGAACGCTGACGGAGAGAGTATTATTTCCTGCATTGCTGACATTTACCTGAATATCTTTGGAACCACCTGTTGAAGGGAATGTTAGAGATGTTGGAGATACTGAGACAATAGTTGGAGTGTTTGTACCTCCTCCTTCAAGATCAACAATTTGCCCGCCATTGCCAGTTGTTAAAGTAGGGTCGTCAATAGAGAATACAGAAACTTCATCGGCCATAAATTTAATATATAATGTAGATGTAGCATTCTTCAATGTGAAATCTGCAGTAGCAAATATCCAGTATTCATTAGCTTGTTTAAATGTGTATGAAATAGCATTACTCCAGGTAGTACCATCGGCACTTAAGTAGAAGTGGAATTTATCCTGTTTGAATTCATTGTCGTATACACCGCTGGTATTTTTAGAGTAGCTACCCCCAAAAGTTAATCTTAAATTGGTTTGTCCGGTAGCTAAAGCTATTTTATTAATAGTAAAGCTGGCATTACTTCCAAAGAATAATTTGTCTGCTCCAGATGCACCTTCGTATCCTGCACTTAATTTACCTGATTGACGAACAGAAGCTCCTGGTCCTGTGTAGTCAACATTTGCAGAACCATCTCCGGATTTTGCCCAATCATTGAAACTATCAACGAATGGATATGGGCTTGATTTTGGCGCTGTTGTTCCAAAGGTTTCTGTATAGATCGCGTTGGTCGGCGTAGGAGGGGTATCGCCTCCTTCAAGATCAACAATTTGTCCACCGTTGCCAGTTGTTAAGGTCGGGTCGTCAATAGCGAACACAGACGCTTCATCGGCCACAAATTTGATATACAATGTAGATGTAGCATTCTTCAATGTGAAATCTGCTGTAGCAAATACCCAGAATTCATCAGCTTGCTTGAATGTGTATGAAACGGCATCACTCCAGGTAATACCATCGGCACTTAAGTAGAAATGGAATTTATCCTGTTTGAATTCGTTGTCGTATACACCGCTGGTATTTTTAGAGTAGCTACCTCCAAAAGTTAATCTTAGGTTGGTTTGTCCGGTAGCTAAAGCTATTTTATTAATAGTAAAGCTGGCATTACTTCCAAAGAATAATTTGTCTGCTCCAGATGCACCTTCGTATCCTGCACTTAATTTACCTGATTGACGAACAGAAGCTCCTGGTCCTGTGTAGTCAACATTTGCAGAACCATCTCCGGATTTTGCCCAATCATTGAAACTATCAACGAATGGATATGGGCTTGATTTTGGCGCTGTTGTTCCAAAGGTTTCTGTATAGATAAAAGTAGTTGGTGCGATCGTTCCACTCTTAATTTTCACCGTTTCTGTCATCAATGGACCTACTTTATTTGAAATCTGGATTTCAATGCTTGCTTCGTCATTGATATTTTCCGGGATACTAACTTGAATCGTTGCAGAACCATCTCCTTCAGTTGCAGAAAGAGTTACCCAGGATTTGTCATCTTTTACGGTTGCTGTCCAATGGCGATTGGTCGAAATCTCAAAAGATGATTGGCTGCCTTCGGCAGGAGTACCGTCTGTAGTAAAAATCAGATTTGTTGGAGAGACTTCCAGATAAGGAGCCTCGGTGTCGTCATTATCGTCAACACAGCTCACAAAGGCCGTTGTGGCAATTAAGAGCATTGTTCCAAAAAACAACTTCAGAAAATTTAGATTCTTCATTGATGTTTAATAAATAAAAGTTAATATTGTAGGCGTTTTTAATTTAAATTTTCGCCGTAAAGCAAACAAAGATATATTATTGAGATGAATAAACAAAGCTTAGCTATCTTATTTTATATTACATTTTGGTTAAATTTTTGCCTCTAACCGCGGAAAAACTTACATGAGTATGTCAAATTGATAGCTGTTTACATCTTTTAATTACTTTCATTTTTAAATTAAATAACAAATTACAGTTTTAATTGTTTAGAAAAACTTTAAAAATACTTATTGCTTTAATTTTGCTTGACCTATATTGATTTTATTTATTGTTTTCAGAATTCTGTATATGTTTGATAAAAAACTTACAATATTCAGTTGTAGTTTGCACCCTAGATTGATGATATATAAGTAATGTTAATACGGAAATTGATCCATGCTTGTTGTTATTTGAGAATTTGAAAAAGGATTAATGTATGAGAATGTATATTATTTGTTGATGAAAAAATAGAACAAATACTATTGGTTTTAAATGGCTGAAAATCAGCGTGGTAAAGCTGCGTATTTTTCTCTACGAGAAATGACTCGAAACTCTACGAGGAACGGTCCGAAACTCTACGGAGATCGGGGCGATTCTCTACGACAAACAGATCGGATGTTTGTAATGTTTTACATTGCTCGCTCCGGGTTGGGGGAAAGTTGTCTTTTTGTGTAATTAAAAAGTATTGCTTGGATGAGGTCGATTTTTTTTAAGTACAGTTTTACTGTATAAGATTGTACATTTTTGTATGGCAAGAGTGTACAATCTTGATATGCAAAAGTGTACATTCTTATATGATAAAAGTGTACATTCTTGTAGTTGTTGATTATCAGTGTTTTATAGTGAGTGTTTTAATCAAATCTCCTGGTTTTCTTTATAAATCTCGGTTTCTTGTGTATCAGTTATTTTCTAAAGATGTATTCTTTGATATCTTTTCAGCTCTCTTTTTACTTTCTTAACTCCGAATGTTTCGTAAGAGGAAATAAACTGACTATTTTTGTCGCAATACTATAAATAAAGACTATGATATCTGTCTTAGTAAACTATAAATTAGAACCGACAACAACATGAAAAGCAAGTTACTACCATTATTGATGCTCTTTATTGTATCAAATGCAGTCTATGCACAAAACACGACATCTCCTTCTTATACACTAAAAGGCGTACTTCTTGACTCTTTAACTCTGGAAGGTGAACCCTATGCTACCATTAGGATTGTGAAAAAGTCGCAGCCGGATAAGGCAGTAAAGATGGCAGTTACCGATATGCAAGGAAAATTTCAGGAAAAGATTAATGCTGTGCCGGGTATTCATACGATTACGATTACCTCTATAGGAAAAAGTACTGTGATTAAAGATTTTGAGGTGAAAGTGAATGAGAAGATTATTGATTTGGGCACTTTGTACACTTCGGAAGCCACCAATGAACTGGGAAGTGTTGAGATCGTTGCGCAGAAACCGTTGGTGAAAGCTGATATAGATAAAATAGAGTATAATGTGCAGGATGATCCGGACTCTAAAACCAATACAGTACTGGAAATGTTGCGTAAAGTCCCTTTGGTAACGGTGGATGGCGAGGATAATATTAAAGTTAATGGTAGTAGTAGTTTTAAGATTCATGTGAATGGGAAACCGGATAACATGATGAGTGACAATCCGGTGGATGTTCTCAAAAGTATGCCGGCCAATACGATCAAGCATATTGAAGTAATAACAAATCCCGGTGCGAAATATGATGCTGAAGGAGTAGGCGGTATTCTTAATATCGTAACGATAGGAGGGAGTGGATTTAAAGGATATACGGCAACTTTTAGTGGTAATGTAAGTAATACGGGAGGTGGTGGAAGTTTGTACACTACTATAAAAAAGGAGAAACTGACCCTTTCTGCACGTTATAATTATAGTGCTAACAATAATCCTCGTAGCTATTCAAGTTCTACTCAGCGGCAGAAACAGGAGTCTGCCAATAAGGAGACGGTAATTTTGTCTGATGGTTCCAACAAAGGAAAAGGCAATTTTCAGAGTGGTAACCTGGAGGCAAGTTATGAGATAGATACTCTGCGTCTGGTAACAATGGGATTTGGCATGTATGGAGGCAATAATGATAGCAATGGATATAACGAATCAATAATGAGAAATGCTGATCCGGCTTCTTCGGAAAGTATTTATTATTCATACAAGAACGATAGTGAAAGTGATGGTTCGTGGTATTCTATCCGTGGGAATGTCGATTATCAGCGTACATCAAAAAAGGTAAAGGAGCGTATGTTCACCTTATCTTATAAAGTGAGTACGCGCCCTCGTACCTCTAATTCAAAATTAGGCTATACCATTAATCATGTTGAACCCGATTGGGAGGATTATGTGAATACTGTTCTTGACGGACATAGCTCTGATGAAAAGCAGAATAGTTCGGAGCATACTTTTCAAGCAGATTATACGACTCCGATAGCTAAAATACATACGCTTGAAACAGGTGCGAAATATATTATTCGCAATAATAAAAGTGATAATAACCGTTATGACAAGGTAGGTGAATATGATGCGGACCGCAGTAGTCACTACAAACATCTGAATGATATACTGGCCGCATATGCCGGGTATGCTATTAAGGTGAAGAAATTTTCGGGCAGGGCCGGTATACGTTATGAACGTACTATGCAGGATGTGAAATATACAGAAAAGCCGGAAGAGAGTTTTAATGTGAATTTTGATGATTTTATACCTTCGGCAAGTTTGGGTTTTAAAATTACAGAAATGTCGAATGTCCGTGCAGGATATAATATGCGTATCTGGCGACCAAGTATCTGGTACTTGAATCCGTATTTGAATGATGCTAATCCATCTTATATAAGTCAGGGAAATCCATCGTTGGAAAGCGAAAAGAGTCATTCTTTCAATATTAGTTATAGTAATTTTACGCAGAAGTTTAATATTAATATGGCGTTGAACTATTCGTTCAACAATAATGGTATAGAGCGGATAACAACTCTGATGAATGATAATGATATTCCTGGATTGAAAGAACATACCGGTAAGGAGGTACTTTATTCTACTTATCAGAATTCGGGTAAGAATAGCAGTCTTGGATTAAGTGGTTATGTTAACTGGAATGCTTCGCCTAAAACGCGTGTTTATATGAATCTGTGGGGAAATTATTCACGCATGGAGAGCCCTTCTCAGGGACTGAAGAATAGTGGGTGGAATTTATTTGCATACGGTGGTGTGCAGCAAACATTGCCGCTGGAGATCCGGCTGAGTGTAAACGTAATGGGAAGTACACCTTATGTCTCTTTGCAAGGCAAGGGAAGTAGTTATTATGACTACAGTATTAGTGTGAACCGCTCTTTCCTTAAGGAGAAGCGTCTGACAGTGAGTGCTTTCGCCGGAAATTTCTTTAAGAAATACATGACGAATAAAAATATGGTGAACGGAGATAACTTCTGGCAGGAGAGTTCCTACCGATACTCTCGCCAGCGTTTTGGTATGAGCATAAGTTACCGGATTGGTGAGCTGAAAGCCAGTGTGAAAAAAGTTGCGCGTACCATTGAGAATGATGACGTAAAAGGTGGTGATGGCGGTGGTGGCGGCCAAGGTGGAGTAAATTGAATAACAGAAAAGCCTGCATTTTTTCGAAAAATGCAGGCTTTTCTGTTTACGCTACAATCCTTCTGATAAAATCAGGCAATAATTACATATCCTGACTCATCTTATTTTGTGGAATGCACGGAGCGTGGCTCTGTTCTTCTTTCTGTATATTTATTTTTTTGGCCATTTCAAATTTTACTTTCAACTCCGTCTTTTCTTCTATCAACCGTTCGATTTTTAAATCCTTTTCCCGTAGATATTGAATTAATTCTGCTAATGATGGACTGTTCTCTGTTTGCGTAGTTGTTTTTTGCTTGATCATCTCTCCTTTTCCGGTTATTAACCATTCTGCATCGACCCAAGTAAATGTTTGAAGTATCTTGGCCAAAATATCAAATCCCGGTTTATTTCTCCTTTGTACAACTATTCCTCTAATTGTTTGATCTACAACACCTATCTTTTTCGCAAAAGAAGATACATTTAGATCTGAGTAGTTAATTATTTCTTGTAATCTATCAATTATATCCATACTATATTAAAAAAATAATCAATTAATTGTTTTGTTATATCAAATAAATGTTTGATATTTGCGCCGTAATAGGGCTATGCTACGGCTAAATTACTAAAAAAACGGCATTGATAATACATGTCGTCCAACTTTTAAATGATTGATGAGTAGCAGTTTGGGAAGAATTTACACAATAGCGACATATACGAAACTTAGTGTTTAATAATATATTATTAATGTAATTTTTTAACTTATGAGAAAAAAGTTTGTAACTGTGGCGCTCTTAGGAACGCTAATTTTTACATCTACGAATTTCGTTGGATGCAAGGATTACGACGATGACATCAATAAGCTGCAAGAACAGGTTGATGCGCTGAAGTCTATTTCTATTTCAGATTTAGCATCTCAATTGCAATCACTGAAGGATGCCAATGGCAATCTGAGTGTCGCAAATGCTAAGATGGAAGCTGCTATTGCTGAGATTAAGACCAACATTGAAGCATTGAAAGAAGCAGATAAGACTCTCACCAGTCTGGTGAACGGAAAGGTGGATCAGGCTACTTATCAGGCAGCTATTAAAGAGCTGAATGAGAAATGTACTGATTTGGCTAATAAAGTAGCTGCTTTGGCTTCTTTGGAAACTGCCGTTAATGATTTGAAGGCAAACAAGGTTGACAAGTCGGTGATTGACGAGTTGAAAAAGACGATAGAGAAATTGCAGAGTCAAGACTCGGAATTTGCTACCAGAATCAGCAAACTGGAAAATACGGTTGAGAGCCTGAATACTGTGTTGGCAGGTAAGGCTGACCAAACTACAGTTGCTGCATTGTCGACAGCTATCGACGAATTAAAGAAAAGTGTTGCTGGGGTGGATACAAAAATAGCAGCTGCACTTGATCCGATTCAAAAAAGCATAACTAAACTGCAGGAAGATCTTGCAAAGAAAGCTGATGCAGCTACCGTAGCCGCTGATATCGAGAAGGTGAAGTCGGAAATGACAGCTGTTACCGATGCTCTTAAGACAGAAACTGCTGCTAATCTGGCTGCTGTGAAAGCTGAATTGGCTGGTAGAATTGCAGCTTTGGAAACAGCTAAAGGACAGATGGATGTCCAGATCGGTAAGCTGGAAACAGATATTACTGCATTGAAAGAGCGTATTACTAAACTGGAAAATCAACCGGCTACAGATCTTAATGCTGTGAAGGCTGATATTGCAGCTAATAAAACAGCAATTGATGGTGCTTTGAGTACAATCGGTAGTATTCAGGGGACGATTACCGGCATTGAGGATAGACTTGATGGGCTTGGAACAGAAGTAGGAGCTGTAAAGAAATACATTGATGATGCCAATTCTACATTGAACACTGCTATTACTGCAAAAATTGCTACTGATATAGCAGCTGCTGTAAGTAGTTTACAGAGCGAATATGCACAGGCAGATGCAGAGCTTGCCGGACGTATTGAAACATTGGAAGGGCTTGATGTATTTGATAAATCTGACTACGATGGATTAAAGCAAAACTTTTCTTCTTTAAAGGAAACTGTAGGTAATGAAGAGTCCGGTTTGATTAAGCAATTGAATGATCTTGAAGTTACAGTTAGTAATTTAATTACAGAAGCTCTTGCAAAGACAGGCCCTGGTACTATTGATCAGGCTATTGCTAATAAAATTCAGAATACGCTGGAGAACAGTGCTGTTATCAAAGCTGCTATTGAGGCTGCAATTTCTGATGTAACAGGCAAAGTTGATAAGATAGACCAGGAGTTGAATTCTGTATTGGAGCGTATCCAAAGTATTGTATTTGTTCCTCAGTATAAAGATGCAAACGGTACTACCATTGTTCCTGCCTATACTATTAATGGTGTAAATGGTACAGTAGAAATGACATTCCGCATTGCTCCTGCTGAAAAAGTGGCGGATCTTGTTAAATTAGCACTTGCTAAACCTGAGATCTTCTCATTCTATCAGGAAGATGCATTGGAAACAAGAGCTACAAGTGAAAGCTCATTGAAAATTGTTGCAGGTGGTGTTAAAGCCGGAACCAGTGTAGGTACAATTGTAATTAAGGCTAAAGTGAGTGATGGACTGGTTGATAATCTTTATCCGGTTGCTTTGAAACTTGCTACATCGAAGGAATATGGTACGGAAGAAGAACCGAATAGTAAACCTGTAAATGATGTTACAACTGATTACTTTAATCTTCGTGTAAAGGGTATTACTAACGGAACTTATGCTCTTTCTCCTTCATCAAAAGAGATAGCATATACAGATGTTGAAGAGAAACCTGTTAGCCTGTTTAAAGTAAACTATACGGATGGAAGCAGACCGTTGACGCTGGCTGAATGTGGATTTACTCAGAATCTGGAAGTATACTCTATCTATTGTACAGCAGAAAGCAGATGGGTGGTGTTGGCTTCTACAGCTTCAGCTGACGTGAATGCAATTAAAGCAGAATTAACGGCTAAAGGATTTGAAGTAACAAAAGCTACTGTTAAGTTGAAATCAGTGAACATTAATAATGTAGGTAATGAACTCAAGGTTAAACTGGTGGATAACAACGTATTTGGAGTTAATACACAAAGTGTACCTAATAAACAATTCGAGGTAACCTATACTGTGACCAATAATACAGAAGGTGCTACTATTGCTTATGGATCAATAGTTAAAAAGGATCTTCAAGCAGGGTCTTCTAATGCATTTACTGAGAAAAACGGTGCATTTATGTGGTCTGGTAATGCTTCTAATGCAGCACAAACCTTTATCATCAAGGCTAATAAAGCTAATAACTTTACAGATCAGCTTATAGCCGGTGCTACTGCACAAGAGATTTTGGATGCTATCAAGAATCTGGCTTCTGCTAAGGTTGAACATAAAGTGGGTAATGCTCTTGCTACTGCTGCTCAGCCTACATTTAACTTCGATGTTGATGCTGATAAGATAACGGTTACTTTGCCTGCTAATGCAGAGCGTAAGACTTATGCAATGAGTACGATTTACCATACTGATCTTTATGGTGATATTACCCTGACTGCTACTTTGAACCTGTCTTATCCTACAGCTGCTGACTTGTTGAAACATCAGGAAGTACGTTGGACGGATGCCAAGACTTATTTCTTGGAATATGATAAACCGGCCGGTGATGCTGCATATCTTATCAATAATGAATTGAGCATTGGTTACTTCTACTATTCAAATGATGTAGACTATATCTATGAGTTAGTTCCGACTAAAGACTTGAATGGTGACCGTACCATTGATGCAAGAGACATTCCTGCAGGTGTGACATTAGTTGATGCTAATAAGGGTAAGATTCAATTTACTAAATACGTTGATTTGTCAGAGTTCAGAGTTAAACTTTCTGCGAAAATAGCAACGAATGTAGCTGCATCCGAAGAATTCAGTATCAAGATGTATTATCCATTGAGTGATCAGATTTCTTCAAAGGATCTGACATATAAGAAAGAGGATATTCTTCTTGGCAAGAAGTTGGATGTTGCGACTGCTCTTAATTTGAAGGATCGTTTTGGAACAGATGTTATCACAAAAGGTGCGATTGTAACTTACGGTAAGACGGTATATGCTATGGTAACAGGAGCTACGCCTGTTCAAGCCGGGCAAATTACTTTCCCTGAAACAGACCGCGTTCGTTACATTGTTAAGGATGGTAAAGTAGGTACTACGGATCAGACACTGTCTGCTGATGAATACTTCGAAATTTCCGGAGGTCAGTTCTCATTGAAGAAAAACATCAATCTGACTAAGCCTGTAACTGTAGAAGTTGAAGCTGCTGTTGATTATGTTTATGGTACTCAGAAGAGTGCGAAGTTCACTATTACTATTGAACCAACCGAGTAATTCATTTTAATAAATGGAGAGGTCATTTTTAGTTGAAAGAAGATGGCCTCCTCCTTTGGATATATTGTTTGTTTCTGAAATTACTTCTTGTGATAAGCCGTAATTTCAACAATCAGGCTGCTATATTTCATCTCTACCAGATGGCCTGATTGTATTTAGGCAAAAGGGTACTTCCAGTTCATCCCGGAAGTACCCTTTTATATTCATACCTGAATAGAAATGAGCGAAACTCACCACAGAGTATCACAGAGTTCCACAGAGTCGTATTTATCTGATAAAACGCTGATTAACACAGGTTAAAAGACTGTAGTTCTTTATCATACATTTGTTTCCCTTTGTGAAAGTCTGCGTTCATCTGCGTTTCAATAAAGATTTAAACCCTGTGGATCTCCGTGTTACTCTGTGGTGAAATACATTCAACTCCGTACGACGAAGTAACGGCTATACCTTTTCTTTTTTTAAGCCGGCTTGTTGAATCCTAACTTTTTCAATCCTGCCTGAACATCCGGATGACTCATGAAAAGTTTCCATAATAATCCGGTACGGTAGTTTTCAATCATTACTGCTATTGGTCCTTGATCTATGGCAAGATAGCGCTGTGGATACCAGTTGTCAGTTTCGCTGAATGCATCATAAAAACCGTAAGGGCCAAACACTTTGTCTCCCATGTTATAAAGATGCTGCATCACCTGCAAAGAATACTCCGGTGTATATACAATGGATGACAAGGCAGCAGTAGGAGAGATGACTCCTAAATCTTCCCGTTCATTGGGGGAATGGGCGGCATAACCATTTACCGAATAACTGGCGGTCAGCCCCCAACAGTCCGGACCAAATCCTTTGTAGTGCTTTGGATTGCGGATGCAGTAAGCGCGGTTGACAAGCGTAAGGTTATGCATTTCATTGAAATAACTTGGGCAGTACTCGTCTTTCAGTCCTACGGGATCAAGCCCCAGGAAGGAGTATTGCGCCCAGAAGAGCGGTCCGGCTTCGGTTCCCTGATAGCGCAGATGAAGGTCGATACCCTCTACTTTGTGCGGAGATACAATGGCTCCGTTCTGTGCCCATCCTCCGTGATATACAGCGGCAGGAACACCGTGAGTGGGTGATGCTGCGGCAAGTATATACATAATGAGACATTCATTATAGCCATGAACGGGGAAGTCCATGTCCCAACCGTATTCCGGACTCCAGTGCCAGTAGAGCACGTTCTGTCCTCCTTTACGGTACCAGTCCCAGTCTACCTCCCGCCAGAGTTTATCTATTCTTTGTGCCAAGGCTTTTTCCTGTGGAGTTCCGTCTATATAATACTGGTGTACTGCAAGTAGCCCTTGCATGAGGAATGCTGTTTCTACCAGATCTCCGCCATTGTCTTTTTGTCCGAAGGGTTTCACCTTTCCTGTTTCACCCTGCCACCAGTGCGGATAAGCACCTTTGAAGCGGTCGGCACGTTCAAGGAAGGAAACTATTTTCTCCATACGTGCCAATCCGTCTGTACGTGAAACGTAGCCACGGTCTATACCTGCCAGGATGGCCATAATACCAAAACCACTACCGCCGGAAGTAACAACGTCCGGTCCACCGGCGGGATACTTACCGTCCATGTGGATACGTTCGGGAGCAAGACCACTGTTGGGCTCGGCTCCCTCCCAGAAATAGAGAAAGGTACGTCGCTGAACTGTGTCCAGCAATGCGTCTGTAGTCAGACTGTCGGTGAGAGAAGCGTCTTTCTTATCACCTGATTTTTTATTGTTCTGACACGCCCCTGTTGCCAGTAAGAGGCAACAGAGGAGTGTATAAAAAGAGATATGTTTCATGTCTTTGTTAATTGAAAGTTGAAAGTTGAAAATTGAAAGTTGCTGTGCAGCGTGAAACCTTGTTTAGTTGACAGTTGACAGTTGACAATTGACAGTTGCTGCGCTGTATACTGGCTGCGCAATCATGCTGCATAGCAACTGTCAATTGTCAACTGTCAACTGTCAATTAAACGAATGCTCACCGTTTGTACATCTCTGCTATTAGGCCCTATCATTATGCTGAAGTCTCCGGGTTCTACCACATATTGCAGGTCGTAGTTATAGAATTTCAGCATTTCGGGTGCTATCTTGAAAGTAACAGTGCGTGTCTGGCCAGGCTGGAGATAGATTCTTTCAAATCCTTTCAACTCTTTTACCGGACGGGTCGTACTACCCACAAGATCACGGATGTAGAGCTGTACAACTTCTCCGCCGGGGAATGCTCCGGTATTGGTAACGTTTACAGAAGCTGTCAGAACTCCCTGCATATTCATACTGGTCTGGCTTAAACTGATATCACTGTATGCAAAGGTGGTATAAGAGAGTCCGAAACCAAATGGATAAAGCGGTTCGTTCGTTACATCAAGGTAATTGCTGCGGAATTTCTCGAACCATTTACCGTCGTGTAAGGGACGTCCTGTATTTTTGTGAGCATAATACAAAGGTATTTGTCCTACGTTTTGCGGGAAGCTCATGGTCAGTTTGCCACTGGGGTTAACGCGACCAAACAGTACATCACCAATTGCATAAGCAGCTTCACTTCCGCCAAACCATACATTGAGGATGGCAGGTACGTTGGCCTGTTCCCAGTTCAGAACCAGCGGACGGCCTGTGAACAGTACTAATACGACCGGCTTACCGGTAGCGACCAATGCTTTCAATAACGTTTGTTGTACATCCGGCAGATCCAGATTGGTACGGCTACTGCTCTCGCCACTCATCTCAGAGGATTCTCCCAAAGCGGCTACAATAACGTCTGCTTTGTTGGCCGTTGCTATTGCTTCTTTTAGCAGTTCGGCATCCGTACGGTTGTCACGGTTTAAAGAACGGCCAAACATGGTAGCGCGTTCTTCGTAAGCGGCATCACTGATCAGATTGCTACCCTTGGCATATAGTAGATTGATGTCAGCTCCGTTTTCCATCAGAGGAATATACCACGGTTCATTCGGCTGGTTGAGCGGCATTTCGTCCATTCGGCCTACCATTTCGCGGAGTCCTTCAATGAGTGACGGTGAACGGTCCAGCACGGCTGCTACACTCCATGTGCCCGGCATATTCGTCCGGGTATCTGCCAACGGGCCGATAACGGCAATCGTTCCGGTTGCTTTCAGGGGGAGGGTCTGATTGTCATTTTTCAAGAGCACAAAGCTTTCTGAGGCAATGCGGCGGGCGGCATCCCGGTGTGAGCGGGTGAATATGTCGCGTGCCGGACGTTTCGGATCACAATATTTATATGGATCATCAAATAATCCCAGTTTATATTTGGCTTCCAAGATACGACGACAGGCGGTGTTTAGGGTCATCATAGAAACCTTTCCTTCCTGAATCGACTTTTTCAGTGTACTGACAAAACCGTCACTCACCATATCCATGTCTACTCCGGCATTGATGGCACGGGCTGAAACGGTTTGGAGATCACCGATACCATGGTCGATCATTTCGGAAATTCCGGTATAGTCGGTTACTACAAATCCACCGAATCCCCACTGACCGCGAAGAACATCTGTCATCAGCCATTTATTGGCTGTGGCGGGTACTCCGTCTACTTCGTTGAATGAAGCCATCACACTGCCTACTCCTGCTTCAATGGCAGCTTCAAAGGGAGGGAAGTATTCGTTGTACATCCGTTGGCGGCTCATATCAACCGTGTTGTAATCCCGTCCGCCTTCTCCTGCTCCATAAAGTGCAAAGTGCTTGACGCAAGCCATAATTTCATCATTACGTTTCAGCTGGCTTGACGGCTCTTTTCCCTGATATCCGTTCACCATGGCCCGGGCAATGAGTGAGCCGAGGAACGGGTCTTCGCCGGAACCTTCGGATACTCGTCCCCAACGCGGGTCGCGGCTGATGTCCACCATAGGGCTGAAAGTCCATGAGATACCGTCTGCACTTGCTTCGACAGCAGCGATACGGGCAGATTCTTCAATGGCCTTCATATCCCACGTACATGATAAGCCCAGTGGGATGGGGAAGATTGTTTCGTATCCATGAATGACATCCATGCCGAATAACAGAGGAATACCGAGTCGGGAATTCTCTACGGCAAGTTTCTGTACGTCGCGGATTTTTTCTACTCCTTTCAGGTTGAAGAGTCCGCCTACTTCACCCCGTTTTATTTTCCCGGCGATGTCGCTGCTCTTGGCCTGTCCGGTGGTGATGTCACCGGTCACGGGAAGGTTGAGCTGGCCGATCTTTTCATCCACAGTCATCTTCTTCATCAATGCATCGATGAAACGATTCATGTCTTGTGGAGACTTTTGTGCCTGAACGCTGATTGTACCACTCAGGACAATTGCAAACAGAATACTTAGTTTCTTAATTACTTTACTCATATTTGTTTTTATTTATAATTGATTTGAACTGACAGGCTGATAATATCTTCTTTTATCCTATCCGGATATCACTGTATATGGCATAGCAGTGTTGATATTTATAACTGTTTTTAGCGTCGCCATATATGACATGCTGATGTACCCTTCAATGACACAGGTATGTCACCTCCTATAACATCAGTGTGTCACCACCTATGACACAGGTGTGTCATCACCTATGACATACGTGTGTCATTGAAGGTGACATCAGCATGTCACTAAAGCTGCCTTATTTATATATCTATATCCCTTTAAAGGTAGAACTTTTTATGGGTGTAAGTCTATGAATGACAGGAGATTATCGTAGGTTGGGTTTATACCCTTCGGTGTGCTGATACAGCTTGCCTCTTTCTTCTCTATTCTCCCTCTATTTTAAGATTTCATGGACTTTACACTAAATTAATTGATGTCATTAATAGTCAGGATTTTGTACCAATACTCCTTTCGATTTATCTATTTCCGTTTGTGGTAACGGCAATAGTGCATTCTTGGGCTGATAATTCAGCTTTCCTGCTGCATGAAGCACATCAGAAGCAATGCCCCATCGTACGAGATCATAGAAACGGTCGAATTCCATTCCAAGCTCTACCCGTCGTTCGTGCCGGATGGCGTCACGAAGTACAGTCTGATCCATCGATTCTATCTTTGGAAGAATATTCGGATTGTTGCCACGTGCCCGTGCCCGTACCATTTCGAGATCGGCATTGGCTTCTCCTGTCTTTCCTAACTCATTGGCAGCTTCGGCCGCCATTAGCACTACATCTGCATAACGGATGAGCCGGATGTTTACCCAAAAACCTTTATTGGTATACTCACGCCGCAAGGCCGGGTCTGTATACGCTTTCTTGTTGAAGGCGCGTCCCATGGCCTGAGATACAGGTGATTCATTGTAAGGGGTATTTGTATTTTCAGGAGTGATCGGATCTGTCTCGTTCTTGCGGAAGTAGAGGAGGGTTGCATCTCTACGTGGGTCTCCCGCTTCATAAGCATTATACAACTCTTCAGTTGCCATATTGAATCCCCAGCCAAGATCCCATTGACTTGCGCCACGCACTCCCTGTACTTCACAAAACTGGCTACCTATTACATCGCTGGCAGGCATTGCTGCTGTAGCTGTACATTGCAGTTCGAAAATAGAACCACTGTTATTCTCACCTTCGTCTGTAAATATCTTCTCGTAGGGAGTATTCAGATTATAAAGTCCGCTTGACATGACATCGTTGGCGGCTACATAAAGGCTGTCCCAATTATTGCGCATCATGAACGTACGTGCATGGAGCGAACGGGCGGCCCCCCAGGTAAGGCGGCCCAGGTATTCTGTTGTCCACTGTTCCGGCAGTAGCTTTTCGGCTCCGGCAAGATCCTTGTCTATTTGTTTGTAAAGATTCTCTGCGGTGGTTTTGGGCACATTTGCCTCCGAAGAATCATTCACTTTAAAAGTGATCAGAGGAACTTCGCCGAAAGCACGTACCAGGTTAAAGTAGCAGTAGGCACGGAAGAACATCGCCTCTCCGCGATTACGGAGATCTTCTTCCGTCAGCTTGCCGCTTGCTTCACTCTCTTCAATAGAGGTAAGGATGTCATTGCACTGGAAGATGATTGCATAGTTCTGACTCCAGTATCCACCCAATAAACCATTGGTAGGAGTATAGATGAAATCGTCGTACATTTCTGCGATGTCCGAACCATCACTGCTTATACTGCCTTTTTCGGCATCTTCACTTCGGAAACTATGGATGGCGAATGCCGGTGTCCCTGCAGTTATGTTAAAGTTACGCATCATGGTGTAAACGTTGTAAATCTTGCCATTTACCAATGCGTTCGGATCGTCGTCTTCTGTAAATTGTCCTTGCGGACTACGATCTAAAAAGTCGTTACAACTTGTCAGTGTCATCGCCCCTAAGGCCAACGACAAGGATAATATATAAATATATAGTTTCATAATTGCTTTCTTTGATTATTATTTAATTGACAATTGACAGTTGACAATTGACAGTTGCTATGCAGCCTGATAGCGCAGCTCACTTTCAACTTTCAACTTTCAATTTTCCATTCTCAAAAGGTTAAGTTGATGCCGAAGGTGTAAACGGCGGGCACAGGATAACTACCGTTATCTACTCCGAAAGCAATGGCTGAACCACCTAATTCCGGTGTGTACCCGGTATTATGCTTCCATGTTTTCAGGTTCTGAACATTGAAGTATACCTTCAGCGCCTGCATGCGTGCTTTGGCAATTAACGCTTTATCAAAAGTATACGCCAGTTGCAGGTTACGGATACGGAAGAAGCGTCCGCTTTCGACGTAGTATTCCGAGTTTTCACGGTTAATGGAATGCTTCGTATTCAGCAATGGCTGGCTATTTGATGTGCCTTCTCCATGCCAACGGTCGAGTCGCTGCGCCATATAGTTGAATTGAGCAAAAGTATAGTTATCCCAGGTACGGTATATCTGATTGCCACCTTGTCCCATCATTTCGACGCTGAGGTCCCAGTTCTTGTAAGATACTCCCAAAGAAATACCGTAGGTGACGTCCGGTGTCGGATCGCCAATCATGGTACGGTCTTCCGGGGTAATCTTGCCATCACCGTTCACATCCTTGAACTTCAAATCACCCGGAGTTACGGTGGCCAAGGTATTGGTAGGAGAGGAGGCTATATCCTCCGGTGACTGGTACACGCCATCTACCTTGTAACCGTAGAAGTAACCTATCGGATAGCCCGCCATTGTATAGCTTTGGCTCTTATCTCCGGCGATGATAGAATATCCTTCCTGTACCAGACTTTTCACTTTATTGCTGATCGTAGTCAGGTTTGCACTTACTGAATATCCCCAATCCCCGATCTGATCACGCCAGGTTGCTGCCAGTTCCACGCCACTGTTTCTGATTTCTCCCAGATTACCAATGCCCGGGATCGTACCGGAGATACCCGGAACTTCTGCAAGCAGATCTTTCGTATTCTTTTTATAGAATACTCCTTCCAGATGTAACCGGTTGCGGAGCATATTCGTTTCGAACCCCACTTCCCAGGCTTCCACCTTTTCCCAGCGGAGTTTGGGGTTAGGTAAATATGCCAGTTGGTATCCCGGATAGATGATGGACGGTTTACCGAATATAGCCGAATATGCATTTTTCAGTAGCGGTTCGGCCGGATAGGCAGTACTCAGATTCTGATTACCCAATGTACCCCATGAACCCTTCAGCTTCAGCATGTCCAGCCAACTGATATCTTTCATAAACTCTTCTTCACTCATCAACCAGCCTGCACCTACCGAGTAGAAATTCTGCCATTGGTTGCCTGTATATGAAAAGGCGGAGGAGCCATCCCGACGGAACGAACCGTTGAACAGGTATTTCCCTTTGTAATTGTAAATGACACGTGCCAGCATGGATACGGTTGTTCGTTCCCATTGCGTACTGCCGTTGGTGGCAGTGGCTGCATCTCCGATACTGACGAACCATTTGTCCGGATCGTCGGGGATAACGAGTCCTACTCCCTGTTTGCGGGCGCCATCCAGTCTGCTCAGTGAATTGTAATAGGTGGTAAAACCGGCAGTGGCTGTCAGGTTGTGTGCACCGTCAGCGAAACTATTGGTATACGTCAGTACGTAATCGCTCTGTACTTTTGTTTCGTTCTGTTTGAACTGGCTCACCTCTGTCTTTCCTGTTCCCAAGGTTGAAACATTACCCTGCACGGTAGGGTCATATACTTTGATAATCGGTGTGTAAGTTCGTCCGTTGTCCGAAGCATAATCCATAGAGAATGTGGCACGGGCTGTGAAATGTTTCAGGAAATCAATTTCACCATATATACTGCCCGAAGCACGGTAGTTTTCAGCTTTGGTAGTATTGGCTTTCAGATCTACATCCACCATCGGGTTGTTCATCTGTGCTTTCTGAAATTCCGGCAGGGCTGTGTAAAGGCCATACTCTGTATTGTATACAGGGGCAACCGGTGTGGTGCGGATAGCGCCCAACACCGGTTTGGCATCAGCGGGTAAGATACGTGCACCGTTCAGTTGGAAGCCAACCTTGAAAAAGTCCGTTAGCTTGTACTCGTTACTTGCATTGATGGTCACTTTGCTGAACTTCTCATGCTTGATATTACCCTGTTCGTGGGAATAGCCTACGCCCAGATAGAAGCTATGCTTCTCAGAAGCACCTGTAATGCTGATATTGTTATTGGTAATGAATCCGTTCTGGAAGATTTCGTCTTGCCAGTCTGTATTAGCATTCCAGTTGCTGAAGTCAAAAAGAGCAGTCTCTTCATTGGTCAGCTGTTCATTGTATAGCTCTTTAAACTGGTCTGCATTGGTCATTGCTATTTTGTCCACAACTGATTTCCAACCGAAAGAAGTATTGATATTTACTCTGGTTTGTCCTTCTTTTGCTTTTTTAGTGGTGATAATGATTACACCGTTCGCACCGCGTACACCAAATATGGCTAATGAAGACGGGTCTTTCAATACTTCCATTGATTCAATATCTTCCGGATTAAGGAAGTTGATATTATCGTTGAAGAGTCCGTCTACGATATACAAAGGTTTGTAGCCGTTGATAGAATTCGTTCCGCGGATACGTATTTCAGGATCATCACCGGCACGTCCGTTATTGATAATCTGCACACCGGCAATCTTTCCTTGCAGAGAAGACAGTGGGTTAGTAGCAGGCTTGTTAGCAATTTCTTCACCCTTTATATTGGTGATAGAACCGGTAAGGTCGCGCTTCTTGGCACTACCGTATCCTATGACTACGGTTTCGCCCAGCATCTGTGAGTCGTCTTTCATCACGACATTAATCACAGTTTGCAACCCTACAGGGATCATTTGTTTCTGCATGCCTACATATGAAAATTCAAGTACATTGTCCGGAGTGACTGAGATAGAATAGTTTCCATCCAGGTCAGTGACTGTTCCGGAGGTGGTACCTTGTATCAATACTGATACTCCGATCAGGGGGTCGTTCAGCGCGTCGGTTACTGTACCCGTCACTGTTTTTGTTTGAGAAAACAAAGATGACGAGGTCAGTAACAGGCAGGCTATGGCAAGGATATTCCTTAGCCAGGAGGTTCTCTTCTCTTCGGGAAGATGTTGTAAAGGTTTAGGTCTCATTGCGTTAAATTTTACTATTTACATGAACTACTTTATTAGAATACTCTCTTAGGTCTAATTGTCACATGAAGTGGCGACGAAAATATTAAAGTGAACAAACAAGTAGTAAAAAAGATTAGGATAAGAGTGTTAATCGTGATTTTTAACAGTGGGAAAGAGGAAGACGTGGGGAAAGTAAGATGGCTCGAATCTGATCGGAATGAGCAAAACTCACCACAGAGTAACACAGAGTTCCACAGAGTAGTATTTCTCTGATTGAAACGCGGATTAACACAAATGAACGCAGATTAAAAGACTGTAGTTCTTTATCATATATTTGTTTCCCTTTGTGAAAATCTGCGTTAATCCGCGTTTCATCAAAGATTTAAACTCTGTGGAACTCCGTGTTACTCTGTGGTGAAATACCGTTCAAATAGTAACCACCGCCTGGCGTACCTCCCCGTGCGGGAAGCACAAAGGGAGCACTTCTTTTGCATGTTTCATACATTGCAATACATTTTCTTTATTTCCGAGGAACGGACCGGATTTTTCTATTTTCAGTGTAGACATTGCTGCTGCAAAGCGTCCGGCCTCTTCGATACTTGCTCCTGCAGCCCGCTGGTACAGGTAACCAATTGTATATGTATCGCCACATCCTGTGGCATCTGTCACTACATCCGGTTCGTATGCCGGAATCTGATAAAAGGTTTTTCCGTCAAAGATGACTGAGCCCATGCTACCAAATGTGAGCAGTACCTCTTTCACTCCCCATTCGTGGAGCCTATGGGCCGCTTCTGTTACATTGTCATATCCGGTTAATACTTCCATTTCGTGTTCATTCACTTTCAGGAAATGTACGAATTTCAGTGCTTCCCTTTTATCGGCCCAATCCACCGGATAGACGTGTGTATCGCGTACCTCACGCAGGTATCCTTGAGAATCAATAGCAACCAGCCCTTTACCGGCAAGATGTTTGATAACATCTACCGAAAAATCATCAGCCAACAAAGAGCCCAGATGAAAAATATCCGCTTCGATATTCTCAAGCTGGTGTACAGTAAACGGATCTGCTTTGGCGAGTACTCTTTGCGTACGTTCATCCTGATTCTCGCCATATATGTTTTCAAAATAAACGGAATATTTGCTGGGAAGAGCGGTTACATCAATACCGGCGTCACGCATTTTGTCTATAACGTCCAGCTCACTGTCTCCTACTGCAGTAACCAATTTATAATCAACATCGTCCAGATGTCGGATAGCATATGAACAGTAATAAGCAGTTCCTCCTGGCATGAATACCGTGGATTGAGGTGTTACTACCTTATCTAAAGTGACGTGTCCGATGCAACAAAGAGTATGTTTCTTCATTTTAATCTTTGGTTAAATGAAAAAGCCTTCAAGAGTAGTTCTTGAAGGCTTTTTAGTGTTTGTGCGGCTGAAGGGACTCGAACCCCCACGTCGCGAGACACCAGATCCTAAGTCTGGCGCGGCTACCAATTACGCCACAGCCGCAAAATCCGTGACTAATTTTTTCTTTAGCGGTGCAAAGATAGATATATTTTTTGTTTTGCCAAACGAAAGACGAATAAAAGTGTTTATTTAAGTAATTTCCTTGCTTCTTCTATAATTGTATCAAACCCATTAGCCTCATCTTTATAGTTTATATCCACTTTTACATCCGGATTAATTCCCCACTCAATATGGTTCATGTTTTTGTCAAAGTGCGGACTGGCAGAAAAACGGATTGTCCAGCCATTAGGAAGTTCGGATGAAAAAGGCATTCCTGATCCTCCTCCGGTTTTATCACCTACGATTGTGACATTAGGAAGGCATCTCATATGATTGACAAAATCGTTGGTAGCGCTGTATGAATGCCGATTGGTAAGTACGGCTACTTTCTTTTGCCAGCGAATACCTTTGGCTGGTTCCAGATAGATGGCATATGGTTCTGAAAAGTCATTGTGTCCCGGCCCTGTCTTATGACAGATATACCCTGTTAGTATTTTCTTTTCTGTGAATCTCGAAGCTATTTTAGCTGAGTTTGTCGCATTCCCCCCGGAGTTTTGCCGGACATCAATAATGAGTCCTTTACAGTTAGAAAAATAGGAGAAAACCCTGTCTAAATCATTATTATCAATGCCTTCGGAAAACTTTTCATAATAGATATAACCGACTTTATCATTTAGTATTTTATATTTGAAGCCGGCTGTCTGTTGATAGTTTTGCCCCAGATAATAGTTGCTTTCTATCGTTGCTTCACTAAAATTACGTGGTGAGTCAAGCCAGAAGTCAAAGTGGGTTTGATTGTCAGTAGAAGTTAAGTTGACATGTCCGTCCTGGAGTTCGTACAACATATCGCTGAGTACCTGAAAGAGATCCCGGTCATCCATTTCCGGCTCAATAAATTTACGTTTCCTTTCTCCGATTTTTTTCCAGTCTATGCCTTTATAGTCCAGAAAGCAATATCGCTCGTCTATGATTTTCCAGAGTTGGTCAAAGTTTCCTATCGGATCATTGGTATACTCTTCCTCCCTAATGCAGGCGGTCAGCCCACTCAGGCAAGTAAGAAATAATAGCCAACTGATCATCCGGTTTCTCATCTTTCCATTTACTATTTACAATTTACAATTGTCCACGCCATCACCCTGCATAGTACTTCTCCCCTCTCCATTCTCCCTTCTCCCTTTAATACGCCCTTATTGCCGGCGGCAATGGTGTTCCGTTTTTGTTACGGATCAGATACAGGTCTTTTACGAATCCTACCATGAATACGTGTGAATATGTATGTGTCCGGATATCATTGACATCCGATTGCTGCATATCTGCTACATAACTGAAGCGCATCTTTGCATATCGAATCGGGAAATCTATGGATAACATTTGTCTCATGGAAGGTTGGTTGTGCAGTGAAGTAAATTGTACTACTCCGCTGGAATTTCCCAATGTGAATATCTCGTAATAAGATTGACCGTAGTGAGGTGAAAACATAACCCCTATTACCGGTACATTGACCTGATAACGGAATGTGAGTGGATAGTTTTTTATTTTTGCATGCCAGATTGCCATTCCGGAAGCGTCGAGATTGAGAAATGCCCGTGCTGATGCCGGGTTATTGGTATTGCGCAGATTGTATACAAATCCTCCGTTAATGTCTGCCAGAGCCCCTGCCAGCAGCTTAAAGTTTTCTGTGATGCGGAATTGGTAATGCAATCCATAATTCCAATTCACCAATCCGGCAAAGGTATTATTATTATCTACCCGGTTATGTGTATATCCAATGTTTGCCTGAAAAAAGTTTTGTACGGATACTTTTCCATTAAGCAATTTAGTCATACGCATTGTTTCCCGTGAAATACGAAAGTCGATACCTTTATATTCCTGTGGTGACAGATAGGTGTCGAATATATTGGTATAACCTATTCCGTACATAGTGGCACGGGTCACATATCGGTTGGCTTGCAACGAATCTACCTGAGCATACAGTCCGTGGCAGAAAGCCAGCAGACAATATCCGGTTAAACCGATCTTTAACAGTATCTTCTTCCTCATTGACAAACCTTTATTTAGTTGAAAATTGAAAATGGAAAGTTGAAAATGGGAACCGGTTTTATGACAAGATATAATGCAGTTGCCCTCGTTTTCAACTTTCAACTTTCAATTTTCCATTATTCAAAACAGCTTCATCTGTCCTGTCATCTCGTCCAGAATATCTCCTTCACTTTTGCCATGGTCCGGATCGAGAATCTCTGTTTCCTCCTCTGTTTCCTCTTCTTCTTTGGGCGCGGGAGGTTCAGGGAAGCGGGTCGGTTCCAGTTCGTTGATCGTTTCTACCGTATAAGTAGTGATACGTTTACCTTTTGCCTTAAAGCCTTTGACGGCAATAAATTCATCGGCATCTATCACCATCGGATCTCGGAAACTGTCATGACCGCCAAAGATGACTTCCAGACGTGGATAATATTCATCAGTCAACAGAATCAGTTGATTGGCTTTGTTTTCTCCCAGGTAATTCTGCTTACGGGAGGTGCTTTCAAAACAGAAACGTTTCAGATATGGATAGTTCTGCTGATCAGCGTCGTATAAAACAGCTGTCCATACTTTATTAGAATCAAACTTCTCAACGATGCTTACATTGTTTTCGTAATGGTTGCTTACGTCGAAGTTTGTTGTATAGAACTCGCCTGTATTGAGAACTACCAGGATAGAGTCGTCGCTTTGGAACTCTCCCAGATATTCACCTCGTCCGTCATAGTTGAGGCGTAACACATCCCGGTCGAACCAGACTTTACGTCCTCCAAGCGTAGAACCTCCGCGTTGCTTTAAGGCTATCTTGTGTACCGGCAGACGAGTCAGAATAACTCCCTGTGCCTGGCGACTCTTAATACCAATCTCACTGAAGTCCCGTTCGAAGATGATACGGCGTACACGTGGATTCGGTTTCAATGTCACTTTTATGATTTCGGCTTCTCCGTTCGGATTTGCGCTGAAATATGTGATTCGTGACTCGGGAGTACCCTGTGTTACGTCATATTCGCGATCCCGTACGATGGAGGTTACGGCAAAACGTTTTATGTAGGTTGTTCCCTCTTTTCCGTCACGGTAAGTTACATTGTAGATTGTTCGTTTATCATTCTTCTTGAATACATTGACATACAGCACGTTTTTACCTACGAATTTTTTGTCGGCTACGGGAGTAATCATATATTTACCGTCTCTGTAGAAGATGATTACATCGTCTATATCCGAACAGCAGGCTACGAATTCATCCTTCTTGAGTGCTGTGCCGATAAATCCTTCTTCGCGGTTGATGTATAGCTTTTCGTTAGCTTCCACCACTTTGGTTGCTTCGATGGTATCGAAATTGCGTAATTCTGTACGGCGGGGGAAATTCTTACCATATTTTTCTTTCAACATCTGGTACCAGCTGATTGTGTATTCCACGATATTGGCCAGATGATTGTCTATCTCGGCAATCTCCGATTTCATTTTGGCTATGTTTTCTTCCGCTTTGTCTGAGTTGAACTTCAGGATACGTCCCATTTTGATTTCCATCAGTTTCAGGATGTCTTCCTTGGTTACTTCCCGTATGAATTGCGGGTAGAAAGGAGTTAACCGACTATCGATATGTTCGCACGCAGCATCCATATCTTTGGACTGTTCGAACTCTTTGTCTTTATAGATACGTTCTTCAATAAATATCTTTTCGAGTGAAGCAAAGTGGAGGCTTTCCTGTAGTTCGCCTTTGTGTATTTCGAGTTCCTGGCGAAGAAGATCGAGCGTGTTGTCCGCCGATTTTCTCAGTACATCACTGATGGCCAGAAAGTGCGGCTTGTTATCATCAATCACACAACAGTTGGGGGATATGCTTACTTCACAATCGGTAAAAGCATATAGCGCATCAATGGTTTTGTCTGATGAAGTTCCTGCTGCCAGGTGTACTAATATCTCTACGTTGGCAGAGGTATTGTCATCTACCTTGCGCACTTTGATTTTTCCTTTGTCTACGGCTTTCAGAATAGAATCGATCACAGTTGTGGTAGTTCTACCATAAGGAATTTCCGTGATCGCCAATGTTTTATTATCAACCTTATTGATTTTGGCACGTATCTTCACAGAACCGCCTCGTTCACCGTCATTATACTTGGATACGTCTATAGAGCCTCCGGTCTGGAAGTCAGGATAGAGTTTGAAATTTTCTCCGTGCAGGTAACTGATAGAAGCATCACATAATTCATTGAAGTTGTGTGGCAGTATTTTTGAAGAGAGCCCTACAGCAATACCCTCTACTCCTTGCGCCAGTAACAGCGGGAATTTAACAGGTAAAGTTATGGGTTCTTTATTTCGTCCGTCATAAGACAACTTCCATTCCGTTGTTTTCGGATTGAATACTACGTCGAGTGCGAATTTAGAGAGGCGGGCTTCAATATAACGTGGAGCAGCTGCACCATCACCGGTGAGAATGTTACCCCAGTTACCCTGGCAGTCAACCAGCAAATCCTTTTGTCCCAGCTGTACCAGTGCATCTCCGATAGAAGCATCTCCGTGTGGGTGAAACTGCATGGTATGTCCCACGATGTTTGCCACTTTGTTGTAACGTCCGTCATCCAGTCTCCTCATGGAGTGTAGTATACGGCGTTGTACAGGCTTCAATCCATCATTGATATGGGGGACGGCACGTTCCAGAATAACATACGAAGCATAGTCCAGAAACCAGTTCTGGTACATACCTGTGAGTTGATGTTTTACGCTTTCATTGTGGGAGTCCGCCGGCTTATAGTCTGAATGTTCTTCCGTTATCTCGTTGATTTCGTCACTCATATGGTTAATATTCCTCTTGTTTTAACAACAAATTATCTTTTTTACATCATTATAGAACGATGTGCACGCAAAAATACGAATTTTCTCCAAAAAAATCATTTACTTTGCGAATTATTTCCGAGTGTGATTTACAGGCAGATATCGGAATCGTAAATTGTAAATGATTAAATTGTAAATAAAACAATGGCACAAGAAGACGTTTTTAAGAAATTGGTATCACATTGCAAAGAGTATGGTTTTGTATTTCCTTCAAGTGATATTTACGACGGACTGGGAGCTGTATACGACTACGGCCAGATGGGAGTTGAACTCAAAAATAATATTAAGAAATACTGGTGGGACAGCATGGTATTGCTGCACGAGAATATTGTAGGCATTGACTCTGCAATCTTTATGCACCCCACTATCTGGAAGGCTTCCGGACACGTTGATGCATTCAATGACCCATTGATTGATAACAAAGATTCTAAAAAACGTTATCGTGCAGACGTACTTATCGAAGACCAATTGGCTAAGTACGACGATAAAATGAATAAAGAAGTAGCTAAGGCTGCTAAAAAGTTTGGTGATGCTTTTGATGAGGCACAGTTTCGCAGTACAAATGGCCGTGTCCTTGAACATCAGGCTAAGCGTGATGCGCTTCATACCCGTTTTGCAAAAGCATTAAACGATGGTAATCTTGACGAACTCCGTCAGATCATTATTGATGAAGAAATCGTTTGTCCTATTTCCGGTACTAAGAACTGGACAGAGGTTCGTCAGTTCAACCTGATGTTCTCTACTGATATGGGATCTACTTCGGAAGGTGCAATGAAAATATACCTTCGTCCGGAAACAGCACAGGGAATTTTCGTGAACTACCTCAATGTACAGAAAACCGGGCGTATGAAAATACCTTTTGGTATTGCACAGATTGGTAAGGCTTTCCGTAATGAGATTGTGGCCCGTCAGTTCATTTTCCGTATGCGTGAATTTGAACAAATGGAGATGCAGTTCTTTGTAAAACCGGGTACAGAACTGGAGTGGTTCCCAAAATGGAAAGAAATGCGTTTGAAATGGCATAAAGCACTTGGTTTCGGTGATGATCATTATCGTTTCCACGACCATGATAAGCTGGCTCACTACGCTAATGCCGCTACAGATATCGAATTCCTTATGCCGTTTGGTTTCAAAGAAGTAGAAGGTATACATTCACGTACTAACTTCGACCTTAGCCAGCATGAGAAATTCTCCGGAAAGAGTATCAAATACTTCGATCCTGAACTAAATGAGTCATACACTCCGTACGTTATCGAAACTTCTATCGGTGTGGATCGTATGTTCCTTAGTATCATGAGTGCTGCTTATTGCGAAGAGCAACTCGAAAACGGTGAAAGCCGCGTGGTATTGAAACTTCCTGCAGCTCTTGCTCCGGTGAAGTTGGCCGTAATGCCTTTGATAAAGAAAGACGGACTGCCCGAAAAGGCCCGCGAGATTATTGATAGTCTTAAGTTCCACTTCCATTGTCAGTATGACGAGAAAGACAGTATCGGAAAACGTTATCGCCGTCAGGATGCCATTGGTACTCCATATTGTGTAACGGTTGACCATCAAACGCTCGAAGATAACTGTGTGACTTTGCGTAATCGCGATACCATGCAGCAGGAACGTGTAGCGATCTCTGAACTGAACAATATTATTGCTGACAGAGTAAGCATCACTTCGCTTTTGAAAACTTTACAATAAATCCTTGACGAATGAATAAGAAAATCTATTTATTACCAATCCTATTGCTGGCACTTGTCTTTACTTCTTGTGAAGAAACGAAAGAAGTGAGCAGGTATGATAACTGGCAGGCACGAAATGAGGCGTTTATCGACTCTTTGTATAATGTTTATACTACGGAGGCCGATCATGGTGGGTTGGATAGTATTCATCTTATGTCTGCTCCGGATGCCTGCATATTTTATAAGGAGCTGAAGCCGATAACGAATGATCCAAAGTTAAATCCGAATCCGACAAATCTGGATGAGGTTATCGAAGGATATGTTTCTCAGGATATGCAACCTTTTTATACAGATAGTGTATATATGTATTATAAAGGTACTTTAATCATCGGGGACCGATTTGATGGATTCAAAGGTGCAAACCCTACAGCCTTTGACTCGCCGAAGAAATTGAAGGTAACAGGTGTAATTACTGGTTGGAATGAGATGCTTCAGCGTATGAAAGTAGGAGAGCGAAGGTTAGTTTACATACCTTGGAGCTATGGTTATGGTTCCAGTGGTAGTGGTAGCATTTTAGGGTATTCCACATTGATTTTTGATATGCAGTTGTATAGTATCGAAAATCGTAGTTCGAATTCGCTGTCGACCTTGGCTGTAGAAGAATAGATTTCTATATATAAAGGAAGTAGCCTGTTTCTCATAGTGATGAGGAACAGGCTTTTTTTGTTAATAGAGGAACTGTTTTGATTTAACTCTATTGTGCAGCCAGTGATGAATGGACTGACTGTGTTGTACCGATGTAGCGTGACCCATTAGGTGTATTACTCCTCATTATTCCTATTTTCAATAAATTCAAAATAGATTCTAAAGTAATTACAAGAAAATTTATATATATCGATTTTTATATGTATCATTGTAGATTATTTTATTTGTTCACTTTGATTCTATATATTATGAAAAGAGTTTATTGTTATTTATTGGTTTGTGTATTATCAGGAACAGGTTTGTTGAATAGCCTGTTTGCTAATAGTGGTGTTTCTTCTAATTTCCTCGAAGAGTCTGAAGCTTTTATAAGTGATCAGGTTTCTCCACGATCAGGCTTTAATGTTTATGTTAAAATAATGGCAAATAACAAGACGATTACGATTGCAACTGATCCATATGAAACTGTTGCACAGTTTAAGTCTAAGATTCAGGCTAAGGAGGGAATTCCACCTAATCAACAGAGACTTATTTTTGCCGGAAAGCAGTTAGAGGATGGTAGAACGTTACAAGATTATGCTATTACAAAGGAATCTACTCTCCATCTATTAATAAATTTCCGACCAAGTCGTTAACGCACAATTATAACTTTACTTCATATGTTTTTAATATGCTTGTGTTTTACTAGCTCATAAAAATAAAATCAGTTAATTTGTGGAACAGTTAGCTGATTTTATTTATTATAGCTCTTTTATAACCCAATGAAAGGGATATGAAATATTTACTTAGTATTTTATTTTTTATTATAACCTTTTCCTTATCTGCTCAAGAAGCTGTTTCGGTAGCCGGATTTATCAAAGATAAGAACTCCGATGCTATTGAAGGAGCAGCGATACGTGCACTTACTGCGGATAGTGTTTTCCTTTCGGGTACTACGTCTGATGCCGGAGGTTACTTTATTTTAATGCTTCCCCGGAAGAAATGCATCCTTGAAATCAGCTACTTGGGTTATCAAAAGTCTTACAGAACGATTTCGGCAGATACAATCTGCAAAAACTTATTGGAGGATACTATAAAACTACAGGACGAAAGTATTAATCTGGCTGAAGTAATGGTGACCGGAAAGGCTGCTGCTATGCAAATGAAAGGGGATACTTTAGAATATAACACGGGTATCTATGCGCTTTCGGATCAGGCCTCGGTGCGTGATTTATTGAAATTGCTACCCAATGTCACTGTTACAGAACATGGACAAATTTTAGTTCAGGGGAAACCGGTAAGTAAAATTCTTGTTGATGGAAAAGATTTCTTCTCCAATAATCCAGAGATGGCATCAAAATCACTTCCAGGCAAAATAGTGGATAAAGTACAAGTTATTGACCAAAGCTCTGAGGTGGACCGACTTACTGGATTCGATAACGGGGATAAAGAAACAGTACTTAACTTGTCCGTTAAAGAAGAAAATAAGGTAGGCGTAATGGCTCAGGCAGCTGTGGGGGGCGGGCGTGATATAAACGATAATAAAACGCGATATGAGCAAAATGCGTATATAAATCTGTTGAAAAGGCAGGATATGTTTTCTCTCATGTTACGAAATGACAATACGAATAGCGGAACCGGTAGTTCGCAGACAGGAGACAACTCTGTTGGGCAAATCGGGCTTTTGATAAATAAAGAATTTAGTAACCGCTTTAATGTTTACAGTAATGTAACATATACCTCTATAAAGTCGGTAGAGAATATACTTACAGACCAGGAGACAATACTCTCGTCGGAATCCTCTCTTTTTGATAGTTCAAATCGTTTATCCGATACTAAAAATAAAATTCTGGATGCTGGCATAAGGACAGAATGGACCCCCAATGGTAAAAATACGCTTATAACGCAGGCGTATTTGAATTATTCGAAAAAGAATCGTTGGGATAATGAACTTTTTAATAGCTATAATGGCTTGCGTGATACCCTCTATAATGGACATTCCGCCACAGAAAACAATGGTAACAACTACTCTCTGAATATTTCCATTGACTATGCACATCGGTTAAAGAAGAAAGGTCGGGTTTTTAGTACGTCGCTCTATGGTATCATAAATCAGGGTGACGCTCGTGAATCTTATTCCTGGAACCGTCGGATGTATGATAATAATGTCTATCAGTATGATTCACTTGTGAACCAACGGACGGTTAACGAGAATTCAGGTAAGCAAATCAAATTGGGTTTGTCGTATGTTGAGCCTATCACGGAGAAACGTTTTATGCAAATTGCCTATACGGCTCGTCTTTCAGGTGATCATGTCGGGAAAAATACTTATAAGGTTAGAGAAGATATTTCATCTGATAATCTCCAATTATTATCTAGCCAAAGTCCGGGCACATCGCAGAGTATATTTAATCAGCGCTTTACATTAAATTACAAATCATTGGGAGAGAAAACCGACTATACGATGGGAATGAACGTAGATATTGACGACTCTGAAAATAAAACTCGTTTCCCGGATGACTCTTTCAGGTCCAATGTAAATCAAAAAGTTACCAACTACTCTCCGGTATTGAATATAAAACACCGGTTCAATAAAAGTAACACGCTGACACTTGATTATATGGGGACAATGACATCTCCGACAGGTACTCAGTTGCAGGACTATACCGATATAAGCGACCCTACTAACAGTATTAAAGGAAACCCTGACCTTAAACCGCAGTTTGCAAATGATGTGGTACTGAATCTTTCCGGTTCTAATTCCAAAACTCAGGGATTCTACGATGTCGGTTTGTTCGGTGGATACACAGCGAATGCTATTCAATCTTCTTACAATATTAATCCGGAGACAGGAAATCGAACCACTTCTTACAAAAATGTAAATGGTAATTGGAATGCGCAATTTCGATGCATTTATTATACACCGATAAACGAAACAAATTTTACAATAAGCAATGGGCTTAGAGGCGGATATGACAGAAAGAAGGGGCTCGTCAATGATGAGGTAAGTGTCATGGGTTCTTTTACTATTGATGAGAATCTGGTTCTCAGATATTATACTCCTGATTTCTATTTTAATATTCAGGGATTATTCAAATATGTGATTCTAAAGGGGCAGGGTCAATCTACCGATAATATGGAAACCCGGGATTGGGGAACAGAACTTAATGCATCCTATCTGCTGCCTTATAAAATAAGATTGAGTTCTTCTTTCAGATGGAGTTTAAAGAAAGGCTACAGTGGTGAAACCGGAAATATCAGAGAAAATATTCTGGATGTTGCTATAGAAAGAGATTGCTTCTCAAAGAAGTATGGTACAGGCACTATTCAAATATCTGCATTTGATTTGCTGCAAAGCAGAAGAGATTTATCAAGGAACGTAGGGGCTTCCTATATCCAGAATACAAGAACATCTACCATGGGCAGTTATTTTATGTGTCGTTTTGTGTACAGTTTTAATTTCTTTCCTTAAGTCTTACTGTTAATCCGGATGTTTAACGGCATGTTTCCTAACTTTTCTTCGGAATGGTATGTTATATTTAGTAGAATACACCCCTGATGTAATCTGCATTACATGTATTCACTGTAATTATTTCTATTTTTACATCGTACTTAAATATGAATGCCCATGAAAGAACTCATCAACCATCTGGAAGAATTAAACAGAAAAGCTGAGAACGGCGGCGGAGATGCCCGGATTGAGAAACAACACTCAGTAGGAAAGCTGACAGCCCGTGAACGTATCGATTTACTTTTGGAGAAAGGATCGTTTATCGAACTTGATAAACTTGTGACGCATCGTTGTACCGACTTTGGTATGGAGAAACAGAAGATACCAGGGGATGGGGTAGTTACCGGTTACGGTATGATAGGCAAACGACTGGTTTATGTTTTTGCTCAGGACTTCACAGTGTTCGGAGGGGCACTTTCGGAGACGTATGCTAAAAAGATCTGCAAGGTGATGGATATGGCCATGCAAATGGGTGCCCCGATAATCGGGCTCAATGATTCCGGGGGTGCCCGTATTCAGGAAGGGGTTCGTTCGCTAGCAGGATACGCTGAAATCTTTCTTCGTAACTCGATGGCATCGGGGGTAATACCGCAAATCAGTGCTATTATGGGCCCATGTGCCGGTGGTGCTGTGTATTCTCCGGCTCTGACCGATTTTATCCTGATGGTGAAGAATTCCGGTTATATGTTTATTACCGGACCGGACGTAGTGAGGAGTGTAACACAGGAAGAGGTGAGTAAAGAAGAATTGGGTGGAGCTGCTGTACATACTTCTATATCCGGGGTAGCACATCTGGCTGCTGAAAATGATATTGAATGTATCAATTATATTCGTGAACTAATCTCCTTCCTGCCCGGAAATAATATGGAAGAACCTCCATTTGTTGCTACTTCCGATTCGCCCACGCGGCTCACACCAGAGCTTTCTATGCTGGTACCTACCAATCCGAATCAACCCTATAATATAAAGGAGATGATCGAGGCAGTGGCCGATGACAATAGTTTCTTTGAACTTCAGGCAGAGTATGCAGCGAATATTGTCATTGGTTATATTCGTCTGAATGGGAAAACTGTGGGAGTGGTGGCTAACCAACCGCTAGTACTTGCCGGTACACTGGATATTGATGCTTCTGTCAAGGCGGCTCGTTTTGTCCGCTTCTGCGATGCTTTCAATATTCCGTTACTGACTTTGGTGGACGTACCGGGATTCTTACCGGGAGTTGACCAGGAATATGGTGGTATTATTCGTAACGGTGCCAAGTTGCTATATGCTTATTGTGAGGCTACCGTACCTAAAGTGACGGTTATCACACGCAAAGCTTATGGTGGTGCCTATGATGTAATGAGCTCCAAGCATATCCGGGGAGATGTGAATTTTGCTTTTCCTACGGCCGAGATTGCCGTGATGGGGCCGGATGGGGCTGTGAATATTCTGTTCCGTAAAGAAATAGACAAAGCTGGAGATCCTGAAGAGAAACGAAAAGAGCTTCAGACTGAATATCGTGAGAAATTTGCAAATCCTTATCGGGCTGCCGAACTCGGTTATGTGGATGAAGTGATTGATCCGGCTATTACTCGTATGCGGTTGATTCGTAGTTTTGAGATGTTGGCTAATAAGCGCCAGTCCAATCCACCCAAAAAGCATTCTAATTTACCGCTTTAATATTGTAGGAGGAAACATATTATGATAAAAAAAATATTAGTAGCCAACCGTGGCGAGATTGCTATGCGTATTTTCCGTACCTGCCGGGTAATGAATATTGCTACGGTAGCGATTTACACACGGGTAGACCGTGGAGCGTTGCATGTCCGTTACGCTGAAGAAGCCTATTGTATATCTGATTCACCGGAGGACACTTCTTATTTGAAACCGGAAAAGATTCTGGAAATAGCCAAAAAGACTGGGGCTGCCATTCATCCGGGTTATGGTTTCTTGTCAGAGAATGCTGACTTTGCCCGTCGTTGTGAGGAAGAAGGAGTGATTTTTATTGGTCCGAGTGCTGATATAATTGCCCGGATGGGTATTAAGACGGAGGCGCGGAAGATCATGAGAGAAGCTGGCCTGCCCATTGTTCCGGGCACAGAACAACCGGTTCAGGGCATTGCCGAAGCTAAAAAGGTAGCAGCAGAAGTCGGTTATCCGATTATGCTGAAAGCATTAGCAGGTGGTGGCGGAAAGGGAATGCGACTGGTGCGTTCCGAAGAAGAGGTTGAGATGGCTCTTCGTCTGTCCCAATCCGAAGCCGGAACTTCATTTGGGAACGATGCGGTTTATATAGAGAAGTATATCGAAAATCCCCATCATATCGAAGTGCAGATATTGGGTGATAAATATGGGAATGTAATTCATCTGTATGAACGTGAATGCTCCATCCAACGACGAAATCAAAAGGTAATAGAAGAGTCTCCTTCTCCTTTTGTGAAGGAAGAGACGCGAAAACGGATGTTGAAGGTGGCTGTAGAGGCTTGCAGGAAAATAGGATATTACAGTGCCGGGACTTTGGAGTTTATGATGGATAAAGACCAGAACTTCTATTTTCTTGAAATGAATACCCGACTTCAGGTAGAACATCCGGTAACGGAGGAATGTACCGGTGTTGATCTTGTACGTGATATGATTCTTGTTGCTGCCGGCAATCGCTTGCCTTATCATCAGGAGGATATTGAGTTTAGGGGTGCGGCCATCGAATGTCGTATTTATGCCGAAGATCCGGAAAATAACTTTATGCCGTCACCGGGAGTCATTACGGTGCGTGAGGCTCCCGAAGGACGTAACGTTCGCTTGGATAGTGCTGCCTATGCCGGGTTTGAGGTATCATTGCATTATGATCCGATGATTGCCAAGCTCTGTTGCTGGGGAAGAAACCGTGCTTCTGCCATATCAAATATGGCTCGTGCTTTGCGGGAGTATAAGATACTGGGTATTAAAACCACCATCCCTTTTCATCAGCGTGTCTTGAAGAATGCCGCTTTTCTGAAAGGGGAGTATGATACTACGTTTATTGATACCCGGTTTGACAAGGAAGATTTGAAACGGCGTCAGAATACCGATCCTACCGTAGCTGTAATTGCAGCTGCACTGAAGCATTTTGAGAAGGAAAAAGAGGCGGCGTCAAGGGCTACTACTCTTCCGGTGGTAGGAGAATCCCTTTGGAAATATTATGGTAAACTGCAGATGACTGCCAATAACTATTAAAAACATCAGAGATTATGAGTACAACATTAGCAACCTATTATGCCCGGCTTCTGGATATGCCCGACAATGAATATAAAGTTGAGATTCTTGAAGATGGCCCTGTGAAGAAAATAGCTGTCAATGGAAAAGTGTATGAGGTGGATTATAACCTTGGCGGTGACTCTATTCATTCTATAATCATTGATCATCATTCTCATGGAGTGCAGATTTCTTCTTCCAATTCTACATATACTATCATGAACAAAGGAGAACTTTATCAGATAGAACTGAAAGGCGAAATGGAAAAGATACACAATTCCCGTAATGCTGCCGAATCTGTGGGGCGTCAAGTAGTTCAGGCGCCAATGCCCGGAGTGATATTGAAAACATATGTAAAGAAGGGAGATGTAGTACAGCGAGGAGATCCGCTTTGTGTACTGGTAGCTATGAAGATGGAAAACGAAATCCGTTCGCTGACGGACGGTACGGTCAAAGAAATCTTTCTAGAAGATACGGCAAAAGTAGGTTTGAACGACCGTATTATGGTGATTGAATAATAATGTGCCAATATGCTAATGTGCCAATGCCTTTCGGTAGTACAGCGCAGCATATTGGCAAATTAGTATATTGGCACATTATTAAAAATAATTTTCTCATATGTAATGTAGATTACACATTTATTAGCTTTTATTTTGCTCCTTTGCACAAGTAAAGAGAATACGGGTTCTGTTAATCGGCCGGTAGTATACTTAATATTTGGTGTCTTATGAAAATAAAAGAGATTATTCATTGGCTACTTCCTTCCAGGTGCTGGAAGATGGTAGCCATTGCCTTGTCCGGTCTGATTATCGGGGGAGGGTTGTTTTTCTTGTATATGCTCCGGGCGCATACTTATCTGGGCGACGACCCGGCAGCTTGCGTCAATTGCCATATCATGGGACCCTATTATGCCACCTGGATGCACAGCTCTCACGGACGGGATGCTACGTGTAATGATTGTCATGTTCCTCATGAGAATCCGGTAAAGAAGTGGGCGTTCAAGGGCATGGATGGTATGCGTCATGTTGCGGTGTTTCTCACTCGTGGCGAACATCAGGTAATAAAAGCAAATGATGAAAGTGCAGAAGTAATCATGAACAATTGTATCCGTTGTCATACACAGCTCAATACCGAGTTTGTGTCTACCGGGCGTATCAATTATATGATGTCTCAGGTAGGAGAAGGAAAGGCCTGCTGGGATTGTCATCGTGATGTGGCACATGGGCAAAACAGCCTTTCTACTACCCCGGATGCACTGGTTCCTTATCCGGAATCGCCTGCACCGGAATGGCTTCGTAAAATGATAAATAAATAAATTCATAAATAGATCTGTCAATTATCCTGTTTTCAATTGCTGCATGAATAGCATTGGCACATTTAGTTTATTGACACATTAGCACATTATCAATATGGAAAAGAAATTAAAGGCATGGCAAGGATGGCTGTTGTTTGGTGGAGCAATGGGTGTTGTATTCGTTTTGGGACTGGTGGTCTCTTCATTAATGGAACGCCAGGCAGAGATAGTCAGTGTATTCAACAACAAACGGGTAGAGATTAAAGGTATCGAGGCTCGTAATGAGGTTTTCGGAGAGAATTATCCCCGGCAATACGATACATGGAAACAGACTGCGCAGACTGATTTTGAAAGTGAATTTAATGGTAGTGAAGCAGTAGATGTACTTGAAAAACGTCCGGAAATGGTGGTTCTCTGGGCTGGATATGCTTTCTCTAAAGATTATACAACTCCACGTGGACATATGCATGCCATTGAAGACATCACCCGAAGTCTTCGTACCGGTGCCCCAATGGATCCTCACAGTGGTCCGCAGCCTTCTACTTGCTGGACTTGTAAAAGCCCGGATGTACCCCGTATGATGGAAGCACTTGGCGTTGATTCTTTTTACAATAATAAGTGGGCTGCTTTTGGCAATGAGATTGTAAATCCCATTGGTTGTGCCGATTGTCATGAACCGGAGAATATGAAGCTACACATCAGCCGTCCGGCGTTGCGTGAGGCATTTGCCCGTCAGGGGAAAGACATTGATAAGGCTACTCCGCAAGAGATGCGTTCATTGGTATGTGCACAGTGTCATGTGGAATATTACTTCAAGGGTGACGGTAAGTATCTGACTTTCCCTTGGGACAAAGGCTTCACAGTGGAAGATATGGAGGCATACTATGATGAGGCTGATTTTGCCGATTATACCCATGCACTGAGCAAGGCGCGTATCCTGAAAGCACAACATCCCGACTATGAGATTTCGCAGATGGGTATCCATGCACAGCGTGGTGTGTCATGTGCTGATTGTCATATGCCGTATAAGAGTGAAGGGGGAATGAAGTTCAGCGATCATCATATACAAAGCCCGTTGGCGATGATTGATCGTACTTGTCAGGTGTGTCATCGCGAGAGTGAAGAAACACTTCGTAATAATGTATACGACCGTCAGCGTAAAGCAAATGAAATCCGTAATCGTTTGGAACAAGAATTGGCAAAAGCTCATATCGAAGCTAAATTTGCATGGGATAAGGGGGCTACAGACCTGCAGATGCAGGAGGCACTGAAGCTGATTCGTCAGGCACAATGGAGATGGGACTTTGGAGTCGCTTCACACGGGGGCTCTTTCCATGCTCCGCAAGAGATTCAACGCATTCTGGGTCATGGCTTGGACAAAGCTTTGCAGGCGCGTTTAGCTATTTCCAAGGTATTGGCTAATAACGGATTTACAGGTGAAGTACCAATGCCGGATATTTCTACCAAGGCCAAAGCACAGGAATACATCGGTCTTGACATGAAGAAAGAACATGAGAATAAAGATAAATTCCTGAAAGAAGTTGTTCCGCAATGGCTGAAAGAGGCAAAGACTAACGGGCGCTTAACGAATATTTAGTTGAAAGTTGAGAGTTAAAAGTTGCTGCGCACTGCAAGTAACTGACTCTCCACTGTATAATAACTAACTTTTAACTAAGTAATACATTACAATTAAATGCTTATTTAGCAGGTTATTATTGAAACGCAGAAGAAGGCTGTTTTTCTGTAAGGAATATTGTTTTCAAGCATAATGCAGCAATTTAATTCGCGAAAATCTGCGTTCATTTGCGTTTCAATAAATATTAATCAGCTATATTCATACTGTATAGCAATTTTCAACTTTCAACTTTCAACTAAATAAAGATGTGGCAAAAACCATGGGGATATAAAGAAGGGTTCGCTGTTTGCGGCGGGCTTTTTCTTGTGGGTACTCTCTGGCAGGTAACGCTCGGGAAGTGTACGCTTTCTTTGTTCGCCTGGCCGGTGAATATTTATGCGGGAGTAGTCTATGTACTTCTGTTACTTGCATTGTATCTTTTCTTTCGTAAGTACTACTTTGTTCGTTGGATGAGCAGTTACCAGGCAGCTGTCAGCGCTATGATTTCTTTAGTGGTGATGACGGTTATTATGGGGCTTACCCGTCAGTACCGTCCGGAAGTTGCCGTTACAGGAGTTGAAGGTTGGCTGGGATTTTCGCAGATGCTTTCCGCTTGTTCTTTTGTATTACTCTTCTTCTGGTTTGTTACATTGTTAGGGATGGTCATTCTCCGGCGGATTCATCACTTTACAGTACGTGATATTCCTTTTCTGCTGAGTCATCTTGGATTATTTTTAGTTCTGACCGGTGCTGTGTTGGGAAGTGCCGATATGCAACGGCTTGAAATGACTACTCAAACGGGTAAGGCAGAATGGCGGGCGTTTAATAAACAAAAAGAGATGCTGGAATTGCCATTGGCGATAGAACTGCATGATTTCACTATTGATGAATATCCACCCAAACTTATGTTGATAGACAATGAATCGGGAAAAGCACTTCCGGCAGGACAACCGGTGAATGTGCTGATAGAAGATGATTTCAGCAAAGGAGAATTGCAGGATTGGGAGATTGAAGTAACGGAAAAGTTGCCCATGGCTGCCAGTGTAGCTACCGAAGACACCGTTCGGTTTGTAGAATTTCATTCGGTGGGGGCAGCCTGTGCTGTCTACGTGAAAGCTCAAAATACAACGAGTGGTGAACAGCGTGAAGGGTGGGTGAGTTGCGGTAGTTTTATGTTTCCATACAAAGCGCTTCGCTTGAATCAGAAAGTAAGTCTTATTATGCCCGAACGCGAACCGAAACGCTTTGCATCCGAAGTAACCGTTTATACACAATCCGGAGAACAGGCAGAAGCCACGATTGAAGTAAATCGACCTTTTGAAATAGAGGGCTGGAAAATATATCAATTGAGTTATGACGAGTCGAAAGGACGTTGGAGTGATATCAGTGTGTTCGAGTTGGTTAGCGATCCCTGGTTGCCTGTGGTTTATACGGGCATATGGATGATGATAGCCGGTGCTGTCTGTATGTTTGCATTGTCACACAAAAGAAAGGAGGAGAAAGTATGAATTGGGATCTTTTCGGATGGTTTGCTACTGTATCTCTTTGTCTTTGGGGCTTTGGAGCTCTCACTGCCTGGAAAGGTAAATCAATGGGTTGGGTACTGGGACCTACATTGGCAGGATTGCTTGTCTTTTTTACCTTTATCCTCGGGATGTGGATTTCATTGGAACGTCCACCCATGCGTACAATGGGGGAGACCCGTTTGTGGTATTCCTTTTTCTTACCATTGGCAGGTATCATCACTTATGTTCGCTGGCGCTATAAGTGGATACTCAGTTTCAGCTTTGTATTGTCACTGGTGTTTATCTGCGTCAATCTTTTTAAGCCTGAAATTCATAATAAAACGCTGATGCCTGCTTTGCAAAGTCCCTGGTTTGCACCGCATGTCATCGTATATATGTTTGCTTATGCCATGCTTGGGGCAGCAACGGTAATGGCTGTTTATCTGTTATGGATAAAGAAGAAACCGGCAGCCGAACGGGAAATGGAACTTTGTGATGATCTGGTGTATGTGGGGCTCTCGTTTATGACCCTGGGGATGCTTTTCGGTGCTTTGTGGGCTAAAGAGGCATGGGGACACTACTGGAGTTGGGACCCCAAAGAGACGTGGGCAGCTGCTACATGGATAGGTTACCTGTGTTATATTCACTTCCGACTTCATCAACGCAGGAGCCATCGCAAGGCACTCGCCGGATTATTGGTTTGCTTTCTTTTACTTCAAATGTGTTGGTATGGCATCAATTATTTGCCTTCGGCACAAGGAACGAGTGTACACACTTATAATTTAAACTAATATTGTATGAAACTGACTGCTATTATTTTAACCGGATTGGTACTGTGCTCTTCTGTTGTCTGCGCACAGGAAGAGAAGAACGAGTTTAGTATTGATGCACAACTGCGTGCTCGTGGTGAATATCGCAATGGCGTACTTAGTCCGCGTGCCGATGGACAGCTGCCTGCCTTTTTTATAAACAATCGTGCCCGTTTTTCACTTGGATACAAGCGGGATCGTCTGCAAATGAAGCTTTCTGCCCAACATGTAGGTGTGTGGGGACAGGACCCTCAGATAGATAAGAACGGACGTTTTATTCTTCATGAGGCATGGGCAAAGCTGGATTTTGGGAAAGGTGTCTTCGCACAGTTGGGACGCCAGTCATTGGTATATGATGATGAACGTTTACTGGGTAGTCTCGATTGGAATGTGGCAGGACGTTTTCATGATGCATTGAAGTTGGGATACGAAGCCGGGAAACACAAAATGCACCTTGTCCTCGCTTTCAATCAGAATGATGAAAAAACGATAGGTGGCAACTATTATGATCCTTCTAAAGCACAGCCTTATAAAACCATGCAGACTTTATGGTATAACGGCCAGTGGGCTAAGAATTTCAATGCCTCTTTGCTTTTCATGAATGTAGGCTATGAGACCGGAACGCCCGAAAAAGGAAAAACCAATTATATGCCTACCACCGGAACTTATCTCACCTATACTCCAGGTAACTGGACGTTAAACGGAAGTGCTTACTATCAGTTTGGTAAACGGAAAGTGGGCGATGAGGTGAAGAAGGTTTCAGCCTATATGTTCGGTGTGAAAGTGGGATATAAAATCAATCAGCAATGGTCCGTCAGCATATTGACCGATTATCTGAGCGGTGATCCGGAAAGTAGTAAGGTGTCTACATTCGATCCGCTTTATGGCACTCATCATAAGTTTTATGGTGGTATGGATTACTTCTATGCTTCTGCTTACAATAAAGGTTTGTGGGACAAGCAGCTGAGTGTTGACTTTAAACCCACTTCCCGCTGGGCTCTGTCACTGAATTATCATCATTTTTCTACTACTTATGACGTAACAGTAGAGGGAGATGAAGGACGTAGTCTCGGGTCAGAGTTCGACCTGCAGGTAGATTACACAGTGATGAAGGATGTGAAACTGACGGTTGGTTACTCAACCATGCTCGGGACGAAATACATGGATGTGGTGAAAGGCGGTAACCATGATGCCTGGCAAGACTGGGGATGGGTCTCCCTCAATATCAACCCACGTATTTTCTTTGCTAAATGGTAGGACTGTAACGGAAAAAGAGCTATTTTTGTCACAAACCAAAGAGAAGTACTGTGGTAAAAATCGATTTTACAGATGAGTATAAACAACTGCTGTGGCAGATACCTCTTTTCCGGGACTTAGATGTGAATGTAAAACATCGTCTAATGGACGAACTTGAATTTACATTGTACAAGGTATCCCGTAAAGAGGTGGTGCTGCAACAAGATACGCGTTGCAATCATTTGTATGTGCTGCTGAAAGGCGAGCTGGAGGTTAATATCATCGATGTAGCCGGCAATCTGGTAAAGGTAGAAGAGATCATCGCACCCCGCGCCTTTGCTACTCCACATCTGTTTGGCGAAAACAATATTCTGCCTGCAACCTTTACCGTAAGTAAAGATTCTATTCTTCTGATGGCTACCCGTACTTCGGTTTTCAAACTGATAAGTTCCGTGCCACAACTACTCCATAGTTTTCTTTGTGTGACAGGCAACTGCAATAAATGTACCGTTACCCGTTTGCGTATCCTCTCTTATAAGAACCTTCGCAGTCGTTTCGTTTATTATCTCATGGAGCATCGCACCTCTGCTGGTATCGCTTTGTTGGAGCATAATCAGGTACAACTGGCAGATTATTTAGGAGTAACCCGTCCTGCCCTGTCAAAAGAGATCAATAAGATGATAAAAGAGGGATTGATCTCTGTGGATAAGAGAGAGGTTACCTTGTTGAATATGCAAGGATTGAAGGAGTATATTTGATGTGATAAATATGTAAATGTTAGATTAATGAATTTTTTTCTTCATCTTTTTATTTTTGGTTTGTGAACTTATATAAATTGAGCCCATCCGGGTCGCCGATGTATTGGAATAGATACCAGGGAGGAGTATTACTGAATAATCCTTCTCCTGAAATGTAAAAGCACATAGATAGTACCCCTTCTTTATTAACTATTACATTATATTGTTTATTCCCTAAGTCATCTTTATCTCTAAATTCCCACTTGCCTTCATAGTTTAATGTTTCTGTACCTAAATATCCACTGTATGTAATGTTTTTAACTATACAGATACTATCTTCCTTGAGAATGATCTCTCCTCCATTTTCAGAAACCCATGTTCCAATAAAATCCTGAGATGTAGGTTTCGAGTTATTGCATCCGTTAAAAAGGAAAAATAAACTTATAAGAAACAGATTCTGCAAACTTTTTTTCTTCATACTATATTTGACTTGATGCTTCAGTATAACTTTCTATTATGATTGTTAAAGTCTAAATTATCTTTTTCATAAGTATTTTAAAGATAATCTCAAACCAATTTTCCTTCTTTCACACTCCTTTCTAAATCTCTGAGAGTTATTTTTTTTCTTGACTTTTTTCTTTTGTTTTAGAATTAAGTATAATAATTTTAGAAGTATACGATCTCCTTCAGGATAGAAATACTCTTCGAATTTAAATTCGGTAATGCTTACATTGAATTTCTTGCTAAATAAGTAGATAAATTCGTAAGCATCATCTCCGTTGAGTTTCAAATCTTTTACGATATCTGTTTCAGGAGTATATTCGTCATCCCACCGTTCTTCTTTGACAAACTGAATAATTTGTCTCCATATATCATCTTTATTCATTGTTTTTTTATTAAATTGTTTGTAATCATTATTTTCTATTTATGTACTTGGTTTAGTTTCTTTTTCTAAACTAAATGATGTAATAGTAATAGTTATTTAAATTTAAGTAAGGGATAAGTCTTTTAATACCTTGATTGCAATTATTCTGAAACTGATTATATTTTATGCCATTAATTGAATATAATATTTTATAAATGTCCAAATGTGTATAGCCTAACAACAATGACTTCTAATATAGGTATAAAGATTGTAAGTAGAAAGAATGGCCACTTTATATTAATTTGTGGAAATCTATTTTGAATTTTATTTAAAGTGCAACTTTTGTAAAATCTTATGTATGAAAAAGTGATTAAGATGGAATACAGGATGAATATTCTTTTCCAAAAAGCTAATGAAAAGTAATAAGTGAAAAATGGCCTATTACATACTAAGGCAGTTGAATATAATATTATGTCTATAAAAAAACTACTATAAAGACTTGTATGTATTAATGCGCTCCATTTGGCTTGCTCTTCGTTTCTACCTGTTCTTATGAGAAAAGTGTATGTTAAGTAAAAAAAATAGTCGATTATTATCATGTTAGTTATTTAAAAAAGTGAAAAATCATATGTGCCTAAGGTTGGATTGTATACATTATTTGTTGGTGTTACTCCATTTATTATATTTTTACGTATTTGTTCTCTTTCTCCACTTAAAGCTTCAATCATAAGACTTAATTCTATATGAAAATTTTCTTTCTCTATGCCAAGGAACTTAATGATTCCATTGGGTTCCCAATTATCACTGCAAATAGTGAATTCAAACATAATTTTTGCCATAACTTATTTTAGTTTTGTGAACTTATATAAATTAAGCTCATCTGGATCTCCAATATATCGAAACAGATACCAAGGAGAAGCATATCCAAATAATCTTTCTCCTGAAATGTAGAAAATTATTAAAAACGTTCCCTGCTTTTCAATTCTTATATTATATTTATCATATTCTAAATCATCCTTTTCTCTTAAAATCCATTTTCCTTCATAATTGAGTGGCTTTTTTTCTGAAAATATATTAATATAGTTATCGCGTATGTTTTTACACACACAAGTACTATCACTTCTTAATATGATTTCTCCTCCATCTTCAGAAACCCATGTTCCAATAAAATCTTGAAATGTAGGTTTAGGGCTATTGCATCCGTTAAAAAGGAAGCACAAACATACAAATGTCAGATTGAATAAACTTTTTTTCTTCATTTTATTTAAGTTTTGTGAACTTATAGAGATTAAGTTCATCTGGATCTCCGATATATTGAAATAGATACCAAGGAGGGGTATTGTTGAATAATCCTTCTCCAGAAACATAAAAGATGATATATAAAAGTCTTTCATGGCCGATTCTTATATTATATCCATCATATCCTAAATCACTTTTTTCTAAATTCCATTTCCCTATATTGCTAAAAAAATCTGTATTTGTGTACCTATTAACATATTGGGCAGGTATATTCTTAAGTATACATGTACTATCATCTCTTAATATGATTTCTCCTCCATCTTCAGAAACCCATGTTCCAATAAAATCCTGAAATGTGGGTTTAGGGTTATTACATCCATTAAGTAGGAAAAATAAACTAATGAAAAACAGATTAAATAAACTTTTTATCTTCATTTCTTACTTTGATTTTGTGAATTTATATAGATTAAGCTCATCTGGATCTCCGATATATTGAAATAAGAACCAAGGAGGGGTATTGTCCAATAGTCCTCCTCCTGATATATATAGGGTCATATATGGAGTCTCTTTTTGTCTGATATCTATGTAATATCCGTTATATCCTAAATCGTCTTTTTTCAAATACCATTTTCCTGTATTATTAAGAGAATCTTTATCTATGGATATCTCTATATATTCAATAGGAATATTTTTATATATACATGTACTGTCTTTTTGTAATGTAATTTCGGCTCCATCTTCTGAAACCCATGTTCCAATAAAATCTTGAAATGTAGGTTTAGGGCTATTGCATCCGTTAAAAAGGAAGCATAAACATACAAATGCCAGATTGAATAAACTTTTTTTCTTCATTTCTTATTTTGATTTTGTAAACTTATATAAATTAAGCTCATCTGGATCACCGATATAGTCAAATAAATACCATGGAGGTCTGTTGTCTAATAGTCCTTCCCCAGAAATAAATAACGAGAAATAAATTACTTCTTTTAGATAAATAGCTATATTATATTGATCATATCCATTACTGTCTTTAGTTCGGATTCGCCACTGTCCTTCACCAGATAATGATGCTTTTTCTTCTGAAAATGGATTGATCTGTTTCGCATATATTCCTTTGAAGATACATGTACTATCTTCTTTAAATATGATCTCTCCTCCATCTTCTGAGACCCATGTTCCAATAAAATCTTGAGATGTAGGTTTCGAGTTATTGCATCCGTTATAAAGGAAAAATAAACTTATAAGAAACAGATTCTGCAAACTTTTTTTCTTCATACTATATTTGACTTGATGCTTCAGTATAACTTTCTATTATGATTGTTAAAGTCTAAATTATCTTTTTCATAAGTATTTTAAAGATAATCTCAAACCAATTTTCCTTCTTTCACACTCCTTTCTAAATCTCTGAGAGTTATTTTTTTTCTTGACTTTTTTCTTTTGTTTTAGAATTAAGTATAATAATTTTAGAAGTATACGATCTCCTTCAGGATAGAAATACTCTTCGAATTTAAATTCGGTAATGCTTACATTGAATTTCTTGCTAAATAAGTAGATAAATTCGTACGCATCATCTCCGTTGAGTTTCAAATCTTTTACGAGATCTGTTTCAGGAGTATATTCGTCATCCCACCATTCTTCTTTGACAAACTGAATAATTTGTCTCCAAATATTATCTTTGTTCATTATTTTTTTATTAAATTGTTTGTAATCATTATTTTTAAATCAAATACTTGCTCTAAACTCCTTTTCTAAATTAAATGATGCGGTAGTAATAGCTGTTCTCAATCTAAATAAGGAATAAATTTGTTACAATTCTATTGAAGCTGATTATATTTATCACAGTCGAGATTACAATCGAAATTCTGCTTTAAAATAAGTGTTAAACCATCATTCATCTTCATAATTGTAGATTAATACTGTTCTGATTTTTTTTCTCCATACCCAGATCATTAATCCTAAATAATCAAAAGTATACACTTTCTGATTTTGTCCTCTATCTCTGTTTATTGGAACGTATATGATGTCTTCATCGCTAGGTTGCTGATAATCTATTAATATCAAGAATTCCTCATAAAACATATTTATCAAATTTTTGCCTTTCCAATAACATTCTTTATCACATTTAATTGTTTCAATTTTACCATTTTTAACCCATATATAAAAATTGACATTATCGAAAAAATAAGAATCATGATCTATTTTAGAATGATCATAAAATTCCACATGATGGGGCAAATGCAAATAATTAGTAATATCATCTCCAAGAATAAAATTCTCATATGATTTGTTGGGTATTAAGCCTGTCTTTCCCATGTTGTTATTTCTGCTTTTGTTATTAATTCTAAAGATTCTTATTTTTATACTTTAAAGCCTCCTATGGTTCATCTTCATAATTAGAAATTAATATATTTACAATTTTCTTTCTCCATACCCATATCATTAGTCCTAAATTGTCAAAATCATATACCTTTTGATTTTGTCCTCTATTTTTGCTAACAGGTACGTATAAGATATCTGCGTTGTCAGGTTGCTGATAATCTATTAACATCAAGAAGTCTTCATAAAACATATTTATCAAATTTTTGCCTTTCCAATAACACTCTTTATCACATTTAATTGTTTCAATTTTGCCATTTTCAACCCAAACTTTAAAATTGAAATTATCGAAATAATAGGTGTCATAATATATGTATGGATCATCGTAAGACTCTATCTTGTGAGGTAAATGTAAATAGCTAGAAATGCTGTCTCCTAACACAAAAATTTCATAAGATTTGTTAGGTATTAATCCTGCTTCTGCCATATTAATGAATTTATTTCGTTATTTTATGCGAGTCAGTTGCTGGTAGTGTTTCCTGACTCTGTTAATTCTCTCATTTGTCTTTTTTATATATTGTTAGAAGACAGCATGCTAAAAGAGTGAACTTGATGGTTATTAAAATTAGTTCCAATGGGTTTCACCTTTATCTTTCTTTAGAGCAGCACTTCTAATGTCATTTATCTTTTTCTGGATCTTCTTTCTCTCTTTAGCAGGAGCCGTTTTCATCTTTTTTTGTAACTCCTTAATACGTTTTTCTGCTTTCTTTAATGCTCTTCCACCATCACCATGTGGCATTCCTTTCGTAGACTTTTTTCCGGATCTTATACCAAAAGTACTAGTAGGCGGACCACCTGGAAAAATAGCCTCTTTGGCCATTTCTATACCTGCTTTCCTTATAAAACGTCCCGTTAATAAATCGTATACAGTATTGGTCTGTTCTATTCTTCCGGAAGCGGGAAGTCCATATTGGGTCCAGGCATTTCCTTGGTTTACATTTGTAGCTCTAACTTCCCTGCAAAGGTTCTCTATTATTCATCTTTGTAGTTGTAAATTAATATTGTTCTTATTTTCTCTCTCCATACCCATAATGTTAGTCCCAAGTTGTCAAAGTAATGAACTCTCTGGTTTTGTCCCCTATCTCTACTTATGGGAACATATACGAAATCATCACTATCAGACTGCTGGTAATTAATAAGAGTCAAGAACTCTTTATAGAACATCTTTATTAAGTTTTTATCCTGCCAATAACACTCTATATCACAGCAAATAGTCTCTATTCTACCATTTTCAACCCACACTTCAAAATTGAAATTATCAAAATAATAAGTATCATGATATATTTCCTGATCATCATAAGACTTCATATGATGAGGTAAATGCAAATAGTTAACAATGTTGTCTCCTAAGATAAAAATATCGTATGATTTATTGGGGATTAAACCTTTTTTCTTCATGTTGTCTAAAATGTTTTGTTGTTAATTCCAGTGAGTTTCACCATTGTTCTTGTCATGGGCATCTTTACGTATCCTGTCTATCTTTTTTTGTATCCAAAATCCCATTCCCATTTACGGGTTTCTCCGATAGGTACAGCTATTCTTCATCTTCGTTTTTGTACACTAATACAGTTTTTATTTTGTTACGCCATGTCCATATTGTTAGACTCAAGTCATCAAATATATAAACTTTTTGGTTTTGCCCTCTGTCCTTGGATAACAATACATATTCTTTACTTTCTTTCGTTGGTTTTTGTCCGCACATTATTAGGAAATCGCTGTATGGCATGCCTATCAGATTTGTATTTTTCCAGTAACACACTTGGTCGCAACATATTGTGTCTATTCTTCCGTCTTCTACCCAAACTGTAAAATGTAGAGTTGGGAAAGTATAACTATCATAACAGTACATATTACCACAAGTATGATCTAATATATGAGGAAAATGGAGATAGTTAGTTATGTTGTCTCCAATAATAAAAATTTCATATGATTCGTTTGGGATTAATCCTTTATGTTCCATAGGTTTTTATTGATTGATTATTAATTCCAATGAGTTTCACCTTTCTCTTTGTATTGAGCATCTTTTAGAATTCTTTCTATTGTCTTTTGAAGTTCTTTCTTTTCTTTCTTGCTTTTTGCTGTTTTAATTTTTTGCTGTAGTTCTTTAACTCTCTTTTTAGTCTTTTCCATAGCTCTTCCACCATCACCATGTGGCATTCCTTTCGTAGACTTTTTCCCGGATCTTATACCAAAAGTACTAGTAGGCGGACCACCTGGAAAAATAGCCTCTTTGGCCATTTCTATACCTGCTTTCCTTATAAAACGTCCCGTTAATAAATCGTATACAGTATTGGTCTGTTCTATTCTTCCGGAAGCGGGAAGTCCATATTGGGTCCAGGCATTTCCTTGGTTTACATTTGTAGCTCTAACAGATATTCCTATAACATTAATTTCGCCATTAATGATTTTACTATAGCTAAAATAAAATGTCTCATTCTCGTCATTAAAAGTCAGTCTGTCTGTGAACTCTGCATCTGTAAGATGATCCCAGGATGCGAAATTGAATGAATTAGAATAATATTGTAGCATGTTTACAAGAGGCGAAAATAAAGAATTCCAGAACCGCTCTATTTCTACCGGGTCACTTGTACTCCAATAGTCCATTCCGTACGGGTCGATTCTGCTTATGGGATTTCCTCCACAATATACATATGGACTAAGGTTGTAATAATTCTCAGCATGTGGATCCACTGACGTGAAGCTCATAATCGCCGGATACATGCCCCGAGCCACATAATCGTATGTATCATAACCATGCATTTCAATGAACTCTTTACCGTTGTATTTACGGTTTTGAACGTCTCTTCCTGTTCCTTCTGTCCAAGGCAGACCGCTTGGGTAGTACTGAATACGTTGTACAGTGGTAGCCGGGACTATCGTCCCTCTATAGTCTTTGTATGCGGCACGCCATACTTCCCGGTTATTACCTAAATGATCTTTACGATAATAATGGTAATCGGGCAGAAGAGAAGTTGAGTTAATCCTTGTAGCATATCCTTCAGGATTGAACACTTTTCCCAGCATATATACTCCCGGGTCACAGCCATTAAAGTCGTATTCTATATTATCAACGTAAAATGTGCCGGTTTCGTCTATTACATCCAGATCATATTCCCATTTACGGGTTTCTCCGATAGGTACAACTACCGGAGTAGCAAGCGTGAAGTTTCGGGTACTTAATCTCCGGCCGGAAGCATCGTACGAGCTGATTATCTGATTACCATTTTTAAATTGGACCGTGTCAGGCAAGTTTAGCATATTATAGCGAACGGTAACGATGTTACGATCCAGGTCTTTCACCATGTTTCCATTGGCATCATAAGCGAATTCCTCAGTTTCGTTTGCCTTATCCTGATACTCTTTTTGATTGTACAGGTTACCGGAACCCCAGCCATCTGTGACTTTCTTTAGTTGATTACCATGATAGGATAACGTCAGCAGGTCGATAACATCGTCTTCGCCAAATCTCGTTACCTCTTTTATATTTCCATGTTTATCGTATTTGAATGATTCAGATAATTGTCCGGCATCCATAAATAGTCCATCCAGATAACAATAGTTTGATGTTAGTCGGTTCAGTGCATCATAAAAATAGATATAACCATTTTTCTTTCCGTTGTAAGTCCATGTGTTGCTGGATATATTTCCGTTATAACAAGGCTTTGCCAGTTCCGAACCATAAACAGGTTGATTGTAATGAATATTCTCCTCAAATGAGCCGCTTCTTATTTGGGTTATCCAGTTCCGTATATTGTATTTGTAACAAACCGTGTCTGTCCGATTATGTCTGTATGTTGTTTGTAATCGTCCTAATTCGTCGTATTCATTTTCGGACAAAGTGATGGCAGGATTACCATTTAGCCGGTAGCTTGTAGTGAGACGTCTTTCTGCCTGGTCATATGTATATGAATAAAGTTCGGACACATTGCCGTATCTGTTGCCGGAAATGGAACTCTCTTTAAGCACATTTATAGGTTTCCCTCTGAAATCTACTCTGTGGTATGCCGTTGTATACCCGCCCAAATGATTGTTTTGGCGAGTTTGTATGATGTTGTCTTTTTCATCATAATAGAATGCCTGAATAGTATATTTTCCACTTCCATCCAATAGATAAGTGCGTGTGCCTGTAAGAAGACCTTTGGCGTTCGGTTTTGAACCGGAAGAAGAACCGTTTGATGTGAATGCCGTTCCGTAACCTTCTTTCTGTTTGTAAGATAATGAATCTCTTTGTGCAGGTGGTAGCAGTTCCAGAAAACGATAGTCATCATAGTAATTCACGGTTAGCATCTTGTCGGATTGCAGGTTGAAAGGAGTATTTGAATATCCCATCGCATTAGTTGTGATAAATGAATCGGTAACCGGTGAGTTTCCAAATTCCATAATAGCTTCTTCCAAGCTCATTTCGGCTTCATATTGTCCCATATAAATCAGTCTGCCGAAAATGTCATAATTGCTTGCTGTCCACAAATGCTTTTTCCGTTGGTTACCATCCTGGCTGAAAACCAATTGCCCGGCTTTATCGTATACCGTGTATATCGGTTCGCATCCGGGTAAGCGTTTGTATATGCAATTCCCTAAGTCGTCATATTTATAAATGAATGCGTATTGTTTTAACAATACATGGTCATCACTGACTTCACCTGCATTCAGTACATCCGAAATCATAGGAGGAAGTATGTAGCACGGCTGTCCCAATGAATTATAAACGTGATAGGTATTCACATCCCCTCCGGATGTCTGCAGGATGATGCGTCCATTTTTATCTTTGAATATTTGGGACTCTTTTCCATCTTCATCTGTTGTGAGAAAACATTCGAGTGTTTTGGGAGGATAGTATCCGGCATTTTCAAGACGGTTTTGTGCATTCACTATATATTTCCTGACTTGGTTCGCGGTGTTGGCTGTATGTTTCAGTTTGCTGTGGTGCTTGTCCATATCGTCACCGGGTACCTGTATCCCTTCCAGATAATCATATCTGTAACGAGAGGAATAAAGGTTTTCCTTATAGGGCCGTCCATCCTGATAATAGGCTTTTGACAGTGTGGCAAAGTTTCCGGGTTTGATATATTCCTGGCTGTTTTCAACAGGAGTCGGCAGCCATTCTTTTGATACCCGTCCGCAATAATCATAGTCGATGTTGGTAACTAAATCTTTACCGGATGGCGTATGATTTTTCTGAACTTGTTGCACAGGGCGTCCCATGCCGTCGAAATATTGAATAGACACCTGTTCTGTTGTGCCCTCTGCATTCATTTTTGTATGTATGGAGATGTAGTTTTGATTACCGGCGGATTGTGCATGTATGATAAATAGTGGTAATAAAAAAACTCCTGATAATAAGATTCTTGTTTTCATAAATATTCACCGATATAATGAACTTGAATGGTCTGAAGCAGTCGATTATTAAGATCCCGTATGTTCTTGAGATTTCCGAAAGAGTCATATTCGTAAGATGTTTTGATACCTCTGGCGTCTGTGATGGAGGTTACTCCTACCAATAATTTGAAGGTCATTGTGGTTACCTGGCTATTTATAAGTACGTTTCTTAGATTATTTACCACATTCATGTCAGGGGTATACGAATTGTATAATTGATTCACCATATAATCGCCACCTAAACTTTGCGCTACGTTGGCAAATGTGGCATTTCTGATTTCTGCTATGGGATGTGTACCGTTGTAGGCCCAGAGGTAGACGGTGGATATACCTGAGGTCTCATCTGTAACCTGAACCAGCCTGTCACGATCATATTGGTAACTTTCCGTAAGGACATTGGTCAATTGGTATAATGCCGGATTCTGGTTTTCGGTTATAATTGGCCAATTACCTAACTTATAGGAGGAGGCAAGAGGAAGATTGCCCGGATTTAATTTTGCTATGTATTTGGCTGTAAGTTGGCTTTTATCGTTATATTCGTTTCGGTACGCATCCGTAATCCTCCCTTGTTTTATAGAAATACAGGTATGTATTTTGTTTTTTCGGGTATATGTATAATATTGGGTAACTGTGTCTCCTTGTGAATCTATTGTAGAATATGATAAAGGAGCGTTTGCCCATGTATACGTACTATATAGTTTGCTGTCGTAAGTGTATTTTTGATAATTAGTGGTAATATCTCCTGTTGTTTTTATTTCTTCAATTTGCTTGTTATAGGGTATAACTCTGTATTTCACCATACCATAATCTTTATAGGCAAGAATTGCATCATATTCAGGACACTGACGCCATATGAAGCGCATGTCTACATAATCACCTACTACAAACAAAGAACCGGTAGTAATGGGAGTGTCATTCTTTTCAGGAATGTTATACTGATATTCTGTGACTTTTTTTTCATCTGTATGTTCGGTTTTCCTTTTTAACATTCCTCTCTTATATCGTTGGGAAGTTAATTTAAGCATATCGGCCCTAACATACATTTGGTAATTGGTTTCATCAATGTCTGCACAGTCCAAATCGGCTGAGGTGATATATTCATATACGATTTCATGTCTGTCAGCCCTTTGGGGATCTAATGGATCCAGGTGTCCGTTTTTGATGATATTCTCCGTCACTTTAGCATATTCGATATGACTCCCTCCATTCAATGTAGTGGGGATGGGATGAGAGGTGAGGCTTATAATTGAAGATTCAGCCTCTGCGAATAAAAAGCATGCTCCCAAGCCATTGCTGTTTAAGGGTTGTTCAGGCTGGTAGGCTTTAGCAATCATTGACCCGTATCTGGGAATATACGTCAGTACACCTGAACTGGGAGAGTCCCGATCCCTACCGTCTTCTGAATAGTTGTAGAGTCGGGCGATGGTATCAGTTCCAGTGATATGCTTTATCATTTTAATTCTACAACCTCCTGTCGCGTAGGTGTCTGAAGCGATAGGAGAACGGAGTGAGTAATAATGAATGCTGATTTTTCCGCAATCGCTGCAATCCGGACTTTCAAATACGTCGTAAAAAAGTCCACATAAATGGGGTTGATACCCGGACCATTCCATGGCGGGATTCTTTAATTTAAATGTATAAGTACCCTTTTGAACGGCATAAATGGATACCGGCTTATCTATACTATATTTATTAATACGGACAATCCTTTTCGTGTTGTCAGGGAAAGTTATTTCTACATAAGGTAGGGGCTGTCCATAAAATATGGTATCGTTGTTTGTCCATCCGGTAATGCAGTTATTATAACTTGCCGGATCGTCATTCCCGATAATACCTGCCGGGTAGTATTGGGAGAAATCGAGACGTATGGATTGGGGAATCCTTATGTTACAGGATGTTTCAAGTAATTGTCCCATTCGTTTTCCTTTTAATGTTGTTTGATGAGCAAGAGTGTCTTGATAAACTTCTAAAGTCTCAAAAAAGGAGTTGTCAGAGACGGCTGTACGTTGAGCGGTCAATCCCAATCTGGAAAAAGTATTTGGTTCCCAAGTGAATTCCGATTTTCTTCCGGTAGGATAAATGATACTTTGAAGCATCCCTAAAGTGGAACCGTCGGGATAGGCGTGGCGGTTGCCGCTGTTGGACGAAATGTATGGTCTTCTCTCGAAGTAGTTTGCAGCGGGATATAATGCGTTATTGGGTATCCAATATCCCCAATGATCTCTTTGTCTTAGCTTTTTTCCATATATTTCATTGGTTGTATATCCGAATTTGAATGTTCTGGTAGTGGTGTGATCTTCTCCTGTGATTATCAGACTATCCAATCTGGTACGTTGTATGACGTCGTCCGTATTAAAATTAGAACGACAGAAGTTGATTGTTGTATAAATGACATTTTCAGTGAGTTTATTAGGAATATATTTAATCGTTTTCAGTTGGCGGTGACAACTGTCTCCTTCATATTCAAAACGTGTTATGCTGTTCCGTCCAACAATTGACATTAATTGTACTTTGTCTGTTATCCGGGTTTCGTAGGGTGTAGTGGAAATCCCGTTAACCAACTTCTCCCGTTCTTGACATGGGAAATGGAGAGTGGATACATAATACTTTAGCTTATATTCCCAGTCAATAATAGAATAATCAGTGATAGCGCATTCTGTGTTTTTTATCACTTTATAATTAAACTCTATATGCTCTCCGGTCGGACTGGTAATCGAAGTCAACCACCAAGCTGAAGGATATTCATATGTTCCATTGCGCTCAAGCCCAGGATCATCGGGAAAGACTTGATCTTTTATCTTATATTGAAATTTGGAAAGTTCTTTTTGCTCAAATTTGTAAATGTATCCGTTTGGGTCTTTAGCGATGAATATTCTTGATAGTCTGTATTCAATTGAGATGCTGCTTTCGCTTTGAATGGTACAGTGTCCATTCTTATCCATGACGAAGACTCCGGACATGCCCATAAAATTGAAACTATAGGTGTCTTGGGCCGTATCAAAATGTCCCTGGTCATATTGTTTGCCATAATGACTGCTCATGTAACCTATTTTGCAATAGTTGTTGATCATACGGTATTGGTCGGCTGGATTGTAGTCGAAGGTTCTGTTTTTAATAAGTTCAACAAACTCCCTTCGGTCATTCATACTTGTATAAGAGAATAATTCCTCTAACCGGTTGTATCCAACCACATTCAGGGTCGGATCATACATCTCATCCGGCATTCCGCAAACAGACCGGGATATCATTCCACCTAAACAAAGTGTCCATCCCAATCCTATCGGTCCGTCGTCTTCCATTACTTTAATTCCGCCACCAAAATAGTTTATTTTTATAGGAATTTCGATGTTATGTTCTGTAATATTGAGTAGCGGTATATCTATATTAACCCTTCCTGTGTAAAGGTCGGTTGGTATTTCTCCATATTTTTCCAAAGCCAGAGCCTCGGAAGAGGGTCTGGTAATAACAGGAACTAGTTCGTCTTGTGCAAATAGGGAGAAAAACGGACAAGATAGGATAAGTCCTGAGAATATCAGGCTTCTGATTCGAAATAGTATCTTTTTCATAGTATTATCCTTTTATTATTTTTTCACTGAATACTTTTTCATTCACACAGATTTGCAGGATATACTCTCCTTTGGGATATTTATCCATATCGATGTAATGTTGATATACTCCTCCGGGGTAATTTTTTACGGTATAATGAGTAAGCTGTTGGCCTGCTATGTTGTACAATCTATAAGAAATAGCTGCATAGTCAGAGAGATAGAATTCAAAAGTTAATTCTGTTTGCACAGGGGTGGGATAGACATTGTATGAAAAGTCTAAAGGTAAGTCGTTTGAGTTGTTTTGATATTTATTATTGTTTTTCTCCTTTTTGTGGACAGTGCTTGCCAGTATTTTTTTCTGTAATTCCAGATTGGCGGTATCACTTTGCAGATACATGTGTTTGCCCGGTGGGTAGAAGAATGCCGTAGAAAAATATGCTGTTTTTAAACTATCAGACAGATGGCCGGTACGTATTGTTTCGAAGATGGGATAGCGATATCCTGAAGCGTACCATTGATAGGTTTCTACAATAATGGTACGTTCGTTCTGTCTTATAATATTGTCGATGGAATCTTCCGGCAGAATCCGGTAAGTCGGGGTATTCATGTTTTCGGATAGAACCTTTAGGGGAGAAATCGTTTCACTGATTAATTTGGTCATTTTTATCCGTAACACGTGCTTTAGAGTATCTTTTCCGGGTAAGATAATCATTCCATATGCATCGGCTTCGGTCGTATTTCGTCCCACCGTAGAGATGTGTAACCGTCCGCAATATTTCCCTTCTCCCTGATAATAGCCTTGAACTTTGTCTCCATAATGCATGGGAAGCTGCAAAAGAAGTTCAGGTTTAGAGTTTTCGATTTGAGTAGTTGAATTTTCAAATCCCCATAACCATACCGAATCCTTTTGCCAATCATAATAATAGCGGGTATGGTGTTCTCGCCCTACAATCATAGAATCAACTCCTTTTCGGGCGGAATAAATGAGCGTATACTTCTTGTTTATCGGAGATAATTTTCCGAAATCCCAAAGTACATCTTTGCCTGACCGGCCAGGAGCCTTATATTCTATTTGCTGTTTGACAATGGTGTCATTGACTCTGAATTTATTAAGTTCAGAAGTGAGACTGCATTGAGAATATAAATCCATCATTCTCCAAAGGCATAAAAAGAACAGTAAACTGTGTTTCATAGGATATTGTTATAAAGGTTATTTGTGTGCTGTTACGATGGGGGAGGAAGGGACCGAAAGTCTTTGTCTTAAAGATATTTCTTCAACTTCCTACTCCATATCTGATACCCTTCTTCCGTCAGATGTAATCCGTCTGTCGTCAGTTCCTTTCGTAGAATATTTGTTCCCTTTTCTGCAAAGAGAGGGAATAAGTTGATAAATGGTATTTTCCGGGAAGTAGCGAGCGTTTCCAGTTTTCGGTTAATTTCCGGTACGATGTCTGTTTTATCGATCATTGTTTTGTATTTACATACGGATTCATTGATAGGGAGCAGGCTTTGCAGATATAGTTTGGTATCGGGTGATTCTCTCTGTATTCTGTCTATCAGGAGAGTAATAAGAGTCACGACACTGTCTGCTGTGAGATCATGTGATACATCATTGATGCCTATCAATAAAAAGAGCTTTGCCGGATGCCCGGGGAGAATCTGGTGCAGACGGTCGTATACACCCATTGCTTCGTCTCCGATGATGCCCCGGTTACGTACATGTTTCTTTTTTAGTCGTACTCCCCAGTCTTTGCCGCCTTCGGTGAGGCTATTGCCCAGCATGACGATATCTTTGGGGCTGATGGCCGGCTCATCTTCAAATTCGAGAAAGCGTTTGTAGTAATGTTCAGTATATGTCCGCTCGGTAGGGTAGATAGAAGCAGCAACGGCGTTGGCTACCAGTGAACGAAGCCGGGTTGCTTTACCTTTGTCATCCGGATGTACGCTGTTGGTCAGCAGAATAACGGCAGTGTCATTGTCGGGATCAATGGTGATGGAAGTACCTGTATATCCTGTATGTCCGTAGGTGTTTGGTCCAAATAAATCACCGTTATTAGATGCATACGGAGAAAAGAGATCCCATCCTAATGCGCGTCCCAGACCGGGGATATGCCGGGGAATACTTCTCATTGTTTTTACTCCTAATGGACTGAGGATACGATGTCCGTTATATTCTCCGTTGTTGAGTAACATTGCAGCGAGTATAGCCAGGTCATTGGCATCGGAGAAAACGCCTGCATTACCCGAGACACCTGCGTTCATGATACGTGCCAACGGATCGTGAACAATTCCTTTGAGAATACTGCCGTCCTTTTGCTTTTCGGTAGGAGCACACCGTTCCAATGTTTCTCCGGTAGGACAATAATCGGTATGTTGCATACCCAACGGATCAAAAATATGTGTTTTTGCAAAATCACGCAGGCTTTGTCCACTGACTGTTTCAATGATATGTTGCAGGGCAATATAGTTGAGGCAGCTGTATTGGAAGTCTGTTCCCGGCTTAAAATTAGTTTTGCAACCGGAAATGTATTCTATGAGCCCTTTAGGATTCGGAGCGCCATATTTAGCCGTTAATTCCTTAACCGGAGCATAAGGTGGGAGTCCGGAAGTGTGTGTCATGAGGTCGGTGATACGGATATCTTCGGAGAATCCCGGAATATAGAGACTGACACGGTCTGTAAGCCGGAGTTGACCGCGTTCAATGAGAATCATAGCACTGATGGCGGTTGACATGGCTTTGCTCACGGAAGCCATGTCAAATACGGTATTGACATCCATCGGTTCTGTATCAGGGAGCAGTTGCTTATTTCCATAGGCTTTCAGATAAGCCAGCTTGCCATGGTGTACGATGGCAAGTACGGCACCGGGAATTTCTTTGTTGTTTATAGCTGTTTCAATAGCTTTATCAGCATATGTAAGTTGACGGGAGTTCATACCTGTTTGTTCGGGAGCTACGCGTTGTAACGGTTGTCCCAAGGCCTGGAAAGAGAGAAAAAATAGGCTCAATATTAGGAAGGATGTTTTCATATGAATACGTAGTTTAGATAAAGTTGGATAAGATAAGTATGGTATTATTGAAACGCGGATTTATCCGGATTTTCGCAAAAAGAAACAGATGTAAAAGAAAGAATTACTGTCTTTAATTCTGCGTTAATGCGCATAAATCCGCGTTTTATCAGATAAAAGTAATACTCTATGAAACTTTGTGGCCTTTGTGGTGAACTGAGTTTTGTTTATTGTCCCGCTTTGTAAGCGTCTACGGCTTTTTTTACCGAACCATGCATCAGCAACAGGGCTTTTGCCTGATCATAATCCAACCCAAGCTCTTCAACGATCATACGCGTGCCACGATCTACTAATTTCTGATTGCTGAGCTGCATGTTAACCATTTTGTTACCTTTCACACGTCCCAGCTGGATCATTACAGAGGTAGTGATCATGTTCAGGATCATTTTTTGTCCTGTACCCGATTTCATACGTGAACTTCCTGTCACATATTCCGGCCCTACAATCATCTCAATAGGAACATCGGCTTCTGCTGCCATGGGTGAATCGGGGTTACTGGTGATGCATCCGGTTAGAATCCCGTGTTCGCGCGCAGCATGCATGGCTCCGATGACGTAAGGAGTGGTACCCGACGCAGCAATACCGATAACCGTGTCTTTATCATTGATGTTATGTTCCATCAATTCTTCCCAGCCACGGGTCGTATTATCTTCGGCATTCTCTACAGGGTTACGGAGGGCTGTATCCCCACCGGCAATCAGTCCGATGACCAATGTGGGAGGCATACCGAAGGTTGGAGGTATTTCCGAAGCGTCAAGTACTCCCAGGCGCCCGCTTGTTCCGGCACCCATATAAAATATACGTCCTCCCTGCTTCATGCGAGGCACGATCTGGCTTACCAGTTTCTCTATTTGCGGAATGGCCTTTTGTGTGGCAAGGGCTACTTTTTGGTCTTCCGTATTGATGTCTTCCAGTATTTCCCGGATAGACTTTTTCTCTAAATCGTTGTAGAGCGAAGGTTGCTCTGATATTTTGATAAACATTGGGTAAATTATGATTTATGAATTATGAAATGTCATCAGACCTTGCATGGGGCTTTTGACGATAACTCCTATTTGTACTCCCAGTTCTTGGGCGGCTTCGTGTAATACCTCCTGATAATGGTAGGCAACGGAGCCGATAAAATGTGCCGGATAATTCTGATAATCATACTGCATCACGTTACGTTTCAGGAAAGCCTTGAAACTGCCAAGAACGAGTGCATGCACAGATGGCTCGTGAATGTTCTCTGCCAGAAACGGAGAAAGGCTTGCCAGGAAACGGTTTGGGAACGGCTGACGATATACGCGGTCGATAATTTCGGGAGGTGTCAGGCCGGTTTTTTTCATAAACTTTTCTTTCAATTCCGGTGTCATTTGGTTTTTCAGAATGTCGCCTACCAGAAGTTTTCCTAATACAGCACCACTGCCTTCGTCTCCCAAAATGAATCCTAACGGGGAAACATTGTTCACAATCTTTTCGCCGTCATAGAAACAGGAGTTCGAACCGGTTCCTAAAATACAGGCGATGCCCGGTTTGTGTCCACACAAACTACGGGTCACGGCCAGCATATCCGTATTGACTTCGATACCATTCTTGACGTTCAGATGGAGGGAGAGTGCATTGTGCATCATTGGCACCTTGTCCGGCACACATCCTGCTCCATAAAAATAAACAGCGTCGAGCGCATTGGTTTCCAGATGGGGGAGTAGTGCAGTAGCTATCTCATTCCCTATTTCTTCCTCTGATTGAAAGAAAGGATTCATACCTTTCGTGACTATCTGTCGGACGAGTTGTCCTTGTCCTACAACGCACCAATCGGTCTTTGTAGAACCACTATCTGCTATTAATATCATATCTTTATATATATTTTTTTCTTATACAATAGGTAACCGATACTCCAGTTGAGTATCACAAATAGAAGGGCGAATGCTAATGAACCGGGGTAATCGCCCAATAAAGGCTGAAGAATACCGCTATAAATGTAACCATGCAGGCTGGTTGTTGCTCCGTCCAATGTGACTCGTATGTTCCCCAATAAAATAGAAAGTACAGCTGCCAGTACATAGATAAAGAGTGGATTTACACCAAACGATTCAAAGAACCGGCTCCACGATTTATAGCCTTTTACATCGATAATCCAAATAAGTAGTGCCAGGAAACTGGAGCCCAGTCCACAAGTGACAATGGCGAAAGTAGGTGACCATATTTTCTTATTGATCGGACAGCCGTAGCTGAGCAGGAATCCTAAAAAAGTAAGAATTGTTCCGATAAGGAACAGGCGTTCGAGTTTTTCGTTGATGTCCTTTACTTCCATTAGCAGTTTGCCAACGCAGAAACCTATCAGCACGTGTGCAATGGCCGGGATAGTACTTAACAGTCCTTCGGGATCGATGCCATTATCCTTGTACATATGTGCTTCTCCAAGCACTGCACGGTCAACGACGGAAAGTATGTTCGTGTCGTTATATTCGAACCCATTACCAGTGATAAGCAGGATAAAATAACCTACCAATAAAGTTACAATCAGATAGGGGATATATTTGTGCTTCATCGTTAAAGCGATAATAGCAGTTGCGCCATAGCATAGTGCTAAGCGTTGCATCACTCCTAAAATACGGATATGATCGAAAGTCCAGACTGATTGCCCAAGTCGTGATAAAAAAGAGATTTCTTCACCGGAAAGAGAATTCCAGGTGCGGCAAAACATAGAGAACCAGGCAATGCCCAGACCAATGGCAAAGATGACAATGGTGCGTTTAAGAATCTTTAGGGCGGCTGAGTGACTGAATTCAAAGTTATACTTCCGCAGGGAAATATAAGTGGATATTCCCATGATAAACATGAAAAAAGGGAATACAAGATCGGTTGGTGTTAAACCATTCCATTTAGCGTGTCCTAACGGGGCGTAGACGTATGACCACGAACCGGGATTGTTCACCATAATCATTCCTGCTATGGTGATACCTCTTAATATGTCGAGGGCTAAGAGACGTTTGCTGGTTGTTTTATTCATTTCTAATGGCTTTATGTGTTAAGTTTATATTTGGGGTTAACGGGCTTTAGTACATTCGTCTACCAGATAGGCGATAGACACATAGGCAATACCTGTGTTGGTAGTAAGGCCAATTTCGCAGGTACGACTATTGGAATATCCGGTTTGTATTCCTGCTTTTTCCAATTGCGGACGCAACTTGCGTAAAGCATAACTATTGACTTCCGGATGAGTAAAACCTTTGTCTCCGGCAAAACCGCAACAACCTACCTCTTCGGGTATGACGACTTGTGTGGAACAGAGCCGCGCCAGGGAAAGCAGGGTGTTTGCCAATCCCATTCTACGCATAGAACAGGTGATATGAATCGCTACCGGACGATTGATGGGGGTGAATTCCAGTTTATCACGTAAAAAGACATAGATGAATTCTGCTGGTTCATATAGCTTCATTTTTTTTATGGTTTCACGCATACGATGAAGGCAAGGGCTCTGGTCGCACAATACCGGATATTTTCCATTTTCGGAAGCCTCCCATAAAGAAGCTTCCAGCTCTGCTGATTTTCGGTCGGCAATATCCGGCATGCCTTTGCTCTCCCAAATCGTACCGCAACACAGTTTTTCCATATCTTTAGGAAAGATGACTTCGTAACCCGCTTTTTGCAGGAGAGACAACATCTTATCTACGAGAGGTTGGCTTTCACGTGATTTACCGGGTAACCCCATTGTCTGGTTGATACAACTGGGAAAATAAACAACCTTATTTAATTGAAAGTTGAAAGTTGAAAATTGAAAATTGGCTGTGCTGTTACCCTGCATGTTTTTTTCCTTCTCCATTCTCCCCTCTCCCTTCTCCCTTCTCTTATAGCTTTTGGGCATAGCCGGAGTCCATTGTGGGATACCCAGGACATTGTGCATCCCTTTGGTGAGGGAGGTCATAGCAGAAGTTCCTAATACGGAATGGGCTGCATTTGCGAGGGTTAACATCGGACGCAGGCAACTTTTTATACCGGCAAAATGATTGGCGGCAAAGTTTCCTACAGAATAGCCAAAACTATTTTGCGGAAGTTCTTCCTGACGGATGTCGTGCGTCAGGTCGCCTGTGTTGATACCCATGGGACAGGACATTGAACAAAGGCCGTCTCCGGCACAAGTCTGGTTTCCGGGGTAACGGTATTGTTTTTGTAGAGTGGCGAGGCGTTCGGGATCATTACCGTTTTGTTTCAGCCTGGATATCTCACGGCGTAATACAATGCGTTGACGTGAAGAAAGGGTAAAACCACAAGTCAGGCAATTGACTTCACAAAAACCACACTCGATGCATTTGTCTACATGTGGATTCGTGAGTGGTAACGGCTTGAAGTTTTTGATATGGCACAGTGGGTCATCATTAAAGATAACACCGGGGTTTAACAGATTTTGCGGATCGAAAAGCGCTTTTACCGCTTTCATAATCTCATAGGCTTTCTCACCCCATTCGTATTTTACGAACGGTGCCATATTACGTCCCGTACCGTGCTCGGCCTTTAGTGAACCGTCATATTTATCCACCACTAATGTTTTGACATCATTCATTAGTTCTTCGTAGCGTTTTACTTCGGCATCGGTACTGAAAGACTGATTAATAATGAAATGATAGTTACCTTCGAGGGCATGTCCGTAAATACAGGCGTCATCATATCCATGGCGTGCAATGAGTAGCTGTAACTCAGCTGTTGCCTCGGGTAAGTCTTCTATGTGGAAGGCTACGTCCTCGATGAGGCAGGTTGTTCCCGGTTGACGGGTTCCTCCCACAGAGGGGAAGATCCCCGAACGAATGGCCCAGTATTTGGAGTATTCTTCCGGTTTGTCTGTAAAACGAACCGGTATATAAGTATCGAAGGATGCTAAAGTCTCTTCTATGGCAGTTATGTTTTGAGCAAGTTCTTCTTTACTATGTGCTTTAGTTTCTGTAAGTACAGCTGTTAGTCCCTTACCAGTCGAATCGTTGACGGATGCCAGAGATTTCCAATCAAGCAGTTCGGCACCTTTCACAATCCATTCACCTTTTTCGTTGGTGAGTTTCTTCATTGCCACCACCGCCCGGCATGCTTCTTTGATGTCGCTGAAATAGAGCATTGCACTGGCTTTGTGAGGATAATCATACTCCGTTTTCATAGTTACCTCGGAGAGGAAAGCCAATGTACCTTCCGAACCTACCATTAAATGTGTGATAATATCAAACGGGTCATCGAAGGCGATGAACGGTAGTAGATTTAATCCGGTGACGTTTTTAATAGAGTATTTGTAACGAATGCGTGCGCTCAACTCTTCATCTGTACGAATCAGGTCGCGTAGTGTCTGAATTTGTGTAATAAATCCGGCATGTTTCAACAGGAACTCTTGTTTACTGATATCACTGCCGGTATCCAGTATCGTTCCGTCCACAAATACAATACGTGCCGACAATAACATTTTGTCACTATTGGCATGTGTACCACAATTCATACCCGAAGCATTGTTCATTACGATACCGCCTACCATGGCACTTTTTACAGAGGCCGGGTCGGGGGCAAATTTACGTCCGAAGGGCTGTAACAGTTCATTGACACGTTGTCCGATAATACCGGGCTGGAGGGTTATTTGTTCGTAGTCGGAGGAAATACTGTATTTCTCCCAGTGTTTTCCTGCCACTATAAGGATAGAGTCACTGATGGCTTGCCCTGATAAACTGGTCCCCGCTGCACGGAAAGTTACCGGCAACAGATGACGGGTTGCCGCACATAATAAATCCGAAACCTCCTGCTCATTGGCGGAGCGGATTACAATTTGGGGAATGAGGCGATAAAAACCTGCATCCGTTCCCCATGCCAACCGGCGAAGTTCGTCAGTATAAATTCTTTCTTGCGGGATGAATTGTGAAATCTCCTGCAAAAATGCCAAGTGCTTACTTCCTTTATTCATTTCTATTTGTATAAATAATATTTCTTTGACAGTTGGCGGAAACTATCCACGTCTTTATACCAATAGTCGCGGATATCTTCCCAGCGATTACGTTTACTGAACCGTTCGCGTATTTCGTTTGAACCACTTACTTTATCAAACATGTCAAAACGTCCTTTATCTGCATGGTCAAATATAGCATGTTCCGGATAGAGAGTGGCTATTTCCTGCATGACAAGGAATTGTATCTCACTCAACGCAGCTTTCCGATAGTCCATGATATGCACTTGTACACCTTGCAGATGTTCGCCTTTACCTACAGAATAGAACGGTTTAAGATGTATCGGGCGGAAGATGACTCCGGACAACTGTAACTTATTCAGATTATCTGCCAGCTCTTCAGCTTTCACCCAGGGAGCAGCAAACATCTGAAACGGAATAGTATAGCCCACTCCGATAGACATATAACCGAGTTCTCCAAGTATTCCCGATACAGGATAGAAGAAGGCAGAGTGCGGATGCGGGATGTGCGGAGAGGAAGGAATCCATTGTAAACCTGTTTGAACATAATCCATTTTACGTTTCCAGCCTTTCATTTTCACCACGTGCAGGTTGCACTGCTTGCCTAACATCTTTTCACCGTTCAGCATCAGGGCCAACTCACCACAAGTGAGTCCGTAAAGGTACGGAATCTTAAATTGACTAACAAAAGAAATGTATCTCTCTTCTGTCAGGTTACCTTCAATTTTTTCCCCTCCTACCGGATTGGGGCGGTCAAGTACGATAAATTCCTTTCCATTTTCGGCAGCAGCTTCCATAGCTACCCCCATAGTACTGATATAGGTGAAAGAGCGGCAGCCGATATCCTGTATGTCGTATACAAGTACGTCGATGTCTTTCAGCATTTCCGGAGTGGGTTTGCGTGTTTTCCCATAAAGAGAATAGACAGGCAGTCCGGTAGAGGAATCGGCTGAATTATCGACTTTATCTCCGGCATGGACATCGCCCCGTACACCATGTTCGGGGCCATATAATGCTACCAGATTCACGTTGGGGGCTTCGTGAAGAATGTCAATCGTAGATTTCAGTTGGTTGTCTACACCGGTAGGATTGGTGATCAGTCCCACACGTTTACCTTCGAGGCATTTGAAGTTCTGTTCTTTCAGAACTTCAATACCCGTCTTAATTTTGATTTTCTGTGCCTGTGTGGTGAGGGCCAGCAGGCAACAAGTGCTAAGAATAATAAATCGAAATTTGTTCATAAGTTTTTCTGTTTCGAATCGTTATTGTTTTTCGGGGGTTTCTGTTATCTTTTTCTTACCAAAATTAGGATCTATCTTGATAAATGCACAAACTGCTATGGTAGCGGTACAACAAATCATTGTCCATACAAAAAAATGACGGTAACCAATTGTTTCTTGTAGCCAGCCTGCCGCCATACCGGGAAGCATCATGCCAGTTGCCATAAATCCGGTACAGATAGCGTAATGCGCTGTTTTATGTTCACCTTCTGAAAAGTAAATGAGATAAAGCATATAAGCGGTGAATCCGAATCCATAGCCAAATTGTTCAATAAATACACAAATGTTAATTGTAAGCAATGAATGATCTTGGCAATAACTCAAATAGATGAAGGTCAGACATGTGAGTGACATACTCCATGCCATTGGCCACAACCATTTCTTAAGTCCACCTTTGGCTGCTACAATGCCACCCACAATACCTCCAATGGTTAAACCAATGATACCGATTGTACCATAGACAAAGCCAACTTCTCCAGTTGTCAATCCGAGTCCACCCTTATCTATCGGGTCGAGCAGAAATGGATTGATCAACTTTACAAGCTGTGCTTCCGGCAGACGGTATAACAGCATAAAAAGAATAGCAACAAGTGCTTGCTTTTTGGTAAAGAATGTTTTGAAGGTATAATAAAACTCTTTTAAGATATTACTCGCTGTGACATTTGTTGATGTCCGGTCAGAAGCTGGTTTAGGTAAAGCCCAGTTATGGTAGATGCTGGCTGCCAGGAAGAATACTGATAATACAATAAATACTACAAGCCATGCGAATGGAATATTACCTGATGCTCCCTCAAAAGTTGCCGTTGTAAGTGATTTAATTTTATGGTCGATTCTGAACAATAAGTAGGCTGGTTTATTCCAGTTATCTGCATTAAATTCAAAACGTGTCAATAATTTATCTTGTTCCAGTTTTATACTTTGATCACCGTCTTTGAAAGTTACACTTAATACTTTTGTTTCATCCGCTACCGGTGGCTTGGAAAGACGTACTCCAACCACTACAACATTGTCTGTTGCATCACTTGTTTGTGTTCGTTTTTCACCAAATGTATCCCGTACCCAAGTTGTAAAAGCACTTTCTTTTTTATTCTTTTTTTCTTTTTCCCTTTCTTCCGGAACGAACTTGTTCGCAACGTTAGACTGTAATACCATTTTTTCTATTTCTGCAATTCTATCTTTGGCACTTATCGAATCATTACCGACAGCTGTAACACCGGCTTGTACGACCGGCGAGGTATAGATAAAATGTATATCTTGATTTTGGTCTATCTTTATACTGTCGAAAGAAGGTAATGTGATTTCATTGGTATAAGACGGATCTGCCTGAATCTCTAAGACGGCAGGATTAAGCCCGGTTCCTACTTCAATCAAACCTGCAATAATGACAAGTAAACCTTGTCCTGCAACAGTAGCAATGCGATAGAATGTGCTGCGAATGCCAACATATAACGATTGTTCATGTTCGGTCAATGCATACATATAAAAACCGTCAGCAGCTATATCATGGGTGGCTGATGTAAATCCAACAATCCAGAAAACAGCCAGAGTTAACTGAAAAAAGAAGGGAGTAGGTATAGTGAATGCTATACCGGCAAGTGCAAATGCGAGAATCCATTGCATTGTTAATATCCACCACCGTTTTGTTTTGATCAGATCGACAAATGGGCTCCAAAAAGGTTTTATTACCCATGGTAGGTTGAGCCAGCCTGTATATAAGGCTATGTCTGTATTGGATATTCCTAATCGTTTGTACATGATGAGGGATATAGTCATTACAGCCACATAGGGTAACCCTTGAGCAAAGTAAAGAGTGGGTATCCAGCTCCATGGATTGGTCTTTTGGGGTGTCTGATTCATATTATCTGAGTTTTTTAATTTATTCATATCGTTTTTCAATAGCAGCTCCAATATAATAATGTAGCAGAATTGTGTCATAAGTATATCCCTGTTCACCCATTACTGCGGCACCAATCTGACAAAGGCCTACACCATGCCCCCAGCCCGCACCGGTGAGAATGAATTTGCCCGGGATAGTATCTTTTATATCTGTTTTATCAATGACAAATGCCGAACTGTACAGATGAGAAGGTGACAATGTCCTTCTGATTTCAAGTTCCTTACCAATGGTCATTGTTTTCTTTGTACCAATGATTTTAAGTTTTACGATCCGGGCAGACGTTCCGCGTTCTACAGGAATTAAGTCGATTATCTGTCCATAATCAATACCGGAACGTTTGAAGATAAGTGCCGCTAATTCCTCTTGCGTGTATTCTACTTTCCAGCGATAAAAATCAGTAGTTTCCTGATCGTAATTGTTTAGCACCTGGCTGAGTATTTTATTTTCTGTCGTATTACAGAAAGCTTCCGGAGAGCTTCGTATCCACTTTTCTGCTTCTGTTTCCATACGAAGATCGGGTAGGAAAGCCGTTGTTTTACTATCCCGTTGTTTGACGAGATAAGGATGTTTCACATCTTCCCAGCAATATTGGAACTCTTCGAATGCTCCTCCGCAGCATTTAGAGAAGCGGGCATCGCAAATTTGTCCGTTATAGGTCAGCACTTGTCCGCGGGTAGCATGAATGGCTTCCTTCACGATTTCGGTAGATGCACGGGTGATTCCCTGATAACGCTGGCAATGATCGTCGGCACACACATCAAAGTGAGTATGGTCTTCCTGATCGTACCACTTAATTAGTTGACAGTTGACAGTTGACAATTGACAGTTGGCTGCGCTATCATGCTGCATAGTAACTGTCAATTGTCCACTGTCCCCTGTCAATTGTCCATTGTCCTCTGTCAATTGTCCATTGTCCACTGTCAATTGTCCCCTGTCAATTGTCAATTTATTAAGTAGCCAGCTGCGTGAAATCACTGCATGTGCTTTCAGTAATTCCAGAGAAGCGTTGGCGCTCATTTCCGAGGAGATGACACTGACTAAATAATCCTCTACGTTTACGCGGTTGATGCCGGTGAGGGTATTGTTTTCTATGATAATTTTCAGGGCTCCCTGGAAACGTTGGTTTTCTTTTCGTTCCCAGTGAAAATTGATACCGATGGTGACATCCTGCAATTCGAAAGAGTCTGTAGCCTCGTACAGAGGTTCAAACAGTAGTTCTTCATAATGATGGTTTCTCCAAAGGATTTTTCCATCATCGAAAAGAGCGGTTTGTTTCCCACTTACTTCTGCACCGTTCATGCGATAGGTATTCAACAGAGTGAATTCTATCTTTTGTCCGGACAGGATACCTACATGTACTTTAGGCTCTTTCATAACTGTTCTTTTATGCGTTGTCTTAATTTGTAAAATTCGTCTGTACTGAGGCAGACTTCTCCGAGGATTGCCGCAATATCCGTTGCCGTTAGTTTCTCAAAATCTTTTTCCAGTGGGGTGATGAATACTCCTCCCATATCTACGGATGCCGGACTGATAAGAATATTGGCATCTCCTTCGGCTGTGTAGCAGGAAGGACGGTGTTTGGAACGCGGAAAAATGCAGACTACCCATTGTCCGCCTTCAACCCAGGTAAGCAGATTCATCATTGGCTCTTCCTCACCCGGTTTCTGTTCCATAGCGTTGTATACTACATTGAATAGGATGATGGCATCTTCCCGGTTGGTTGCTTCCAGGACCAATGTATTACGGGGGGCATCGTTCAGATAAGATAGTGTAGCTGTTTGGTAAGTCACAATTTTGCCGGCCTTCTTGTTTTTCCACTCTTGTTCAAGAGGGAGAAAACCTTTATTTCCTGCCTGGAAGTGTACATGGTCGGGGGCGGATGCTCCGCATTTGGGACCGTTGTAGAAAACTACATAGTCCTGAGCATAAGTTGCTAAGTCCAGCATGTCGGCAAAGCGATTTTTAATACGTTGGTCTACATGCTCTAAAGCCGGTACAGTCAGATGTTTCGGAAAGATAGGAAACGGATTGACCAGTATCTGGTAATTCTCTTTGAACGGAAGCCCTCTTTGCACAGCCGGCAGATTGGCGGGACAAAGGAAGCATTTTCGTTCCTGTATAGACTTTGTATCCACTTTAGCTGCCGAAGAAACGATGCGTGCAGGATTAAACTGTACTTTATAGTGCGTACCGTTCACATCCAGTTCTTTTACTTTGACCCGGCTTAGAGCTGTATAATTGTTTTTTGCCAGCTCCCATGAAGAGAGCTGGTCACTGAACAATTTTTCTATTTTTAATTTTGTATCCATCCCTATTATTACATTTGACGACGATTCATTGCTATACGGGCTTGTAATTCCCAGGTACGAATACGGTCTTTATACAAATTGTGCCCGTTCATTTTCACTACATCCAGTGCTGCATCCGAGTTGTCATCCCAACGGCGACACAGATAGACTACATCGTACACACGTCCTATCTGGTATTGGCGGGAGAAGTTCAATCCTAAGGCATAATCTTCCCCATAACTGGTGTTAGGAACTTTGATTTCGCGTAATACCGGGGTATAGAATGCGCGTGGAGCACCTAAGCCGTTGATGCGTAAAGCATTGTTACGTCCGTTCTCGGGAGTCCATTCTTTATGGTCGATAATGCCCGGGGCGATCCTGTTCATATTGAAGTCCGTCATCATGTATGTACCTACCACCATTGCACAATTCTGTTCATAGAATGCCTGCACCATTGTTGTCAGGGTATTTTCATCTTTATACACATCGTCGCTGTCCAGTTGTACGGCAAACTTGCCACATTTCTCATGATGTACACCCAAATTCCAGCAACCGCCTATACCCAAATCATTCCGTTCGGGGACGATATGGATGAGGCGCTCGTCGGAGGTAAATTCACGAATAGCATCTGTCGTTCCGTCGGTAGAGTGATTGTCGATGATGATGAGGTTGAATTTGAAATCTGTTTTTTGATTTAATACCGATCGTATGGCATCTCTAATCGTACGGATACGGTTGCGTACCGGGATAATGACAGAAGCTTCATATTCAAAATTACCGGCACTGAATTCGATTTTTTTGAATTCGGGAGCCAGATAGCCACCTATCTCTTTCAGATGTTCTGTGCAGGCTTGTTCCATCTCTATTTGTAGTCCCCGGTTTTTAGGGTCTACATAGTCGAATATTTTTTCACCACTTTTGCGGGTATCGTTTTCCACTTCGGAGTACAGGTATTCGTTAATGTGAACCAATGCTTCCTTTTGTGACAATTTCAGGCGTAGATCATACAGTCCGGCAAACTGATAATCAGCTTTCATACGACTCACTGCTTCTTTCAATGCACTGGCTTTGTATAGTAACACCGAACCGAAGTTGAAGTCATCACGGAGGCTCCCCGGCTGATAGTCTATCACCGGTGCATTCTTTTGAACACCTTCCGCCACCTGATAATGATCGGCATACACCATACCTGCATTGCTGTCTTCGGCAATATGGATCATACGTTCGAAGGCGAACATACCTGGTGACAGTGTTGTATATTTGGTATAAAGCAGGGTATAGTCCGCATCGGAGTGTGTAGCAACAGCGCGCATTGTTGCACTGGAGTTAAGTGCAGACACGGTTAATATGTCACAACCCGGAAGGGGGGTGGCTGTCGTTTCTGTTGTGAGCAGATAGATTTTCTTTATCAGATCGGAGCTTTGTAAGCTCTGAACTGTTTTTTCAGCTTGCGCTGCATTTGCAAAAGGGATAAAGCAATTGATTGTAGTTTTCATATCTTAGTTCTTTATTATTATTTTTATTCTTTCCATTCCAATAATCCGGTTTCGCCTCCGGTTGCGGTGAATAACACCTGGTGGCGGTTGATAGGAACAACCGTACTGATAAGCGAGTTGCCTGTTTTATGCTTCCATAGTATCTTGCCTGTCAGTGATTCCAATGCAAAGATAAGTCCTCCTTTGGTGCTGCCAAACATCACTCCGTCTTTTTCTACTTGCATGGAAGGGGCATGCTCATAGCCAAAACCGACGTTGGAACTCCACAATTGATCCGGTTTATCGCCTTTCGTTGAAAAACAGACAATGCTGTCATTCATTGTTTTACTGTATATCCGTTCTTTATCGGCAGATAGACCGATTGTTTCGCGTACGGTGGACTGGAAGGTACGCCATACGGTTTCTCCGGTTTCCAGATCAATGGCGGTCATGGCACGTTGAGGATCGGTAATGAAAACTTTGCCATTTGCTGCTACCGGCCATACTGCCGCAGGAGAGAAATGCATGCGGGTCAGCCCGCCCGTCCATTTCCATAACTCTTTACCTTCTTTTTTACTCAAAGCATAGAGTGTATTGTCCCATGCACCAAAGATCACTTTGTCACCTTCAACGAGCGGACGGGTTTCTATATAGCCTTTTACGCCTGTATATGCCCATATGAGTTTCCCGGTCCTGATGTCAATGGCACGGAAGGTATGATCACTGGCACCTATGTAGGCTATTCCGTTGTCTATCGTTACAGCTCCCAACACCGGTTCTTCGGCTTCTATTTTCCAGAGTAATGTTCCGTCTTCGGCATTCAAACCATAAATATGTTTATCTGCAGAGCCAAATACAACGATACCATCGGCTGCGGCAGGAGTACCAACAATACGGTTGCCGGAGCGGAAACTCCAGAGCTTTTTCCCTTTTTTCAGGCTGTAGGCGGTTAAGATGCCCATGTCGTCACCAACGAAAACCTGTTCTTTCTCTATGGCCGGTGAGCAATAGATACCCACACCCGTTTGTACGAGCCATTTTTCTTTTACCTGTGGATATTCTTTGTTGACAGAGAAATCGGGATATTTGTCTGTTGCTCCTTTCGCATTGTAGTATGGTTTTGTTAAGGAGAGTGCGCACCACTTTTTAGGTTGTTCACCAATTTTCTGTTCATAAACGAATACAGAATCGGGAGTTATTTCATAGACACTGTATCCGCCTACCGGATCTTTCCCCCGCAGATTGGAACGGTTGATAATTCCCGGAATACCGTCATAAGAGAAAAACTGATTTTTGTGATAATGCCCACCCATGAACGCACGGATGTTAAAGGGGCGCACTGCATCGGTTACGTCATACCAATTGTCCACATCTCCTTTTAACAGCGGATAGTGGGTAACTAAAAATACGGGCTTTTCTTTTCCTGCCTTTTTCAGTTCGTCTTTCAACCATGTAATGTCCTGAGGCACTACATGGCCGTCTGCCATGCGCATTAACGGGCCGGAGTTGAATCCTAAAAAGAGAAAGCCTTTGTGCTCAAATTTAAAACGCTCTCCGCCAAAGATATGTCCGAAGTCGGTCACACCGCTTTCACTCCATTTCGTTTCATGGTTTCCGGGAATGATGTAATATTTCACCTTTAGTTGCCCAAGGGCTGTTTTTACTTTTTTCATAGAGGCACGATCTCCTTCTTCGGTTATATCTCCGGTTACCAGTACAAAATCAATTCCTTGTGTCTTGTTCACTTGATTGATGGAGTTCTGGAGATCTTCAAAGGCTGTCCCCTTATTCGTGACATGAATATCTGTGAGAAGAGCGAAACGAAAATGCTCTCCTGCCTGCGCCTGAATTGTAGTGTACACTACAAATAGGAATGCGATACAGGTATATACTTTTCTGTTCATCTGAGTGTGTTTTTTGTTTTGGATTAAAATAATTTGTTATTTGCTCTTTTTTATGAGCAGGCAGAGTCCGATAAAAGTAAATAGTGCATTGAATATTAGCAATTCATAGCTGAACTGATACCCGTTGAACCATCTCTCTGAGTTTTTCTGTAATATGAAGCATAGGATGGGGGAGGCAATGGCTACCCAGGGAATATACTTGTCGCGAACCTGCTTTTTGGTGAAAATGCCAAAGGCGAAAAGTCCCAGGATGGGGCCATAAGTATAACTGGCAAGAATATAAACGGCATCAATCACGCTTGTGTTATTCAACAAATTGAATACAAAGATAACAACCCCCATGGTTACTGCCATACCTATGTGTACGCGTTTACGTATCTTTACCAGTTCATTCTCCGCTTTATTTTTAGCGCCTAATATATCTACTGTAAATGAGGTAGTCAGGGCGGTCAGTGCCGAACCGGCTGCAGAATAGGCTGCTGAAATCAGACCGATGATAAACAGAACTCCTACGATGGCAGGAAAATAGTCACCGGTAGCTATCATCGGGAATAACTCATCACTCTTCTCCGGATTTTCAATGCCTTGCCGGGCTGTGAATATATAGAGCAATACTCCCAACATAAGGAATAGTAAGATGACGAAGAATTGAGAGATACCACTGGTGATCATGTTTTTTTGTGAATCTTTGAAATTCTTGCAGCTTAGGTTTCGCTGCATCATGTCCTGATCCAGTCCTGTCATGGCAATCATGGTGAATACTCCTGCCAAAAATTGCTTGAAGAAATAACGTTTGTCGTTCACGTCATCAAAGAAAAACATGCGTGAGAAGTCATTTTCGGATATAGTAGCAATCATACTTCCGAAACCCAGGTTAAGATCGGAAGCAATGTAATATATACATAGTACTACAGATACTACCAGACAAAATGTTTTTAATGAATCTGTCCATATTAATGACTTTACTCCTCCACGGAAAGTATAGAGCCAAACAAGAGCTACGGTGATAATCACGTTCAGTATGAACGGGAGATGGAAAGGCTCAAAAACAAGTAGTTGTAGTGTGAGGCAAACAAGGAATAATCTTACGGCTGCTCCCAGCATTTTTGAAATAAAAAAGAACCATGCACCTGTCTTATAAGAAGAAATTCCAAATCGGTTTTCAAGATACTCATAGATGGATACTAAATTCATCCGGTAGAAAAGCGGTATCAAAACAAAGGCTATAATAATTTGTCCTGCAACAAAACCAAGTACCATCTGTAAATAAGAGAATCCACTTGCAGCAACCATACCCGGTACCGACACAAATGTAACTCCTGATATACTCGAACCAATCATGGCAAATGCTACTACATACCAGGTTGATTTACGATTCCCTACAAAGAAACCTTCATTATCGGCTTTTCTGCCTGCAATGTATGAGATTGTGAACAGGATAACGAAATAGGCTGCAATAGTAATTAAGATGGCAATTGGACTCATGGGGCAATTTACATTTTTATAGTTTAACAATTTAAGATAAAAAACAGAGAGAAACGGCTATTCTTCATATAAAAGGTAAGGTCTGCGTTGTACTTTAAACTTTTCTACGTCCTCTTTCCACATTGCTTTTATCTCATCGGCATCTTTTCCTTGTTCGATCATTTTGCGGACATAATCCGTACCTATCAGTCGTTCAAAGAATGGGCGGAAAAAGTAATCATCCATATTCAGGTTTCGGTAAGCGTCAATAAGGTAGCTCAAATCTACTCCTTTTTTTCTTATTTCTTCCTCACTTAACTCACTTAAATTCACACCGTGGCAAAGCCTGCCAAGTTGGGGAGGGTTTTTGGCTCCTGATGTGCTTTGTGGCGTAAAGCTATAACTGTATCCTGTCATATTGGGGTGACCGTATACCTGAAAAGGCAGTTGTGTGCCTCTTCCTAAGCTGACGGGAGTTGCTTCAAAATAGCAAATAGACGGGTAGAGGTATACTGCTTTCATATTGGGTAGGTTAGGAGAGGGAGGGATAGGCAGCTGATACATTGTCTGGTGGGTATAGTTTTTGCATTTTATTACTGTAACGTCACAGATACGGGAAGCCGGCAACCAGCGTTCACCATTAACCATGAGTGCTAATTCTCCCAAAGTCATCCCATGTACTACCGGGATAGGAAGCCAGCCAACTCCCGATTTATATTTCATATCTAAAATAGGACCGTCTACATAATGCCCGTTTGGATTGGGACGGTCCAGAATCAGCATTTTACGGTTATACTCCGCGCAGGCATCCATCAGGCGTACCATAGAGGCATAATACGTATAAAATCGTAAACCTACATCTTGTATATCGACTATCAGCAAATCGAATTTGCGCATGGAATCCTCACTGGGTTTACCCAATTGGCCATCATATAACGATAGAATAGGTACCCCTGTTTTTTGATCTACCGAACTTGAAACATGCTCTCCTGCATCTGCATTACCACGGAAGCCGTGCTCCGGAGAGAAAATTGCAACTACATTAATCTTATTCTCTAATAATACATCCAGCAGGTGCTTATTTCCCACCATACCAGTGTGATTTGAAAAAACAGCAATTCTCTTATTCTTTAATATAGGTAAATAGTCATTCGTTTGTTCTGCACCTACAATCACCCGGCTTTGTTTTGCCTGGCAGTGGAGAGTGATGAACGCTAAAATGACTATAAATAGAATCTTTTTCATAATATATTATATAAGGGAGAGTTCTTTATCTGCAAAGATAATATATGTTTTAATATTAGAAACATATATTTTTATATTTTTTGAATTATAATCAATAATTTGCAAATTGATAATCTTGCGTTTTAAAGCATATTTTAGTAGAATGTAAACATATTTATTGGATGGGGCAATGGAATGAGAAGGTTGTATTTTATCTCTGTACTTTGTTGAATATAGGACGATTACAAGAATGTACACTTTTGTATGATAAGAGTGTACATTATTGTATTGCGAAAGTGTACATTCTTGCGTGTATAAAGTGTACACTTTTGTTTTAGAGGAATCAGTTTAAAATAAATGCTTGTCATGGTGGATGATAATTTGTTACAATGAAATGAATCCTCTTCTTGGGTGTTTATGGAAAAATGTAATGTCTTATAAATTTTCGGACTGTTTGTCGTAGAGAAAACGTTCGAAACTCTACGAGGAATTGAGTGTTTCTCGTAGAGTTTTGGGTCGTTCCTCGTAGAGAGAAAAATGTAATGTTTAACTATTTGATAATCAATGGATTATATTTTGTTATTATATTTCTTTGTTTTTCATTCCCTCTTTTAACCTTTTATGTGTTTTTCTGTTTTGAAAAATAATTATAAATATTTACCTCGAATTTTATATGACATTTATCTGAATAAATAAAAAGTGGTTTAAAGATATATTTATTAGGGTAAAATCGGAATGAATATAATAGATGAAGAATAATTGTGTTTGTAATTATTATTGTAATATGATGAAAGGTGCATTTTTAACGAAATGTTAAAAATGCACCTTTGTGTATGAAGTAAACTTTATATATGGGATAGTTTTTTCTCTTATCGTTTTCGTATTTATTTCATTAGGCTTCCATCCGGCAGAAAAATATCTCCATCGGTTCCGCTGACGTCAAAGAAACCTACGCCATGTTTTTGTGCCAGCCGTTTTGTAAGCTCGTACGCTTCTTCTGTTGTAGACCAACTGAAAGCGGCATAAATGACATTACGTCCTATGGCATAGTCTGTGAGGTGTGACTCTAAGTCTTCGTCCTCGTCCAGTTGTTCGTTAGTAGGAGCATCGGGTCCGTTCATGTTTGGGAATGTTTGTATCATTTCACGATACCATTTTTGTAGTGCGGGCGACGATACAGTAGGGTTATTATACCCGTGATTTTCGGTCCATTCTGTTTCTTTCTCATACCAATCAAGAAAATCCTTTTGTTTTGAGGGAGCTTTCTCCCTTTCAAATACCATTAAATCATAACTCATAATTTTTTCTCCTATATTTTATATTTGGGTGAATAGATTGTTTTTCTTTTGAGAGTATTAATTTTGTATTATATGGACTATGTGCTCTTGTTTTTCTGTTTGATTTGTAAATATAGACATTTTTCATGATTTATATAGCCCATATAACGTTTAAAATAATTTCATAAGCGAATTTAATTAATTTCATCCGGAAGATTCTCTTTAGAAACTGAATCTACATTTTCCTCATTCAATATTCTTTTGAAGTTCTCCACAAACTCCATGTAATATTTTAAAGCATTATTTTCAACCATTATAAAGTACCCATCTTCTCCAGCTAATCTTTTGGCACTTTCATAATCTTCTTTAGTAGGCCATTCGGACTTTTTCTTAATATGCTTTTCTATATGTTCTAATGCTTTCGCCTTTTCGTTATGTATATAATATATTATTGGAATAAGGCGGCCATCGTCACCATATCGTTTTATTTCATCGATAAGATTGCTTTCTTTAGAGGTTGTTTCAAAATATGGAAAACCATATTTAATTCTTTCATATAAACTATCTGACTATATTCACTTTTCATTTTAATAAAAAATGATCGTAGATTACTTTGTTAAGCTCATTAATCCAATCAATTAAATCCTTATCATTAAGGATGTATAAAAAACTGAAATTGCTTTGAGGGATTGATCTGTCTGCTATATATCCATTTATGTTTAAAGTGTTATTCTTTATAAATACAATATCTAATTTAATGAACTCCCCTAATGGGGAGAAACAACTCTTTCCTTTTTTTGAACGACATATATCTTTTAAAGAGTCTTTAAACAAAATAATATCTTGAATGGTTGCATTGAGTCTTGTCTTTACAGAAAAAACGGAAAGTTTCAACTTAAAATCAAAGTCAAAATGTTCTTCATCATTTTTTATGAAGTTATTCCATAGCATAGTATTATTTCCTTGGTTATCTTTAAAGATGATTTCTAATTCATTATTTTTCATATGTAGTACTTCTTGGATAATTGATCTATTAACTCTGGAAGAAAAGATTGATCAAACGTGTATGCAATCTCCATTGTTGCAGTATGCTCAGGATTGATAATGAACAATCTTACATTAATAATACCGGAAATTTCTTTGGTCAGTTTTATTTGTAGAGAGGGAGATGGCAGGATAAGTTCAATAATATTTTTATTACCGGTGTACATATTATCCAGATTATTTATAAGTGACAATAATACGGTGTCATTGATATATCCTTCACTTTTACTTGCAAAAATGGTTCTTTTTATCTCAATCTTAAAAAATATATTTTTATTTTCTCGTTTGATTTCATGCCAACTCATGACAGGAACTCTGTTAGAATCGTAAAAAATGATATCCTCCATAATTTTAATGATTAATATGAAACTTGAAAGACTTTAATATCTGATTTTCATTTTGTTTAATCGATGGGATAATTCTCTTTGGAAACTGAACTCGCATTCTCCTCATTCAATATTCTTTTGAAGTTCTCCACAAACTCCATGTAATATTTTAAAGCATTATTTTCAACCATTATAAAGTACCCATCTTCTCCAGCTAATCTTTTAGCACTTTCATAATCTTCTTTAGTGAATCCTTTAGATATCTTTTTGATTGATTTTTCAATGTATTGCAATGCACGCTCTTTTTCATTACGCATATGATATATTATTGGGATAATACGACCTTTGTAGGTGGCAGCTGAAGTTTTATCAATCTCATTGATAAGATTATCTTCATTTGATAACATTTCAAGATATGGAAAACCGTACTGGATGATAGTAGATGCCACATCTCTAATATTATCTTCTATGGCTTGTGGATCACCATTTAACTCGAAATACCAAGCATGGTAATCTTTTTGGGGCATTAAATAACCAATGTGTATACACTCCATTGGATTGTAATATTTCAAACGATTCGCTTCGCCAAATTTTATAGCTTCATTGTTTATATTCTTATAAATGACACCAACTGAAATTGAAATAAATATTCTGTGCCTTTCTCGATGTGCAAATCCAAGCGCTATTATTTGGACGACATTGTTTTCTTTTACGGTACGGATGAGAAGCCGTTGCTGCTTTTTTTTAAATCCGTATACAGATAACTTCTGCTGCAAAAGTTCCATGATTTGTTTTT